>Ga0126376_10000709_pt1 | contig 16924 bp, 14 predicted proteins | sample PanSoiMetPlot_15_FD_92760 | JGI IMG/M metagenome (GOLD analysis project Ga0126376, IMG submission 92760) | Tropical forest soil microbial communities from Panama - MetaG Plot_15 | ecosystem: Environmental > Terrestrial > Soil > Tropical forest > Bulk soil | place: Panama | collected 2016-02-17
CAGGAGACCGAGGCGCGCTTCACCAACATGGCCGACGCCTCGCCGGTCTTGTTGTGGATGGCGGGCCTCGACTCGCTGTGCACCTTCTTCAACCAGACCTGGCTCGAGTTCACGGGCCGAACGCTGGCCGAGGAGTGGGGCGTCGGGTGGGCCGAGGGCGTGCATCCCGAGGATCTCCAGCGCTGCATGGACATCTACATCGAGGCGTTCGGCGCCCGGCGCCGCTTCGAGATGGAGTATCGGTTGCGTCGCGCCGACGGCGAGTATCGCTGGATCCTCGACCGCGGCACGCCCCGCTACACGCCCAGCGGGCAGTTCGCCGGCTACATCGGCTCCTGCATCGACATCACGGACCGCAAGCTGCTGGAGGCGGAGCTGCGGCGCGCGGTCCGAGTGCGCGACGATTTCCTCTCGATCGCGTCGCACGAGCTGCGCACGCCCATCACTGCCCTCATGCTGCAGCTCGAGCGCCTGCTGCGAACGCTCAAGAAGCGCGATCCGCGGGACGCCGGCCTCGAATCGATTGCCATCGCGGCGGTCAGCCACACGCGCCGACTGACCGAGCTGGTCGACGAGTTGCTCGACGTGTCCCGGCTCTCGGGCGGAACCCTGACGCTCGACCGCGAAACCGTCGATCTGGTCGGGCTGACCCGCGATTTGGTCGAGGAGCTGGAACCGGCCTTGAACGACGCCGGCTGCAAGCTTGCGCTGAGCCTGCCCAAGGCACTGTCGGGCTCCTGGGATCGGGCTCGTCTGGTGCAGGTTTTTTCGAACCTGCTGACCAATGCCATCAAGTACGGCGCCGGCAAACCGATTGAGCTTTCGCTGGAGGCGAACGATGCGCGCGCACGGCTGGTCGTGCGCGACCACGGCATCGGTATCTCGCCGGCGGATCAGGCACGCGTGTTCGATCAATTCGAGCGCGCGGTTTCGTCGCGTCACTATGGCGGCTTCGGGCTCGGCCTGTGGATCACACGCCAGATCGTGGAGGCCCACGGCGGGCGGATTGGGGTCGTGAGCGAGCCGGGAGCCGGCGCCACGTTCACGGTCGAGCTGCCGTGCGAAGGGGAGGTCAGATGAGCGAGCAGCGTGTCTGCAAAACGGTACTCGTGGTCGATGACGACCAGGCCATCCGCGAGAGCATCGTGCAGGTGCTCGAGGATGAAGGCTATCGGGGCGTGCAGGCCCGCGACGGTCTGGACGCGCTGCACAATCTGCGCGCGGCCGCGAATGCACCCTGCGTGATCCTTTTGGATCTGATGATGCCGGTCATGGATGGCGTGCAGTTTCGAGATCAGCAGCTCCGCGATCCGCGGCTGGCGTCGATCCCGGTGATCGTCATCTCCGCGGACAGCGCGGTTCTGGGCAAGGCAAAGTCCCTGCGCCCGGAGGCCGTGCTGCGCAAGCCCATCGAGCTGGCGCACCTTCTGGCGACGGTCGAGCAGTACTGCTAATCGATTTCGTCCCAGCCTCGAGGCCGCTGGTCCGCGTTTTTCCGCATTTGGTCCCAAAGCCCGCCCTGCCGCCCGCCGCCCTGGTAGGCAGGAAGGGATGTCTCTTTTCCGTACGCAGCCCATCGATCGCATCTGCGCCCGGGCTGCGGCCGAGGGTGGCGGGCCGCGGTTGGCTCGTCGCCTGGGCGCCTTCGATCTGACCATGCTCGGCATCGGCGCGGTCATCGGGGTCGGCATTTTCGTGCTGACCGGAACCGCCGCCGCCACCCGCGCCGGGCCCGCCATCATGCTCTCGTTCGCGCTGGGCGGGATCGGATGCGCGCTTGCCGGCTGCGCGTACGCGGAGCTGGCCTCGGTAGTGCCAGTGGCAGGCAGCGCCTACACGTACGCGTATGCCACGCTGGGCGAGCTGCCGGCCTGGATCATCGGTTGGGACCTGGTGCTCGAGTACGCGGTCGGTGCCATCGCGGTCTCGATCGGCTGGTCGGGCCATCTGGTGGAGCTTTTGGCCAGCTTCGGCGTGCGGATCCCCGAGCGACTGGTCCACGGCACGCTCGACGGGGGATTGGTCAACCTGCCGGCTGTGCTGCTGGTGGTCGCGCTGACCCTGCTGCAGGTGCGGGGCGTCAAGGAATCGGCACGCGTCGCCAGCGCGGTCGTGTTCGTCAAGCTGGCCGTGGTGCTGTTGTTCCTCATCTTGGGGGCGCCGCATGTGGAGGCGGCCAACTGGCGGCCGTTTTTGCCGTTTGGCTCGTGGGGCGTGGTGGCGGGCGCGGGCGTGGTCTTTTTCGCGTTCATCGGGTTCGACGCCATCACGACCGCATCCGAGGAGACCATCCGGCCCCAGCGCGACCTGCCGATTGCGCTGTTCACGTCACTCTTCATCTGCACGCTCCTTTATATGGCGGTGGCGGCCGTGCTGACCGGAATGCTGCCGTTTCGCGAGCTCAACCATCCGGCGCCGGTCGCGATGGCGCTCGTGCGCTCGGGCGTGACCTGGGGCGGCCGCGTGGTCGCGTTGGGTGTCGTGTTCGGCCTGGCCTCGGTGGTGCTGGTGATGATGATGGGGCAGCCCCGCATCTTCTTCGCCATGAGCCGCGACGGGCTGCTCTCGCCGTGGATCGCGGCCGTGCACCCGCGCTACCACACGCCGCATCGCGCGACCCTGGTGACGGGGGCCGTGGTTGCGGTAGCGGCCGGCACCCTGCCCTTCCAGCTGGTGGCCCAGATGACCAGCATCGGGACGCTGTTCGCGTTCGTGCTGGTTTCGCTTGGTGTGATTGCGCTCAGGCGGAGCCGGCCCGATCTGCCGCGCGCTTTCCGGACGCCCTGGGTGCCGTGGGTGCCGGGGCTGGGCGCGCTGCTGTGCTTTTTGATGATGCTCGGCCTCGACGGCTGGACCTGGGTGCGCTTTGGCAGCTGGATGGCCATCGGTCTGGTCGTGTACGCCACCTACGGCCGCCGCCACGCCCTGCGCGGCCAGGCCATCGTCCGGGTCCCCTCACCGGAAGCTTAGCCCCCGAGAAACCGGTCCCAGCCCCATAGGACCTCTGGCTTGGGCGCGCACCCGCCTACCCCCCCCGCACTCCCCCCCCCAGCGGGAGCCCCTTGACCGCTTGAATCGACAAAATCTAGAATAGCTGCGAAACCTCTGAAATCTTGGAATCATGTATCTGACCACCCACGCGATTGCGCGTCTCCTGGACGTGAGCCCCTCGGCGGTGCTGACGTGGATTGACAAGGGGTTGGTGCCGGCCTTCCGAACCCCGGGCGGGCACCGCCGGGTCGAGCGCACCGCGCTCGTGCAGTTTCTGCGCAGCCACGGCATGCCGGTCCCGCACCAACTGCTGGGTGTCACGCGGCTGCTCGTGATCGACGACGAGCCGGCTTTTCTGCGGGCCACGCGACGGCAGCTCGCACGGCAAGCGCCCCACCTCGGGGTCGAAACCGCCGCTGGAGCCGTCGAGGGTCTGCTCAAGGTCGGCACCTTCCGCCCGGATGCAGTGCTGCTCGATGCCTATATGCCCGGCATGGACGGCCTCGAGATGTGTCGCAAGCTGCGCGGGACGCCCGAGACCGCCCACATCCTGGTGATCGCGCTGACCGGCCGCCCTTCGCGCGAGATCGAGACGCAATTCCTTCGTGCGGGCGCGGCCGCATGCCTGGTCAAGCCGCTCGAGCCAGCCGCCTTCCTTCCACTGCTCGAGCGTGCACGCACGACCCGGAGGGTGGCCCGATGAACCGCGCGGTCTCGCGCCAGCCGCGCAGGTTGCGCGCGCGCCGTCTCCGGGTCGAGGAGCTCAACCTCGGTCCCATCCGGGCCAGCGCCCGCCACGCGGGCCTGGGTGGCATCCGCGCCGAGGTCGAGGACCTGTCGCTGCACGGTATGGCGCTCGTCATTCCCGACGCCGCCGCCCAGCATCAGCTCGTGCTGGCGGGCGATCGGCTCGATGAGCTGGCGGTCGACTGCGACGGCGGCTCGCTCTATCAGGGCAGCGCAACCGTGCGCCGGGTTGCTGAACGCGACCGCGCGCTCGTCCTCGGCATCGAGTTCGACTCGGCCGGCATCGACCTGGGGGAGCTATACCGTCGCGGTGCGCGCAAGAGCTTCGCCGAGCGCTGGCGAGTCTTCCACGACGAGGAGCGCCACGCCGATATCTCGGCTGAATTCAAGTCGTGGGTGGTCGACTTGCGAGCCTACCTCGAGCGCGCGCGTGACTTCCTGGCCGCCGAGGAAAAGGCGCTCGAGGCCGAGGACCTGGTCACACGTCAGCAGGCACTCCAGCAGTATCTCGATGCCTTCTCGCCCGATCTCATCGTGCATATGAATGCAGCGCGCGAGCAGCTGAACGTGCTGGTTCAGAACCTGAACGACGAGCAGCACTCCGACCATCGCGCCTATTTTCGCGCGCAGGTGCTCCCGCTGCTGCACGCGTCACCGGTCCTGCGCCGCTGCAACGAGAAACCGCTCGGTCATCCTGGTGACTACGAGATGATGAACATGCTGTACCGCAGCGCGGCCGAGGGCGAGACGCTGTTCGGCCGCGCGCTCACGCTCTACGCGTCCCAGGAGGCGGCATCGCGCGCAGTCGTCAACCGCGCCTCCCACCTGGCCGTCCAGATTCGCAAGTCTGCCGAGAGCGCGGCCGGCTCGCGACTGCGCGTTGCCAGCATCGGCTGCGGGCCCGGCCGCGAAATCGGGTTGGTGCTCGAGAGCTGGCCTCAGATCGGCGCCCGCCTCGACGTCGCCCTCATCGACCAGGAGCTGCGCGCGGTGTCGTACTGCGAGCGCACTCTGGCGCCGCTGGCCACCCGCACGGGCGCGCGGCTCCAGTTTATCCGGGAGCCGGTTCGCCATCTGCTGATGATGCAACGCTTGTCGGCGGCGCTGGGCGAGCGCGACCTGATCTACAGCGCCGGGCTGTTCGACTACTTCACGGATCGCAGCTTTGGCGCGCTGTTGGCGGCCCTCTACGAGGCCCTGATCGAGCGCGGGCTGCTCGTGATCGGCAACTTCTCGCCGCACAACTCATCGCGATGGATGATGGAGTACTACTGCGACTGGTTTCTCACCCATCGCACGGCCGAAAACCTGACCCGACTGGCCGCCGCGCTCAAGCCCGCACCCTCCTCGGTCGTGGTCGAAGCCGAGCCGCTGGGCGTCAACCTCTTTCTCATGGTGCGACGATGAGCGACGAGCAGTTCGAAGCGCACATCGCGCAACGTAACGTGGAAGCGGCTCGCGTGTGCTGCCTGCTGGCCGCGGTCCTGATGCCCGCGTTCGCGGTGCTCGACTGGCTCACGCATCCCGAGATGGTGCGGCCCTTCCTGGTGCTGCGGCTCGGCACCTCCCTGCTTTCGATCGGGCTCCTGGTGCTGACCTTCGCGTCCTGGGCACGTCGCGTTTCCGTCGTCCTCGGCGCTGCGCCTGCCCTCTTGTGCGCCGCCATGATCGAGGTCATGGTGGTGCGTCTCGAAGGCTACTCGTCGCCCTACTACGCTGGGCTCTGCCTTTGCATCATGGGCGTCGGCGTCATTTTCACGTGGACCATGCGCCAGACCGCAATCGCATGCGGGATCATCGTCGCAATGTGGCTTGCGCCCGCGCTCGCGCGCCCGATCTTGGTCGGGCCTTTCAGCAACAACCTGTTCTTCCTGCTCGCGTTTTCTGTGATTGCGGTGGCATCCAACGGCGCGCGCTACGCCATGGCGCGGCGCGAGTTCGATGCGCGCACGGAGCTCGCGCACACCACCTCCGAGCTGGCCTCGACGCTCGACCGCCTGAAGGAGCTCGACCGCATCAAGAACGAGTTCTTTGCCAACATCTCGCACGAGCTGCGGACGCCGCTCACCCTCATTTTGGCGCCGATCGACGAGCTCCTGGACGAGGCCGCCCCGCGCGGCGACCGCGGCCGCCTCCAGGTGGTGCGCCGCAACGCCGAGCGTCTGCTGCGCCTGATCGACGACCTGCTCGACCTGGCGCGCCTGGAGGCAGGTGGGCTGCGCCTGAACGTCGCACCGGTCAACCTGGCCGGCCTGGTCGCACAGGTCGTCGACGCGTTCCGCCCGGCGGCCGAGCACAAGTCGCTCACGCTCACGCTCGCGCTCCCGGCCCCGCCCGAGACCAGCGACATCCACGGCGACCCGCATCGTCTCGAGATGGTTCTGACCAACCTCATCGGCAACGCGCTCAAGTTCACGCCCGAAGGAGGCCGCATCGACGTGCGCGTCGCGCACGACCGCGCCGGCGTCACGGTCGAGGTCGCCGACAGCGGGCCCGGCATCCCGGCCGCCGACCTGGCTCGCATCTTCGACCGCTTCTACCAGGTCGAGGGGTCGGCGCGGCGCCGCCACGGCGGAGCCGGCATCGGGCTCGCGCTGGCCAAGGAGTTGTCCGAGCTGCACGGCGGGCAGCTCAGCGCAACCAGCGCGCCCGGCAGCGGCACCACGTTCCGGCTCGTGCTGCCGGCTGGCCGCGCCCACTTCCGGCCCGACGTGATCGAGCGCCGCCGCGCCCTCATCGACGGCCACCAGGGCCGCCGCGCGACCGATCCGCGCCCCGACAGTGCGGCCCCGCTGCCCGCCGACTTTGCCGAACCGGCCTCCGCCCCGCCCGTCATGGCCGCCGCCGACACACCGCTCCTGCTCGACGGAGCGCGCCGGCCGCGCGTGCTGGTGGCCGAGGATCAGGACGACCTGCGCAGCTTCATCTGCGACGTGCTCGCGCACGAGTTCGAAGTGCTGGCAGCCACCGACGGCCTCGAGGCCATGGGTCTGGCGCGCCGCGAGCGCCCTGACCTGGTCCTGTCCGACGTCATGATGCCCGGGCGCTCGGGCACCGATCTGTGCCAGGCCATCAAGAAGGATCCCACGTTGCAGGCCACGCCGGTCATTCTCTTGACCGCCCGCGCGGGCACCGACGCCGCCCTCGAGGGCTACGCCTCGGGCGCCGACGATTTTGTGGCCAAGCCGTTTCACACGCGCGTTCTGATCGCGCGCGTGCGCGCCCAGCTCAAGCTGCGCGCGCTCTCGCTCCAGGTGGCTGCACAGGCGCGCCTGGCCGCCGTCGGCACGCTGGCGGCCGGTATCCTGCACGAGGTGCGCAACCCGATCAACGCCATCCTCAATGCGGCCGAGGTCCTCATCAACCAGAGCCCCGGCGAGGACACCGCGCGCAAGCTGCTCCTGGTGATCGGCGACGGGGCGCGACGCATCGCGGCCATCGCCGCCGCGCTCGACGAGCACGCGCATCCGGCCGAAGCGGGCGCGCTGTCCCTGTGCGACGTGCGGGCGGGCATCGATGCCACACTGGCTCTGCTCGAGCACCGAACCGCCGAGGTGATCGTGCATCGCGATTACGCGACCGACCGCCCGGCGCTGGCGCCGGCGGGCGAGCTCAACCAGGTTTTTCTCAACATCCTGGACAACGCGCTGCGTGCGCCTGCGCGCAACATCTGGATCCGCGTGGCCGAGCACGACGGCCGCGTGGTGGTGCGCATCGCCGACGACGGACCCGGCGTGCCGCCCGATCTGGCTCCGCGCATCTTCGACCCTTTCTTCACCACGCGCCAGCCCGGCCAGGGCACCGGGCTCGGCCTGTATCTATCGAGGCGCATCATCACGCAGCACGGTGGCGACCTCCGGCTCGAGCGACGAGCCGGCGGCGGCGCGGAATTTGCCATCGAGCTGCCGGCGGAGTTGGGATAAGCTCCGGGAGGGCGTCATGACCGCCAGTGTGCTCTTCGTAGACGACGACGCATCCAATCTGACCGTGTTCGAAGCCGCCTGTGTGGACGAGTTTCCGGTCCTCACCGCGCCCGGGGGCGAGCAGGCGTTGGCCCTCCTGCGCACCAACGAGGTCGGCGTGCTGCTGGCCGATCAGCGCATGCCCGGCATGACCGGCGTCGAGCTGGCCGAGAAGGTGCGCGCCGAGTTTCCCGACATCATCCGCATGATCGTGACCGCGTACGCGGATCTGGGCGCGGCCATCGACGCCATCAACCGCGGCCAGGTGCAGAGGTATCTCAAGAAGCCCTGGGAGGTGCGCGAGCTCAAGGCCGCGCTGCACGAAGCGCTGGATCTGTACGGGATGACCCGGCGCGTGCGCGAGCTGGAGCGGCGGCTGGTCGAGACCGAGCGCGTGTATGCGCTCGGAATCGTGGCCGCTGGCATCGGACACGAGCTGCGCAACCCGATCAGCTGGATCCACTCCAACCTGGGCGTGGTGCGCGATGGGCTGCACGAGCTGGCGCTCGATGTGTCGGGACAGAAGGTCGATCCCAAGCGGCTGGCCGGCCGCATCCGTGAGATGGAGGAGGAGCTGGTCGACGCGGTCGAGGGCGCCAACCGCATCCTCGAGATTGCGAGCGGGATCGAGCTGGCCAGCCGCGTGCAGGACGAGGACCAGGAGCCCATCGATCCCGCCGAGGTGGTGAGCCTGACCCTGCGCATGATGCAGGGCGAGCTGCGCCGGCGCACCCAGCTGCGTCTGGACACGCGCCGGGTCCCGCTCGTGCGCGCCTCCCGCACCAAGCTGGGGCAGGTGGTGCTGAATCTGCTCGTCAACGCGGTGCAGGCCCTGCCCGACCGGCCGCGCAACGACAATCTGATCACGCTGCGCCTGCTGCCCGACCGCGGCAAGGTCCGGCTCGAGGTCGAGGACAACGGGACCGGCATTCCGGCCGATTACATGCCGCGCATCTTCGATCCTTTCTTCACCACCAAGAAGCACGGCGGCACCGGGCTCGGCCTTGCCATCTCGCGCAAGATCGTCGAGGAGCTGGGCGGCCAGATCACGGTGCTCAGCGAGGCCGGCCAGGGCGCCCGCTTCGTCATCACGCTGCCCGGCTCCCCGCGCTAGCCAGGCCTCGGGTTTCGTGTAGGATCGCGGCATGACGCGCGCGACCGAAACCCTGGAGGAGGTGACCGGCTTCTCCTCGGCTGCTGGCGCTGGCCTGCACGCACGCAGCTCTACCGGCTCATGAAACGGATGGGCCTCCGAAGCGAGGATACATGACGGCATCGGTGCACGATTTCTTTGGCGGCGACAAGGTCGACCTGGCGGGCCTGGCCGGACACTTCGACGGCCTCGACGATGGCGCGCGGGCGGCGGCCGCGGGCACGCTCGACGCGCGCGAGCAGGCACGCCTCTACGAGGCGGCAGCCGGCTTTCGACCGCTCACGCTGGCCGACTTCGTGCCCGAACGGGTGGCGCCGCTCGAGGAGGTCATCCACAGCGGCCGCAACTCGCTGGCCATGTTCACGCGCTTCGAGAAGCGATTCTGCCGCCCCCTAACCGGGGAAGCGAGGCTGTGGGGCTACAACGAGCAGTCGCTCAAGTGGCTCACCGGGCCGGGCTACTTCGTGTGCTACCCGATCGACGCCGGCCAGGTGCTCATCGACTACTGCGAGGTGCCGCCCGGCAAGCCGGACGCGTGGCCGCCCATCCTGCCCAACTCGGCCCGCCTGAGCCGCTTCGTCTATTACCGCACGCGCGATACCATGCGCGGCGTGTCACCGCACGTTTCCATCGGACGCGCGGCCCGGGAGGGCAAACCGATGGACAACTGGTTCGTGCTGTGCCGGCGGGAGTAGCCTCGTAATTCCCCGGCTGGCCTAGGGTCTCGTGTCCCCGCGAAGTGGGGGGTTCGTTCCCACGGTCAGCAGTCCCCAGAGCAACAACCGCCGTCAAAAAACGATGACTTGTTTGGTACGACACGGTTGTTTCATCGGTACATCTGTTGCAACCCATCGCGACACCCATGGAAAAAAAACTTGTCATCTTTGCGTTCGCGTTGTTGGCTTCAGCGTCCTGTGCCGGGACGATTGGCCCAGGATCCGGCGGCGGCCCGGCTAGCAAGCCGGCTTGGATGCCGATCTCACCGCAGGTGCCGGGACTCGGTAGCGCGATCCAGGTCAATGCGGAGGACGAGATCTACGCGGTGATCGGCAACCAGATCTGCAAGTGGAATGGCAGCGCCTGGGCTCCGCTGACCGGCGTAGCGCCTGCGCAGATCAAGCCGACGTTCCACGTCGTCTCCGAGCACAGCGTCTACGCGATGATCGGTAACCAGATCTGCAAGTGGGACGGCACGGCATGGGCCCCGGTGACCATGCCCGCACCTGCCGAGACGAAGGCAGCATTCCACTTCGTGTCCGAGAATCTGATCTACGCCATGATCGGCAACCAAATCTGCAAGTGGAACGGTACGACGTGGGCCCCCCTGACTGCAGTCGCACCCGCGGAGACCAAGCCTGCGTTCGCGTTCGTGTCCGAGAGCCTCATCTACGCGATGATCGGCAACCAGATCTGCAAATGGAACGGCACGGCGTGGTCCTCGCTCACCGCTGCCGCACCTGCCGAGACCAAGCCGGCATTCCAGGTGATCACGGAGTCTCAGATCTACGTGATGATCGGCAATCAAATCTGCAAGTGGAATGGCAGCGCCTGGTCGCCGCTGACCGATGTCGCGCCGGGCGAGACCCAGTCGGGGTTCCTCGTCGTGAACGAGGACGTCGTGTACTCGGTTGTCGGTACCCAGATCTGCGCCTGGAAGCTCAACGCGAATAGCATGAAGATGACGCACAACTGGGCGCCGGTCGGCAACACCGTGGCTGGCCTGAGCAGCGCGATTCAAGTGTCGTCCGAAGGCCAGATGTATGCAGTCGTTGGCAACCAGATCTGCAAATGGAACGGTACCAGCTGGATGCCGGTGACCGCGGTGGCTCCAGGTCTGGTAAAGCCCGCATTCCATCTCGTGTCCGAGAACAGCATCTACGCGATGATCGGTAACCAGATCTGCAAGTGGGACGGCACGGCGTGGTCGGGGCTGAGCGCCGTGGCCCCCGGCGAGACCAAGCCCGCATTTCACTTCGTGTCCGAGCGGCTGATCTATGCAATGATCGGCAACCAGATCTGCAAGTGGGACGGCATGGCGTGGTCGGGGCTGAGCGCCGTGGCCCCCGGCGAGACCAAGGCAGCCTTCCACTTCGTGTCCGAGCAGCTGATCTACGCGATGATCGGCAACCAGATCTGCAAGTGGGATGGGGCTTCGTGGTTGCCGCTCACCGCCGTCGCTCCGGGCGAAACCAAACCGGCGTTCCAGTTCGTCTCCGAGACATCGATCTTTGCGATGATCGGCAACCAGGTCTGCAAGTGGAACGGCACGGCGTGGGCGCCGCTCACCGATGTCGCGCCCGCAGCTTCACAGGCGAGCTTCCAGCTGGTCAATGATGATCTGGTGTACGCGGTAATCGGCAACCAGATCTGCAAGTGGACGCTCATGCAGAAAATCTGATCGATCTTTCAAAAGCGCTCACGACCGACCTGAAAGTTTGTGGGGTTCAATCAGGTAGCGGTCGACGCGCGCCCGATCAAAACGTCCGCCGAGATGCCGAGCGCATCGCGCAGGCGCCGGATCATCTTGAGGGTCAACGGACGTCGGCGATTCAGGACCTCTGACACTCGCGCTCGGCTGCCGATGAGCTTCTCCAGATCCGCGCGAGTGAGCCCTTCCTGCTCCATGCGGAAGCGGATGGCCTCGATGGGATCGGGAGGGCCGATGCGGTGGTGCTTCGTCTCGTAGGCGTCCACGAGCGTGACCAGGATCTCCAGCTTCTCCGCGTCCGCGGAGCCGGAACGGGCTCCCCACAACTGCTTCATCTGCCGCAGCGCACGCGCGTGGTCACGTTCGTTGCGGATGGGGTGGATGGCCGTACTGACTTTTCGTTGCATCTACAGTTCCTTCACGTCGATCCGGTCGTACTGCTGGTGCGTCCGATGTACTTGATCCAGACCGCTTGACCAGGGAACCAGGCCTTCACGACCAGCCGGTACTTATGGCCGCCGATGTTGAACACGACGCGCTCTGCCTCGACGACGCTGGCGCTCGGATATCTCCTCTTGACCATCGTCCTCCAAGTGGCCTTGCTCACCTCGGCGAACCACGCCTTGAGCGGCTGCTCGGCGTCGGCGTGACCTGCCTTCCAGAAATCGCGCAGGGTCCGCCGAGAGATGATGCGCACCTGTCGAGAGTATAGTCTGCTCCCAATATGGGAGCAACTTCCAGGAGAGGAAACAGCAGTGGCGCCCTCTGCGGCATAACGGAGCGACGGTCTTACTGCTCGATCGGAAAATCGATTGGGTATTGCACGATAACAATGCCTCCGCCCTCGGGTTTCGGGAACCTCCACTTACGAACCGCGCTCGTGACGCAGGTCTCGAACTCCGGGGCCGCGACGGTCGACGAAGCGATGGCCGCTGACACGACCCGCCCCGTCGCGGCGATTTTGAACTGCACGACGGCCTGGCCGCGCTGCGGACCCGGGGAGCTCAGCTTCGCCCATAGGTAGCAAGTGTTCAGGTCGGCGGTGTGCGCTCGAACGACAACCTCGACTTCGCCCACGCTCAGCGCTCCGCGCACGACGACGGGGGAAGTGTCCGTGAGCACATGGCTCGGGACGAAGTAAGGCTCAGGCGGGGGCGTGGAGGGCGCTGTTGGGGGCGCAGTCGGCAGCGAAAAGGGGTTTGGCAAGCTGGCGCGTTCGCTCGGCTGCGCAATCGGAGCCGAACGCATGCCGACGTGGACTCCGTACGCACCTGCCGCGATGGCTGCCGAGACGACGGCGGTCCATAGCGGCCATTGGGTGCGTACCCGCTCAGGGATCCAACGCGTGCGCATAGGCGTCTTCGGTCGCCGCCTGCGAACCAGCTCGAGGGCTGCCGATGCCGCCTCTGCCGAAGGGAACCGCTTGCTCGATCGTCGCGCCACCAGCCGTTCCAGGAACGCAGCAAACGCCGACGAAACGTTGAGCGCCTTCGCGGCCGGTTCCTCTTCCAGCAGGTGCCAGGGCTCGCGTCGGCTGAGCAAGTGCCACAAAGTGGCACCGAGGCCATAGAGATCGCTTGTGGCGTCCACGATGCCGGTGAGCTGTTCGACCGGCATGTACCCGAATGTTCCCACCAACGTCGCACCGATGGTGCTTCCGAGGTTGCGTGCCGCCCCGAAGTCGACCAGGGCGATGGTCCCGTCAAGCCGGCGAATCAGGTTTGCAGGCTTGATATCCCGGTGAAACACCATCGGGGAGAGGCTTTGGAGGTACACAAGGATCTCCAAAACCTGGCCGCAGATGGCGACTGCCTCCGCTTCGTCGAATTGGTGCGTGGCCATTCGAGCCTGTAGCGACTCGCCTTCGATGAACTCCTGGGCGATATACAGGCGCGTGTCGACGCCTTCACCCTCTCGGAATGCGGCGACGAAACGCGGAATGCCCGGGTGGTCGAGCGTCTTGAGGATCCTCGTCTCACGCTCGAAAGCCTCCAGGTCCTCCAAGCGGGGCACCTGGACAAATGCCAGCTCTTTGAGTGCGACGCGGTCGCCCTGGGGCGAGCGTGCGACATACACGCGACCATGGGCGTTCTGCACGATGACGGACTCGATCCGGTAGCCATTGACCTCGGCGGCGACGCCGCACGCCGAGCATCGCTCAGCACGGACGACGCGATGACAGCCCTTGCAGAAAATGGCGGCGGCAGCGAGTCGAAAAAGCTCCATCTCGATCTGCGCTTGGTCGGCAAGCGAGGCGCGGCAAGGCTCGCACGATGTGAGATGGGCTTCGATAGCGTCGACCTCGACGCGCTCGCAGGCGCACAGGACGTACGCCTCGATCTCACTGGTTGAGAGATGATCTCGCATTATTTCGTCTCCTGCTCAACCGCGTGGCGAAGCACGGCGCGGATTTCGCAAAGCGTCTGCCGAACTCGCTGCAGGGAAAGGCCCACCTCGTCTGCGACCTGCGTGTGGGGGCGCGCATCCGCGTACACCAGCCGGAAGACTCGCTGCGCCGACGGTGACAGCTTTTCGAGAGCATCGAGCATACGTTCGAGTTGCCGCCTCGAATGGATTCGGTCCTCCGGCGGCGAGTCAGGGTGGGGTTGGCCGGACACCTCATCGAGCGAGACGAACTTCTTGCACGCAGACCCCTGGCGACGCATCTCGTCGAGCGCCAGAAATCGCGCCTGCGCGATCGCGAGCCCAGGAAGCTGGAGCTCCCGCAGGTGACCGTTCCGGTGCTTTTCGATGAGCTTCGCCCAGGTTGCCTGGGCCAGCTCCGCGGCATGCTCAAACGGAACCCTGAGCGCGAGGAGAGAAAGGACAACCGCTCGATTGTGTTGACGTACCAAATCGGTCCAATCATCGGACAAACTCGGGGGTGCGCCTATGGGAGGAGCGCCGCTCACATCCATCAACCTAGTGTACTGGCGTCGGGACGGCGCCATGTTAGGAGAACGATCGAGAAGGCCCGGAGATATCGGCCATCTATCCATGTCTCCCTAATGTCTGCGATTTTCTTCGCCTTTCAGGCCGAGCGATGGGAGCGTGAGAGGCCGAGGACGGATGCGCCTCGCGTCCGGGCATGCGCCCGATCCCCCTTGCGGAAAATCGCGTTTCTGGTTCCCATGTTCTGAGGGGCCGACGACGCCGGGGCCGTCGGGACACGGGTGACGCTGCTCGCAGAAATTGAGACACGGTTGGGCGAGCTGCCGGACGGGCTCGAGCAGCAGCTCGGCGCCGGTCTCGCCGCGGCACGTACGCGCTGGCCGCATGGACCCGAGCCCGACGCCGGCTTCGCCGAATTCCTGGTCGCCCGCTTCGCGCCCCAGCCGCGGGTCGAAGATCTGTACCTCGCGTGGTGGTGCTCAACCGGCGACCCGGCCGCCATCGCCGCGTTCGAGGCGCGCTACCAGGACGACCTTCGGATCGTGGCCGCGCGCTTTCGCGAGCTGGCCGCCGACGAGCTGCGCCAGCTGCTACGCATCAAGCTGTTCGTCGGAACGCCCGAATCGCCGCCCAAAATCCGCGACTACTCGGGGCGAGGCTCCCTGCAGAGCTGGCTCCGGGTGACGGCCGTGCGGAGCTTCGTCGACGTCGTGCGCCAGACCCGCAGCCAGCGCTATGAGCAGGAGCTCGACGAGGCCGAGCTGCTGGGCATCGCCGATCCCCAGCGCTCGCTGATCCGCTCCGAGCTCGCGGCCGTGGTCAAGAAGTCGTTCGCCGATGGAGTGGCGCATCTGTCGCCGCGCCAGCGCGTGTTCCTCCGCCACGCGTACGTCGATCGCCACACGCTCGATCAGATCGCGACCCACTACGCGGTCCACCGCGCGACCGTGGCGCGCACCCTCGCCGCGGCGCGCGAGCAGCTGATTGCCGGCACGCGGGCCGGCATCGTGGCGGCGATCGGCATCAGCCCCGACGAGCTGTCCAGCGTGATCCGCGCGCTCGACACCAACTTCGAGCTGTCGCTGTCGCGCGTGCTGGCCGTCACCGAGCCGCGCTGAAGTTTGCGATCGTGCTCAGTCGCGCGTGTAGCCGGCGCCGTCGATCCAAATCACCCTGGTGTCGGCGGGATCGGCGACGATAACGCGGTCCGCGGTGCGGCCATCGTCGTAGCGAAGCGTCAGCGTGTATCCGGAGATCTCGTAGCTCCCGTCCGCGGACGGCGCCTGCGCGCGGCTGGTGACGCGACCGGTCGTCGAGACCATGCCGCCGCCGATCGTGAACCGGCCCGATCGCTCGAACCACAGGTTTTGCCAGCTCGCGATCGACGACGAGGCAGTCGCGAGCCTGATCGCGCCACCGGAGAAGCAGTGGTACCTGCCCTCCAGCACGAATCCCGGGGGCAGTCGGTCGTAGCACGTGGTCCACTCGAGCTGGCGCCAGTGGCTGCCCTCCAGGCGCTCGATGGCGGCTCCGTTCCGGCGCCAGGTCGTCCAATCGCCCGGATGGCTGCGCCGGTTGGCCTCGAGCCCGGCCCGGTCGCAAAGGTGCGCCATCTCCAGCAGCGCCTCGCCCGAATTGAACAAAACGATGGGCGTCGGCTTTTGGAGAAGCGCGCCATTGAACCCAACCTCCATCCTCGCGTACAGGCCCACGGTCGCGATCTCGGCGGTCGCAGGCACGGCCGGATTCCGAGCGGCCAGATCGGGGCCCAGGGCGGGGCTCGCGCCGGCTGCCCCGGTCGCCGCGCGGGTCCGCGTCGGGTCGCGCGCGGCCGGCGGCTGCTGGATTGCGATGCCGGCCCCGCTGATGTGGAGCCGCTCGGGATCGACGTTCAGAAACTGCCACAGGTAGGCCTTGGCCGCCGAACGGAGGCTCCCGCGAGCCGTCGGTTCCGGGTGTGCCCTCAACTGGGCGCGCAGCGCGAGGACGAACGTTCCGAGGATGGCCATATGCTCGTAGATCTCGCGCCGCGCGGACGCGCTCGCCGCCGCGAACTCCGGGCTGGCCTGGATCAGGCCTCGCAGCTGTTCGATCACGGGCCCGTAGGCGCTGCGGTCGAGGTCGGTATCGCGGTAGGCCTCGAACGCTGCGATCACGAACACGGCGGTCGCACCAGCCAGGTCGCCCGGCTCGACCCCCACCGTGTCCTCGATCTGGGCGTAGCCCTGGAACAAGTGCCGAAACAGGCGCTCGGCATGGGCGCGCTCGTCCGCGGGATACGCGCGCGCGAGGAGGTGGGCCACCTGGCTGCTTCCGGTCGTGATCGTCGAGGGGCCGCGGCCCGGGCGGGCGACCGGGCCGGCTCGGAGCAGCTGTTCGCGGACCAGGTTGCGCGAGAGATCGCTGGTCGCCAGGAACCAGGAGATGGGGGCGCCGCCGGAACCATACTCGGTCCCATCCTGCGCGAGCGCGCGCGCCGAGCCAACCAACGAGGCCAGGGTGACAGAAACGTCCGGTCTCCGCATGGGCCCTCCATTTGCCTCTCACTGGTAAGACGGCAACCGGAGCGCGCGAGTCGCATCCAAAATCGGGCTTACGCGAGTTGACTCTCGGTCAGTGGTGGTCGCGCAGCCACGCGTCGATCTGGGCGAGACGAGCGCGCTGCGTGCGGCCCAGGTAGGGCGTGTTGGGATCGTCCGGCGGCAGCTCATCGACGAAGCTCTGGATGTCGACGCGGGCTGCGCGCGCCAG
>Ga0126376_10000710_pt1 | contig 16892 bp, 17 predicted proteins | sample PanSoiMetPlot_15_FD_92760 | JGI IMG/M metagenome (GOLD analysis project Ga0126376, IMG submission 92760) | Tropical forest soil microbial communities from Panama - MetaG Plot_15 | ecosystem: Environmental > Terrestrial > Soil > Tropical forest > Bulk soil | place: Panama | collected 2016-02-17
CCCGTCTGCCGACTTTGTGGAGCCGGAGCTATTTCGCGGCAACGGTCGGTGCCGTGTCCGAGGCCGCGATCAGGCGCTATATCGAAGCGCAGAAGGGCGTCTAAATGCCGACGCTCTCCTACATCGGAAGAGAGGCCAATGCCACGCCTTGCAGCCAACCTTGGATATCTTTTTGCCGAGCGGCCGCTGCTCGAAAGGTTCGCGGCCGCGGCCGCCTCAGGCTTCAATGCCGTCGAGCTGCAGTTTCCCTATGGGCAACCTGCCGCTGCGGTGCGACGCGAAATCGAACGACATCGGTTGAGGATTCTGGGCATCAACACGCCGCTCGGCGCCAAGGGAGAAGCGGGGCTCGCCGGAGTTCCGGGGCGGCAACGCGACTTCGACGCGCTCTTGCGCGAGGCGATCGACTATGCTGTCGGGATCGGCGCCGCTACCATTCACTGCATGTCGGGCCAGGTGCCGCCTGCGCAGCAGGCCAAGGGCGAGACCGTCTTCGTCGCCAATCTGAGGCGCGCCGCCGACGTCGCCGGCGAACACGGCATCACCATCCTGATCGAACCTATCAACCGCCGCGACCGACCTGACTATCTCCTGCACCGGCCCGAGCAGGCCGCCGCCATCATCGCACAGGTGGGTCGGCCGAATGTACGGATGCAGTTCGACTTCTATCACGTTCAGATCGAGGGCGGCGACCTGATAACGCGTTTTGCCCGCCATCACGCGGTCATCGGACATATCCAGGTCGCAGCAGTCCCGTCCCGGGCGGAGCCCGACGAAGGCGAAGTGAACTATCCGGCGATCTTCGATATGCTCGATCGCAGCGGCTATGACGGGTTCGTGGGCTGCGAGTACAAGCCGCGGCGGCGCACCGAGGAAGGGCTTGGATGGGCGCGGCGATACGGAATCGGTACTGAATGAGGCAGATGACCCCGTGGTCGAGCTGTCCGCACTTGAAATCTCTGCAAACCCGCCTCTCCTTTGCTTACCACGAGAGTGCGAACCGGTTCAGCTCGGCGACCGCGCCCGAAGGACGTAAGCCGCGCGACACCATTTCGCAGTTCCAGGCACCGGGCCCACCGTCAACGCAATAAAGATTGTAGGCGCCGGCGCGTTGCTTGGCGGTGGCGGCGGCCGACGCGGACGGTACGCCGATAACCGGAACCCGACTGCCATTGCCGGTAATCCAGACGAGCGAATGCACGTGATCGTGGCCGTGGATGACGAGTTCAGCCCCGACGGCTGCGAGTACGCGCTGGAATGCAGCGGCGTCGATGAGGCACTTGTGGCGCGCCGACGGCAGCGGCGGATGATGGATCATGACAACGCGAAACACGTTCTCTTTACGTAAATCGTCCAGCATGTTGGCAACGCACGCGATCTGTCGTTCGCCGGCCCTGCCGGTAGCCATGAACGGCGGCGTGGCGATTGCGGTCGAGACGCCGATCAGCGCCACCGGCCCGCGCCGGCGCAAATACGGGAATGCGCCGGCGCAGCTCATGCCCTCCTGTGCATCACCTGACATGTACGGCGACCAGTGCCGGTCGCGATGAAGAGCTGCCGCCGCCACGTAGGCATCGTGGTTGCCGGGCACCACGCTCACATCGGCCGGCCGCCCCAGGGTTTCGAGCCAATGGCGGGCATGGGCGAACTCGGCCGGAAGCGCGATATTGACAAGGTCGCCTGTGACGGCCACGTGGTCCGGTTGCCTGCCGTGAAGGTCGCGGGTGATAGCATCGAGCGCATCGCGCTGATGGAGGCGACGGCGGCTGCGCCGCCAATTGATGTAGCCGAAGAGGCGCTTCGATGCGAGTTCGCGTATCCCCAGCCGCGGCAGAGGCCCAAGATGCGGGTCGGACAGATGTGCGAGCACGAAGGGTTTGCTCATTATGGTTGCTCCGGCACCTCGCCCGCGACGACATTACGCGCGACCGCGTCACAGGCGGCCGCTTCCCTTATTTCAATAGCTTATCTCCTCTTCAGCTACGAGCTGCCGATGAGAATACCAGCCGCGAAGACCAGAACCCCACCGACAACCACCTGGAACGCCGCTGCAAGAAACGGCGTGTCCATATAGCGGTAGCGCACATACGAAATCGCCGCGAGTTCGATCGCCACCACCACGAACGCCGCGACGGTCGCCACCGGGAAGCTCGGGATCAGGTAGGGCAGCGTGTGCCCGATGCCGCCCAGAAACGTCATCACACCGCAGATCGTCCCGCGCAGCAGCGGTGCGCCGCGCCCGGTCAGCGAGCCGTCGTCGGACAGCGCTTCCGCGAAGCCCATGGAAATTCCGGCACCCACCGACGCAGCGAGGCCTACCAGAAATGTCTGCCAGGTATTGTGGGTGGCGAACGCCGCGGCGAACAGCGGCGCCAGCGTCGACACGGACCCGTCCATCAGGCCGGCAAGCCCAGGCTGAACATATTGCAGAACGAACATCCGCCGGGCGGTTTCGTCCTCTCTCGCGCGCACATCCGCGGTCAGGACTCGCTCGCCAAGCTTTTCCGCAAGATCCTCGTGTTTGTCCTCGGCGTCCGCCAGCCTGACCAGCAGCTCCCGCACCGAGGCATCGCGCGATTGTTCGGCCGCTTTGCGGTAGAAGCGGGCGGTCTCGTACTCGGTCTCGGCCGCATATTTGCGCACTTCATCGAGCCCCAGCGGCCGCATCAACCATATCGGCCGATGCTTGATGAAACCACGCACATCCTGGCGCCGCACCAGAGGCAGGAACTCCCCGAACTTGGCGCGATAAAGGTCGTACAGCATGGCGCGGTGGCGGGTCTCCTCGGCCGCCATGTCTTCGAACAGCTTCGCGGATCCCGGATATTGCTGGCGCAGCCCTTCGGCGATGTTAAGGTATATGCGGCAGTCCTCCTCCTCATTGCTGATCGCAAGAGCGAGAACTTCCTGCTCAGATAGATCGATGAAACGTTTCATGATGCAGCGGGTCCCACGGGGTCTGAGGCGCGTAATATGCCGATCGGCCGGGTGCGGTAAAACTTACATATACATTTTCATAAACAGAATATATGCATAAAAAACGGCGTCCCCAGTGAAACCAGGGACGCCGCAACAGCCGAGGCGGTGTGGGGTGCGCCAGGGCTGGAAAGCCACGACCGGCTCAACACGAAAACCCGCTTAACAAGCCGGTAGCAAAATGCGACGGACAGGAAACAGTGCGATGAAATATGTCGTGCGCCATTCAAAGGTCACCATGCTTCCATTAATCCAACCCGCCAGCTTGCGCAAAAACCAATTGCGACAGGCAGCTATGCGAACGCCGCAAATCTCAAGAGATATTTGTCGCGCAACGGTCAACTGACGTGGCGCAGCTTCATTCCGTTTTCGGCAAGCTGCGATTGTCGACAGCGCGGGCTACGCGCCCATTGATGCATCTCTATTGGCGTCTGTCCCGGGGATTGACGCTCGGCGTTCGTGGTCTCGTGGTCGACGAGCAGGGCCGGGTGTTTCTGGTCAAGCACACCTATGTCCGCGGCTGGCATCTCCCGGGCGGCGGCGTCGAGCCGGGCGAGACCGTGCTCGATGCCCTTGCCCGCGAACTGAAGGAGGAAGGCAACATCGAACTTATCGATACGCCCAAACCATTCGGTGTCTATTTCCAACCGACGCCGTTGCAGCGCGATCACGTGGTGCTGTTCGTGATCGATCGCTACCGCCAGCCGGCGCCGCCGGTGCCGGACCACGAAATCATGGCACATGGTTTTTTTCCAGGCGATGCGCTTCCGCCCGACGCCAGCGCCGCCACGCGGGCGCGTATCGCCGAGGCGATGATGGGCGCTCCGGTGTCGCCGCACTGGTGATGGAACCCCGCCCTGCTCTCCCGCATTATGCGGCGGGTCAGGCGAAGCCGTAAGCGGCCGCCGCCTGGGCGGATGGATGCTTCGCTAATCCCCCCGGCGATGGGCGCTTGCAAGCCACGGAGGCTAGGTTGCGGGCTCTATCGCGGCGGCGCGGCGATGGCATCATGGGGATGGCGCAGATCACCGCGCCTGTTGCAACGGCGCACGAAGTTGATGGCGGCAGCCGGCTGTTCCAGTTTCACTTTGAGGGCAGCCACGAGAGCATCTTCAGCCATCACGGTCACGCTGTGGCGAGTGCCGTCGACCTTGATGCCGACGGTGAATTTATTATCGGTCATGGCGATGTCCTTCTGGTCGTATCAGATATCAGGGGTCGGAATTCGACGTCAGAAATGTCCAATTGTCGACAGCTGAGCTCAGATATCTGATCCTGATACCTGATATCTGATACCTGTCATGGCCTTCGCGGCTAATAACGGCTGACCGGGCTGATCCGTTGCGGCCCGATGGACGATGCGGCCGCGGGATGATATCGGGCGTGCCGGACCGCCGATGACCGAACTTGCCCTCACGATTCTCCCAGAAGCGCCCGCCGATGCCGACGCCATCGAGCGGCTTTACGAGCGCACGTTCGGGCCCGGGCGCTACGCCCGTACTGCGTTCCGGATTCGCGAAGGTGCCGGACACCTCGTTGAGCTCTCCTTCACGGCGCGGATCGGCACCCTGTTGGTCGGCTCCGTGCGGCTGACGCCGATCCGCATCGGCGAGATCCCGGCACTGCTGCTCGGTCCGCTGACGGTCGAGCCGCCGTTCCGGCGACGTGGCATCGGGCTTGCCTTGATGAAGCGCGCACTCGCGGAGGCAAAACGCAAGGGCCACCGTTTGGTCGTGCTGGTCGGCGACGAGCCCTACTACGCCCGGGCAGGTTTTCGGGGGATTCCCAAAGGCCAGGCCCGCATGCCGGGCCCCGTCGATCCGGACCGACTGCTGGTGGCGGAGCTGGCGGAAGGCGCATTCGCGGGGGTGTCGGGGCCGATCCGGGCGGAGTGGAAGGCGGGGTGACGTCTTCGTGCAAACTCATTCGGACTGAGGGACCACGGGTGGGGTTGAGGCGGTCAACCTCGCTCGAACGTGAGAGCGACGGCGCGCCCGGGAGGTGCTTCGTGAGCATGGCTGATCTTCAGGAGGCGTTGCGGCTCATCGCCGCGAACCCCAGCCGTGCCTGTTTTCGCGGGCCGCGGCGTTGGTCGCACCAGCCGAGCGTGCGCTCGGGGACACACTCTGCCTCCGACGTACCGTGAGTTCATCACAAAACTTGGCGCTGGCAACTTCGGCGGTTCGAAGTTTATGGGGTTGCCGACGAGAAATTTGAGGATTTGACGACCCCGATGGAGTGTGGGTTACGCTGAACAAACGACGCGAAAGTGGGCTTCCGGCGAAGCTCGTGATCGTGGGCAGTGATGGCACTGGCGACTACTACTGCGTCGAGATGCGCGGCGGCGGCGAAAGCCCGGTCACTGTCTATCAGCCGGGCTGGGCCCTCGATCAGCCGGAATGGGAGCAGGTGGCCCAAGATTTCGGCGAGTTCCTCCTGGGGGTTCGGATGAGCTTTTGAGGCGGCGGTAAGGGGCTGCTCGCGCCGAAGGCTTCACCGTCGTCACCAACAACAGTTTCGGCGTCTGCCGGTGCAGTGGTCGAGAACTGGGTGGACGGGGGCGGCTCGCCAAGGTAACGCTCACCGCCACGCTTTGCCGCGGAGAGTGCAGCCTTGACTCGAAGACTCATTGCGGTAGCAAACATGAAAGGCGGCGTTGGTAAGACCGCCACCGTCGTTGCATTGGCGGAAGCGCTCGCGGCCCAAGGATCGGCTGTCCTGGTGATTGATGCCGATGCCCAGTCGAATGCTTCGATCTGCATAGCCGGCGATGAGAAGTTGACCCGGCTGATCTCGGACGGCCGCACCCTTGACGGCTTTCTCGACGATTACCTGCTCGGCGGTCGCAGGAAACGCTTCGCGGATTGCATCTGCCGCCAGGCCAGCGACGTTTCGCATGGCGGCAGGTTGCTGGACGTTTCGCTGCTCGCAGCAAGCTCGCAGCTACGTCTTCTGGAACGAGAAATCATTTACCGACTCACACAACAAAATTTCGGCCTCAACGCCATCGTTGGCCACGTCATGCGAATTCTAAAGACCGAACTCGCGCGGCCAGATATCGGGTGCAATTATATCCTGGTTGATTGCGCCCCCGGCATCTCGGCATTCACTGAGGCCGGCATTCGTCTGGCTGATCTCGTCGTCGTCCCGACGATTCCAGATTTCCTGTCGACCTACGGCCTAAGTTCGTTCTGCCAGAACCTGTGGACCGATCATCTCGCGAGCGATCCCGGTTTAGAAGCGCCACGACGATTGCCCCACGTTCTGATCACGCGGTATCGCCCGATAAGCGAACACAGGCAGACGGTGGAAAAGATAAGAAACGAGCTGTCATTCGACGAACCGTCGTTTCGGCCGCTGAACGCCTTTATACCGGAGGCGGCGGCGATCGCGGAGGCGCTCGGGAAAGCGGGTACCACTCCGACCTTCACGACCAAATGGGGCAACGTGGTTCCGGTGCTCAACAAACTCGCCAATGAAATCAAGGAGGTTGCGGATGACGCTTGATGTGGATGGTTTTGCGGTCTTTCGCAGCATCGGTTCTCACCCCGACACCTTTGCAGCAATCGCGCCAGACCTGCCAAAAGTGGCGCGAACCCTCGTCGTCAAGCAAATTCGGCACAAGGACACCGGGCTGAAGGCTGTGCGAGACATTCGAACGGCTGTCGGCGCGGAAGCGTTCAACCTCATTGCTGATAGCATGGCCGACACTCAGATCAAATCGCTCGCAGCCAGGCTAGACAGGCACAATTCGGAGCTGAAGGCGTCGAGCGGCGCGGCGCGCAGGCTCCATATTCTGGCGCTCGCGGCGGGCTCTGCGGAGCCGGTGGAAAAATCAAAATCAGTGGCGAAACCGATCAAATCGAAGAACACGCAAGCGCCCTTGAGTCCGGCCACTCGCATCCACTTCAGTTCCGCCGGCGCCACCCGCAAGCGCTAGCGCGCCAACACGCGCGGTTTGCGACCACATCGCAGGCGCGATCCGGTGTTTTCTCCATTCGTCCGTTACGCCAGTCGCTTGTGCATCACGTCGGTCCAGTCCTTCGTCATCGCTCGGAAGAACCAACTGCCCCGAGATTTGAGGGTTTGGTAAGCGATCTTGATGTCGAGCAGCAGCGTGATGCGGCGGCCCTCGAAGCTGAGCTCGCCGACCTCATGCGTTGCCACCGGCCGGAAGCCAACGATGCGGGTATGGAATCGAAACGGGCTGTGCGGGTCGTTCTCGAAAACGTCGGTCACGAGCTGCGTGTAGCCACGGAAGACGATCTCGCGTGTCGCTGCCCGCATGAGGCTGAGGACCACGCCGACCCCCTTGCGACGCTCGGGGATAACGGCGAATCGGCCCACCTCCGCGATACGTTGCGATTTGATGAACTCGTAGACTGTAAGATCCCCGTCGATCGGCGTCAGGCCGTATTTCTGATATTGGTCAATTGGCGGGTCGTAAAGGACGCGCAGGACGCCCATCGGCTCGTTGCGACGCGTAGCGAGGAACCACGATACGTTGCTGCGCACGAGATCCTCTTTGGGGAACATGGATTCGACGTCGCGTACCCACGCCTTCTCCCGCTCGTACGTCGCTCGCATCACCGCCAGAGCCTTCAGACGATCAGACTCGCTCGCTACCCGCCTCGCCCGCGTTAGTCTAGGTATTTTCATTGCTTGCCTCCTGCGCCGTGAATTCCCACGACTTCCCGGAAAGCCGGCTGATTGCCGTCATGACCCGCACGTGCCAAGCCCAGAGGCTCGAGTAAGCGGGAGGTATCGCGGTGGCCGGCGGGATCAATGGCTCCCCGACCTCAATCGACATCGGGCTACCTTCCGGAATCGCGGTGCCTCTTGGCACGGTCAGGAATCGTAGGCCGACCGGAATGATGGGGGTGCCGGTTTCAAGGGACAGGCGCGCCGCGCCGAGGCGACCGCGCAGGAGCCGCAACGGGTCACGATTGACGCTTCCCTCAGGGAACACGCCGATCGAACGCCCGCAGCGGAGATGCTGGCGCGCCTGCGCCATGGGAGAAACCGTGTCGGTGAAGAGAGGTTTCATGAGGTTGAGAAGGCGCGGCCGCGCTGGCTTGCGGGCGACCGTGATCGCGCCGGCACGCCGATAGAGGAGGTCGACACCCGGGATCATGCGAAAATTCCAGTCGGCCATGAAGTGGATGCGTCGCCCGTGCCTTAAGAGGAAGAGCAACGCTGGCAGCAGGATTGCTTCCTGGCGCGTGCTGTGGTTTGCCGCGAGAATGAAGGGATCGTGCTCGGAGGCAATGTGATCGAAGCCATCGAGACTGCGAATCTTGCATCGGCTGATAAGTGCAATACCGCGCACCAGCATGCGGTCGACCGTCTGGAGCTCGGGCAGGGGCCAGGACAGAATGGCCCTCGCCGACGGCAGGTCAATTGGAAGGTCTTTCCTCGCCATGTGGCTGTAACGGCTGGCTGTAACGGCTTTCGCGGCAGCATAGCGCCACCCCAATCCCACCAGCAAACTTGATTCGTTTTTCAGGCGTGTGACGGGGGACGGAGTTTTCATTCCTCGGGCCAACTTTACGAACATCGCCCCTCCTTGCGGGCGAACGGCGGCCTGGGGGTTACGGCTTATGGCAATGTGTGTTACTGTTGGTAACAAACGGGAGACAAGCGGACGCCGAGCACCTATTGGTCGGATTGATCCAGGGACAGCTGTTCAGCCCGCCCCCGGCACGCTGAGTGCCGAATCGCGCCTGCAGGCTGCTCGGATAGCTCAGTCGAGGACGAGTTTGGCGCCCCCTGCGCTTTGTCGCGGTCGCAAGCGCGCCATGGGCAGCGCCGAATCAAAATTGACCGGGAGTGCACAGAGCCGCCGCAGCCGGCAAGTGAGTCAGCCAAAATTACGGCTCGAGCTCGCTATCCCAGTAAAGATAGTCGAGCCAGCTGTCGTGCAGGTAGTTCGGCGGGAACAGCCGGCCATTGCGGTGCAGCTGATGCACCGTGGGCTGGAACGGCATCTGGGCCGGGAACATGCCGGCCTCCGGAGGTGTCAGATTGCCCTTGCGCAAGTTGCATGGCGAACATGCCGCAACCACATTTATCCACGTGGTCTGCCCGCCGCGGGAACGGGGCAGCAGATGATCGAACGTGAGGTCATCGTCGGCACCGCAATATTGGCAGGAAAACCGGTCGCGCAAAAACACGTTGAACCGAGTGAAGGCCGGATAGGTCGATGGTTTCACAAATGTCTTGAGCGAAACGACGCTGGGCAGCAGCATCTCGAAGCTAGGGCTGCGCACCGCCTTCTCGTAATTGGCCACGATGTTAACTCGGTCCAGGAATACCGCCTTGATTGCGTCCTGCCAGCACCACAGCGACAATGGATAGTAGCTCAGCGGGCGAAAATCCGCGTTGAGCACCAGGGCCGGCCAACCGTTATGTCCCGCATGAGCGTTCACGGCACGCTACTCCACACCTCGTCCAAACAGCCCGGACCGGAAACGCGATTCACGACACCGCCCACCACCTCCACTTTATAGGGGGAGGTTACAGGATTGTGAAGGTCGCCCCAAAACCCGCCCGCTCCATCCGAACGAGGCGCGAACGGGAGGTGGATCGTGCGGTGTCACTCTGTTAGGCGAAGCTATGATGCCTTCGAACTGAACCGCCTCGCCAAGAACTCGCCACCATGCTGCAGACCCTCCTGGTCTATGCCGTGGCCCAGTCCGGCCGATACGTGCCACTCTGTTGGAATGTCGAGTGTTGCCAGATACTGGGCTGACAAAAACAGCGCCTCGGCCGGGATGAGGTCGTCGCGGTCGCCATGTACCAGCAGCACCGGCGGGCGTGCCTTGATCTCACCCGACACCGCCTTGGGTCCGTGCCCATCCGGCAATACGAACAGCCCCGAATAACCCACGATTGCAGCGGGCCGTTCGGTACGCCGAAGCCCCACATGCAGTGCCATCATGGTGCCTTGGCTGAAGCCCACCAGGGCGAGCGCGCTCCCCGGCAGGTTGTTCCGCTTGAGTTCTTCGCTAAGAAAGCGCTCAAGAACTAGGGCAGCCTTGTTGACGCCGATCCAACGCTCGTTCTTGTCTCGAAAAGGAAACGTGAGCGAAAACCACTGCCGGCCGATCGGCGCCTGGGCGCACGGCTCGGGCGCATGGGGCGACGCGAAGGCGGCTTCCGGCAGGAGGTTTTGCCAGGCGCGCCCCAGTTCGATCAGGTCGTTGCCGTCGGCGCCATAGCCATGAAGGAAGACAACGAGCTGACGCGCTGGCTTGCGGGAACGCGGGGCGAGTCGCGGGCCGGTCAGTTCTGCCGCCATCATCCCTCCGTGACTTGACCGGGTTGTACCGGGATGGCATCGCGCTGTTTAATCGCCCGGTAGTAGGCCCACAAGAGGCGAGCCGCCACGCCCCGCAAGGGCCGCCACGGTTCCGCAAGGACGACGGCTTCTTTCGCGGTCGGTCGCGCCGGCAGCCCGAGGGCAAGCCGCGCGCCCTCCTGAAGTGCAAGATCGCCGGCCGGCCAGGCATCCGGGTGTCCGAGGCAGAACAAGAGGTATATTTCGGCGGTCCAGGGGCCGATGCCGTGGATGGCGCACAGCGCCGCATGTGCAGCATCGGCCGGCATGTCCGGCAGCGCCTCGCAGTCGAGTGCACCGTCCGCAATCGCCCGGGCGATCTCCTTGAGAGCACGGATTTTGGACCGGGACAGGCCAAGCCGGGCGAGCCGATCGGCGCGCGCCTTGATCAGGCTTTGCGGGGTGAACGGATCGTAGGCCGCGGCGAGCCGTCCCCAGATCGCGCCGGCGCTCGCGGTCGAAAGCTGCTGTGACACCACGATGGCGGCTATTCCGGCAAATCCGCCTGGCCGGCGGCGCAACGGCAAGGGTCCGGCGACCGTCGCCACCTTGGCCAGTCGCGGGTCGGCCGCGATCAGGACGGCGAGCGCTGCGGCGATATCGGCCTCGGTGTCAATGCGGCGGAGCATGTCGTAGCGTCGCTCTACAGTCGAGGCGATTTCGAATCGTATGCCCCGTCATTCCGGAGCGCCCCCGCACATCGGCTGTCGACGTGGCGCATGTCGGGTGTGCCTGCATCTCAAATGTGCCAATCTCCGCTAAATCGGATGCGGCGAGCCCGGAATCCATAACATCGGCCGAGGGCTATCGATTCCGGGCTCGCCGCCTTGGCGGCCGGAAATGAGCGAGCCGCGCAAATGATCGGTTTCATTGAATCGCTCCACCGGGCTTCAGGAAATCAGAGGGAATTGCCTGGGACCGATGATTTACATGTTTTGTCCTGGAGTAAGTTGCCCTGCTTTTGCGGGGCACCCATGACGACGCCGATTTTCCGCTTCGCACCGAGCCCGAACGGCTATCTCCATCTCGGACATGTGCTGTCTGCCGCGTTGAACTTCGATATGGCACAGCGGAGCGGTGGACGGTTTCTCGTTCGCATCGAGGACATCGATAGGACGCGATGCCGCTCCGAATACGAGGCCGCCATTTTTGAAGACCTCGCCTGGCTGGGGCTTAGGTGGGAGCAGCCGGTGCTGCGACAATCTGCCCATTTAGATGCCTATGAAGCGGCGTTCAGGCGGCTCGACGCCATGGGGCTCATCTATCCGAGCTTCGAGAGCCGCACCGAGATTGCGCGCCTCGTGGTCGACCGCGACCACGCCGGAACGTGGCCACGCGATCCCGACGGTGTTCCACTCTATCCAGGTGGGGCCAGAAGCTTACCCACGGTTGAGCGCCGGCGGCGCCAAGCTGCCGGCGATCCATTCGCATTGCGCCTCGACATGGCCGCCGCGCTGGCGCTGGCGTCCCCGCGCGACGCGCCCCTGGCCTGGATCGAAACAGGCGTCGGCCCGCACGGGGAAACCGGGGCCGGCTCGTACGGGCAAGCTCGCATCGTTGTGGCCGATCCGGCGGCGTGGGGCGACGTTATCCTGGCGCGCAAGGATGTGCCGACCAGCTATCACCTTTCGGTGGTGGTAGACGATGCCCATCAGGGCATCACCCATGTCGTGCGCGGTCGCGACCTGTTCCACGCCACCAGCGTGCACCGCCTGCTCCAGCATCTCCTCGGGCTACCGCAGCCGGTCTACCATCACCATCGCCTGATCTGCGACGCCGAGGGGCACAAGCTGTCCAAGGCCACCGGCGCGACCGGCCTGCGCGAGCTGCGAGCCGCCGGCGCGACACCGGCCGACATCCTTCGGAGAATCGGACTACCGCCACTTCGCCCCCTTGCGACTAGGCGACCTGCGACCTAATCATTTTGCGGCGATGGGCGCCGCAGCGGGTCGAACGACGCGCGGCGCCTCGGGATTTGGCCGCCATGGACACCGCGGCCAAGTTGTGTTGACGTTCTGACTGACACCCGCTCCGCGCCGTCGTGGCGAGCGTTCGGAGCACAGCAATTGGTCGGAGCGACAAAAACCGCATGCTGCAGGGCTGGTTCGTCATTGCAGTCGCGCTCGTCTATATCGGGCTCCTGTTCGTCATCGCGAGCTATGGCGACCGGCTGAGCAGGCGCGGCGGAACGGATCGTCCGCGACCGCTGATCTATCCGCTGTCGCTGGCAATCTATTGCACGTCGTGGACGTTCTTCGGTTCGGTCGGACTAGCGAGCCGGTCAGGATTTGATTTTCTGGCGATCTATATCGGCCCGATCGTCATGATCGGGCTCGCGGCCCCGCTGTTCGCGCACATCATCCGCCTTTCAAAAACGCAGAACATCGTTTCGATCGCGGATTTCATCGGCGCCCGCTACGGCAAACATCAGGGGGTGGCGGCGACTGTGGCGATGATAGCCATTATCGGCATGATCCCCTACATCGCGCTTCAGCTCAAAGCCGTGTCGTCCTCGCTCGATACGATCGTGGCCCCCGTCGCCACCTGGGCGGGCCCGGTGCAGCCCGTGCTGGGTGACCCTCCGCTGCTGGTGGCAATCTCGCTCGCGGCCTTCGCAGTGCTGTTCGGCACGCGGCACATCGACGCCACTGAGCATCAGCATGGTCTCATGCTGGCGATCGCTGTCGAATCGATCGTCAAGCTCGTCGCGTTCCTCGCTGTCGGCGTATTCGTGACATTCGTCATGTTCGACGGACCGGTCGCCCTGTTCGCGAAGGCGCTGGACCGCCCTGACACGACCGCGGTGCTGACTGCCGGTACGAGTGTCGGCAACATGGGGGCGATAACGCTGCTGTCGCTGTCCGCGATCATCCTCTTGCCTCGCCAGTTCCACGTCACCGTGGTCGAGAACAAGAACGAATCGGAGATCCGCCGCGCCGCATGGCTGTTTCCCATCTATCTCGTTCTCATCAATCTTTTTGTGGTGCCGGTCGCCATCGCCGGCATGCTGACCTTCTCGTCCGGCACGATTGACAGCGACATGTATGTGCTGGCGCTGCCGATCTCGGCCGGCTCGGCATTCCTGGCGCTCGTCGCCTTTATTGGCGGCCTGTCGGCGGCGGCGGCCATGGTGATCGTCGAAACCATCGCACTCGCCATTATGGTCTCAAACGACATCGTCGTGCCGCTCGCTCTCATTCGGCGTCACGGTACCAATGTCGGCACCCATCTCTTGACGGTGCGCCGTGTCGCAATCTTTGCAGTGTTGCTGTTCGCGTATCTCTACTACCGGTCCGCCGGCGAAACCCAGCTGGCCGCCATCGGGCTTATGGCCTTCGCTGCCATCGCGCAGCTTGCGCCGGCGTTTTTCGGCGGCCTGATGTGGCAGCGCGCCACCGCCCGCGGCGCCCTCGCCGGCATGACGATCGGTATTTTGGTCTGGGCCTATACGCTGCTCCTTCCGAGTCTCACGATATCTGCATGGGGGATGACGTTTCTCGCGGCGGGGCCTTTCGGGATCAGCGCCCTGCGACCGCAAGCGCTGTTCGGACTCGATCTGCCCCCGCTGGTTCACGGGATGGTGTGGAGCCTTTCACTCAACCTTCTCGCCTACCTGCTGGTTTCGCTCAGCCGGCGGCCTGCCGCGATCGAACGCATCCAGGCGGATATTTTCGTGCCGCATCGATTGACGCCGGCCCCAAGCTTCAGGCTTTGGCGGTCCGCCGTAACCGTGCACGAGCTGACGGTCGCGGTCGCCCGCTATCTCGGCGAGGAACGCACCCGTATTTCGTTCGACGGCTTTGCGGCAGAACGGCATATGCGCCTCGAACCCGTCGCCCACGCGGATTTCGAGCTGCTGCGCTACGCCGAGCGGTTGCTCGCTTCGGCCATCGGCGCGGCGTCTTCGAGACTGGTATTATCGCTGCTGCTGCGCCAGCGCATGGTTTCCACTAAAGCAGCGTTGAAGCTGCTCGACGACGCCAACGCCGCCATCCACTACAACCGAGAGATCCTGCAGACTGCGCTCGATCACGTGCGCCAGGGCATCGCCGTGTTCGACAAGGATATGCACCTGATCTGCTGGAACCGACAATTTGGCGAGCTGCTCCAGCTGCCCAATGAAATGGTTCGTATCGGCGTCGATCTCGCCGAAATTCTCCGCTTTAATGCCGGTCGTGGCGCCTTCGGGCCCGGCGACCCAGAAGCGCTGGTGCGTGAGCGGCTGCCGCGCTACGCCGCCGATCTTCAGCCGTTCCTGGAACGCTTTCCTGATCGTGGCCTCGTCATCGAAGTGCGGGTCAGCCGTATGCCGGACGGCGGTGGCGTCATCACGCTCACCGATATCACACCGAGCGTCGCAGCGGCCGAAGCGCTGTCGCGCGCCAACGAGAATCTCGAGCGGCGGGTGCGCGAACGCACCGTCGAGCTTGAACATCTCAATGCGGAACTCGCCAAGGCAAAGTCGGCCGCCGAAGCCGCCAACCTGTCGAAGACGAAATTCCTCGCCGCCGCGAGCCATGACATTCTTCAGCCCCTGAACGCCGCCCGGCTCTACGTGACGAGCCTCGTGGAACGCCTCGCCGTTGCCCCGGTAAGTGGGGCAGGCAAGGGGCTCAGCGAAGCGCCGCTCGTCGCCAATATCGACGCATCGCTTGAGGCCGTCGAAGACATCCTTTCGGCCCTGCTCGAAATCTCCCGGCTCGACGCCGGCGCGATGGAACCGGAGATCGTGAGCTTCCGAGTCGACGAATTTCTTCTCCGGCTTCAATCCGACTTCGCTCCGCTTGCCCGGAGCAAGCGCCTTGACCTGGTTTTCATGCCGTGTTCGCTTAGCATCCGGTCCGATCGGCGCCTGCTGCGGCGGCTGCTGCAGAATCTCATTTCCAACGCCATCAAGTACACGTTGACTGGCCGCGTGCTGGTCGGGTGCCGGCGCCGCGGCTCCCGGCTGCGCATCGATGTCTATGATACCGGAATCGGCATTCCCGCCGACAAGCGCCACGCCGTATTCGTCGAGTTTCATCGTCTCGATCAGGGAGCCAGGGTTGCCCGCGGCATCGGGCTCGGCCTCTCAATTGTGGAACGCATCGCCCGCGTGCTCGACCACCCGATCACGCTGGCGTCCGAGACCAATCGCGGAACGCTTTTTTCGATCGAGGTTCCCATTGCCCCGACGGAAATCGGCGAGGCACGGCCGCCGGAGCCGCGCATCGATCGCGGCCGCATTGCCGGAACCCGGATTCTTTGCATCGACAACGATCGCGGAATTCTGGAAGGCATGGCGGCGCTGTTGCAGGGATGGGAATGCCAGACGATTCTTGCCACCGATCTACGTGAGGCGGTGGCTGGTCTGCGGGCGACGGGCGAATCTCCGGATGGCCTCTTGGTCGACTATCACCTCGACCACGGCAGCGGCATCGAAGCCATCGCGGAGTTGCGGCGGCTATTCGGAGAGGAAACACCGGCCGTGCTCATCACCGCAGATCGTTCCACCGGAGTGCGCGAGACCGCCCGCGCCCGCGCGATCCAGGTACTCAACAAGCCGCTGAAGCCGGCTGCGCTGCGTGCCGTCATGTTACAATGGAAGGCGCATCGCGTCTCAGCAGCCGAGTAGTCAATGCGCGGTTGGTTTGATCTGCGGCCATTGGCCGCTTTCGATCTTGGCGGCCGCGATCACGGCCTGGGTGCGGCTTTCGACGCCCAACTTCTGCAGGATGGCGGACACATGGGCCTTGACGGTCGCCTCCGATACGCCAAGCTCATAGGCGATCTGCTTGTTGAGCAGCCCCGCCGACAGCATCATGAGCACGCGCACCTGCTGGGGCGTCAATGAGGCGAGCCGCGCCAGCATTGCGGCGCTGCCATCATCGCATTTGATGGAGAGATCGAGGTCCGGCGGGGTCCAGGTTCCGCCGTTGAGCACCTGCTCGATGGCTGTTCGAATTGCCTTGACGCTGAGCGTCTTCGGGATGAACCCTGACGCACCGAAATCCATGCAACGGCGGATCACGGCGGGATCGTCGTTACCGGACACGATCACCACCGGGACGCCCGGATATTGCGCCCGCATGTACATAAGGCCGGAGAAGCCGCGAACGCCCGGCATTGCGAGGTCGAGCAGAACGAGGTCGACGTCGGGATTGCCGTCGAGAAGGGTGGAGATATCGTCGAAGGATCCCGCTTCGGCAATGGCATCGGGTTCGAACAGTCCCGTCACGGCCTCGCGCAATGCCCCGCGGAACAATGGATGATCGTCGGCGATCACCAGCCGGAAGTGCCTCGGTACGCCCACGCCTGAACTCTGCCTCCCCGGGTCAAGTGCCCGAAATTGTGACTAATTTGTAGCTTCGTCATTGCCAATGCAAGGGAACCAGGCTTTCCACGGACACGCGAATCGGCCAGCGGGCTATTGCGCTGATTGCGATAGATCACCCCTGGCGCCTTCTGCCGACGTAATACAAAACCACTTCGCGACGATGCGGCCGCGCGCGGTGTTCGGCCAAATAAACGCCCTGCCAACTACCGAGTCGGAGTGCCCCGGCCTGAACCGGAATGTGAATCTAAGTGCCGGTCAGCA
>Ga0126376_10000711_pt1 | contig 16887 bp, 15 predicted proteins | sample PanSoiMetPlot_15_FD_92760 | JGI IMG/M metagenome (GOLD analysis project Ga0126376, IMG submission 92760) | Tropical forest soil microbial communities from Panama - MetaG Plot_15 | ecosystem: Environmental > Terrestrial > Soil > Tropical forest > Bulk soil | place: Panama | collected 2016-02-17
CCCAGATATTCTGACCCATGCGGCGATCAAGCTTATGCTTGGCCTCAAGTCGCTTTGTCATTTCGCGTCCTCATTACGGGCTTGCGCTCGAAGGCGCAACCGATTGATTATGCTTTTGTTTTGAGGATCGCGCCCTCCTCTGCGCCAGCCTTGCCGGCGCCGACAGGTCTTGCGCCTCAAGCGAAGGCTAAAAACCACGGGTCGCGAAACGCTATGCGGGCCGCCAAGGCCCGCATAGCGCGCTGGTTTTAGGGGATGCCGGACCGGGTGTCAAACAGCCTGCGATAAATGGGAGAGGATGGTGTCTCGGGGCTACGTTCGAACTCAACCAGTGCCTATGCAGGCAAAACAGTGCATGGCGGAGCCGACAAGCCCGCGGTAAGGTGCGGCATCATCCCTACGCGCCGGATTAGTGACCTTTATGTGCAGCCTGTTGTGGCGCCCTGTTGAGTGCGGCTGGAGGCACCCGCCCGGCGCTCTGCTGCCAGTCCTCCCAAGTTGGGTCGCCCAGTGAGCCAGCATGGCCGCCGCTGGTCGTCGGTTCCGCTTCACCGCCGGTGGATGAACGATGTGGTTCATTTTGGCAAGAAGTCCCATGTGGTCGCCGGAAACTGGACCATCAACGTTGCGCCGGTCGCAGCCGCTCGCAAGGCGAGGCACCCGCCGATTGGATGGGGCGCCATCTGGGTGAAAGCGGTCGCCCTGGCGTGCCGGAAATGGCCGGAATTGCGCACCGCCTATCTGCCGTTTCCATGGCCGCGCATGTATCAGCATCCATACGCAATCGCCACCATGGTAGTGGAGCGTGAGTGGAACGGCCGACCTGCGGTGTTTTTCGACCAGATCAAGTACCCAGATTCACTCAGTCTGCAGGAAATCGACGGCATCCTCCGCGGCCTGAAGCGGCGGCCGGTCGACGATGTAGGCGGGTATCGACGCCTCATTCGTTTTTCCCGCCTGCCGTGGATCGTCAGGCGCCCGTTGTGGAGCTTCGCGCTGCAATGGTCCGGGTGGCTGCGATCCCAGTATTTCGGGACTTACTCGGTGCATTCATTTCCTGTGCGTCGGGCCGAGGTGATGCAATCGACGACTCCCATCTCGTTCAGCCTCATCTACGGACTTCTCAACCCCGACGGTGAGGTGTTGGTCCAGCTGCTCATGGATCACCGCATCGTGGACGGATTGACCTCACATCGAATCATGCTCGCCATCGAGGCCGCAATGAAGGAGGACATCATTGCCGAATTAGCGGCGGCTGATCAATCTTGCGGCCCAGCTATCCCTGGCGAGTGACGCAGGCGGTTCTCATCATTATCATTGACGGTTGTCGTGGCGCTAAAGGGAAGAGTTAGTGGAAATACAAAAAACCGTGGCTCGACATCCCGCTTGCGGACTATGAAAGGCGCACGGCCCTTGGAGAAATCGGGCAAGCACAGATGCTTGCGGATGAACTTGAGTTTGCCGAAAGACAGCATTTCCTCAAGTCGCTTGCTTTGATCGGGAGTTCGCGGCGCAGCGGCCTCAATCGACTGGTTGGGAGGAGGCCGTTAATGCTTGCACGGTCCAGAAGGCTTGTTCGAGTACGCGTGCAGCCTGTTTTCGAACCAGCGCGCAGACGCTACGATGGCTGCTCGGTTCATTTCAAGGAGACGGCAAGATGAGAAGGCAAATCGCAGCGGCCTTGTGCTCGGCGGCCTTGGGAGCAATCACGGTATCCGCATCTTCGCTCGCCATCGCTCAGCAAAAAGCCGCCAAGGCTACCGGCGATCGCCAAGTCTACTCCACCATCAAGGATCTTATGGAATCTATTATCGATCCATCTGCGGATGCGCTGTGGGGAGCGGCAGGAACGGTTATCGATACGCAAGGTACCCAGGACATGTCCCCCAAAACGCCGCAGGAGTGGCTCGGGGTGCGTCGCGCCGCCGTTCGAATAGTCGAAGGGGCCAATCTGCTGATGATGTCTGGTCGCGACGCGGCTCCCGCCGGAACCAAATCGGAGGCTCCTGGGGTGGAGCTGGAGCCCGCCGAGATAACCGCGCTCATAAAAAAGAAACGAAAGAGTTTTGATGCGTTTGCCAGGGCATTACAAGCTCTCGGGCTAGAAGCGTTGCGGGCCAGTGAGGCCAAAGACGTGCCTCTGCTGGAGGACATTGGCGGTCGAATGGAGAATGTCTGCGAGAGCTGCCACCAGACATTCTGGTATCCGCAGGAGCAGGCCGCCACTCGTAATTAGCGGACGCAGTGCGCAAACGGGGCACCACAAGGGTCGCTCCTAAGCAGGCCCTCACCGGATAATGACACCTTTAGGCTCATCTAACCGAAACAGCTCCAAAAAATGTCAATGGCGCTTTCCCGAAGACTTGCGAAAACCGATTGACTCGCCGAGGCGGCCTGACAATCTGACGTGAGCTAGGGGTGGCAGCTGCACCTGCGGGACAAGCGGGGCGGTAAGTTCGGAGAGGAGGCGCAGATGAGAAATCGGTTGAGAGCCGTGACGTTTGCGAGTGCTGCAGCGATTTTGATCGCAGCCCTCCAGCTGGGCGCGATGTCGATCACGAGCGGGGCCGAGGCTTATAAGGCGCCGCGTACGGCGGACGGCAAGGCGAATTTGAACGGTATTTGGCAGGCGCTCAATACTGCAAACTGGGACATCCAGGAGCACGCGGCGCGATCGGGACCGGCGGTCGCGCTCGGCGCGGCTGGCGCAGTTCCGGCAGGGCTTGGGGTCGTCGAGGGCGATGAAATCCCCTACCTGGCGGCAGCGGCGGCGAAGAAGAAAGAGAACTTCGAACACCGTTTGACGGCTGATCCCGAAATCAAGTGCTATTTGCCCGGTGTGCCACGGGCCACATACATGCCCTATCCGTTTCAAATTGTTCAGACTCCGAAGTACATCCTGGTCGCCTATGAGTTTGCCGGCGCCAGCCGCACGATCTATATGGATAACGTGCCCCCAAATCCCGTCGATAGCTGGATGGGCCACTCGGTCGGCCACTGGGAGGGTGATACTCTTGTGGTCGACGTGACGCATTTGAACGACCAGACTTGGTTTGACAGGGCAGGGAATTTCCACAGCGACGCCTTGCACGTGGTCGAACGGTACACGCCCTTGAGCCCTGACGCCCTGACCTACGAAGCCATCGTCGAGGATCCAAACGTGTTTTCGCGGCCTTGGAAAATGAGCATGCCGCTGTATCGTCGATTGGAAAAGAACGCTCAACTGATGGAATTCAAGTGCGTGGAATTCGTGGAAGAGCTCATGTATGGGCATCTTCGGAAGCAACCAAGCAAGTAAAGGGAGGTTTGATATGAGCCATCGACTTCTCACTTCAATTGGTAGTCTATCAGTCGTGATTGGCGCCGCGCTGCTCGCACCGGCACCTGTGGCGGCCGAGACCTGGAGCGTGCCGCGGACGGCGGACGGCCAGCCGGACCTGCAGGGAGTGTGGGACTACCGTACCATCACCCCAATGGAGCGACCTGTTGCGCTAGGAACGAAAGCGTTTTTCACCGACGAGGAAGCGGCGAACTTCGAGAAGGAAGAAAATCGACGCCAGAATCGTGATTTGATCGATCCGGAGGCTGGCGGCTTGATGTACCCGCCGGGCGGCGTCGTTCCCTATAACGAGTTTTGGTACGACCGCGGCGACAAGGTCGTGGGGACAAAGCGCACGTCGTTGATCGCGGATCCGCCTAATGGCCGGCTTCCTGAGATGACACCCGATGGGAAGAAAAGAGCCGAGTTGCGCGCCGCTGAGCAACGCGAGACTCAGCTTGGGCATCCCCACGCCGATTCGTGGGAAGACCGGCCTCTGCAGGAACGGTGCATCGTGGGCCTGAATGCCGGCCCGCCGATGCATCCAGGCGCCTACAACAACAACTTTCAGCTGTTCCAGACTCCGCAGTACGTCGTGATTCTCAATGAAATGGTCCATGACGCGCGCATCATCCCTTTGGACGGACGTCCCCATGGGCACATTCGGCAATGGAAGGGAGACTCCCGCGGTCACTGGGAGGGAAACACGCTGGTGGTCGACACGACGAATTTCAAACGCGAGACCAGCCTCCCGAACTCCAGTGTGAACACCCACCTGGTCGAGCGCTTCACCCGCACCGACGCCAATACGCTCCAGTACGAATTCACGGTTGACGATCCGACCGTGTGGACGAGACCATGGACAGCGGTGGTTCCGATGCGCAAGAGTGACGATCCCATTTACGAATACGCGTGTCATGAGGGCAACTACGCCATGGCCAGCATCCTCGCTGGAGCACGCGCCGCCGAGAAGGCCGCGGAAGCGGCTGCGACGAAGGCATCGAAGTGAGTTGCCGAAGGGGCGGCTGAGCATCGAGTCATCATTCCCGATCGGTAGGTGGGTTGAGCGCGCCGCGAAACCCACCGTTGCCCCGCGCCTCTGGGAACGCCCTGATGGGTTTCGCCACCGCTCACCCCCACGCTTGGCAAGCGTCGAAAAAGATTGACAGCCTCGCCAGGTCATGGGCGGCAAAAATGCCCGACCCTGCCCCGTGTAGTGTGGAGCGGATCGACCCACAGAACGGCTGCGAATTCATCTTGTCGGAATCACGAGTGACACGTTCGACAGCTCGACCTCGTCGGAGATCGCTGCGGTCGTCGCCGCGGCCCATCCGAAGGCGAGAACGTGGAACGCGAAAGTTGTCGCGAAGGCCAGCACGAGCACGACCGCACCGGCGACCGACATGCGCTTCAGCTGGGGTGCGCTCCACGCGCACAGATAGTGCTGCATCGCAAAAAGCAGGAACGGGATACCGATAAGAAAGGATTGCAAGTAGAGCGCAATGCCGAGACCTGTCAGCACGCCGATCCATCCCGCGACCAGTGCCAGGCGACGACTCACAGAACCGAACAGCGCATTGAGGATGAGCCCACCATCCAGGGGATAGATCGGCAACAGGTTGATGGCGTTGAGCAGCGCGAACATCGATACGGCATACAGCAGGTGCGGATCGCCGGTCGCCCAGAACATCGCCGCGAGCCCGAGCGTCGGGATGAGGCTGAAGCCCGGCCCCATGAGCGCGACGAAGCCGAGATGTCCCTGGCTTCTGTAGGCCGTCTTTGGCACAGCGGCGCCACCGATGAACGGCACGAGGTAGATGCCGCGCACCTCGATCCCAACCATGCGCATGGCCAGCGCGTGGCCGGCCTCGTGGAGGAGCACAATGCCAGCAACGAGCAGCGCATCCTGCCAGCCGAGCAGATACCAGAAACTCAACAGCGCGACGAAAGACATGACCAGTCCATGGTTGGCAAGCCCGATCAGGCCATTCGCAGTGCCCGCCTCCTTTTCGCACTGCCGCTTGATCCGGGCGGCGCGCCCGCGCACCCCGACCGGATATGTGATCCGCTCGCGAAACGACTGCACCGTCAGCTCGTTGAAGATCGTGAGCGCCGTGCCGTGTGGCCGCGCTTCGACCCGCAGCCCCGCGAGGCAATCGTTTGCGAGCTCCCGCGGCCACACCAACTGGTGTGGCACAGATTGGCTGAGTATCGTGCCCTCGGATTCGTCGCGCGTGAGTTCGCGCGCTATGACGCAGCCCCATTCCTGGCCGTTGATCAGGATGCGGGTCAGACGGAGGTCCTTGCTGCCCGGCACCCGTTCAGCGATCATCTCCATGGTCGGCGGCCCGTCGAAGACGATGCGATCCGCCGAGACAAACCGCCAGACGGCGTCCCGTGACGCGTTGATCAGAACGGTTGATTCGGCGAGTATCCGCTTGCGCCCACGCAGCACTTCAGCAAGGCCCCACAGGGCATAGAGCCCGATCCGCAACAGCGTAACCGGCAGCGTCAGCAGCGCGAGCATGAGGCCCCCCACGGGCGTCAGAAAGGTTGGGCAAAGTAGCGCGTTTGCAAAAATGATCAAAGGGAAGTCAAGTCAAGCCCTCGGCTGGTGGCGCGCTTGGAACGCCAGCGCCCCAATGGTCGATCTGAGGATTTTCGGCAACTATCATCCGCAATCATTCGTTGGCATCCTCATTGCCATTGACGATCATTGTTCTGCCAGTTTACGCAGAATAAGCGGCGGGATCTGCAAGCGACCTTTCGCGACCAAAGGCCGGTACCGAAGCCCGCGGTCGTTTCGCGCGGGGGAAGGCTGGGTTTCCGCGTTCGTCGCGTTGGGGGGCTACGATGGGATGGCGTGTCTGTTTTGTGGCCGGGCTTTTATCTGCACTGCTGAGCGGGTGCGCCAGCGTTGGCAACGAACGCATCGCTGATGTCTCGCCTGAAACCGTGTCCGGGCAACTGATCAAGGGAAGAACTACTCAAACGAATGTCCGCGAACTGTACGGCGATCCCCTGAAGATCTCGTTCACCGATAGCGGCAATGAACAGTGGGAATATGAATTCTCCCGTCTGTACTCGAAGCCCACGAACTTTATTCCCTACGTCAGTCTGATTCACAGCGGCGCCGAAGGCGACAAGAAATCGCTGGTGATCTTTTTCGATAAGAGCAAGGTCGTCCGTCAATACACGATCAGCACCTCGAAAGTCGATATCAGTCACGGTCTGATCACACGATAGATGGTTGAGCCACCGGTGGCTGGAGCGGATGCAGTCGGGCTAACCCTTGGCACCTCCTCCACGCTCCTAGAGCGGTTCCAGATCAATTGCGATTGTCGCAGCATCATCCGCTTGCGGCAGCACGTCTACCATACCCGTGCGTTTGTCACGATACGCGCTCCGGTGGACCTAGGCCGCCGCCGAGAAAGAGTTGCGCGATGCGCGGGTCGGCGAGGATATTCGCGGCCGTGTCTTCGATGCGGGTCTGGCCCTGCTCCAGCACCAGCCCGTAGTCAGAAATCTGCAAAGCCTGCCTGGCGTTCTGCTCGATCAGCAGAACGGTGACGCCGTTATCGCGCAAACCCTTCAGGATTGCGAACACCTCCTGCACCATCAGCGGCGACAGACCGATCGAGGGCTCGTCGACGAGGATGAGCTTGGGGTCGAGCAGAAGCCCGCGGGCCAATTCGAGCAGTTTTTGCTGTCCGCCCGACAGCGTCGACGCCTGCCTGTCCGCCTTCTCGTTAAGCATCGAAAACCGGCGCAAGATCGCATCCACGCGCCCCGCAAGCAGGCCCGGATCGGACAAGGCAACGCCTCCGAGCTCAATATTGTGACGCACACTCAGCTCGGGGAAGATATTGCGGCCCTGGGGGATATAGACGACGCCGGCGTCGAGAAGCTGGCGCGGTGTGAAATTGGTGACGTTTTGGGCATCGAAGGTCACCGTGCCCGACCGCACCGGCAACAGGCCGAAGATCGCTTTGAGCATCGTGGACTTTCCGGCGCCGTTCGGCCCGATCACCGTTGTGATGGCGCCGCGCCCGACGCGCACGGTCACACCGTTGAGAATGGTCATCTTGCCGTAGCCGGCAAAAACGCGATCGAGGACGAGCAGCGGCCCGGAAGCATTCATGCTCAATGTCCGAGATAAGCTTCGATCACTTTGGGGTCGCGGCGGATTTCCTGTGGCGCGCCCTCAGCAATGATGCGCCCCTCTGCCAGCACGAGCACCCGCGTGCACAGCGCCATGACGAATTCCATCTGGTGCTCGATGACGACGAACGTGGCCTTGCGCTCGACATGGTAGGCCTGAAGGCGCTCGCGCAAGTGCGAAAGCAGCGTCAGGTTCACGCCTCCGGCCGGCTCGTCGAGCAGAACGAGCCGCGGCCCGGCCATGAAAGCCATCGCGACGTCGAGCAGCTTTTGCTGCCCGTAGCTCAGAGCGCCAGCCAGCTCGTCAGCGCGATGCGACAGCCGAAAAAACGCGATCATCCGATCGGCCGCCTCGCCGAGCCCAGCGTCAGCGGGACCGATCAGGCGCGACAGCATCGATCCCTGATGTTCCTGGCCGGCAAGAATGAGGTTGTCGCGGACCGTGAGCTGCGGAAACACCTGCAACAGTTGAAAAGTCCGACTCACGCCGAGGCGATTGAGATCGCAGGGGCGCATCCCGGTCGTGCGCCTGCCATCGATGCGAACGTCGCCGTCATTTGGCCGCAGCTGGCCAAGCACACAATTGAACAGCGTCGACTTTCCCGAACCGTTCGGCCCGATGATTCCCAAGATCTCGCCTTCGACCACCTCAAACGACACGCCGTCGACGGCCGCAATGCCGCCGAAGGATTTGCGCAAGTTCGAGACTTCAAGGACCGTGCTCATGAACCGATCCTTGGGCCGATCCCCTCGGCCCTAGTGCCGCCGCAGTCGGGCGGCTACGCAAAACGACCTTCGACACGCGGTCGATCAAACCAAGGATGCCGGATGGGCAGAACGCCATCATCACGATGACCAGCGCGGCGTAGACGATGAGATAGTACCCCTGCGCGATCCGCATCCACTCCGGCAGTAACACCGCGATAAGCGCGCCGACAAAGGGCCCGAAGAAATATCCGCTGCCCCCGACGATCACCATCAGCAGCAGATTGAACGACATGCCGAGGGCAAAAGAGGACGGTTCGATGAATTGCACCAGCGGTGCATAGAGCCCGCCAGCGAGGCCGCCAAGACCGGACCCGATGGCGAAGGCCATCAACGTATAGCGTCGCGTGTCGAGGCCAAGCGACAGCGCACGGATCGGATTTTCGCGCAGCGCGACAAACGCCCGGCCCCACGGCGAGCGCAGCATCCACCACGTCGCTATCGACAGCACGGCGAGGGTGCCAAGGCTGAAAAAGTAGAAGTTCGGCGCCGGGCGGGTCGACCAGCCGAAAAACGCTGGACGAGCGATGCCGTTGATTCCGTAAATGCCGTTGGTCAGCCATTCCTCATTGCGGAGCACGAGAAACACCAAAGTCGTGAAGGCAAGCGTGACGAAAGCGAGGTAATGGTGCTGAACGCGCAACGCAGGGTAGCCGAGAATCCAGCCGACGGCGAAACAGAGCCCGCCGGCTGCGGCGAACGCCAACACAAACGGGTAGCCGGCCTGCGTCAGCAGCGCCACCGCATAGGCTCCGATGCCAACAAAGGCGCCCTGCGCGAGCGACACTTGGCCGGCATAGCCGAGCGTGAGATTGAGGCCCATCGCGGCGATCGCCAGCACCGCCCACATCGAGATCATGAAGATGCCGAATGGCTTGAGAAAAAACGGCGCGGCGACGGCAAAAATCGCGATAGAGACGGCTGCGGCGGCGCCGACGCGGTTCATACCGTGCGTTCCTCAACCCGACCGAGCAGCCCCTGCGGCCTCATGAGGATGATTGCGATGAGAATCAACAGCGGAAAGGCCCCGCGATACTGGGAGGAAAGGTACGCCGCCGACAGATTGTCTAGCACGCCGAGAATGACCCCGCCCAAGATCGCGCCGCGCACCTGGTTGAAGCCGCCGATGATGGCGGCGACGAACGCGGCCATGCCTAGCGTCTCACCGTTGGTGAATTTCGCCAGATAGATCGGGCTGATCAGGATCGACGCGATGGCGGCGAGCACGGCGTTGATAAGGAACGCGTAGAGCACCATCCGCCTCACCGGTATGCCGAGAATGAGCGCTAGCGTCGGATTTTGCGCGGTTGCCTGCATGGCGCGGCCGAGCCGCGTCCTATCAAGCAGTAAATGCAGGGTGACGATCGTCGCGACAGCAACCGCCAGCACTGCCAGGCTTTGCGTCGAGATCACCGCGCCGAAAAAATGAATGTCCGTTGCCGGGACCAGCGTCGGGAACGGCTGCGCTTGCGAGCTGTAGAAATCTTTCGCGCTCTCCTTGAGGAGCAGCGATAGTGCGATCGTCGAAATGACCAGCGGCAGTACGCCATGCTGGAGCATCGGATCGACGATGACGAGCTTGAATAGAAGCCCGAGAATCACGACCGCCAGCGCGATGCCGATCAAGGCGGCAAACCAGAACGGCGCGCCCGCGTTCATGGCTGCCAGGATGAAGAAAGCCGGCAGCATGACGAATTCGCCCTGGGCGAAATTGATCGTCTGTGACGTCTGCCACAGCAGCGTAAAGCCTACGGCGATGAGGGCGTAAATCGCTCCCGTCGCAAGGCCGGATACGAGAAGCTGAATGAAGGATGCCATTGGCGCCGCACCGGCTCGTCGCTGCTGTGGTCTGCGTAGGCGGGTTAGCCGAAGGCGTAACCCGCCACTCTCGAGGCAACGGCCGTTACGCTGGAGCCTCTTCCGATATCGTTGAGCGAGTGCGGCTTCACCTCTCCCCTCGTGGGAGAGGTGAAGAGTTACGCCGCAACGTCCCTTTTTTCAACCATATCGAAATCCGGCAGATCCGTTCGACACGGTGCTAGTTGCCGAGCTTGGGTAAGATCTCGACGATCTTCTGACTGCCGTTCACGACCTCTCCCAGGAAGCTTTCGCGATCAATGTCGCCGTTCTTATCGAACGTCGCTTCCATCAGCACGCCGGGTTCGTCCGTGGGCCTGATCGTCATGCCGTGCAAGGTCTGCGCGAAGAGCTTGCTGTCGAACTTACCGATCTTCTCGGTGACATGCTTGATAAAGTAGACCGCGGTATAGCCTTTGATGCCGTTGTGATCACACACGTAATTGAAGCGCTTCTTGAAGCGCTCGGCGAACTCCTTCACGGCAGGGATGGGCGCATCGACTGTGAGGCCGACGTGACCGCGCACCCCGTCAGCTGCGCCTTGAGCGAGATCGATCACCTTCTGGCCGAGCAAGGTGGTCTCGCCGATGAGCGGGGTCTTGATGCCCTGCTTTTTTGCTTCGCGGAGGAATCGCGCGCTCTCTTCCTCATTAATATAGACAAAGATTGCGTCGGCGTTGGCAGCCTTGATCTTGACGACGTCGGCGGAGAAGTCGACCTGGCCTGACTCGGTGGAGACGTCGGCGGCAACCTTGATGTTCCGCGTGCTCATTTCCTTAATAAAGGTATCGCGCCCGCCCTTGCCGAAATCGTTATTCACCCACAGCACCGCAACGGACTTCGCCTTGACGCTGTCGCGAATGTAGTTGGCGATTTTCGGCATGCTGAATTGCTGGCCGAACGAAGTGCGGAAGACGTAGGCGTCGCCCTTCTGGGTGATCGCCGCAGCCTCGCCACCGACAATCTCGGGAATTTCTGCCTGCTGCGTGAGCGCCATATCCACCAGTACGGAGCCGGAAAACACGGGACCGAGGATAACGTAGGGGTTGTTGTCAAGTACCCTTTGGACCTGAGCGCGCGAGATGCCGGCGTCGCTTTGCGTATCGAGCAGCGGTGTGTTGATCTTGCGGCCGAGGATTCCCCCCTTGGCGTTGATCTCGTCTATCGCCAGCAGCAGACCATCGCGAAAATTGGTGCCGGACACGGCGCCGGCACCCGATAGTTCGAGGATGGCGGGAATGTAGACGGTCGACTGGGCAATGACAGGACTCTTCAAGCCAAGGCCCGTCATGATCAACAACGCCAATATTCCTGGGCGAAACATGGAAAGCTTCCTCCTTGTGGCTTGACGGCCTGTGTTGTCGGGCTTTTGTTTCACTACTATATTACCTTGTTAACGTGATTGTGCAATATGGCTGGCGGGCGTTGGGCATCCTCGGGTTCTCTCATCGCATTCGGCGTCCCAGGCTGACTGGATTATGCACCAGGCGGGTCTGCGCGGCGAGGCGGATCGGGGCGTTCGCTGCACCGAATCCCGCATAGGCGCGCCGCTCCACGATCTCAAAGAAGAATCCGCCGTCGAAGGTCTTGGTGTAGATCTGGAAATATTCTCCCGCGCCCTGACGGTCGTAGAGCACGTTGTTGGCGCGCAGCCGGTCCAGCGCGCCCACCGGCAAGTCGATGCGGGCGTCGAGGTCGTCGTAGTAGTTTTCCGGGATTTCCAGCAGCTCGACTCCCCTTGCCTGCAGCCGCTTGACGGTCGCAAAGATGTCGCTCGTCGCGAAAGCGACGTGCTGAACGCCGGAGCCGAACAGGTCGGTCAGGAAGCGCGACGACAGGGTCTGTCGGCTCTGCGACGCGTTGAGCACGAGCCGAAATGCACCATCCGCGGTTTCAACGACCTGGCTATGCACGATCCCGCCGGGATCGAGAACGTCCTGGACCGGTGTCTTTCGTACCTTGAGGAGCGAGGTGTAGAAGAGGAGCCAGGCAAGCATTTCCTCGTGCTGCATCGACTGCGAGATATGGTCGAACGCGATTAGCCCCGCATCGGAGCCGTCGTCGGACGGTGGCGGCGCGTCAAAGTCAATCTCCCAGTGGCGGCCGAGCTCGGTCTTGTCGTCGATCAAGTAGAGCAGGCTGCCGCCGAGCCCGCGCACGGCGGGAATGTCGATCTCGCCGGTCCGCACCACCTGCCGGAACGGCAGGTCGAGGAGCTGGGCGGCGCGGCTGAGCGCTGCGGCCGCGTCATCAACCTGCAGTGCCATGGCGCAGACGGCGGAGCCATGGGTGATGTTGAAGGCGTGCGCGAACCCTTCCTTATCGCAGTTGACCACGAGATTGGCGTCACCCTGCCGCCAGCGCGTGACGGCCTTGGATTTGTGGACGCCGGCCTTGACGAAGCCGAGCACGCCAAGCGCTGTCTCGAACGTAGCGGCTGCTGCCTCGTCCAATGCGAACTCGACGAAATCGACACCGCGGCAATGTGCGCGCGGCGGCAGCTGCGGCAGCCCCTTGACCGGCGCTCCGGACCGTTGCCGCAGCTCGTCAAGCATCACAAGGAGCGAACGCTGACCGTCGATTGCGACGTGACGCGCCGATCCGGCTCTGAACGTGTCGTTGAAGATTTCCAGGGACAGGAGCCCATTGAAACCGGTCGCTTGCAGGGCGTCCATGAAGGCGTCGATATCGAACTCGCCTTGCCCGGGAAAGCAGCGGTAATGACGGCTCCAGGACAGGTAGTCCATGTTGAGCTTCGGTGCGTCCGCGACCTGGGCCAGGAAGATGCGGTCCTGCGGAATGGCGCGCATCGCATTGAGATCGGTGCCGCGCGCGAGGATGTGGAAGGTGTCGAGCACGAGCCCGACGGCCGGATGATTAGCGCGGCGCACCACCTCCCAGGCGTCGCGATAGTCGTTGATGTGTCTTCCCCACGCGAGCGCCTCGAACGCGACGCGAAAGCCTCGCCGCGCGGCTCGCTCGCCAAGCTCGTGGAAGTCCGCCGCCGCGCGGTCGATGCCGCCTAGGGAATCGGGGGAGACATTGCTGCAGATCATCAGGAAATCGCAACCGAGTTCCGCCATCAGATCGAACTTGCGCTCGGCACGGGAGAATGCCTTTGCACGCAGAGGTTCCGGCATTCCCTCAAAGTCGCGAAACGGCTGGAACGTAACCGCCGCAAGGCCAAGATCCTTTATCCTGCGTCCCACCTGCGCCGGGGTGCCGTCGAACGACAACAGGTCGTTCTCGAAAATCTCCACGCCCTTGAAGCGGGCGGCGGCGATCGCATCGAGCTTCTCATTGAGGGTGCCGCTGAGGCAAACAGTAGCGATGGCAGTCTGCAATGATGTCTTCCTTCCCGCCCATTCCGTCGCATGACTTCAGGCTCGGGGTCACGTGCGGGCGATGTGTTTCATCATGCGCTCCGCGTCAGATTCCTTCAACTAATTCCGGCGTGCAGCGTCGCGCACGCAGCGTTCGAGGTCGCGGAAATTGTGGCGCAGATGTTCAAGCGCGAACCCCAGTGCGAAGATGCGCTCCACCGTGTCTACGGGCAGACCGAGCGTAAGACCTTCGTGCCGAATCGTCGCGAACGCATCGGCGCAGCCGTCGAGGGCCGCTTCGGCGGCGCCGAGTTGCGGCGGAGGCTGGCGGCTCGCCAGCGCTTTCCCGCTTTCGCGCAAATAGCAGGCTGCCGTCTCCGCGACGCGCGCAAGCACCGGTCCGAGACGCTGCTGGAAGGCCTCGGGGAGCGGCACGGCCGCGGCCCGTCCGATCATGACGAAGTCGTGGCGCAACCGTAGCAGCGTGCGCAGCAGGGGGCCCAGGTCACTCTCCGCATCAAAAAATCTGATCTGCTCATGCCTTGCCTCGCCTGCGACGGCGTCCAGCCTCACAACGGCCTGACCGATGCTATCATGGATACGCGCCATCGCCGCTGCATCACGAGCCTTTACGAGGCCCGCGAACAGCTCGGGAAGGGACCGCCCCGCAAGGTCAAGCATGCGGGCTGCGGCCGCGATCGCCAGAGCATGGGCGCGCGCGGGCAACACCAGGAATGACACCACCAGGGCGGTGATGCTTCCGACCGCAACCTCCATCACCCGATAAAATGCGGATTCGATCGGCCCGGTATGGGTCATTCCAGGCACCATAAGCACCAGCACACTGGTGAACGTCGCGACGCTAAACCTCGGATTGATCGCTCCAAGCAGCGCCAGCGGTGCGACCGCGATCGCGAGAACGCCGGTGAGCGCGATTTCACTGGAGTGAGGAACCAGCGCAGCGAGGGCGCCGCCGTAAACCGCGCCGCCCAGCGTGCCCGCCAAATAGTCGAACGTAGCCTTCAGCGATCTGCCGAAGCTCACCTGGGTCAGGACGATCGCCGTCAGCATCGGCCACAGCGGCAGAGGAACATGCAGCAATTGCGAAAGCAAGAAGCTCGCCACGACCGCGGTGGTCACCCGGACGGAATGGCTGAGTTGGGCCCTGTGTTCCAGGATCTGCGTGCGGAGCGATTTCCACTCGGTCGCGATACGGTTCATGACGGGCTTCCATTCTACAGCGCGAGGGCAACGTTGCTGTGCCTGAGGCATAAATTATCCACGACCGGAAAGCACACTCCACCTGGGGGCTCGGCGTGCTACGTGGTTGCTGACGGCTTGCGCAAGCCTCCGTGACAGGCTGCCGCCTGGCGGCCTCCTTCTTTTCGCGAGACGTGTCAATACGGGCCTCGACGACTGTCAGTGAGCGCCGCGGATGGAGCTGCCCGAATACACCGTTCGGCTCATGGGGCAGAATGACGAGGCCCAGATACAGGCGTTGTTCGAGTCAGATCCTGATTATTTCAGACTTGTTCAGGGGGCGCCGCCCGGTCCCGCAGAGGCCAAAGACCTCCTCAACGAATTGCCCGCAGGCAAAGAATCCCGCGACAAGTTCGTCTACGCCTTTGTGGATCGCGATGGCGTCGCAGCTGCCGTAATCGACCTCCTTCGCAGCTATCCCGACGACGAAACCTGGTATTTGGGACTGATTTTCGTCGCGCCAACTCAACGCGGCATACGCTTGGGGACCCGTGTCCTCGATGCAATCTGCGCACACATTAGGCAGCAGGGCGGGCGCGCGCTTCGGCTTGGCGTAGATCACCGTAATGTACGCGCCCGCGCTTTATACGAGCGTACCGGATTCCACTTTATCTATGAACGCCTACGCGTCCACCCAAACGGTTTCGAGAGTATAATCGATGTGCTGGAGCGTACTCTGTAATCTCGCAGGCAGCTCTGTGGTCACTTGGCACCGAAACGGGGTGTTGAGTTATCCTGCGGTGGCCTTTTCTGTTGTTCCCAGCCAGTGGACAACTCTCCGACGCCCACGCCGACGGCCGTCTGGCCGATGCCGAACTGCGCCAACGCCGCCGCGAGCGTTGGCGGCGGCTCCCGACCAGAAGTGAAGATCGCGCGCGCTGCGCCACTCGACATGTTGGGCGCAGCCGGCCCGATGAGGTCTGTCACCCGCCGCGCAATTGCGGGCGCAGGGTCGAGCCAATCGACCGGCCACGGTGCAAGCCGCACCAGTTGGTCCAGCAAGAGTGGATAGTGGGTACAGCCGAGCACAATCGTGTCGGTCCGCCGATCATCGCTGGTGACGAAGCACGGGGCGATCTCTCGTGCGATGTCGTCTTCGTTAATTGCGTCACCGCGCAGCGCCGCTTCAGCGAGACCTGCCAGATGCACCGCACCCACCAGCGTAACGTCGCAGCCGTGGCCGAAATCGCGGATGAGAGCTCGGGTGTATTCGCGCTGCACAGTCGCCTCGGTGCCAAGCACCGACACCAAACGCGACCGCGACGCCATGCAGGCCGGCTTGACGGCCGGCACCGTGCCAACAAACGGCACCGCGAGCCGCGCTCGCAAGTGGGGCAGCACCAGGGTAGAGGCCGTGTTGCAGGCGATCACCACAAGATCGGGCGCGTGGGTTGCGATTAGCCTCTCCATCAGCGGCACAATGCGGTCGACCAATTGCTCCTCGCTGCGCCGTGCATAGGGAAAGAAGGCGTCGTCGGCGACATACACGTAACACGCGTCCGGCCGCACTTTCACGATCTCGCGAAAAACCGTGAGGCCGCCGAGGCCGGAGTCGAAGACCAAGATGGTGGGCCTTTGGTTCATGCGCCGGTGACAGGGCTCCCGAACACCCGCGCGAAAATCGTATCCACCTCCTTAAGATGATATCCGAGGTCGAAATTCTCCGCGATCTCCGCTTCCGACAGGTATTTCCGCACGTCTGGATCAGCCGCCAGCAGGCTCTGGAAATCCCCGCCCTCCTGCCACACCTTCATGGCGTTGCGCTGGACCAGGCGGTAGGCCTGCTCGCGCGGCACACCTTTTTGGGTGAGCGCGAGGAGCACGCGCTGGGAATGCACGAGGCCGCCGAGGCGGCCGAGATTGCGGCGCATATTCTCGGGATACACCAGGAGCCGATCGATCAGCCCGGCGAGCCTCTTGAGCGCGAAGTCGAGCGTCACCGTGGCGTCAGGCCCGATCATGCGCTCGACCGAGGAATGCGAAATATCGCGCTCGTGCCACAGCACGACGTTCTCCAGTGCCGGCGTGACATAGGCCCGCACCATGCGAGCGAGGCCGGTAAGGTTTTCCGAAAGTACCGGGTTGCGCTTGTGCGGCATCGCCGAGGAGCCCTTCTGGCCTGGCGAGAAATACTCCTCGGCCTCCAGGACTTCGGTGCGTTGGAGATGACGGATTTCGGTTGCAAGCCGCTCTATCGAGGCA
>Ga0126376_10000713_pt1 | contig 16875 bp, 13 predicted proteins | sample PanSoiMetPlot_15_FD_92760 | JGI IMG/M metagenome (GOLD analysis project Ga0126376, IMG submission 92760) | Tropical forest soil microbial communities from Panama - MetaG Plot_15 | ecosystem: Environmental > Terrestrial > Soil > Tropical forest > Bulk soil | place: Panama | collected 2016-02-17
CATGAAATAGTTCCAAGCTGCGAGGTGGCCGACGAGCGGCTTGGTATCGATCCCGCGCAGCTCCTCCTCACCGACGGAGAAGGCGATCACCGGAATATCCGTTGCCTTGAGCCCTTGATTCCCAAGCTCTTTGTAGAAGGGCACGTTGGAGTCCCCATTGATGGTGGAGATCACCGCGGTTCGCCCACCGGCGCCGAAGCTCTTAATTTGCGCCACGATGGTCTGGTAGTCGTTGTGCCCGAAGGGTGTATAGATCTCCTGGATGTCGCTCTCGGGAATTCCCTTCTTCTTGAGGAAGGCCCGGAGAATCTTATTCGTCGTTCGCGGATACACGTAATCCGTTCCGAGCAGGAAGAAACGCGTCGCGCCGCCACCCTCCTTGCTCATCAGGTATTCCACCGCAGGTATCGCCTGTTGGTTCGGAGCCGCACCGGTGTAGAAGACGTTTTGCGATAGCTCCTCGCCTTCGTATTGCACCGGGTAAAAGAGCAAGCCGTTCAGCTCCTCGAACACCGGCAGCACCGACTTTCGAGAGACCGAGGTCCAGCAGCCAAACACCGCGGCCACCTTGTCCTTGGTTAGCAGTTGGCGAGCCTTCTCAGCGAAGAGCGGCCAGTTCGACGCAGGATCGACGACGATGGGTTCGATTTGCTTGCCCAGCACGCCGCCCTTGGCGTTGATCTCCTCGATCGCCATCAGGGAGACGTCCTTGAGCGAGGTTTCACTGATCGCCATCGTGCCGGAGAGCGAGTGCAGGACGCCAACCTTGACTGTCTCGGCCGCTTGAGCGGGCGCGAGGGCGAAGATACAGCCGATGACAGCAAACGCGCGTGCCACAGAGGGTGGGATCTTCATTTTTCCTCCAATTGGTTTGGCTGCGCACCATTCACGAAGCATGCCGCCCACGGCTAAGCGAGTCAGCTTCGGCGCGAAATCGGCGAATGCTCCTCTGGGTAGCGACACTTGGAGCACTCAGGTCGAGCAAATCTGCCTGGGTTAAGTAGGTCGCTTGTATTAGACAATTTCGTCAGAGCAGCAAGCAAACTGCGACAAAATTGTATCCAAACTGTGTCGAAAGCGTGTCGCGTCCTTGGGTCAGCGCGCGGAGTTTAGAGAGGGAAGGGCGAAAGCGGTGGAATCGTTCCCTCGGGAAGCGCTGTGCGCGCGACATTCATCACCATCGCCGTCAGTGTGTAGTAACCCTGAAGGACGACTAGCTCGATGACGCTCTGTTCGCCAAACCGGGCGAGCGCGCGTCCGTAGGTTTCATCACTGACCCGTTTGTTATGGTGTAGCTCACCGCAGAGCTCGTAGACGATTTCCTCGTCCTCGCTCATGTCTCTGGGGCGGCGGCCCTCGGCGATCGCCTGCACGAGAGCGGGCTTGAGGCCTCGCTCGAGCGCGATCGCGTGATGGTGGTGCCACTCGAATTGTTGCGTCCACTCTCGCGCGACGATCAGGATGGCGAGCTCACTGAGCTTTTGCGGCAGAACGCCCTGATACCTGAGGTACTCCCCGGTCTTTTGCAAACGGCGCATCAGCTCCGGGCTGCGGAGCAACGGCACGAACGGCCCATACACGGCGCCGCGCGGGCCGGAAGCGATTTCATCGTACGCTTGCTTTTGTGCTGCGGTCATCTTGTCGCGAGGAATCTCCGGCAGGCGATCGATTGGCGTCATGTCTTCCTCCGGTGAGGCCGTTGGAGTAGCTCAGCCGACGATCGACGCCAAGCCAATTCGCCATGCTCGGCGTGGACAGAGGCGATTCGCGGGAACACCCTCGGCGCTATTGCGATTTTCGATTCATCGGCTCGGCCTGCGCGGGATGCAGCGCGCGTCGAGCGATTGCAAGCCGCGGCTCCGGGATCCCAATGCGGCCAGGATCCCGGTGATTGTCCCTTTCGGGCGGTCAATCGTCGCAGTGCGCGAAATACTCCTTGTCGTCATGCCACCAATAGTTTGTCTTTGAAGCGGGCAGCGCAGAGACCTGGCGGTGCTTGGGCTCCTCTTTAACCGAGCTCTGGAGGGCTTCGGGTTGGAAGGGCGCCATGAGCTCTGGAATTGTATACAGTCGGCCGTTCTTCATCACGCTTTGAACGTTTGCCAGATCGGCGATGTTCTGAAGCGGATCTCCGTTGATGAAAACGAGATCGGCGAGCTTGCCCGGTGCAATCATGCCGAGATCGTCCTCCACGCCGAACACCTTGGCGGGCCAGCGCGTCGCTGTCTGCAGCGCTTCGTACGGTGCCAAGCCAAAATGTACCTGCGAACGCAAATTGAAGTGCAGCGCGAGCCCCGGGTTGTCGAGCGGCGAGTCAGTGCCGGCCAGCGCGATTCCACCCCCGCGCAGAATGTTTCTTACCGTGGCTTCTTCCTTCTGCAGGCTGTCCAAGGGGACCGTAGGGTCGCTGGTAAGGATGCCCTGTAGCTTCGCCTGCAGATTCACTATCTCCCAGGGCGGGTAGAGGATTTGGATTCGCTGGTCGTCGACAAATCCGGGATCCTCCCGGAGGAGCACCTCGTTGAAAGTCGTCGAGGTATCGTGCGCTCCGGAAAGTCGGAACAGGTCGATCATGTCCCGATAGCTGACCCCGGCGCCTGAGCGGGTGTATGCGAAACCTAGCCGCGTCGTCGCGCTAACGTGCGACAGCCCATCCATTCCGTTCGCCAATCCCGGGAGCATATAGTGCGAGCTGGTCCATACGCCCATCTGGTCGTGAACTGCTCTCGCCACCCTGGCCTGCATCTCGTGCGGAAGGCGAACGTAAGTCTTGACCATGTCGTACTCAAGCGCCCGCCCACGCGACAGCTGGTGTTGCATGGCATCCTCCGTCGTGGTGGGGCGCATGAAGTTGTAGAAAAGGCGCTCGCCGTCGAGCGCTTCGCCGGTCGCAAAGAGCCTGGGGCCGACGCGACTGCCAGAGGCGAGCGATTCGCGGCCCTCGACGCCTCGATACGCTGGATCCCCGACCGAGTGCAAAGTGGTTACGCCGTAGGACAGCCAAAGCCGGCCGAGGCGATCGCCAAACGGCTTGCCGCTGATCATTTGATGAGTGTGCGACTCCCAGAGGCCGGGAATGACGGTCAGCTTCGATGCATCGATGTAGCTCGCATGGCTGTGGGGCCGATCGCGGTGCGGTTCGATGCTCGCGATTCGATTGGCGACCACCACGATGTCCACGTCACGAAGCACTTGCGGGCCGACTCCTTGCCAGAGCTTTCCAGCGCGAATGATGGTTCGCCCGCGCGGCTTATCCTGTCGCCAATCAAGTTGCAGCGGGACCGTCCGCTGCCGAGAACCAGTTCGGGATACCAGGCGCAGCCTGTCGTTCGAAAGATAGAGGAGCTGCTGCGAGTCGCCGCTCCAGGTCGGAGCCGCGGTTGGCTCGTTCGTGAGCTGTTGGGCCGGACCGGTCGGCTCACCGCTTGGGTCCACCGGCAACACCCAAAGCACCTCATCCATCACAAATGCCAATTCGGAGCCATCGGGAGACCAAACTGGTCCGTCATCGCCGCGGGTGCTCGTAGACTTGAACGGCATCGGCTCCCGATAGGTAAGCTCGCCGGTTTCGAGGTCTACCGTGAGGAATTGACTGGTGCCCTCGCGGAAGCGGCTGGTGTATGGCTTCAGCGCGGCCAGCGCGACGTGTTTGCCGTCGGAGGACCAAGTCGGCCGACTTGGCGCAAACAGGTCCGGAGTGATGCGGCGGACATCGCCGGTCGTCAGATCGAGGGTGAACGTGCCGCTAAATCCCGTTGCTGGACCGCTTTGATCCTGAAAGGCGAGCATGTTGCCATCCGGCGACCATGCGGCTCCAACCTCGGCGCCCGGCAACGACGTGAGGCGCCGCTCCCGCCCGGAGGCGACTTCCAAGGCGTATATGTCCTGGGTGCCGGCCTTGTCCGAGGAATATGCGATCCATCTGCCGTCGGGCGACCAGGCCGGGTCGGTTTTGAAGTATCCATCGGCGGTTATCTGCCGGGGCCTGCCGCCGATTTCCATCAGCCAAAGCTCATTCAGGGCTTCGAAGACCACGCGCCTGCCGTCCGGGGACAGCGCAGGGCTGACAATCCCTTTCACGGGGCGAGGCCTGGTGGAATCGAAGTCGAATGTCTTGCGGACGTAAGGCGGGCGACTGAGCAGGAATTGCGCTTCAAACGAAACTTCCGCCGTGTCGCCGTTGTCTATGTTTGTGATTCGGATCTTCCCGTCCGCGGTGTAAAGCACCTCACTCTGCGAAAGCCACTGCACCGGAAAGAGAAAGACATCATTGAACGGCGCGACCTGTTTACCGAAGATCTTGAGCTGGCTCTTGTTGTCTTTGAAATAAATGTATGCGATCTGCGATCCGTCGGGCGACCAGGACGGCGAGTTCACACGGGCGAGTGGGTCAGCAGGAACAACGGTGCGCCGCTCGCCGGCGGCATTGATAACATCAATGGTGTTTCCATTGGCACTTCCATTCACGAAGGCGATCTCAGAACCATCGGGCGACCAGGCCGGCTCGAATTCCTCGGCCGTGCCCGAAGTCCGCTGCGTGAGATTGCCGCTGGCAATGTCGAGCACCCAGACCTCGTAACGTCGAGTGCCGTCCGTAGCCAGCCCGCGATCTGAAGAGAAGGCGATCTGCGCACCGTCCGGAGAAAAACGCGGCTCGCGATCATCGTAGTGCCCGTCAGTGAGCTGCTGGACGCCGCTCCCATCGGGATTCATCGTCCAGATGTGGAATGTGCCGCCGGCATACGCCTCAAAGGCAACCTGGTTGCCGGTGGGCGACCAATCGGGTCGCGCGGGTTCGAGAAAATCGACGGTGAGCCGAGTGGCGGTCCCGCCGCCGATCGGCACAGACCAGAGCACGCCCTGCAGATCCATGATGATCGTGCCATGGTCCGGGGAGAGGGTGGCCGCGATGTTGGTACCCTCGGTTACCGTGATCGCCTGGGTCACTCCGGCATTGTTTGGCGCGCTCGTCGCCAATGAAGTCCCGCTTAACAGCGTCGCTGCAATCCAAACCGCGACGTCCCTGCTCCAGGTTCGACCACTTTGCCAGACTTTCATTGGAGCCCCCTTTGCAATGGCTGTGGGGTCTGCAGCTACCGTGGCTTGCCATTCGAAACAAACGAAATTGCCGCCCGCAGTGAGATGGTCGACAGGACGACGCGATGGTCGCTGACGCCACAACACTGTTCCAAGGTCGACAACAATGGTTTGGCGACCGATGAAATTATTACTACTCGCTTTGATTTGCGGGGCGCATCTCTAAACACTTATCGATCGCGTATGGATCGCTACCGACGCACAGTTTGATCGACTTGCGGCGGGCGTGCCTCGATCTTTACTTTGCCGAGATGTGAAGAAGGGCCTTCGATGATCGGAAGAGCAGATCATACTGTCGGGTCCGAGCGTCGAGTCGCCGCGGATTGCATGCACCGCGACACGGACGACCTGGGCGCCAACCATGAGGTTCGGTTCCGGCGCTGCCGAGCTTGCGGCAGCGTGCTGGTGCTTCAAGGTGAGCGCGCGTGGGTGATTCCCCCGGTAGCGGCCACCAGATCACCAAGACGCGCATAGAGGCCTTGCGTTTGAGCGAAGAAATGGTAGCGCGGCCCAGCGTTCAGGCCGTTATCTAGCCCTGATGCACGGGTTGCGCTTCGACGAGCACTACATTGAGCGCAGGTCGATTCCGAATGGAAGCACGCTGGTGCTGCGACTGGTGCGGCCCAGCGATACTGCGTTGCTGCTCCGTGGGTTCGAGCGCCTCTCGATCGAATCGCGCTACCGCCGCTTCTTCACGCCCAAGAAGGCTCTTTCGCCGGTCGAGGTCAAGTACTTTACCGACTGCGACGGGATCAATCATTTTGCAATCGGCGCCTTGGTCGAGCGCGCGGACGGCAGCGAAGAGGGCGTGGGCGTCGCGAGGTTCGTACGGGTGCCCGCGGATCCGCTTGCAGCCGAGGCCGCACTTACGGTCATCGACGACTGCCAGCACAAAGGGATCGGACGCATGCTCCTGGAGCGATTGCTCGCCGCCGCGGCGGAGCGCGGCCTTCGCGAGCTGCGGTTCTCGGTGCTGGCGGCCAACGGTTCGATGCTGGACCTTCTGCGTAGGTTCGAACCACCGACCGGGCGCCGTCTCCAGTCACAGCCTGGCCGAGGTGAGGTTGAGTTCATAATGCCCGTGCAGGCACCGAAGGAGCCAGCGGTGCAGCGTGCGGAAGGCTCCGTGGGCTGAGGGCGCTTCGGTCTCGCCTCCTTGCCGCACTTCGTATAGAAGCGCAGAGCTTGCACCCCGCGGGGACGCATGGCTCAGCTCGTCGTGGACAAAGTCTTGCTTCGATTCGGCGGGGTCACTGCGCTGCACAACGTCAGCTTCGAGATCGAGCAAGGAACGATTCAGGCGCTGATTGGGCCAAACGGCGCGGGGAAGACGAGCATGCTCAATTGCATCAGCGGCGTGTATCGCCCGCAGCGAGGCTCGATTCGATTCGAAGGCCGCGATCTGAACAGGCTGGCGCCGCATCGGCGTACCCAGCTGGGATTGGCGCGGACGTTCCAGAACATCGCCTTGTTCAAGGGGATGACGGTTCTCGATAACTTGTTGATCGGCCGCCATTGCCATCAGCGCGAGGGTATTTTGCGCGGCGGGCTGTACTACGGTTGGGGGGAGCGCGAGGAAATCGCACAGCGAAAGATCGTCGAAGAGATCATCGACTTCCTCGAGATCCAGAGCATCCGGAAGAAAGTCGTCGGCACCTTGGCCTATGGCCTGCAGAAGCGGGTCGAGCTGGCGCGGGCCTTGGCCCTGGAACCGAAGCTGCTGTTGCTCGACGAGCCGATGGCCGGAATGAACGCAGAAGAGAAGGAAGATATGGCCCGCTTCATTATCGATATCAACGAGGGACGCGAGATCACCATTCTGATGATCGAGCACGACATGGGCGTGGTCATGGACCTTTCCCACCGCGTCTGCGTCCTGAGCTTCGGCGAGAAGATCGCCGACGGCGTGCCTGAGGAAGTTCAGCAGAATCAAGCCGTGCAATCGGCTTATCTCGGCGAGGCAACCGTCCCGCTGAAAAGTGCACCGGCCTAAGCCGCGATGGAACTGCGCGACAGCCAAGATACCTTCCCGAAGCTGCTAGTCGAAAATGCGAAGCGACTGGGTAACAAGGTTGCCCTTCGCGAGAAGGAGTTCGGGATTTGGCAGTTCTTCACCTGGAACGAATATCAGGAGCGAGTGCGCGATTTTTCACTCGGCCTGCTCGAGCTCGGCATGCAGCCCGGCGACAAGGTGGCGATCATTGGCGACAACCGCCCAGAATGGATTTTTTCCGAGCTTGCCGCGCAGTCGCTGGGCGGGGCCGCGGTCGGTTTGTATCAGGATTCCAACCTCAACGAAGTGGCGTATGTGATTGACCACTGCGACGCCGCTTTCGTGGTGGCCGAGGATCAAGAGCAAGTCGACAAGGTGCTCGGGATGATCGAAAAGCTCCCCAAGGTCAAGCGGGTGATCTACGCGGACCCGCGGGGGCTGAGGGACTACAAGCATCCGGCACTGGCGAGCTTCGAGTCGGTGGCGGAATCGGGTCGCAAGTTGCTGCAGGCGAACCCCGGGCTCTGGCTGGAAAACGTACGGCGAGGCAGCGGGGAAGACCTGGCGCTGATCGCTTACACCTCGGGAACGACCGGCTTTCCAAAGGGGGCAATGCTCTCCTTTCGCAATCTGCTGACCATGGCCCTGTGCCTGCACCAAGTCGACCCGAAAGCGGGCGAAGACGAATTCGTCTCCTTTCTTCCGCTCGCGTGGATCGGCGAGCAGATGATGTCGCTGTCGAGCGCGCTCTCGATCGGCTTCACCGTGAATTTCCCAGAAGAACCGGAAACGGCGATGGAAAACATCCGCGAGATCGGTCCTCAGGTGATGTTTGCCCCGCCTCGCATCTGGGAGAACCTCGCCTCTGCAGTGCAGGTGAAGATGATGGACGCCAGCCGCTTCAAGCGCCTCGTCTTCGATGCGCTGATGCCGATCGGCTACAAGGTCGCCGAATACAGATTCAAGAGACAATCGGTTCCGCCGCAATGGCGCATCTTGAATAAGCTCGCACAGCTTGCTTTGTTTCGCGCCTTAAAGGACCGACTGGGATTGAGCTTCGTGCGCAGCGGTTCGACTGGAGGGGCGGCCCTGGGCCCCGACGTGTTCCGTTTTTTTCACGGGATCGGCGTGCCCCTGAAGCAGATCTATGGGCAAACCGAGATCAGCGGCATCTCCTGCATTCATCGGGAAGGCGACGTTCAATTCGGGACGGTGGGGCTCCCGATTCCCGGCACCGAGGTGATGATTTCAGAGTCGGGAGAGATTCTCTCGCGGAGCAAGTCCGTTTTCTGCGGATACTACAAGAACGAGCGGGCAACTGCCGAAGCCATTGTCGATGGCTGGCTGCATTCGGGGGACGCTGGCTATCTCGACCAGGATGGTCATCTGGTGGTGATCGATCGCTTGAAGGATGTCTTGCGGCTCGCGGACGGAGCTCAGTTCTCTCCGCAGTTCATCGAGAATCGACTGAAGTTCTCGCCCTACATCAAGGAGGCGGTGGTCTTTGGGAAGGAGCGTCCGTATCTGACGGCAATCCTGTGTATCGACATGGGGATCGTCGGCAAATGGGCCGAGAAGAGAAAGATCTCGTACACCACTTACACTGACCTGTCCTCAAAACCCGAGGTTTACGAGCTGCTCGCTCAAGAGGTGGAGTCCGTCAATCAAAGCCTGCCCAGCGCGGCGCGAATCCGCAAGTTCGTGCTGCTGTACAAGGAGCTCGACGCCGATGACGAAGAGCTGACGCGCACCCGAAAGGTGCGCCGCCGATTTGTCGAGGAGCGATACAGTGAGATCATTGCCGCGCTCTACGCCGACCGTCCCGAGGTCGCGATCGACACGACAATCCGATTTCAAGACGGGAGAACGGCTCGAATCCAGACGAAGCTCGGGGTGCGTTCGATGGGTCTCGAGGCGCCCTGATGGAATTCTTCCTCCAGCTGGTAATCAATGGGGTGGTGATTGGCAGCATCTACGCGCTGGTCGCGTTGGGATTTGTCATCATTTACAAAGCGAGCAGTATTTTAAACTTTGCTCAAGGCGAGCTTTTGGTGCTTGGCGCATACATCTGCCTGGCGATCACCTCCTCTGGACACGTGCCGCTGCCGGCCGCCTTCGTGCTCACGCTGCTCTTCGCAGCGACACTCGGCGTGGCGCTGGAGCGAGTCATCCTTCGCCCGTTGATCGGCGAGCCGCTGATTTCGGTGATCATGGTCACCCTCGGGCTGTCGAGCATTCTGAGGGCGATCGTCCAAGGCGTCTGGGGGACGGACACCAAGCCTTTTCCTGCCGTCTTTCCCTCGGACCCGGTCATGGTTGGACCCGTTCCCATCTCGCGAGGGTACCTGTGGAGCGTCGGCTGTGTGGCCGTGCTTCTGCTGGTGTTCACCTCGTTTTTCAGGCATGCGCGAGCGGGAATCGCGATGCGGGCCACAGCTTTTTCGCAACAAGTCGCGCTCTCGATGGGGATTTCCGTTCGGAGGATCTTCGCGCTGTCCTGGAGCATTGCCGCGGTGGTCTCGGCGATCGGCGGTATTCTTTTGGGCAGCATCCGAGGCGGCGTCGACGGTTCGCTCGCCTTTATCGGTCTGAAGGTCGTTCCGGTCGCCATCCTAGGCGGGCTGGACAGCGTTCAAGGCGCAATCGTCGGCGGCGTGGTGATCGGCGTGCTGGAGAACCTCTCCGGCGGTTACCTGGACCCAATTCTTGGGGGCGGAGTGAAGGAGATAGCTCCGTTCGTGGCGCTGGTCTGGATTCTGATGGTCAAGCCATACGGGCTTTTTGGCAAGGTTCATATCGAGAGGGTCTAGGAGCTTCTTCCCAGACGAAAATCGATGCGCTGCGGAGACTTTCGAACGACCTATGGCGCGGACATGGCAATTTTCGAGACCTCATTTGCCCGCGGCTGCGTCGGAGCGTTCTTGCTCCTGCTGGCAATCGTGCCGGTCTTCGCCACCACCTATTGGCTCGACGTGGTCAACCGGATTGCCATTGCGGTGATCGGCGCCGTGGGGCTGAACATCCTTACTGGCTTCACCGGCCAAATCTCGCTGGGCAACGCCGCATTTCTCGCGGTAGGCGCCTACAGCACCGCGGCGTTCTCGAGCCGCTGGAATTTGCCGTGTCTGCTCGTCATCCCGATGTCAGGCCTGATCGCCGCCCTGATCGGAATGGCTTTCGGGATTCCTTCTCTTCGCCTGAAGGGCTTATACCTCGCAATGGCCACGCTGGCGGCGCACTTCATCGTCGAGTTCACCGCGGTGCACTGGGAAGCAGTCACCGGCGGCGTCAACGGGATGAGCGTCCCGGCCGCGCGGTTGTTCTCGCTGGCCTTCGAGTCGGATCGCTCGCTCTTCTACTTGATCCTTCCGGTCGCAGTGCTGCTGGTTTTTTTCGCCAAGAATTTATTTCGAACCAAAGTGGGCAAAGCGTTCATCGCCATCCGCGATCAGGACATCTCGGCGGAAGTGATGGGGGTGAACGTCTTCAAGCACAAGCTGATGTCGTTCGCGGTCAGCTCGTTCTACGTGGGCGTAGCGGGGTCGCTCCTCGCTTACCAAGCGCGGATCATCAGCCCTGAAAACTTCCCGCTTACCGTCGGGATTGACTACCTGGGGATGATCATCATCGGGGGAATGGGCAGCATCCTAGGCTCGATACTCGGAGCCATTTTCATCACCTTGCTTCCGGAGCTGCTCCGCCTGCTCAGTGGAGCAGCGGGGGGAGTATTTCCCGGTTTGGTCCAGCTCTTCGCCTCGATCAAGATGGGTGTCTTCGGCTTGGCGATCGTGCTCTTCCTCATCTTCGAGCCTGATGGACTGGCCGCCCGCTGGCGGACGATTAAGAACTACTGGAAGCTTTACCCCTTCTCGTACTAGAGCGCGGAATCAGGAACCGGCGCTCGCGCACCAGCGCGCCGGAATTCGAACAGGAGGTCCGAATGGAATCTGTTCAAGTGCGCCGATCTTTCATTTGTTGCCTGGCGTCAATGATTCTCATGTTGGCCGGGGAAGGGCGGGGGCAGCCGAACGCGGAGATAAAGGTGGGCGGCATTTTCGACCTCACCGGAATCACTTCAGACGTAGGCAAGCCCTTCGCCCAAGGAGTGCGGGACGCAACGCAATGGGTCAACGAGCACGGCGGCATCAATGGAAAACAAATCAAATTGGTCGAGGTCGACTACGGATACAAGATTCCTGAGGCGGTCGCCGCCTATAAGCGCTTGGTCAACGACAACAAAGTGATCATGATCAACGGTTGGGGGACCGGGGACACCGAGGCGCTCAAGGACTCTGTCAACAAGGACAGAGTCCCGTACATCTCCGCATCGTTCTCCGGCCATCTCACCGATCCCTCCAAGACTCCCTACAATTTCTTCGTGGCGCCAAGCTACTCAGATCAGCTGCGCGCCTGGCTCTCTTGGGTCAAACAGGATTGGAAGCAGAAAGGGCGCAATCCGAAAGTCGCGTTCTTCTACGGCGACAATGCGTACGGCAAGGCGCCGATTGAAGCGGGCCGGCAATTCTGCAAGGAAAATGGGATCGACCTAGTCGACGAGGAGATCGTCCCCGGCGCCTTTCAAGACGCCACCAGCCAGCTGTTAAACATGAAGAAGAAAGAGGCGGACTACGCCTATATCAACGTCACCACGACCGGCGTGTCGACGATTCTTCGAGACGCAAAAAAGCTAGGGCTGAATACCAAGTTCGGTTCCAACCCGTACGGATTCAGCGAAGCGCTGGTGGCGGTGGCGAGGGAAGCGGCGGAAGGCGTTACCGGCGTGATGCCACATGTGCCTTTTGGCGAGAATGTGCCGGGCATGAAAAACCTGGTCGAGTTCCACAATCGGCAACATCCCAATGAAAAGGGCGATGCGCTGTACGTTCGCGGCTGGAGTTACGTGATGGTTTGGTCAGAGGCGTTGAAGCGGGCGGACAAGGCGAAGGCACTCACCGGCGAAGGCGTCAAGGCGGCGCTGGAGACACTTCAGAATTTCGATCTCGGCGGACTGACGGCGAACATCACCTATACTCCGAGCGATCATCGGCCCTCGACGAAGACGCCCATCTACATGATTCAGAGCGGCAAGCTGGTGAAGGTCGCCGAATTCGACATGCCCCGCAAACAGCAGTGGCTGGGCATGTAAGCTCCGCTGAGGTGCTTCAGATTAACAACATCGAAGTCATCTACGACGACGTGATACTCGTCCTGAAGGGGCTGTCGCTCGCCGTTTCAGAGCGACAGATCGTTGCTCTTCTCGGCTCCAATGGGGCGGGAAAAAGCACGACCTTGAAGGCGATATCCGGCCTGCTCAAGAGCGAGGACGGCGAGGTGACCGACGGAAATATTCAACTGTTTGGCGAGCGAATCGACGGGCTCGAACCGGAAGAGGTGGTCCGGCGCGGCATCTTCCAGGTCATGGAAGGGCGACGAGTATTCGAAGATTTGACCGTCGATGAGAACGTCCTGATGGGCGGCTACACCCGTCGCGACCCTGCAGGCATCAAACGCGACCACGCGCTTTGCTTCGACTACTTTCCCCGGCTGAAGGACCGGCGGCGCCAGCTGGCCGGCTACCTCTCCGGCGGGGAGCAGCAGATGCTCGCGATCAGCCGCGCGTTGATGGCCCGACCCAAGTTGATGCTCTTGGATGAGCCTTCGCTTGGCTTGGCGCCCTCCCTGGTGCGCGACATCTTCGGCATCATCCAGAAAATCAACGATGAAGAGAAGACGACGATCTTGCTGGTGGAGCAAAACGCCAACCTTGCGCTGTCGATCGCGGATTTTGCGTACATCATGGAGAATGGTCGTGTCGTTTTGGATGGCGATCCCTCAAAGCTCCTGAGCAATGAAGACGTGAAAGAGTTTTATCTCGGCGGCGGCGAGGGCGAGAGGAAGCGGTACAAGAACCTCAAATTCTACAAACGCCGAAAGCGCTGGTTGTCTTGAGCTGAGAGGTTCATTTGGCTGCGCTTCGTTCGAGTCGAATGCTGAGCCGTGAGCTGGAGATGCAAAGCCCAGCGGAGCGCAGCGCGTTCCTCGGGGCGCGCCTCCGAGCGACGGTTGCCGCGGCATACGCCAACGCGCCCGGGGTGCGTCGGAGGATGGACGCTGCGGGGACAGAGGCGACCGACATCGCAGGAATCGAGGACCTCCCCAAGTTGCCGATCACCAGCAAAGACGAGCTTTCCGGCTTGCAGTCAGCTGACTTGCCCTTCGGTGGATTGCTTGCATCGCAGGTAGGGAAGCTGCACCGGATCTACATGTCGCCGGGACCGAACTACGTTCCCGAGGGGCCGAAAGCGGACTTCTGGCGTATGGGAATGGCTTTCGCAGCCGCCGGCTTTCAGGGGGGCGATGTTGTTCAGAACACGCTTTCGTACCATCTGTCTCCGGGCGGTTTGATGATGGATGCCGGGCTGCGAAGCCTGGGCTGCGTCGTCGTTCCGGCCGGGGTTGGTCAAACCGAGCTTCAGGTGAGAGTGGCCTGCGACGTTGGGGTCACCGGATACGTGGGAACGCCCAGCTTCCTTCACACCTTGCTCACCAAAGCGAGGGAGATGGGCACGCCGCTGAAGATCCAGTCGGCGCTCGTCACTGCTGAAATGCTCCCGGAATCCCTGCGAGCCGAGCTGGAGAACGACTTCGGCATTCGCGTGCTGCAGGCGTACGGAACCGCGGATCTGGGGCTCTTGGCCTACGAATGTGCCGAGAAAAAGGGAATGCACTTGCAGCCTGAGGCAATCGTGGAGGTACTGGACTTAGAGACGCGGCAGCCGGCAGCTCCGGGACAGCCGGGTCAGATCGTGGGTACCGTCTTCGACGAAAGCTATCCATTGCTGCGCTTTGCCACGGGCGATATCGCGGCGCTCGCCGAGGACACTCCGTGCCCCTGCGGCCGGACCGCGCCAAAGCTTGCCGGCATTCTTGGACGGATCGGCGATGCGGTGAAGGTCAAGGGCATGTTTATTCGGGGCAGCCAATTGGACTCGGTGTTCAAGAAGTTCGCTCAGGTAGCCAGGTTTCAGGCGGTCGTCACTCGCGAGCAACATCAGGATGTGTTGACTTATCTGGTTGAGCTCGGCGGAGAGGCGGCCGATCAGGGCGCCTTGAAATCAAAGCTCGCTGAAGCGCTGAGGGAAGTTCTCAAAGTACGCGGTGAAGTCCAGATCGCAGCCCCGGGAACCATTGCCCCGGGCGCAAGTAAGATCGTCGACCGACGCGTCTGGAAATAGTCGGCGCTGCAACTGGCGTCCTTCAACTCCCTACATTGCAACCGGCTGTTGTTCCAGTGTCCCTCCGCTGAGCGCGGCGTTATCCCTCTGAGGTGCCGATCCTTTGCCAGGGACTCCCGAGGTTGGATGCATGACAAGTATGCCCTTCGCCGATTCGCAGCCCCAGTTGCTTGCTGAGAGGCCAGGAATCAAGTTGCCAGCAACGACTGTTAAGCTTCCATCCAGTAGAGAAATCCATCTTGCGCACAATGGCGCCGAATCACCTTCCTTCGTTCTTCTTCCGAGTCCGGGAGGCTTGTTAGGGTCCGTGCGTCGATCGATTGCATACGGAGCCGCTGGTTTTGCCTTAGGCCTGGGCGCGCCGATCGGATCCCTGCTTTTGAGACAAATCATCGGCCTCACCACCGGCCCGCTGCCGGACTTCGAGGCGCATCGCTTCTTCTATCTGTACCTCGCCATCGGAACGTCGATCGTCTTCACCTCGTTCGGCTTCGTGCTCGGTTTGATGGCCGATCGACTGGTCGCCGCCAATGCGAAGCTCCAGGGACTTGCGGTCACCGATTCGCTGACGTCGCTTCGAAACTCCCGCTACTTCAACGAGGTGTTGCCTGTGGAAACGGCGCGTGCCGAACGTCAGAAGCAGTCGCTCGGCCTGGTGGTGATCGACCTCGACAATTTCAAACGCATCAACGACCGTTTAGGTCATGCTGCGGGGGATCGGGCTCTGGTCCATTTCGCGGCGGTTCTTCATCGATCGATCCGCAAGGTCGATATTCCCTGCCGCATTGGAGGAGAGGAATTTGCAGTCATCTGCCCGGGGGCAGGCCTCGAGGACGCGCGCCGGGTGGCAGAACGGATTCTAACCGGACTGAAGGAGCATCCGTTCTCGCAGGCGAATTTGCCGGAGCCTGAGCGGCTCACCGCCTCCGCAGGAGTCGCTGTTCACTCGCACGAGCAGGACTACAAGGGGTTGTTCATCGCTGCCGACACAGCCCTCTACGCGGCGAAGAAGGCCGGTAAAGATCAAGTGGCCACGGCGCGGCAACCCGTCGCCGAGTCGGGGCGCGCTATCACCGGAACCGACGGTCACTGAGTGGCCCCGGGGCAATGAATTAGGACTTCCTCTGTGGGATGGTCTCGTCCGGGGAAAGCAAGCATGCGTGCAATGATCTTGGACGCGCCGAACCAGCCGCTTCGACTCGAGGAGCGACCGATTCCGGTCCCTGGCCCAGGTCAGCTGTTGATTCAAGTGCGAGCATGCGCCGTCTGTCGCACCGATTTGCACATCGTCGACGGGGAGCTGCGCCGGCCAAAGCTCCCATTGATCCTCGGGCACGAGATCATCGGCCGGGTGGCAGGCGCGGGACGCGTAACCACTCCGGATGAGAGACCCCGGGTCGGAGTACCGTGGCTTGCCTGGAGCTGCGGCGAATGCCCGTACTGTCGATCCGGAAGGGAGAACCTCTGCGACCGAGCGTTGTTTACCGGATATGACGTCGACGGCGGATACGCGGACTACACCGTCGCCGACTCGCGCTTTTGTTTTGGGATTCCGGACGGCTACACCGATTTGGAAGCGGCGCCATTGATGTGCGCGGGACTCATTGGCTACCGGAGCCTCAAGCTCGCCGGCGATGCGCACCGGCTTGGCCTCTACGGAATTGGAGCCGCCGCTCATATTCTGATCCAGGTCGCGCGATATCAAGGCCGTCGCGTCTACGCGTTCACCCGGCCCGGCGACTCGGAGGGCCAGGAATTCGCGATCTCGCTCGGGGCTGAGTGGGCCGGCGGCTCGGATCAAAGGCCGCCGCTTCCTCTCGACGCAGCGATCATCTTCGCCCCGGTCGGCGCGCTGGTGCCCCTCGCCCTTCGCGCTGTTGCGAAAGGAGGGGTGGTTGTCTGCGGAGGGATCCAGATGACGGACATCCCGTCCTTTCCCTACGAGATTCTATGGGAAGAGCGGGTCGTCCGGTCGGTCGCGAACCTCACCAGGTCCGACGCGGCCGAATTCCTGGCCCTGGCCCCGAAGGTGCCGGTGCGCACGCAGGTCGAAGAGTTTCCGTTGCCGGCGGCGAACGATGCGCTGGCCGCGCTCAAGGGCGGACGCGTGAAAGGCGCTGCGGTGCTCTCATTCGTTACCGAGAGGTAAGCGCGAGAAGCCGCATCGTCATCGCCCGACAGGTCAGCTCCTCTCCGAAAGCAGGCGCAGATCGACCTCCCTCCGACGTCATGAAGGCGGATTGGGCTTTACGCCCGACGAACCGGCCGATCCGGGCGCGTCGGAGACAGTCGCGCCCGCCGGCGCGGTCGAATCGTTGCGCGGCAAACCCAAGTAACCGATGGCGCCCAACACCAGCACCGCGAGGATGATGAATGCAGCATATTCGACGAACAGCTCCATCTTTCACTCCTCCGATTCCCTTCGTGCGCCGCGCAGGATAGTCCTCTGACGGCTGCTGCGACAGATTTGAGCAGAGCACCTCAGAGCTTATAGCCAAACTTTCGCAAGAGCTGCTTGCGTTGCTGGACGTCTTGCGATTGCTCGACGCC
>Ga0126376_10000714_pt1 | contig 16863 bp, 14 predicted proteins | sample PanSoiMetPlot_15_FD_92760 | JGI IMG/M metagenome (GOLD analysis project Ga0126376, IMG submission 92760) | Tropical forest soil microbial communities from Panama - MetaG Plot_15 | ecosystem: Environmental > Terrestrial > Soil > Tropical forest > Bulk soil | place: Panama | collected 2016-02-17
GGCCCTCCACTGCCCGTACAGGGCCTGCATCTGTTCGGGAGAGCTTTTGACCGGCGGCGGGTTCTTGGGAAAGTGAAACAGGAGCAGGAATTTCTTCGCGTTCATGGTTGAGCCTCCTTTGTGGTCTACATTTCACGAACGCCTCTTCTTCGCGCGGCCCGGACGGCGATTGTACGCGATCGCGCTTTTCGCGAGGCGGCGGAGCGCCGCCTCGTTCGGCTGGTCCTTCTCGAATATGTCGATCGCGCGCCATTCGTTCCCTTCGAGGCCCGCGTTGAACAGGTGGTCGGCGTCGGCGAGGTGGGCTCCTTTGGAGAACGTCAACTTCACCTTCCCCTTGTGAGCGTTGGCCAGGCAGACCATCCCGTCGCAGTACCAGACGGGCGACCCCATCCACTTCCAATCCTCCATCACGGCGGGGTCGGCCTCCAGCATGATCCGTCGGATCGTGGCGAGCACCTTGCCCCGCCAGTCGGTGATGCCGGCGATGTACTTGTCGATCCGTTCCGAGGGATTCATGCGAGCTCCCCGCGCGGCACCAACAGGGCGCGGCTTTCCGAAGGCGCCAGCTTCCGGAAAAAGAAGTACGAGATTGCCCAGAGCACGGCGGTACCCACGGCCCAGCTCCACTTCGACGCATCATCCCCCACCGAGAAGTGGGCGATGAGGGCCGAGACGAGCGTGATGGCGAAGCCCGCGTACGCCCACTCCTTGAGCCGAGCGGGAGCCGGGAGGAGGAGAACGAGGATCCCCGCCAGCTTCAGCAACGACAGCTCGACGCGGAAGTAGGCGGGGAAGCCGAGATGCGTAAACGCCTCGGCCACCTGGGGAAGGCGGAGCTGGGCGTACGCCGTAAAGCCCATCTGCAGCGCAAAGAGCGCCGTGGCGATCCAGTAACCTGTTGTAATTGCCTTGGCTTTCATAGGTCCATCCTCCTTGAGCCTTCGACTCCGTGGGTGACGGCGTCGGCGCCGTCATCCATATGGCGAGCCACCCCGGCGAGATTGGACACCTCTGCGTCGGATTTTTTCGGAGGGCTGATCACTTTCCGAAATTCATGGTGGGAGGCAGTGAGGCCGGGCGATCGTGCAGTTGGCCCCACAGATCGCGGACGGCCGCCAGGCGGGCGCCCATGGCGGCGAGCGTGAACGTCTGTGGGCCGACGGCGCCGCTTTCCACCTCATCCCAGCTACACGGCGCCGACACCGGGGCGCCGGGGCGCGGACGGATGGCGTAGGGCGCCGCGAACGTGGCGCTGTAGCCGTTGCGGCCCGTGTCGATGAAGATCCGGCCGCCGCGGTCGGCCTTGCTAAATTCCTGCGTCAGATGCGCCGGATCCCGCGCGACCAGCTCGGCGCCCACGCGGTGGGCGAACAGCGAGACCGCTTCGACGTCGGCGCTCCCGTCGAGCGGCACGACAATGTGGAATCCCTTGGAGCCGGAAGTCTTGACCCAGCTCCGCAGGCCGAGCTCGAGAAGGAGCGCGCGAAGAGCGAGCGCCGCGCCGCGCAGGACGGGCGGCTCGTCTCGCAGCGGATCGAGATCGAAGACGCACAGGTCGGGGTGGTGGAGGTCCGGCACGCGCCGGTTCCAGACGTGCGGCGTGATGCAGTTCTGATTGACCATCCACTCCAGCGCCCGCGCATCATTGATCAGCGGATGACGGACCGTTCCACCGTGCTTTGGCACCTCGATGCGCTCGAGCCACTTGGGGAATCCCTTCGACACGTCCTTCTGGATGAAGCCCTTCTTGTCGATGCCCGCTGGGTATCGCTCCATCGTCAGCGGCCGCATCCGGATGTGGGGGAGTATCACCGGCGCGACCATTTGGTAGTAGCTGGCGAGCGCTCCCTTCGTGATCCCGTCGGCAGGGAACAGCAGCTTGTCGGGATGGCTGATCACGGTCGTTCCCGCCCGACGTCGCGCGCCGGTTTGTCGAAGCGAACTTCGATCAGCCGCGGATGGCGCAGCTTGCCGTATTCAGTCCATTCCATGAACCCGACCTGCACCACCAGCTCGGGTCGCACCCAATGCGCCCCCTTCCGAGGCAGGCCGACGGCTCGAGTAAACGGCGTCGTCGCGACTGCGATCGCATCAAGGCGCCTGCGCAGGTCCACCAGCATCTTCGTGTCGAAGCCGGTCCCCACCTTGCCCGCGAACACGAGGTCATCGCCTTCGAAGTAGCCAACGATCAACGCTCCCATGCCGACCCGCTTCCCCTGCGGCTCGGTGAAGCCGCCCACCACGAGCTCCTGCGTGGCCTCGCACTTCATCTTCAACCAATGCGGCGAACGCCGGTGCTCGTAGGGGGAATCGCGCCGCTTGGCGATGACACCTTCCCACCCTTCATTGCGAGCGCGCTGCCACGGCTGCGGATCCTCGATCGCAGCCACTCGGAAGAGCGGTGCCGCGAGCGGCAGCTTGCCAAGCTCGGCGCGGCGCAGCTCGAGCGGCAGCGGCTGCAGGTCGCGCCCATCGACCCACAAGAGGTCGAACACGTGGTACGCAGACCGATCCCACAAGAGCTCGCCGTCGAGGATCGCCTCGCGAACAGGCAGCCGCTCAATCGCTTCGGCGATGGCAGGAACGTTCTGCGGCCGCCGATTGCGCGAATAGATGCGCACCTCCGCGCCATTCTTGAACGCCAGCAGGCGAATCCCATCGAGCTTGCGCTCGAAGAGCCATTCGGGGCCGGTGAATCGCTCGTACGTGAGCGTCGCCGCCATCGGCTCCAGCCATTCCGGGAAGGCGGTCATACAAGGTGAGCGTACGCCATCTTCAGAAAGGTGCTGCGGTTTGCGCAGCCGGCGCAATCTCAGAGGGCACGTCGGGGATGTCAGGGGTGAACTACGCTTCGCTCTGACCACCAGCGTGTGCAAAAATATGCCACAGAGTTGAGGCAGATGCTTAAGCGTTTGGGCTCGGGGTGCCTGCGGCGAATGAGCGATCGAACGGGCAAGGCGCTCCTGATCCTGTGCGCGGGGACAATGATGGCCTCGGCCGGGAAGCCGCCCGCGTCGTCCTTTCCGAATGCGCTCGTCGACGCCCACAATCGGGCGCGGGCAAAACACTGTGCGCCACCGCTGCGATGGTCGGCGAAAATCGCGGCATCTGCACAGAGATGGGCGAACACGCTCCGCGATCGAGGCTGCCCGCTGGCTCACAGCAGCGGCCAGTACGGCGAGAACCTCGCTGCAGGCACGCCCGGCATGCTGGCCGCGGCCTCGGTCGTTGCCCTGTGGTACGAGGAGGTAAAGCGCTACTCATTTGCGAGCGGCGGCTTTTCGATGAAGACGGGTCACTTCACGCAACTCGTGTGGCGCGGGACGAAAGAGGTCGGCTGCGGAGTGGCGCATTGCAAGAATCTCGATGTCTGGGTGTGCCAGTACGACCCGCCCGGAAATGTGCAAGGCCAGTATCGCGAGAACATCCGACCGGTCGGCTGCCGCTGAGGCGCCGTGGCCGCTCGTCATGCGGCCGGTGGGAAGGTATCATGCGCCCGTGCCCGACGCTCTCACGCTTTACGTCGACGCGTACTGGTTGAGTCCGTGGACATGCACCGCGTGGGTGGGGCTGCGCGAGAAAGGCGTCGATTTTGGCACGTCAGTCGCGATGTTCCAGCCCCGCGTCGGGGCGCTGGAGGCGATGCGGGAGCGCACGCTGACCGGCACCGCGCCGGTACTGCAACACGGGTCGTTGTGGATCGCCGAGTCGCTCGCGATTGTCGAATACCTGGAGGAGGCGTTTCTCCCTCCGGCGTGGCCGCGCATCCTGCCGGTGGAGCTCGGCGATCGCGCTCGCGCCCGCCAGGTCCTTTCGTGGCTACGCACGAGCCAGGAGCCCCTGCGCCGCGAACGCCCAACCGAGCACATCTTTTACCCGCCGCCAACGCCGCTGGCGCCGCTCTCCATCGCTGCTCAGCAAGCAGCCGATGATCTTTGCTACGCGGCGGCGGGCCTGGGCGCTAGCGCTTCCGGATGCCTTTTCGGTGACTTTGGCGTCGTCGACGCGGACCTGGCGTTTGCCCTCATGCGCCTGGTTGCCACCGGCGCAAAGATCCCGCCGTCCATCGCTGCCTACGCCAGGGCAGTTTGGGCACGCCCCTCGGTCGTTGAGTTTGTCAGACACCCGCGGCCACCGCACCCACCGCCACCGACGGCCGATTAATCAGCTACCTTCAGAGCTTACGAGTCGATTCCAATCTTGAGGTGCGAGCGGTTCACAGCCATCGGGGTTCGAGTCCCCCTAACTAATCGCGAAAACGGTAGCGCTTCATTTCCGGCCAGGCTTGCACGAGCGGCATTCTCGGTTGCGTGCAGAGATAGATGGGGAGTCCCGTCTGCCACTCGCTGGCAAGCGGATGAGAAATGGTTCCGACCGCGTCAACATCGGAGAACCAGCGCCGCAACGCCGAGTCGGGGAACCCGTAGGCGAGCACGGTCCTTCCTCGATCCGGTTCGGGACCCCACAACCAGTACGTCATGTGGCCGCTCACCGCGCGCGGCAGACCCTGCGCGGGGCCGAAAAAGTTGATCGCGGAGGCCTGCGTGTAGTCGTGGGTCAGGATCGACGCGGCCCGCTTCTGTTCATCCGGCAGCGCTCGGTAGGCGCGGGCCACCGCCTCTGCCTGCTCCGGCCAACCGTACTGTTCATGCAGCTCCAGCGTGAGATCGGAGGGGCGCACGATGCCCCCAAGCACGCGTCCGATGAGCTGGTCCGTCACCGGGAGCGGAAGAACCGGCAGCGAAAAAGGCGCGAGCATGACGCCTCCGAGCACGCAGACACCCAGGACCACACGCCGCCAACGGGTCGACAAGATCTGGCGCTCGAACCATACGGCGCCGCCGGCAAAAAGCGGCGGATAAGCGGGAGCCAGGTAATAAGGCTTGCCATGCGTGACCAACAAGAGTCCTAGGACCACCAGAAAAATCCAGCCAAAGATCCGATAAGACGCCCCCGCGGGCGAGTAGAAGAACCACAGGCCCGCGAACGTGATCGGGAGCGTAAAGGGATGCATGTATAGGACCTGTCCCAGCAAGAACAGAGAACGCGGGATCGCTTTGAGCTGGTCCTCACCAATGTTGTGGATGAACTCGACCGTCGGCCAGCCGTGTCGATGCTGCCAGAGGAGATTCGGAAGGAAAATCAGAGCCGCGGCCAATGCGCCCAACCAGAGCCACCGAGACAAGAGTTGGCGCGGGCTCGTAGCGAGCAGGCCCACCAGGACGGCGAGGCAAAAGAAGAGCATCGTGTGTTTATTGAGGAGGCCAACGCCCGCCCCGACTCCGACGAGCAGCCACAATCTCGGTCGGTGGTCGCGCAGGATGCGGACAATGAGGTACGCGCACGTAGTCCAATAGACCGGCTCGAACACCGGAATGCAGAGGATGCTCCCCATCCGCAGGTAGGCCGGGGGAATAAGCATCGAAAGGCCAGCCAGGAGTTGCGCGAAAGCTCCGCCGCCCCACTCTCGAACGATGAGAACCGTCAGGACGATCGCCGAAGCTCCCGCCAAAGCGGAGGGGATGCGTAGCGCGAAGAGGTGGCCGCCCAAAAGCGCGATCGATGCACGCGCAATCCAGGGGACGAGCGGAGCATGGTCAACGTAGCCAAAGGCGAGGTGGCGACCGCATGCAATGAAGTACAGCTCGTCACCGTTGAATCCATACCGCCCAGCCAGGGCCAGATGGATCACGAGCTTGACTGCCGCCAGCACCACCGCAATAAGGACCGGGCCCCGATCGAGGGCTGCATCCGGGCTCGGATTAGCCATACTCCTCGACCACGCGCATCAACATCCGCTCCTCACCCACGATTCCGTAGGTCAGACGATACGCCGCGCAGACCGCGCACCATCTTTCGAACGCCTGCTTGTCGATGCGCCGCTGGTTCCGATAGCCGTTCCAGTATCCTCGCCGCAGCACCGCGCGCCCGATCGGGGTAAGAATGCGCGTCACAAGTGACGTTCCAGGAGGGACTTCTCCCCCCTTGAGGGTGAGCATCGTCATGGCCACATCGGCCAGTGGGTCGCCGCGGACGGCATTGGGCCAATCGATGACGACCAATTCACGACCGACGATCATTACGTTTGCCGGATTGAAATCGAGATGGCACAGACGATCGCCGTCAGCCAAGCCGCTCAGCAGCGAGAGTGCGCAATCGCGCACGCCAGGGCTCACTCGATCCGATCCGCGGAGTTTTTCTTCCAGAAATTCCTTCAGGCGAGGAAGCGCGCCCGGCGCCGCGATCTCGTGGATGCGCGCGTGAAGGCGCCCGAGTAGCCGTCCGGCGCCAATGATGGTCCATGGCCGCCGACCGAGGCGCGTCAACATGTCGATGCCGCGGATGCGGTCCATCAGCAGGCCCGGCCGGCCGCCCACGTCGAGGATCTCGTAGGCATTCGGGACCGGAAGTCCGGCGCTATGCGCGGCCCGCATGGCGACGGCTTCACGATCGAGCACATCTGAGAGGTGGGTGCGCAGAACCTTCAATACGCGTGCCTCGTCGAGCCCGAACACTTCGGCCGCCCGTCCCTGACCGAGTCGTTCGAGGGTGCTCAAATCCAGCAAGAACCGACTATAGCATGTGCGTTTCCTATCAGGCTCTTGTGGCGAAGCCGCGGCCTGTCTGCGGGCGGATCATCGGCGCGCTAATCCCTCGCGACGAGAGCCTCGCCTGAGTGGGCCGCGCATTGTCAAGGATGGCTTAACGGCCCATTGGCCCGGGGTACCTGGCGCTTCCCGACGTCCGAGCTTATCTCTCTTCACGTGGATATCAAGAAGCGTGCTGCGACCGCCCGCAACAGCAGAGACAAGGAGATGAACCATGAGAGGAACTGTGCTCTACGGTCCGCGCGATATACGGTTCGAGGAGCGGGACGCCCCGACCATCGTCAAGCCGACGGATGCCATCATCCGGATGGCAGCCACCTGCGTGTGCGGCTCTGACCTGTGGCCATACCGCGGCATCAACCCGGTCCCCCAGCCGACCCCGATGGGGCACGAGTACTGCGGCATCGTCGAGGAGGTCGGCCCTGCGGTCACCTCGATCAAGCGCGGCCAGTTCGTCATCGGTTCGTTCTTCGCCTCCGACAATACCTGTCCCAACTGCCAGGCCGGTTATCAGTCGTCCTGTCAGCGCGCTGAATTCGTCGGCACGGCGCAGGCGCCGCTGCTGCGCGTTCCACTCGCGGACGGCACTCTCGTCGCCACTCCGGATGTTCCGCCGCCCGACATGGTCCCGAGCCTGCTGGCGCTCTCCGACGTCATGGGTACCGGTTGGTTCGCCGCCGACGCGGCCAACGTCAAGCCGGCCAAGACCGTCGCGGTCGTCGGCGACGGGGCGGTCGGGCTCCTCGGTGTTCTGTCCGCCCAGCAGATGGGTGCAGAGCGGATCATCGCGATGAGCCGTCACGAGTCGCGGCTGAAGCTCGCGCGCGAGTTCGGCGCGACCGACATCGTCACCGAGCGAGGCGACGAGGGGGTGGCTCGCATCAGAGAGTTGACCGGCGGCATCGGTGCCGACTCGGTGCTCGAGTGCGTAGGCACCCAGGAGGCGATGACGCAAGCGATTCGATCGGCGCGCAAGGGCGGCTACGTCGGCTTCGTCGGACTCCCGCACGGGGTCCAGCTCGACGGCCAGGAGCTGTTCTACGCCCACGTCCATCTTCACGGTGGCCCCGCGCCGGTGCGCCGCTTCCTGCCCCAACTGATCGACCTGGTTTGGAACGAAAAGATCAGACCCGGCAAGGTCTTCGATCTCACGCTGCCCCTCGACCAGGTGGCGGAGGCCTACCGCGCGATGGACCAGCGCCGCGCGATCAAAACCTTGCTGCGTCCGTGAGTCGAGGAGGAAGCACAACGCGATTTCACGCTTGACACTATATTCCCTGTGACTATAGTTAGCCTGTGAACGACGATCCGCAGACACTGCTCCCGCTGCCACCGGTCACATTCCACATCCTGGTCGCCCTCGCCGACACCGATCGGCACGGGTACGCCATCATCCAGGACATCGCCGCGCGCACCGACGGTGCGCTCAAGATCCAGGCCGGCACGCTCTACCGCTCGATCCAGCGCATGCTCGAGCAGGGTTTGCTGGTCGAAAAGCGCACGCGTCCGCAGATCGGCGAGGACGACCAGCGGCGCCGTTACTATCGCATCACACCGTTCGGGCGCGCGGTCGCGCAGGCCGAGGCGCGCCGACTGGCGCAGATGGTCAAGCTCGCCCGCGCCTGCGGATTCGTGCCGGGTAAGGCGTGATGCGGTTCTATCGCGCGCTGCTGCGATTGTACCCGGCGCCCTTCCGCGTCGAATACGCCGACGAGATGATGCGCGTGTTCGAGCAGCGCCGCCGCGACGCCCACGGGTTCACCGGCGTGCTTGGAATGTGGCTCGCCCTGCTCGCCGATACCATCGTAAGCGCCGCGCAGACGCACTGGGACATCTCGCGGCAGGATGTCGCCTATGCGCTGCGCACGTTGCGGCGGGCGCCCGGATTCACCGTCACGGTCCTGCTGGTGGCGGCGCTCGGCATCGGCGCCAACACCGCTGCGTTCTCGCTCACCGATCACGTCCTCATCCGGCCGCTGCCGTTCTACCAGGCCGACCGGCTGGTGTCGGTGTGGCAGGCGCACGCCTCGGGCGGCTACAACGAAGCCTCGCCGCCCAATTACCGCGACTGGAAGGCTAGCGCGACCTCGTTCGACGCCTTTGCCACCTACACCAAGGTGTCGTCGAATCTGGTCGGCCAGGGCGAGCCGGAGCGATTGGAGGGCGTGTCGGCCACGGCGGATCTTCTACCGATGCTGGGCGTGCAGCCGGCGCTGGGGCGGACCTTCACGCCCGAAGAGGATCGCGATGGCGCGCCCGGCACCGTGCTGCTCAGCTACGGCCTCTGGCAGGCCGCGTTCGGCGGCGATCGCGCCGTCCTGGGCCGCACCGTCACGCTCGACGACGAACCGTACACGGTGATCGGCGTCATGCCGCGCGACTTCGCGTTTCCGACGCGCGACGTCGAGTTCTGGCGGCCGATGCGCTTTTCCAACGACTTTTTCGACGACCGCTCCAATACCTACCTCTACAACGTAGCGCGCCTGCGACGCGGCGCTTCGATCGAACAGGCGCGGGCCGAGCTCGCGGTGATCTCGCAGCGACTGGCACACGAATATCCGAAAGACCGCGCGCTGACCGGTGCGGTCGTACGCCATCTGCGCGATGACATCTCGGAGCGGTCGCGCGTGCTCGTGCTGGCGCTCACGGGCGCCGCCGCTTGCGTGCTGCTGATCGCGTGTCTCAACCTCGCCAACCTGCTCCTCGCGCGTGCTCTCGTGCGCCGAAGGGAGCTGGCGCTGCGGACTGCGCTGGGGGCCGGCCCCGAACGATTGGTACGGCTGCTGGTGACTGAAAGCGTGCTGCTCGCCGCTGGGGGCGGCGTGCTCGGCGTTGGGCTCGCGGTGGTCGCTTTGCCGCTGCTCACGCGCCTGGTCCCACCGTTCATGCCGATTGCGCTGCCCACGATCGATCTGCGGGTGCTCGGCGTGGCCGCGTTGGTCACGCTGCTCTCGGCGCTGGCGTTCGGTGTCTTCCCAGCGCTGCGCGCGTGCAGGAACGTGGACGCCGTGAGCCTGCACGAGGGCGCCCGCGCCGGCGCGAGCGCGACCCGATCGCGACTGCGCAAGGTGCTGGTCGTTGCCGAGGTCAGCGCCTCGCTGGTGCTGCTGGTCGCGTCGGGACTCTTGCTGCGCGCGCTCCTGCGCCTGCAGAGCCGGGATCCCGGTTTCAGCCCGGCGCAGGTGCTGACGCTGCGAACGTCACTGCCCTTCCCGCGCTACGACAACGTGCAGGATCGCGCCCGCTTCTACGAGCATGTGCTCGCGCAAACGCGCGCGCTGCCGGGCGTGACGAAAGCCGCCTACATCAGCTTTCTGCCCATGGCGTTCGGCGGCGGCATCTGGCAGGTCGCGATCCCCGGGCGCACGCATCCCGACAACGAGCGCCGCAGCGTGAGCCTGCGCTATACGACGCCCGATTTCTTCGCGACGCTCGGCATCCCGCTGCGCGCCGGCCGCGATGTTTCCGATGCAGACGGGGCCGATGGTCCGAAGGTCGCGGTGGTGAGCGAATCGTTCGCCCGCCGCTACTGGCCGGGCGAAGAGCCGATCGGCAAGCAATTCGAGGTCGCGTTCTTCCTGCGCACCGTCGTGGGCATCGCCGGCGACGTGCGCGTGCGCGGCCTGGAGCGCGACAGCGAGCCGCAGGTGTACGTGCCCCACCGGCAGATCCCCGACCGATGGATGCTGTTCTACGCACCCAAGGATCTGGTCGTGCGCTCGAGCGGCGATCCGGTCGCGCTGCTGCCGGCCTTGCGCAACATCATCCATACCGCCGACCCACAGCTTCCAATTGCCGACGTGCGCAGGCTCGAGGACATCGTGTCGGCGCAGACGGCGCCGCGGCGGGTGCAGCTCACCGTGATCGGAACCTTCGCGACGCTGGCCTTCCTGATGGCCGCCATCGGCATCTATGGTCTCTTGTCGTTCGCGGTGTCGCATCGCGCGCAGGAAATCGGCGTGCGGATGGCGCTGGGCGCGACGCCAGGAAGCATCGTGGGCATGGTGCTGCGCGAGAGCTTCGTCCTGGCCGCCGTCGGTGCGGTGCTGGGGTTGGGACTTTCCTGGGCGGCCGGACGCTCGCTGCAGGCGCTTCTGGCGGGCGTGGCGCCCACCGATGCGCCCACACTCGCCAGCGCGCTCGCGATGGCCATGCTGATGACGCTGCTCGGGAGCGTGGTGCCGGCGTGGCGCGCCGCGCACGTCGATCCGGCGCGCGTGATGCGCGCCGACTGACAGACGCGTCGAGATCAGGTGTGCTGGAGAGCAGCCGCAGCGTCAGCGGCCCTTCTTTCCCTGGCCTTTCAAAATCTGCACGATCGCCAAGATGGTGTTCCAATTCCGCGTCGTCGCGGGCGCACCGAACAGACTGTCGAGACGGCCCAGATACCCGATGGTTTTCATGTGACGACGGTACATTCCGAAGACGAATCGGTTCTTTGCCGCGATGACCCGCACGAGCCACTCCCCGTCCGGCGGAAGTGTGATGGGGATGGAAGGCCGGACGCGGCCGGTTTTCACCAGAATGCTCACGAATCGAACCACGTCAGGCCGTGCTGGCTCAGCGGCAAACGGATTCTCCCTCTCCAGCCGGATCAGATCGCGGCCCTCGCAGAGCGCAACATGCGCTTCGAAGGGCAGCCTCTTGAGCAGTTCAGCACGGAACCTTGCTCGAGATGCAGGCTTACGAACCACAAACGTCCCCGTAGCCCCCACATTCACGACATCATAGTCGCTCAGCTCTTGCGCGAGGATGCTTGGGCGGAACGCCCTGTGTCCGCCCACATTGACACCTCGGAGGAAAACCACGAGAGCCATACCGGCATTATAAGAAAAGCGCCGCGCGCACTACGGGCGAACGTTCACTTTGAGAAAGAAGACGTCGAGAGTATTGGAATCCACGAACGAGCCCATCACGAAGCCGTCGCGGGTGACGGCCCGCGCGCCCCCCAGCGCGTAGACGGAGAACGCATTGGCGTCCTCGGTGGTCGCGAAGTCCTGCCAGCTGGCTCCGTCGTCGAGACTGGAGAGCACGTTCACGCGCCCAGATTGATCGTTGCTGATCGCGTACAGAGGCGCGCCCGCTCCTGCGCTGGACGCGAAGAATCCGCCCAGGCCCCAGAGTGACAGGCTCTGCCCGCCCAGGAGCGGCATGAATCGATCGATCCCATAGAACGGAGCGCCCATCGCATAGCGTACGTAGCGTACGCCGGCACCGCTGTAGTACATGACGTGCAGCTTGCCGTCCTTGAAGAGCATGTTGTTGGTCCAGTTCGACCAGCTCGCGGATGCGCGAACGGCGGCCAGATCGTCGGCGGACGTGAGAAGCACGCCCGGGCCGGTCTCATCGGCCGCGATCGGCGTGGTGATGTTCAGGCCGGGGATAGCCCACGACTGCGCATGGTTGCCCGAAGCAATGAAGTGGTTCGAGTAATAGGTGCCCCAGCCCGCGTCGCGCTCCGCTTGCCCGCTCACGCTCGTCCAACCATAGAACAGAAGCCCATCGGGCGAGAGCGCAAGCAACGGATACTGGGGATCGGCGTGGGGTCCGCTGGTCAGCAGCGTCTGGGTTGTCACCTCGTGCGTGGTAAGGTCGATACGCGCGATTCCGGTCCAAGAGGCGAAGTAGGCGTACTGCGCGGCTTCATCCAGAATCATCGAGTATTTTCCGACCGGACCGAAGCCGGGGACATCGATCACCGTCGGCGCAGCGGAGTACCCCGTGGAGGCGTCGAACACGTAAAAGTGTCCATTCGCTCCGTTCCAGTCGGCGTGAGCGAGGTACAGGTTTCCGTTTGAGTCGGTTTCGATCGCGGGCGCTTTGGTCTGCATCGAGGCGGTCTGGTACAGCGTCTGGAAGCTCCCACCTCCGTCGCGGCTCCAGGCCAGCCGCCAGGTCGCGGGCGCGATCCCGTCACCACCGGTGTGTAGGTACGTCATGAAAATCCCGTTCGCGTTGGCGACCACCTTCTGGTTGTGGCTTTGAAAGGTCGCGTAGCCCGTCTGCGCGGTATCCACTCGCGTCAGCTGAATCGCGTTGCAGCGATCGGCGCCGTACGTGTAAGCGCGGCCGTTGTTCCGCGGGTCGCTGCCGTCCGACGAGCTGAAATAGAGAGAGCTTCCCCATTTGCTGAACCGGCCCGCGCCCAGCGAGCGAATGTCCGCGTGCTGCGAATGGGGCGGACCCATTTCCACGCCGCTCTCGTAGAGGTGAAGCGGCGAGACCGTGGGCTCGGTCGTGGTGTCGCCCTTCAGTCCGGTGTACTGGCTGCTGATGTACGCCAAGCCGGTTTCTGGATTCACCCGCGACAGGTCCAGCTGCCCGCACATGACGATCGGGCATGCTCCGTGGTCGACTCCGTACCCGTACGTCCTTGCGTTGCTGATGGGGCTCGAATGGTCGGAGCTGGAGAAATAGAGGCCCTGGTGCCAATGACTGAAGCGCCCGCCCCCGAGCGTGCGGATGTCCGCATGCGACGAATGTGCGGGCCCGAGCGCGCGCCCGTCCTCGTACAGCACGACCTGCGAATGGGTTGGATCCTCGTTCGCGTCCCCATCGGCGGCGAAGAGCGTGAGGATGTAGTTGTCTCCCTGCTCGTGCACCACCGCCGACGAATCGATGGTTCCGCAGCGCGCGACACCATCGGCGCGATCGTCGTCGGGCATCCCGAGGCCGCGGAGGCAGCTTCCATCGGCGCAGGGTGACGATGAGAGCGCGCGGCCGCCTTGACAGCCGACGAGCGAGACGATGCACAAGGCTGCAACTTTCGAAACGCCCAACCTCGCCATCGTGCCAGCTTTCTTCTCGGGAGTCTCGTACGCCTAGAAACGCAAGGTCAAGCCCAAAGCCTTCATTCGGGTTGTCAGTAATGCTTCAAGAACTCCGCGATCGCGGCCTGGTTGCGCGCCAGTGAGGCTTCGCACGCCTTGACCGATTCGAGCGCCTCCTCGAGCGCGTGGGGTGCGCCGGGATGCGCCTTTGCGCGCGCGCCCAGAAATGCCTCCGTCTCCGTGCGATGGGCGGCGTCGCAGAAGGCGTTTGGCGCACCGCCGAAAAGCGCGAGGGCTTCGTCCTCGCGCATGCGCGCCACCAGCTTCTCGAAGTGCAGCTGAAGGAATTTCCAGCTCGCCTCGCGCGTTTCGCGTGCGAACAGGCAGCGATACAGGATGCCGATGCTGTCGCGCAGATCGAACTCCGAGCCCAGCAGGAGCTCGAGGGCGCGCCGATGCAGAGCCGGCGTGCGGAACCCACCCAGCGTGCCGAGCAGCAAGGAGCGTTCGCGGCGATCTTTGACTTTGCGCGCCTCGGCGAGCAGGCGATCGAAGAATTTCGGATCGTCGCCGAACGCCGCCATGGCGAGCACCGGCCCCACCATATCCGCAGGGACCGCCCTGCGATCGCGCAGCCAACGCTCGGCGCGCTTGCGCGCTTCGGCGACGATGGCGCGGTCATGCCCGTGATGGGCCAGAAGGCCCAGCAGCAGGGGCCGTGTGTTCGCCATTTCGGGATCCTCTCCCGCTTTCGGTTCCCAGCCGACCGTGCGCGCGCGCGGGCCCAGCAGCTGGGTCAGCGCGCGTCCGAAAGCCGCCTCCTGCGCCTGGGTCAGCTCGCGCGGGTTGAGCAGGGCGAGCAGCGCCACCGCTTGCGAGAACACGCGCAGATCGTCGTCGGCGAGGAACACCGGCAGCAGGTCGAGCGCCGCGCCCAGCTCGAGGCTGCCCTGCTCCGCCTCTGCCGAAACGTCGGCCGCCAGCTGCACGCGCTCGCGCACGGTGAGCGCGCTCGCAAACACACGCCGCAGCGCCGCCAGCGACTGCGCCTGATAGCGCGAGTGGTAGTAGCCGGTCGCGTCCTCGTTCGGCACCAGCCAGCTCGGGCAGCTGGTCAGGGGAACTTCCTTCTGGCGCGCGTCGAGCAGCACGCAGGTCCGGCCGCCGTCCCACCTCATACACACCGGCACGCGCCACAACGCATCCGAGGGCTTGTCCGCGGCATTGAAGAATCGCTTTTGCGAGAGCACGACCCGCGGCTTGCCGTCGCAGTGCACCTCGGCCCCGATGATCGGCACACCCGGCTGATCCACGAAGGAGGCCATCACCTCGGCGGCCGGGGCGCCCAGGTCCGCGCGCAAGGATTTCGCGAAATCTTCCTCGTCGGCGACGCCCCACGCGTGGGCGCGCAGATAGTGCCGGATAGCCGCCATGAACCGAGGCTCACCCACCCAATGCTCGATCATGGAAAGCACCGCCGCGCCCTTGGCGTAGGTGATGTTGCTGTCGAACGAGTTCTGGACGGCGTCCCTGTCCTCGACCGGAAGGCGGATCTTCTGCGCGGTCGGCTGGCCATCGCTGGCCATGGCGCCCGCCGTCATGCCCACGTCGCGGCCCAGCCTGAACTTCCAGCCCGGCTCGACCGCGTCCGTAATCTTGCCCTCGGCCCAGGTGCCGAGCGCCTCGTTGAGCCACACGTCGTTCCACCAGCGACAGGTGACGTAATCGCCGAACCAGTAGTGCGCGAGCTCGTGCGCCGCGATGCTGACGTAGCTGATCTTGCGATGCAGTCCTTCTTCGGCCGGCTTGATGAGCGTGAGCGGCTGGCCGAGCGCCACGATGCCGGGGTGCTCCATGGTCCCCCAGTAGCGCGGCACGACGGCGACGTCGAGCTTGCCGTAGGGATAGGGCATGTCGAAAAACTTCTCGAGCTCGGTAAGGATGCGGGGCGTGATTTCGCGTGCATAGCGGGTCTCGGCGCCGCGCCCGCGCGGCACGATGAACCGGATCGGCGTCGCCGCACGTCCGGCGCTCCCACCACCGATGACATCGAACGGCCCCACCACGAACGCGACCAGATAGCTGGGCAGCGGCTTGGATTCCGCGAAGACGACGGCTTTGCTGCCGTCGGGCTCGTCGGTCTCGCTGGCCACCGGCGCGTTGGCCAGCGCCACGTGACCCCGGGCCACATGAAGCGTCAGCTTCCACGGCACCTTGTACGACGGCTCGTCGAAGCAGGGAAACGCACGGCGCGCGTCGGTGGGCTCGAAGAACGTGTAGGCGTACCAATCGTTGGCGCCGGCGCCCTCGGCGACCCGGTAGAGGCCGCGGCTCCTCTGATCGTCCATCTTGCCGTGCCAGCGCACCACCAGCTGGGCCGTGCCTTTGGCGAGCGGGCGCGCGACCTGGAAGCCCACGAAGTCCTCGCCGCCGGCGACCACCCGCGCCGGTTGCGTGGCGCCGCCGGCCCGCAGCTCGGCGCCGTCGACGGTCAGGTCGGTGGCGTTGAGCCAGAACAGCGACGTGGGCCCGTCGAGCCGGACATCGATCGTGACGGTTCCCGAATACGTCGGGTTCGCGGGAACGATGTGCAGGTCGAGCGCGTAATGGATGGGCCGCACTCCAGCCGGCAGCCGCAGCTTGGGCGGCGTAGGGGCAGAGTCGGCGGCGAGCGCGGCGAGCGCGAGGGGCGCAAGCAAAGAAAGAGCGGCCATCCGCATCGGCATGGGCACAGCCTAGCGCGATCGGCCGCTGCTGGACGAGCTTCAGGTGCCCGCGGTCTTGGGTCGGCTACCGCATCCCGGCCGCCACCTTCGCCACGGTATCGGGGACGAGCTCGGGCTGAAGGACCGCGTCGCAATGACCGTAGTTGTGGAGGTCCGTCCAGACCACGTCGGCGCCCGCCGCGGTCATCGCTCTGAAGAGCCGCCCCATCTGTCCCGTGATGCCTTCCTGCGTGTCGTCGATGCTGTGCTGCGCGGGGTTGCAGCCCTCGGCCAAGTTGCAGCCTTCGGCGACGACCATGTCGACTCGATGGCCCACCCGGAAGCGGGAGGGGGTGAACGCGAAGCTGTCGGCTTGGAAGAGCGTGCTGTATTGCTTGCCGACGCAGGTGTTGGGCGTGCCGTGCTGGAGGTCGACCAGGAGGCGCAGCGTGTGGGCAATGTTCGAATCCGAGGCGACTTCGAACGCGCAGCGGTTCTTGGCATCGCCGCATGCTGCATTGGCTGTGCAGCTCGTCGTGGGATCGTTTTCACAGACGCCCTCGGTAACCGGTGTGCCACCGCACCAGGTATTGACGTCCCAGCTGGCCGGCGGCCCCGAGGAGACGAGCTGATAGGCGAGGTCCTGGTCCACGCCCTCGTACCAAAGCGTCGCGCCCAGGCTCTGCACCGAGCCACCGCTGCAACCCACGGTGGCCAGCCCCTCGCCGCCGGCGAGGTTGGCCTTGATCCAGCGAATGAGGCTCGCCGATCGCCCGA
>Ga0126376_10000716_pt1 | contig 16812 bp, 12 predicted proteins | sample PanSoiMetPlot_15_FD_92760 | JGI IMG/M metagenome (GOLD analysis project Ga0126376, IMG submission 92760) | Tropical forest soil microbial communities from Panama - MetaG Plot_15 | ecosystem: Environmental > Terrestrial > Soil > Tropical forest > Bulk soil | place: Panama | collected 2016-02-17
GGACATCGCCACCAAGATTGGCATGGAGCTGAGAAATCAATATGTTTTGGGATACAGGCCAAGCAACAAAGCCCACGACGCGCGCTGGAGAAAAGTCAAAGTCAAACTCCGCCCACCCAGAGGGCTGCCTCCACTCACCGTGTACGCAAAGACCGGGTATTACGCGCCAAGCCACTAAATCAGTGCGGCGTATTCTTGCGGACGCACTTTTTGCGGTTGTGTCGGCCGCGGCACTTGTAGTGATTTCTGCACACGCGCAAGCGCCGGCGCAGGATCCGCTTGCCCCACAAATCAAGCAGCCTCCTCCTCCGGGGCAGCAACAACCTGGTGCAAGCATCAAGGTTGACGTCAACCTGGTCGTTCTCCACACGACAGTGCTTGACGACCGCGGAAAATTCGTTGACGGTCTGAAGCAGGAGAATTTTCGCGTACTGGAAGACAAAGCCGAACAAAAGCTTTCCGTCTTCAAGCGCGAGGACATTCCCGTAACGATGGGCCTCGTTATCGACAACAGCGGCAGCATGCGCGACAAGCGCCCCCGCGTAAACGAAGCGGCCATAACGCTTATTCAGACAAGCAATCCAAACGATGAAGCGTTCGTCGTCAACTTCAACGACGACTACTATCTAGACCTTGATAAGGATTTTACAAACAGCATCCCGGAATTGAAGGAAGCGCTCGAACGCATTGATTCGCGCGGCAGCACGGCCTTTTACGATGCGCTGATCGGCTCGATGGATCACGCGAAAAAGGGTCACAAAGACAAGAAAGTTTTGCTCGCCGTGACCGACGGCGAAGACAACGCCAGCCGCAACACGCTGGATAAGACGATTCGCGAAATTCAAAAGGCGAACGTCGTGATATATACGATCGGTCTTTTCAGCGACGAAGACAAAAAGAATCGCAAGAAGGCGACGCGAGCGTTGAAGGAAATTGCTGATGCTTCCGGCGGCATCGCGTATTTCCCGGAGAATGTTGCCGATGTCCACGCTATTTGTGAGCAGGTTGCGAAGGACATCCGCAACCAGTACACGCTTGCATATTATCCGACCAACACGAGAAAAGACGGCACCTACCGTGCCGTTCAAGTAGAGGTGATTCCACCGCGAGGACGCGGAAAACTTTCTGCTCGTACGCGCAACGGTTATTACGCGCCTCTAGAAGCTTTGGGTTCCGCGTCTTCGGGGAACTGAGTCTCAGCTAGACTGGGAATCAATCTTTGGCGGCGCCCAAGCTGCGCAGGTCCTTGCTAGGCCTACCAGAGATTTCGCGCAAGAAACTCTTTCCGTGCGGAATCTTCGTTCCGAAATTTTCGGCAATCGTTTGCCCCATATCTGCGAGCGTTTCTCGTACGCCGAGCTTCGCGCCGTCTCCGCTTTCCGGGGAATAGGCAAGAATCGGCACATATTCCCTTGAGTGATCCGTTGTTTCCCAACGCGGGTCAGGATCGCACCCGTGATCCGCAGTGATCATCAATAGATCACTCGGTCTCAAAAGAGCCAAAAATGGCGCAAGCAGGGCGTCAAACTCCTCCAGTGACTCGGCAAAGCCTTCGATATCCTTACGATGCCCATACAACATGTCGAAATCCACGAGATTGCAGAAAATCAGCCCGGATCCGCGTTCTTTCACTGCCGTGGTCAATTTTTCCATTCCATCCGAATTGGATTTTGTCGTGACGTAATCCTCCACTCCCCGCCCGTTATAAATGTCATGAATTTTTCCAATGCCAAAAACCGGCACTTTCTTCTCAACCAAGACGTCCATCAGCATCGGCTTTGGTGGATCGACGGCATAATCGTGCCGTCGCGGCGTGCGCATAAAGTGTCCCATTTCGCCTGTAAACGGCCGAGCAATCACGCGACCCACGCGATTCGGCCCATCGAGCAGCTTCCGCGCGATTTCGCACATGCGATACAGCTCGTTGATGGGAATGACGTCCTCGTGCGTCGCGATCTGAAAAACGCTGTCTCCGGACGTATACACAATTGGATTACCCGTTCGAACGTGTTCTTCGCCCAGCTCTTTAATAATCTCTGTTCCAGAAGCGGGCTTGTTGCCGATTGTTTTGCGCCCGATCTGCCGTTCGAACTCTGCAATTAAGGCCTCAGGGAAGCCGTGCTTGTAAACGGGGAATGCTTGATCGAGCCACACGCCTGCCATTTCCCAATGGCCTGTAGTCGTATCTTTCCCCGGCGAGTGTGTACGCCCTTTGCCGAACGCGCCAATCGGTGCTTGCGCTGGCGGCAAATGCGCGAGCGGTTCGATGTTGGCCAAGCCGAGTCGCACCAGCGTCGGAATTTTCAGCGCGCGCGACTCGGCAATATGTCCCAGGGTAGAACGGCCCACGTCGCCGTAGTCTCCAGCATCCGGCAATGCGCCGATGCCGACACTGTCCAGGACAACCCAGATCACCCGCGAAAACGGAGCCATTTTCGAACTCTCTGCAAATTCACCGTGCAGCGTAGCACATTCTCCCGCGCCTCGTCCGGTGCCGCACAACCTAAAGCAGCCGTTCCCTCCTTTGGCTAAGTCCATTCGGATGTGTTACTTTGCCTCGATCTGAACTATTCTCGTGTCCTTTTGCGTAGTACTTAATAGAAGAGGTCTGCAATGCCCGACAACGGCGGTACGCGTTCCCGGTCCATCGTATTTCCGATTATCTTGATTCTGGTCGGCGGCATCTTTCTTTATCGCAACTGGCATCCTGCATTCTCCCCTTGGCCCATTTTCAGAACCTATTGGCCACTTATCCTGGTTTTCGTCGGCTTGGGAAAAATGTGGGACTCCTTTCAAGGAGCAAGACAGTCTCCCCGTCCGGGCGTTGCCATCGGCTCAACGATCGGAGTCCTGTTGTTCGTCATCGTGATCGTTGTTCTTCTTTGGCGGGGACACGGATTCGCGGATCGCCGGGCACGTTATCTCGATCACATCAGTGAGGTTCGCGATCTGGAAGGCGCAACTGCCTTGAACGCCATCATAGAAATGCCTGCCGGCGAGTTAAATCTGAGTGGCGGCACGTCCCATGCCGTCGAAAGCGATTTTGACTACTCTGCTGCCTGGGCGCGACCGCACGTAGAATATCGCGTCTCTTCCGGTACTGGGGATCTAAACATCTCGCAAGATAACCATGGCCCGGCACTCGGCCCTGAAGACAACACCTGGTGGTTGCACCTGAACAACCACTTGCCCGTGGACCTGCAAATAAAGATGGGCGCGGGACAGGGCAACCTAAAACTGCGCGATGTAGACCTCAAGCAACTCCGCATAGAAATGGGCGCGGGGCAGGTCAATCTCGACCTCAGTGGCAATCGCACTGCTGATTTGGATGTCTCAATTCACGGTGGTGTGGGCCAAGCGGTCATTCGCCTGCCCAGGAACATCGGCGTGGCGGTGAACGCGAACGGTGGCATCGGCGCGGTCACCGCGCACGGCTTGCGAAAAGAGGGCGGACAATACGTCAACGACGCTTACGGAAAATCCCCGCACACCCTTAGAGTCGAAGCGGCTGGAGGCATCGGCAACATAGACCTTTCCGTCGAGCCTTAGCGGCACTCGTCTGAAGCTATTTGCTCCAAGTTTTTCTGCCCCGTATAATTTAAAGTTTAGACAGAGTGCGCCGAGCCTTCTGTCTGAGCTTGTCCCTTGGCCACAAACGAACTCATTGCTTCCAACCCAGACGCACGCGCCGATTCCGAATCCCTCCGCGTTCGCGGCGCACGCACGCACAATCTGAAGAACGTCACGGTTGCTATTCCACACAACGAAATCACCGTCGTCACCGGGGTCAGCGGCTCCGGCAAGTCTTCTCTCGCCTTCGACACGATTTATGCCGAGGGCCAACGCCGTTACGTCGAATCGCTTTCCGCCTACGCGCGCCAATTTCTTGAACGCATGGAAAAACCGAACGTCGACGAAATTTCCGGGATTGCGCCTGCCGTCGCCATTCGCCAAAAGAACACCACGCGAAATCCGCGTTCGACCGTTGCCACAGCGACTGAAATTTATGATTACTTGCGCTTGCTCTATGCGCGCTGCGGCCAGACTTTCTGCATCAAATGCGGCGCCGAAGTGAAACGCGATTCTCCTGACGAAATCGCGGATCACGTTCTCGCGCTTCCAGCCGGACGCCGTTTCTATGTTCTCTACGAACTAAAAATCGTGCCGCCACAGCCTGTCGCAGGTATCCGCCGCGCGATCAAAAAGAAGCAAACCGAAGTCCCGCAGGACGCGCTTCGTTCCGCGCTGCTCGATCTGCAACGCCGCGGCTTCAATCGCCTCATCCAAGCGGGCACGGTCCACGAATTTTCCTCTCCGGAAACCCTGCTCGATGTAGATTTCACAAAACCTGTCTACGTTCTCGTCGATCGTCTTTCCATTGCTCCCGAATCGCGTTCGCGCCTGATTGATTCCATCGAAATCAGCTATCGCGAAGGCCGCGGCGAGGCCATTCTAGAATTTCTTCCTGACTCCAGCGGTGACAAAACGCGGCGCCTCGTTTTCAACGAGCGTTTCGAGTGCAAAAATGACGGCACCGTTTATCAGATTCCCGAGCCGCGCCTCTTTTCTTTCAACAATCCATACGGCGCTTGCTCGCGCTGCCAGGGCTTCGGCAATACAATTGATTTCGATCTGAATCTCGTCGTGCCCGATCCCAGCAAGTCGCTCGATGAAGGCGCCATCGAGCCCTGGACCAAACCGCGTTATCGCAACCTCGTGGCCGACCTAAAAAAGTGGGCCCGCAGTCAGGGCATTCCCACTGCCATCCCGTGGCGTCAACTCACTGCCGAACAAAGGCGTCTCGTTCTCGAAGGCGACCCCGAAAATGATTACGACGGCGTTAAAGGTTTCTTCGCTTGGCTCGAGCGCAAGAAATACAAACTGCACGTCCGCGTTTTCCTGAGCCGATACCGCGGCTACGCGACTTGCCCCGATTGTGGCGGCACTCGTCTTCGCGCCGAAGCTCGCGCCGTCCGTGTCGCAGGAAAACCAATCACCGAGGTTTGCAAACTCACTGTAAAGGAAGCGCGCGTTTTCTTTTCCGAATTGCAGCTCTCTGAAGCGCAAAAAGCAATCGCGGACAAAATTTTCGAGGAAATTCGCTCGCGCTTGCAATTCCTCGACGAAGTCGGCCTTGACTATCTCGCCCTCGACCGTCTCACTTCCACACTCTCCGGCGGCGAATCGCAACGCATTCAACTCGCCACTTCTTTAGGCTCCCATCTTGTCGGCGCGTTGTACGTTCTGGATGAACCCTCTATCGGCCTCCATCCTCGCGACACGCAGCGCTTGATTGACATCCTAAAATCTCTGCGCGACCTCGGCAACACCGTGCTCGTAGTCGAGCACGATCCCGACACTATTCAGTCGGCCGGGCACATCATTGACCTAGGCCCGGGCGCGGGTGAGCTCGGCGGGAAATTGCTCTTTGCCGGCACCTACGAACAAATTCTTCACGACCCAAAATCGCTCACGGGGAAATATCTCAGCGGAGAACACCGAATTCCCGTTCCCAACGTTCGCCACAAGCCTGTCGGCAAATTTCTTCGCATCTTCGGTGCTGCTCTTCACAATCTCAAGAACGTTGACCTGATGATTCCCCTCAGCACGCTCGCCGTCGTCACCGGCGTCAGCGGCTCTGGCAAATCCACGCTCGTCCATGACGTTCTTTATCGGGCCCTCGTCGCCAAAAAGAATAACCAGAGCGAAAAGGAATTTTGCGACCGCCTCGAAGGCTACCAGCACGTCAAAGAAGTCGTTATCGTTGACCAGTCACCCATCGGACGCACACCACGTTCGAATCCCGCCACGTACATGAAAGCATTTGACGCCATCCGCGAAGTCTTTGCCGATACGCCTGACGCCAAGCGCCGCGGCTACACTGCCGGTCATTTTTCCTTCAACGTTCCCGGTGGACGGTGCGAGATTTGCCAGGGTGATGGCACCGTCACTGTCGAAATGCAGTTCCTTGCCGACGTCGAACTCATCTGTGAAGAGTGCCGCGGTACGCGCTACAAATCGAGTGTTCTCGAAGTTCACTATCACGGCAAAAACGTCCACGACGTTCTGCAGATGACCGTTCGCGAAGCGCTCGCGTTTTTCGTAAATGTCCCGAAGGTCACTTCAAAACTGAAAGTCCTCAACGAAATCGGCCTCGGCTATCTCCGTCTCGGCCAGTCCGGTACGACGCTCTCCGGCGGGGAAGCCCAGCGCCTGAAGCTCGCTTCGCACCTTACGCGTACGGAAAATGCCGGCGTCCTTTATATTCTCGACGAACCGACCACCGGCCTTCATTTCGACGATATCGCCAAACTACTCGCTGCGTTTCGCAAGCTCCTCGAATCCGGTGCTTCGCTCCTCGTCATCGAACATAATCTAGACGTTATCAAATCCGCAGATTGGCTTATTGACCTGGGTCCCGAGGGGGGCGATCTTGGCGGAAAAATCGTCGCGACGGGCACGCCAGAACAAGTTGCGCGCAACAATCAGTCCCACACCGGCCGCCACCTTGCCAAAATCCTTTCCGCAAACAGCCACGCCCGCCAACAAAACGGGCAGGCAAAGCGCACCGCAAATGGCGCATCCAATGGAGGAGAATCTTCAGCTAAACTTTCTAACGGAAAGCCCAGCTTGCCGGCAAAATCATGACGCGTCGTTTGTGCCTCTTCGCCTTCTGCGCATTGTTCGCCGCAATTCCTCTCCTTGCGCAAGCTTCCACCGCGACAAAATCAAAATCCTCCGCACAAGGCACACGTCGCACCGTCAACAATCCCCTCAATGAACTCCTCGACCAAGCCCGCGCCGCCATCGATCACAACGACTTTCAGGCTGCCGTCGCGCCCTTGCAAAAATTCATCGCTGAAAAAGATGATTTCGCCTATGCGCACTTTCAACTTGGCTACGTCTATACCGCTCTGAAGAATTCCAAGGAAGCCCGCGCCGAATACGAAAAAGCCATCGCGCTCGACCCCAAAATGTCGGAAGCGCAGCTCGATCTTGGGATTTTGCTACTCGAGTCTGATCCAGCCGCCGCCGTCGCCCCGCTTTTGAAGGCAGTTGACCTGTTACCCACGCAAAGCCGCCCACGTTTTTTGCTCGGCGCGGCCCAGGAACGTTCCGGTGACCTGAAATCCGCGGCGCAATCGTTTGAATCTGCTTTGGTTCTCGACCCCAAGGATCCGGACACCACACTCCATCTCGCGCAGCTCTATCTCAATCAGAGTCGTCCGGCCGACGCCGAGAAAAAATTTCGCGCCGCGCTCGAGCTGCAGCCGGAACTACCCGCCGCCCTTCTCGGCCTGGCACAATCTCTGGATCTCCAGAAGAAACCGGAAGCCATCGAGGCTTTTCAAAACTATTTGAAAACGCAACCAAATGATCCCACCGCCAAGGAGAGTCTCGCTCGTTCTCTCGTCGCAAAAGATCAATTCGACGCCGCCGAAGCTCTCCTCGGTACGGAACAACCCGGTGTGGCCCCATCCATCGATTCACTTAAACTCCGCGCCGACATTCAAATCGGCCAGAAAAAATGGGACGCCGCCGTTGCCACATTGAAACAAGCAGTTGCCCTTGCCCCACAGGATACGAAACTCCACGGCGGTCTCGGTCGCGTTTATCTTCAGCTTCGCGACTTCAAAAACGCTGAGCTCGAGCTGAAAAACGCGCTTCGCATCGATCAAAATAATCTCGGCTACTGGAAAGATCTCAGCTCTACATACTACCTGGCAGGGAATTATCCCGCGACTCTCGCCGTCCTCGACGTTATCGCCAAGGCGGAAAAGCCCACTGCGGGCGCTTGGTTCATTCGCGCGCTCTGTTACGATAATCTCCAGCAGACTCAGCCCGCGCTTGACGCTTATCAAAAGTTTCTGGAACTGGATCAGGGTAAGAATCCCGATCAGGTCTGGCAGGCACAGCAGCGAAGCATCGTTTTGAAAAAGGTTCTTGAAAAAAAGAGGTAACGGTCATGGGGACCGCGGCTCGCGCTCTGGCTTTCGGTGCTTTTTTCCTGCTTTGGTTCGTTCCCGCGCGTGCTACGGGCTTTTCGGACACGCTCGAAGAACTTCAGCGCCGTTTCGACAATGAATTCGACGGAGTCAACAAAGCGAAAATGCTTAAGCGCCTTGGCGACGCACAATTTAATAAAGAGCGTGAAGCAGCCAAAGCCGGCAACTACGAAACCGTCGGTTTCGTCATGGAAAAATATCGCGACAACGTCCGCGCCGCCCTGGACGCCGTGAAAAAATCGCGTGCCGATGCAGAGCGCCATCCCTCGGGATACAAACAGATGGAAATGCATGTCGAATCCGGAATTCGCGAGGTGAATGATCTTCTTGCCGTGGTTCCAGAAGCGTACCGCCCGCCCCTGCAAATCGTGAAGTCCGATTTGCTCGCGATGGACAGGGAACTGCTCCGGCTGCTTTTCCCCCGGCGCCCTGGTGAAAAGCCGTTGCCCCCCAAGCAACCGAACACAAACAATCCGACGTCTCAGGAGAAGAGCCCATGAAATCCTGGCGCAGAATCTTGTTAGTGATCCTCGGCGCGCTCCTCGCCATTTCTGCCGCGAGCGGACAGAGCACACAAAAGGATTACCTAACAGCGCTCGAAGCCGACAAGATTCGTGATGCCGAGACTCCCAACGAAAAAATCAAGCTCTTCATACAATACGCCGACGATCGCCTGAAGAAATTTCAGTATGAGCTCGATCACCCCTCCGCCAACCGCCATGCGGAAATGCTCAACTCCTTGATGAATTCCTATATTGGTTGCGTGGACGACGCCAGCGACCTGATTCAGGAGGGAATTGAAAAACAACAAAACGTCCGCGCCGGCGTGGATCTAATGGCCAAAAAGGCAACCGAGTTTCTGGACGTTCTCAAGAAAATTTCGGCGGAAGGGAAAGAAATCGACATTTACAAATTTAATCTCGATGACGCTATAGACGGCACGCAAGACGCCATCAAAGACGCCGAGAAAGCCAAGAAGAATGTCGCGCCCCCTCCCGTCCGTCGACGGAACTAAAACCGTTTCCGCAATTCTCTGTGATCTCTTCGTCCTCAGCGCTCCCTGTGTTAAGAATTTCCTTCACTAGGTCCGCACATTTTCCTGTAACCGCGTGAGATAATCATCTTGTGTTCAGGACCAATCGAAGAAATGATCGTTTTTTCCCCGGAGGCGCCGCGCTCTTTCAGCGCGTTTACACGCGCCTCGGCTGTGAAGGCCGCCCCCCGCGCTTTCACGTGGAATACTATCCGTACGCGAATCTCGTCCTTACTATCCGACGCCGCGAAGATGCGGTCTACGTTCGCATTTCCGATTTAATGCGCCAATGTAGCCTCCCCGTTCTCGAAGGCGCTGCCGCACTTTTGCTCTCTCGCATTTACCGGCGTCGCCCGCCCAAATCCCTTGTGCAACCCTATTCCGATTACACGCGCTCCCTCCGCACTCGGCAGCGCATTCAACGCATGCGCCGCACCCGGGTTCGTCTCGCCGCAACAAATCCGCAAGGCCATCACTTTAATCTAGCTGCGATGTTCGACTCTTTGAATGGAAAATATTTCGCGGGGACTCTCTGTCGCCCGCATCTCGGCTGGAGCAACCGCACTTGGCGCCGCCAGTTCGGCTGTTATGATCCCGGCCCCAATCAAATCTTGCTCAACCGCCGCATGGATCATCCCCATGTCCCACAATTTGTCGCGGAGTACGTCCTCTACCACGAAATGCTTCACGTGAAGCATCCGACGAGACGCTCCGGCTGCACTCTCGTCTCTCACTCTCGCGAATTTCGTGCCGAAGAAAAACTCTTCCCCGAATTCGAGCGCGCCCGCCGTTTCCTCGACCGCTTAGCTCGCTGATTTCTAGAGCCTCTCGTCCAATCCAACGCGCCGGAGCAGATCCTTAAAGAGTGGATCACCCCGAATGGGATCGAAGAAGGGATGCACTTTCAAGTACTGCATGAGGGTCGACTCTTCTTGATAAGCGCGCTCGAGCCAGACAAATGCTTGTTCTTTGTCGCCGAGTCCCAGATAAGGAAACACAAAAGCAGGAGTAGGAACGTAACCTATCTGCCGCCTTCGCTTCAATTCATCGAGAAGGCGAAGCGCCTCCGCGCGGCGCCCCACATGGGCGTACGCGTTTGCGAGCAAGCCGAGAATGTCCGGGCTGCGCTCGCTTAGCGTCACCGCTTTTTCCAGTTCTGGAATCGCTTCGTCTGCCTTGTTATTTGCGATCAACGCAAACCCCAAGAACCAGTAATTGGAAGCATCGTTTGGATGTACTGCTATACTGCTTCGCAGTTCGTGAATTGCTTCTTCATAGTGGCGCGCGTGAAATTGAATCCATCCAATCGAGCCCCCGTCGACAGCGAAAGGATCCATTTCCCGCGCGTGCCGGGCAGTAGCCAACGCCTCCTCCGTACGCCCCTGGCATAGCAGCCAGTTCGAATACACGGAATGAACGCCGGCATCACTTGGACTCAATTCGAGCGCTCGCTTGTATTCGGTCTCAGCCTCGCTCCACTTCCATTGTTCTTGGTAAATAACCGCCAGCGCGACACGGCCCCCAGGGACCGATGGGTCCAATTCCAAAGCCTTTTGCACTGCGCTGGCCACTTTTGGCCGCACTTCCTTCGGAGGAGCCCCACCGATCCCCGGTGTTCCTAGCTGATCATACGCGCCTGCCAAGCCCAGGTATGCCGGCGCGAATGTCGGATCCTTTCGAATCGCTTCCTCGAAATAGCCGATGCTTTTCTCCACTACGGCTCGGCTGTAACCTTCGCTGAACGCCCCCACACCCTTCAGGAAACTTTCATAAACCTCCGGCGCGACTTGCCGCGCCGCTGTCAGCCGTTCCCGCTCCGCTCCCGTGACTGTGACCTGAACTTTTTCAGCGATAGCTTGAGCCACCTCGCTCTGCAAGCCGAGTACGTCTTTCAATTCACGATCATATGTTTCCGACCAAAAGTGCTCGTCGGTCACGCCGCGAATCAACTGCGCGTGCACGCGGATTCGGCCGCCGTCTCGTATCACCGAACCTTCCACAAGCGCATCCACATGCAGAGTCTTAGCAACCTCCGGCGCCGAAAGGCGCGTGTCCTTGAACTGCATGGCCGACGTTCGGGAGGAAACTCGCAGTCCGCGAATCATGGACAAGCGCCCAATCAGAGATTCTGTCATTGCATCCGCAAAATATTCCTGGCCCGGATCTGCTGAAAGGTTTTTCAACGGGAGCACCGCTAACGACCGGATCTGTTGTTCTGTCGCGCCCACGCGAGCACGCGAACGCCAACCGCCGATGTCCGTGCCAACGAGGACCACGACAAGCGCGAGAACTCCAATGGCAGCAGAGCCTGCTCGGCGAGCGGCTCTTGGCGAAATGAAAGCTTCGGCGGAAGCTGGCGCCGGCGTTGATTGCCCGACGAGCGTAGCTGCTTTTTCTGCGCTTTGCGTAGACGCTAGGGACTCGATGGGATAGATAAAGCGGTAGCCACGCCGCGGAATCGTTTCAATATAGCGAGGTTGTTCTGCTGAATCGCCGAGGATATCTCGGATCTTCTTGATCGCAGTGTTCAATCCATGGTCGAAATCCACAAACGTATCCGCGGGCCACACCGCCTGCCTTAGTTCTTCTCGCGTTACAATTCTCCCGGAACGATCGAGCAAGACACGCAGAACTTGGAAAGGCTGCTCCTGCAGGCGCAGGCGTTTCCCGCGCTGCCATAGCTCGCCCGAAGGCAAATCTATTTCAAAGATGCCGAAGCGGAGCCGACCGGAGGTTGGTGAACTGGTTGCCATTTCCGACCTGATACATCCTGACAGCGAGAATTTGCAAGCTACTATATGTCCGAAAAAGCCCGCCAGCAACGCTTCTGGCCGTGCCGTTTCGCTACTTTGCCTGGTCCAAGCCAACGCGCCGCAGCAAATCCTTAAAGCGAGGATCGTTTCGCAACGGATCAAAGTAGGGATGCACTTTAGTAAACTGCAAAATATTCGACTGCTCTTGATAAGCGCGTTCTAACCACACGAATGTTTGTTCCTTGTCGCCGAGTCCCAAATAGGCATTCACAAACGCCCCCGCCGGAACGTAACCGGTCTGGCTTCGCTGTTTCAATTCTTCGAGCAGTTTGAGCGCCTCACCGCGGCGTCCAGCGTGAGCATACGCCCTGATAAGAACGCCGATTGCTCCCGGACCGCGTTCGGTGAGCGAAACGGCCTTCTCCAGCACCGGGATTGCTTCTTCAGGTCGCTCTTTTGCGATTAAGGAAAAACCCAGATACCAATGCGCAGCCGCATTGTCCGGGTGCACTTCCAAAACGCTTTGCATATTTTTGATGCCTTCGTCGAAGTGCCGCGCTTCAAACAGAATGTATCCGATGCTGGTGCTGGTTATTCCAACCGGATCGCGTTCATGGGCGCGGCGAGCCCACGCTACTGCCTCTTCCGTCCGCCCTTGGCAAAGTGACCAGCTGGCGAGCCCGAGCAGCGCGGCCGGATCGTTCGAATCGAGTTCGATCGCCCGCTTGTATTCCGTTTGGGAATTGGCCCATTGCCAGTGCCTCTGCAATACGTGCGCCAGTAGGACGTGGGCTTCGGCATTTCCGGGATCAAGCTCCAGCGCTTTTTGCGCAGCGATGGTTTGTTTCAGACGCGCTTCAAAAGGAGGAGCGCCGACAAATACAGTCCCGAGACCGTCGTAAGCGCTTGCCATACCTACATAGGCCGGGGCAAATGTCGGGTCCCTCTGGATGGCCACTTCGAAGTAGTCGATGCTCCGCTCGAGTTCTGCTTTGCTGTTGTTCTTGCCAAAACGCCCTTTGAGGTAGCTGTCGTACACTTCCGGCGAAACCGAGCGCGCTGCTCTGAGCCTCGTGTTTTCCTCTCCCGTCACCGTGGCCTCGACTCTTCGTGCGATAGATTGTGCTACATCGCTTTGCAGAGCAAGCACGTCGGGCAACTCGCGGTCGTAGGTCTCGGACCAAAAGTGTTCGTCGGTCGAAGCGCGAATCAGTTGAGCGTGAACGCGAATCCTGCTGCCGTCTCGAATTACAGAACCCTCGACAACTGATTCTACGTGCAGCGTCTTCGCAATCTCTGGAACCGACAGCTGCGTATTCTTGAACTGCATTGCCGACGTACGCGAAATGACGCGCAAATCATGAATACCGGCGAGTCGCCCGATGAGCGCCTCGGTCATGCCGTCCGCAAGGTATTCTTGCGTCGCGTCGCCCGAAAGATTTTTCAGTGGGAGCACGGCCAGCGATTTGATCGCGGGCTGGCTCAAGTGCTTCGCGCTGCTTGTACGGTACAGCCCTAAACCAAAAGCGAGCACCGCTGTTGCGACGATTCCTCCAGCCAGCACTCTCAGGCTAGCCGCAGAAAATCTTTTGTCGGCGACCCGAGTGCCTGAATCATAAAGAACGCTCTCTTGTCCGGAACTCGTGTTCGCATTTGTTTCACCTTCGGAATGAGTAGCGTGCCGTACTTCAGCTATGGACGCCAGGAAGCGATAACCGCGCCGGGGGATCGTCTCTATGTAGCGGGGCCGTTCGCTCGAATCACCAAGGACGTCGCGGATCTTCTTGACCGCGGTGTTGAGTCCATCGTCAAAATCCACGAAAGTATCGGCTGGCCAAAGGATCTGCTTCAGTTCGTCCCGCGTGACGATCTCACCCGGATGTTCCAGCAGCACACGGAGAACCTGGAAGGGCTGATCTTGGATCCGCACTCGGTGGCTGTGCTTCCATACCTCACCCGAACGCAAGTCAATCTCAAAGTCACCGAAACGGAGCCGACCCGAGGATGGGGCACTGGTAGCCACTTCAGACCTACGTGTATGGGCCATCACTATAAGCCCTAGTGCCGGTCATCGCAATTCCGTTTCAAGGTCTTTGCGAGCGCCGAAGCTCTTCGTTTTCATTAGCTTATCTGTACAGAAACAATCCAGCGGCAGTCCAGTCCCCGTTCATTGACGTTGCGGCCCTCCTGCCTCAAATTCGCAGCGCTCCCACAGGAGGATCCATATGAAAAAGTCTCTCAGTCTTTTGGTGTTTTGCTTCTTGCTGGTCGCTGGTCTGATTTCTGTTCCTTCGCCCGTTTCCGCCGCTCCGCCCGATCCCGTTCTGGAGTGGATTGGCGTGTTGAACAGCGCAGCTCTTACCGCAGGAACGAGTCCATTCGCGACTACCCGTGTCGCGGCCATGATGTCAGCGTCGGTTTTTGATGCCGTCAATGGCATCAATCCGCGCTTTCAGCCATTCCGTGTGAGGCCCGATGCCCCGGGCTACGCTTCACAGCGCGCTGCCGCGATCCAGGCGGCGTACGCAATCCTAGCAGATGTCTATCCGGCGCAAGCCGGACCCCTCGGGCCTCTCACAACGCAGCGCAACGCTTCGCTGGCTGCACTCGCCCAATTCGAAAGCTCTCAGGCCATCTCTGCGGGAGTTGCTTGGGGACAAACAGTCGCCGACGCGATTTGGAATTGGAGATTGACCGACGGCAACGCTCCCACGCCACCGCCGTTTGAGGGCGTACTCGGCATCGTGGGAACACCGGCAGCCCGAGGTTTTTGGCGGCCGACGCCACCAGCAAATACCCCAGGTGCCGGTCCTCAATTCGCCACAATGACGCCGTGGGTATTGGTGCGGCCTTCACAATTTCGCCTGCCACCTCCTTATGACATCACGAACGCACAATTTGCGGCAGATCTCAGCGAAACGAGAACCATGGGCGCTCTAACCGGTTCTCCTCGTACCGCAGACCAATCGGAGCTCGCGCTTTTTTGGCAAAGCAATACGTCGCTGACCTGGAACCGCATCGCGGCCCAGCTTTCCGCGAAGCGTGGCTTTTCCTTCGTCGAAAATGCCCATCTCTTTGCCTTGATGAACGTCACTATGGCCGACGCGGCTATCGCCTGCTGGGATAGTAAATACCGGTTCTCTTTCTGGCGACCGATTACTGTGATTCGCGAGGGCCTCACTCCGGCCGATGCTGACCCAACCTGGGAACCCTGGCTGGACTTTTTCAAGGCGGGTACGCCATCGCACCCGGAGTATCCTTCGGCTCACGCCTCGCTTAGCGGCTCAGCGGCGTTCGTCCTGGCTTCGGTGTTTGGCGAAAACACGGCGTTCACCGTGGATTCGGAAACGCGTCCAGGCACGCGTGCGTTCTCCAATTTCACAAGTGCGGTCGATGAAATCGCTGACGCACGCGTCTTTGGCGGCATTCATTTCCGCACTTCTTGCGTAGTCGGGAATACTTTGGGACGAACCGTGGCGGACTATGTATCGAAGCACGCGCTGCGCCGCTTTGGCGACGACCAAGGCGACGACGAGCAGTAACCACCGCCTGTCCTCGCGCTTCTAAACTTGCCCTTCAGGACCAGGAAGACTCCGGGCTACCCCTTAGAAATCAACCGCGCGGAGTCCTCCCGGCCTGTTTGCAATGCCCGCCTCTTTTGATGGCTTTGTATCGCTCGGAAGCTCTAACTTGAGGCGGAAGATTCCTTTAAGGCTTCTTCTTTCGGTCTGCTTCGGTTCTTAGCTTCTCGATCTTCTTCTGAATTTTCTCTTTGTCTTCCGCGTGGGGATAAAGCTCGAGATACCGCGCGTACGATTTTACCGCCTCGCGCTTCATTCCTTTTTTCTCTTGTGCCTCACCCAAATACAAAAACGGGACGGCATAACCCGGCTTTGACAGGATCGCATCGTTGAATCTGTCTATCGCCGCATCAATGTTTCCTGTCCGCATATAGTAGCGCCCCACTTCCAAATCCTTTTCCGCTCGCAGCGGATCCCACTTCGGCTGATCTTCCGCATTCTTTGTAGCTGTGTCTGTCTGCTTGTTCGCTTTAGGTTTCGCCGACGCATCCGATTGGTTCGATCGCGCCTGCAACATAGCCGCACCGCCAAGAATCGTCGCCGCGAGCGCCAACATGCAAATCGTCTTAGTTCGCGTTCTTCCCATTATTCTTATGTTGTCCGATTCGCTCTAATATGACGGAAGTTGTCTACCAGAAACAGTTCTTATGGAGTTGGTGCCCACCTTCCCGTTTCTGTTCGGCCTGTGAGTCTGTGCTAAGTCAGTTCTTCAGGGCTTAGACTCTACAGCATTATTTTCGACCAGGTTGCAGCACCATCACTGTGCCTGAACAATTTTGACAGGCTTGTCCAGTTGAAACGTTAGCACCGTCTCTGCCGGAACTTTGATAGCCCCGCCTTTGGTCGCGATCTGAGTCACTGCACCCGCTCCCGCGCCGGCTCCGGCTCCAATCGCCGCGCCTTTGCCGCCACCCGCAATCGCGCCGATAATGGCGCCGAGTGCAGCTCCGCCTCCCGTAAACACTCCGGTCCGCTTGTTTGCGCCGAGCCCTTGCTTCCCCTTCTGTTCTAAGTTCGACGTGCTAACCGTATATTCCTGGCCCCCCACTGCAATCGATTGCAGATCCAACACAAGGTCGGACTGACCCTTAAAGCGGCCCCCCTTTGAGGCGGGACGGATGACGATCTGTGCGTTTGGTCCGCGAGGAACCACCACGTCGCCGTTGGCATCGAGAACATCATCAGCAATTTCAGCCGCAAATGTCTGGCCTTCGGCCGCCTTGCCTGAATCGATCGTCTCTTCGGTTCGCACAGAAACCTTCGTGCCATCGGCCAGCACGTAAGTCTTGGTTTGAATCTCGTCCTGGGTCGGGTGATAGTGCTCTTCGTGCGCGGCATCCTCCCTCGCTTTGGCCGCTGCTCTGGATGCGGAGGAACGCCGCGCAGGTGTTGCCCCGCTGCTGGAGGGAGCACTACCGCCAGAAGAAACCCCTCCAGAA
>Ga0126376_10000717_pt1 | contig 16805 bp, 14 predicted proteins | sample PanSoiMetPlot_15_FD_92760 | JGI IMG/M metagenome (GOLD analysis project Ga0126376, IMG submission 92760) | Tropical forest soil microbial communities from Panama - MetaG Plot_15 | ecosystem: Environmental > Terrestrial > Soil > Tropical forest > Bulk soil | place: Panama | collected 2016-02-17
CTGTTACGGTTACAGTTCCGCCAGCCGGAACGCTTGCCGGGGCCTTATACAAACCTGCGGGACTGATCGTCCCAATGCTCGCCGCGCCTGCCGAAGGGCTCGACACGCTCCAGGCCACTGCCGCGTTCGAAGTGCCGGAGACCGTCGCCGTGAATTGTTGCGTCTGGCTCGTTTGCACATTCGCCAGAGGTGGTGCAACCGCCACGCTAATCGGCGGCGGCGCCTTCTGTGTCACTCCTGCGCAACCCACGAGCATTGCCACTAGCAGCGCAAAGAGCGCCAATGTCGCGCGACAAGAGTCGCGCACAATGAGCTTCGACGCGTTCACAAATCGACACTCCGCGAACAAAATCAGGATTTAGCAGGGACACAACGGAAACCGGGGGGTGGCTTCCTATACCCTCAAAAATTACCACACTATTTCTCTAAGGTGAATGAGGAGAAATGCGCTGTCCTTGCTGTCTAACGTCCTTTTCCGCTGGGGTGGCATTCGACGGCCGGCTCGCTAGGACTTCGAGTCCCAGAGCCGTTTGAAGAAAGTTCGCACGCGTTCTGAAACGGAAGGATTTGAGGCCGGCGGCTTCGCTTGAGCCGCCGGCTGAGATTGTACGGGCTTCGCTGAACCGGAAAGCGGTTGCGCCGGATGATTTTCCGCTACCAGTGCGTCCCCTTCGACGCGCCCTTCAAAAATGAGTGTTGGCCGTACGCGAACGCGCCGAACCAGTACGATCAGATTTGGATCGGGTGGCGGCTGCACTTTCAAATTCGCGTCGTAGCGCATCGGCGGAAGCAAAACTTGGTAGATCGGGCCTTCATCCGCTGTGGTCTTCGCATTGGCCATCGGCAGATTCGGTTTCGAATCGCCAAGGTGCTCTTCTTTCAACTCTTCCGCCGTCGCCGCTACGCTCAGTTGCGGAAGAGCAGGTCGCAACTTCAAGTCGCCCAACTCGCAGGCGGCGTTACCCGAGCCGGGTTTCATATCGCTCAATTGCCCATTGCCCAGGAGCACGTCGGAATTTTGCGGTACGATAATGCTCTGTCCCGTCAATTGCTGTTCGATTCGAACCGCGCCGGTAATCGATCGCACCGTCAGCCCGCCATGTGCGTCGAGTCCAACCAGCGTGTCTTGCGGCGCTCCGCCGATCGAAAGCGGTTTCGCCTGCAACATCGCTGTATAAATCGTAAGCGACGGTTCTTGATCCACATAGGTGCGAATTGTGCCCAAGTCCAGCGCTATCGTCAGCGCGCCACCTGATTTCAGGACGGAAAGATGTGCCGGTCCGCAGATCGCAATTTTTCCCCCTTCGACCAGATCAATGGTCGCGCGCCCGGACTTGACGCGAACTTCCCCTCCGCTTCGCAGTACCGTTTTTACTTGGCCTTCCACGACGCTGACGGTCATTGGGCCCTGTACCGCAATTGCGTCGCCTTCAACGACGCCAACCGGTTCTTTGATCGGTTCATCGGGAATTGCTGCGCGCAAAGGCAACGTTGCTGCGCAGGGCAGCGCCACTGCGGCAAGCCACAGACGAATTCGGCGAGGGCGGCGGAAATCTTGCATGGTCTTTGCATTCTGCGGCGCTCCGGCGGAGTGGCCGCTATACTACTATCAGGCGGGGGGCGAGGCCCGCGGCACCTTATAGTTGACCCCTATAGTTAACCATGATGAGCGCCCCTGACGCAGCCGCGGATTCAGAACAGCAACCGGAATCCGTAAACACTCACTACGACGTGCGCTTGCCGCAGTTGAAGTGGTCGCGGCGCATTCAAATTCCCATCATCGCTGCGCTGGTGTACAGCGTGATTCGAGTGCTCGGTCCGACGCTGAAGTTCGAAGTTTTGGGTTGGCATCACGCCGAAAAACAGTACGCAGCAAAGGGAAGCTGCGTGTTCGCTTTCTGGCACCGTGTGATTGTCCCGATCACCTGGTGGGCGCGCGATCGCGGAATCGTCGTGCTAAACACGACTGCCTTTGACGGGCAGTGGACCCGCAAGGTGATTGAATGGTTCGGCTTCGGGACAGCGCAGGGAAGTTCTTCGCGCGGCGGATTACGCGGACTCGCCGTGATGGCGCGGCGGATCGAGGAAGGGAAGGACTGCGCGTTCACGATTGATGGGCCGCGCGGTCCGCGCTACGTCGCGAAGCCGGGTCCGGTGATGCTGGCGCGAAAGACCGGCGCGCCGATTATCGTGTTTCACATCGGGGTCAACCGTGGAAGGACCTTCGAGAACACTTGGGACCACTTTTTGCTGCCGAAACCTTTTGCGCGAGCAGTGATCCTGTTTTCTCCGCCGATTTTTGTGCCGCGTGACGCAAGCGTCGAGTTGATGGACGCGAAACACGCAGAAATGCAGAAGGAACTGGAGCGGGTGCGCGATATCGCTGAAAGTTGGTTTTCGCTGGGCGAAGAAGATCGCCAACGCCATCGCTCCGAATTTCAAAAGTGAGATCGTGCAGCGCGCTTGAATCTTCTTAGCGGGGACGCTCGCCGAGTTTCACGGGAATTTCAATTTTCTTGCCGCCTCGATAGGCCGATACTTTTACCTCATCGCCGGGGCGTTTTTTGTTGAGCACCAGATTCACGTCAAGCTGTGTTGCGACTTTCTGGCCGTCAATCGCGGTGATGACGTCGCCGCCAACGTAGAATCGCCGCATGCCCAGCTGGGCGATGCGGTCGCCGCCGCGAATTCCGGCTTGCGCCGCCGGGCCGCCCCGCGGAACCGTCTGCACGAGCAAACCTTCGTGGACCGGCAAGTCGAGCGCTTCGCCAAGTCCACCGCCAATCGACAACGTGTCCACTCCCAAAAACGCCTGGTGCACGCGTCCGTCGGTGATCAGATCGTGGGCGATGCGCTTTGCCGTGTTGACAGGAATAGCAAAGCCGATGCCGGCTGTCGTTCCCGTTGGCGTGTAAATCGCGGAGTTGATGCCGATGACTTCGCCGTGCGAATTGATCAGCGGGCCGCCGGAATTGCCGCGGTTGATGGCCGCGTCGGTCTGAATCGCTTCGTCGATGAAGGTGGTTTGGCTCGTTTGTACCGTGCGGCCGAGCGCGCTAATGACGCCCGTGGTCAGGGTGCTTTGAAATCCAAATGGATTACCGATGGCCAGAACTTTCTGGCCGACCTGAATGGTTGAAGAATCGCCAAGGGAGAGTGCGACGAGCGGCTTGTTCTTCGGCTCGATTTTGATAAGCGCAACGTCGTTGCGCGGGTCTGCGCCAACCACTTTCGCCGGATAGCGCGATTGGTCGCCGAGAACGACTTCGATGGATTGCGCGCCTTCGACTACGTGGTTATTCGTCAGAATGAATCCTTTGGTGTCGATTACGAAACCCGAACCAGCGCCTTCCACGGGCACGGGATCCATGAAGAAATCGTATTCCGTGGCTTTGGTTAGAATGTTCGCAACCGCGGGAGAAGCTTGCCGGTAGACGCGAACGTTGATCGCTTCGTCGTCGGTAAGAGCGGCGTCGCGTTGCGCGAAAGAGGCGTTATCCGCATTCCGGGAATTCGAGCTGAAGCGGACGGCTTCCACTTTCTGGGGATCACGCGGACCCCAGTGCGCGCCGGCCCAATAGGCAGCGACGATCAAGAGGAGAACGATCACAATGATTCGCGAGGAATGACTCTCGACTTTCTTTATGGGACTCATATTCGATTTCCTTCGGGCTCAATCCCTAACGTTGAGCAATATCGGTTGAGACTTCCATTATAGAAAAAAGTGAGCAGGTTGGGGCATCTATGAAGGCGCCGCGCGAAGTTCCTTTGCGAGCGCTTCGACTTGGTGTTGCGACTCCCCAAAAGTGCCCGAAGTGTCGATTTTGTACGTGGCGTGCTTGAGCTTTTCTTTGTTCGATAGTTGTAGTCCGATGCGGCGAAGCGCTTCGTCGCGGCTCAGGCCGCGTTCACAGAGGCGCTCCACTTGTTTCTCCTGTGAGCAGTAAACGACGACAAGGCCATCGAGGCGATTGTGCATTCCAGCTTCGACGAGGAGAGCCGCTTCGACAAAAACGGGTTCGGTGATTCCTTCTTTTTCCCACTCTGCGAATTGCGCGTTGATTGCGGATTCGATTTTCTCGTGGAGAATCGCGTTCAGTTTTGCGAGTTTTGCTGCATCCGCAAAAACCATTGTTCCGAGTTTTTTGCGATCGATGAATCCATTTTCGAGCAAAATTTCACGACCAAAAGCGCAGACGATTTCCGAATACGCGGGAAGAGTTGGCTCCATCAATTTGTGGCCGAGAGAATCGGCGTCGAGGACGTGGAAACCCAATTCGCGTAATTTGTTTGCGACCCAGGTTTTGCCGCTGGCGATTCCTCCGGTGAGGCCGAAACGTTTCATGAAAGTTACGAAACAGCCGATCCCTCGTTTTGAGGGCTCCGCGAGCCAAAACCGGCCTCGCCGGGGACTCGGTCTCGTTCCCCGAAAGAACGTCCAGGGCAGGCGGGACGACAATCGTGTGGGTTGTTTTGAAAAACGCGGCGAAGTCTCATTAGAGAGCAGCCTTAGCGGAAGTTTTGGCGCGGCGGAGGCGGGCGGCTTTGACGGTGTTGGACATCAGCATGGTGATGGTCATGGGGCCAACGCCGCCGGGAACGGGTGTGAGCGAGCCGGCAGTGTTGATGGCGTCGGGATGAACGTCGCCGATGAGGACCGAACCTTTCTCTCGGAATTTGGCGAGGCGCAGCGGAAAGTTCTTTAGGAGAGATTCGGCTTCGCCAGTGTCAGTTATTTTGTTTGTGCCAACGTCAATGACGGCGGAACCTGCTTTGAGCCAATCTGCCTGAACATAGCCGGCTTTGCCCATCGCCGCGACGACGATTTCCGCGCGGCGCACGACGTTGGGCAGGTCCCGCGTTTTCGAGTGGCAGATGGTGACGGTGGCGTTCGCGTGCATGAGCAGAAGCGCCATGGGTTTGCCGACGATATCGCTGCGGCCGAGCACGACGGCATTGGCACCTTCGATGGGAATCTCGTTGCGGCGGAGAATTTCCATGCAACCGGCTGGAGTGCAGGCGACGAGTCCGTCGCGGCCGCTGACGAGTCTGCCGAGGCTCACGGGGTGGAAACCGTCGACATCTTTTGCGGGATCGACGGCTTCGAGAACGGCTTTCGTGTCGACTTGTTTTGAAAGGGGAAGCTGGACGAGGATGCCGTCGACATTGTTATCGCAATTGAGATCATCGATGAGCTTCAAGAGTTCCGCAGTGGTGATAGAAACGGGCGGAGTGTGCAACCAACTGGCGAGGCCGAGCTGTTCGCAAGCGGCGATTTTGCTTTTGACGTAGAGCCGAGAGGCGGAATTTTCTCCGACGAGCACCGCTGCCAGGCCCGGACGAATGCCTTGTGTAGCGAGACGGGCTATCTCGTCTTTCAATTCGAGGAACAGCTGGTCGCGGATTTTCAGGCCGTCCAGCACGCGTGCAGTCATGCAGGGCTCGCTTTCGAGAAGGTGGAAAGGAAGAATAACACAGAGAAGAGGGGTACCCCCCTTCCCCTGTTTTTCGTAAGTAAGGGGAACAAAGGACTTAGCGAGAGGTTAGCCCCTGGAATTACGGAATATTGTATTGAAGTTAGTGAAGTGCCAGTGCGGACGAAAGAGTGCCAAATCGGGAAAGATGAGCAAGTTTGGCGAGCAAAATCGCTAAATATGGCAGCTGTCTGTATTTATTAAGTAAATAGATATTGTACGGGTAATTTGAATGGGCTGAGGTCAAGACTTGGGACGTGTTATGGAAGCGAACGAATCGCGAGCCGGGAGGAAGGGAACTTTTTGAGGAATGAGGCATCCTATCGGTAGCTGGAAAACGGTGTGAGAGGAGCGCGGATGGCGCTGTTTGAAGGGATGGAACGCAAGCAACTGGAGAACAAGGCGAAAGCGGAAGGACGGCTGCCGCCGGGGCAGTCGCTGACGCTGAAATGGCCGGTGCTGCATTACGGGCGGGTGCCGGAGTTCGATCCGGAGAAATGGGATTTCAAGATTACTGGCGAAGTGGAAACGCCGGTGAAGCTGAGCTGGAGAGAGTTTCGCGCGCTGCCGCGGTCCGAAGTGACTTCGGATTTTCACTGTGTGACGCGCTGGAGCCGGCTGGATAACCGGTGGAAGGGCGTGCTGTTCACGGACATTCTTAAGCTGGTTACGCCGAAGCCGCATGCAAAGTTCGCGCTAGTACTGGCGGAAGAAGGTTATACGGCGAATATGCCGCTGAAGGATTTGACGCGGCCGGATGTGTTGTTCACGTTCGAACATGATGGCGAGCCGCTATCAGCGGATCATGGTGGGCCGGTGCGGCTGATTGTGCCGCACTTGTATGCGTGGAAGAGCGTGAAGTGGGTACGCGGATTCATGCTGCTCGATCACGACCGTTTAGGTTTTTGGGAGCGGAACGGGTATCACGAGTACGGAGATCCCTGGAAGGAGCAGCGATATTCCAGATAGACCCGACAGTGCCGGGCAAAGTACGAGAACGTTCTGATGTAGATACTTTCTAACGAACCACACGAATATTGTCAGCGGCTTTCTGCGGGAGTATTGTATCGAGCGAGATTAGGCGCCCGACCGCAGGAGTCGGCCATGCTCGCCCGCGCAATCAGGACCTTCCCGCTGCTAGTGGCGTTTCCCGTCGTGTTTCCTATAGCGGCGGACGCGTTTGGGCAGCGTTCAGCGGCCGCACCAGACCAAAACTACGCACGCCGAGCAGTACCCGTCGCCAGCCTTGAAATTTTTCTAGAGGGTCCAGATAGCCAAGCGTTGACGCGGCCGGCCGTCGTGACCTTGATCAAAGCCAATGGACAACTTTGCAGGGAGGGGGTAACGCGAGACGGCCACGTGCGTCTCGACGGAGTCGCTCTGACGGAATACAGCCTGCGAATTGTCGCACCGGGGTATTCGACAACGACGAGGAAAATTGAAATCAAAAGTGTTGAGGCCGTGAAGCTGACCCTTCAGCTGGCGCTTGCTTCCGAGGGACTCGACGCGATCACGGTTGGCGAGATGGCTGCACTTGGGCCGCAAGGGCAGAAAGCTCTAGGGAAGGCGATAGAAGCCCTTCGGATGAAAAAGTTTAACGAAGCGCGCGCGGCACTTGATAAAGCTTATACACTCGCTCCCGAAAGCACCGAAGTGCTGTACCTGTTCGGAGTCTATGAAAGGGCTCAGAACAATCGTGAGCGGGCGAAGTCCTACTGGATGAAAACGCTGGAGCTGGACCCGCAATATTGTCGAGCACTGTTGTCGATGGGCGAGGCGTTGTTGCAGGAGAATCGTCCAAGTGACGCAATGGCCTACCTCGAGCGGGCAGTGAAGGCACAACCGACGGCTTGGCGTCCCCAAGCGTTGTACGCCGAGGCTTATCTCAAACAAGGGAGGAATGAAGAGGCCGTCCAGCACGCAAGGCGCGCGCAGGAGCTCGGACACGGAAAAGCCGCGGTCGTGGAGCCGATTCTGGCGACGGCTCTCGAGAAGAGGAGTCTTGATGAGCAAGCTGCGCTGACAGGGCAGGACGCTGCCAGGGATCGGCGCGCAGAAGCGGCGACAAAAGAGCAAGTGGCTGCGAAACAATTCTCAGCCGACCTGGACGCAGGCGTAGCTCAACTGCCCACGGTCAGTGATGACTTCGCGGAGGTTCTTCCATCCGGGTGGATGCCTCCTGACATCGATGAAAGAGTGGGAGCGGTGGAGCCGGGGGCGGTCTGCGCCTTAGACGACGTGTTGCAGAAAGCAGCCGCCCGGATCCAGGAGTTCCTCGAAAACGTGGACCGATTTACGGCGACAGAGTCCCTGCAACACGAGTCGTTCAACAAATGGGGCACTACCAATTCGCGAATCAACCGCAAGTTCAACTATGTCGTTGGGATACAGGAATTGAAGCCGGGCTACTTCAGCGTGGAGGAATTTCGGAGCAACAATAATGGCTCCGATGAATTTGCAGAAGGCTTGGCGACAAATGGGCTACCGGCAATGATTCTGATTTTCCATCCGAAGAATGCCGTCAATTTCGAGATAACTTGTGAAGGGCTCGCTCAGCGGAGCGACGGACGAGCGTGGCAACTGCACTTTCGGCAACGTTTGGATCGGCCCAACACGATCCGCGCGTACCGCCTTGGTTCCCAAGGGCGGTCTTATCCAATCAATCTAAAAGGCCGAGCTTGGATTGCGGCAGACACATTCCAGATAGTGAGGATGGAAACGCAGATGATTGCTCCCATCCGGGAAATCAACCTTGTGGCAGACTACACGGCCATCGAGTACGGCCCGGTCCACTTCAATGCAAAGGGTGTGGATATGTGGTTGCCGCAGACGGCGGAAGCCTACTCCTTCTGGCGAGGCCGGCGCGTTCGTCAGAGCCACATATTCAGCAATTACGCCTTGTTTTCCGTTGACGACAAACAAAAAATCTCAGATCCCAAGGCAAGATCTGAACGAGAGACAGGAGTCAAAGGCGGAACCTCGGAAGAGAATCCTTAGTGCTTCCGCGATTTGGATTGCTGAGTTACTTAATCAGCGGCGGATTGCGTTTTAGCCGGATCAATTTCGATGCGGCCTTTGAAATGAGCGCCGTCCTCGATGCTTATACGCGCAGACGAGACATTCCCGATGACAGAGCCATCGCGCCTGATGTCGACGCGACCACGCGCGTGAACATCACCGACAACTTTTCCATAAGCGACGACGTCGCCGGCATGGACTTCGGACGTGAGTTTGGCGGTAGAGCCGACTGTGAGTTCGTGACCTTGCAGGGAAATAGGTCCATCCACGACACCGTCAATTTGCAGATCTTCGTCGCCCGTGACTTGGCCCTTGATTTGAATGGTTGCGCCGAGGCGCGCGACGTTGCGAGAAGGATTCCGGTCTGACTTCGAGGCAGACGGAGAGCTAAACGGGGTGACGGAAGAGGGCGAAACGGCGGGCGGCTCCGCTACGGCTTGCTGCTTGGACCACATAAAACCTCCCTGACGAATAAGAGCGTGTATTTGCTCCGGGTGGGAGGAGCATTATGAAATCCATGTTGTGTCTCGGGCCTCGGGCGAGCAACAAGGAAAGTACATGGATTTGCGCAGTTCGGAAACTGACCCAGAGGACAGGAGCCCTGGCTAACAAAAGTGCAGTGCAGCGCTGAGGGCGGCAGAGTATCTTCGTACGTCGAAAACCTTATGGCTGGAATGCAATTCGTACTATTGCCGCAGGACTTGGGTGCTTGTTATATTGCGCTTCGCCAGTCTTCAGTCTCTCCAGAAAGCCGAATGATGTGTCCGAGAGGGCTTTGCTGCGCCTACGGAGTTTCCCATGAAACGCAAACTGTTGCAGTACTCGAAGTGTGCCTTGTTGTGCATGGTAGTTGTGCTAATGCCGCACCAACACTTGACGGCAAAGGCCGCGACGCTGGTTGTGGATGACGACAAAGTGGAGTGTCCGAATGCGGGATTCACGCACATACAAGATGCGATTGACGCGGCTGGGGTGGGAGACCACATCCGGATCTGCAAAGGAATCTATGCGGAACAACTGACGATCCAGAAGTCGCTCGTGCTCGACGCGGACAGTGGAGCGACGTTGATGCCCGGCTCGATGCACCAGAACACAGTGAGTCTATCCAGCTCTGCGCCGATCGCGGCGGCGATTCTTGTGCGGAACGCTTCGAATGTAACGGTGCGAGGGTTGATTGTGGACGGCGCAAATCATGGAATTTCCGCGTGCGCGCCGGACCTAATGGGAATCATATTTCAAAATGCGTCAGGCAGCATTGAGAAGTCGGCGATTCGAAACTTCAAATTGGCGAGCGGATTGGAAGGATGTCAATCGGGGGATGCGGTTTTTGTTCAGAGCGGCGGCGGTGGCGCTTCAAGCGTCGAAATAAGCGACTGCACGATTCACGATTATCAGAAAAACGGAATTACCGCGAACGAAAGCGGAACGCAAACCGTGATTCGGAGCAACGTGGTCACGGGACTCGGGCCAACCACCGGCGCCGCGCAGAATGGAATCCAGATCGGCTTTGGAGCAGAAGGCGCAATTGAGCAAAACCTGGTGACGAACAACATTTTCTCGCCCTGTAACTTGGTGGCTACCTGCACTGCGGTCGCTACGAACATTCTGGTTGTGCAGTCGGATGGCGTAGAAGTCTCCCGAAACCGCGCCGGAATCAGCCAAGTGGCGATCTTCGTGGTTGCGAATGGTGCAAGCGTTTTGAAAAACGAGACATTCGCTACTTTTGTGTTTGATGGAGTACGTATCGAAGGAAATCAGGCAAACGTTCGCGACAATCAAGTGTTCAACGGAGCGGAAGCGGGCATCTTCCTTCTCGGGAACGACAGTACCGTGCGGAGCAACGTGATTACCGAGGCGCCCATCGGAATCTTGAAAGATACGAGCTCGATGGGCGATTTGATCGCGGCGAATCTTTTCTTTGACACTCCGATTAAGGTGCAGGATCCGCCGTCGGCAGGATTGGCGAAGGTAATACAGCCGAAGCGCTAGGTGCAGGAACTTTTCGAGTGATGACCCAATCGCAAGAGGAGAAAACGGCTCTTGCCCGGAAAGCGATGGAAATTCGCGAGAGGAGCTTTGAAAAGGTTGAAGGCGACGAGAGATTGTAGTCACTCTTCGATGTAGCCAAGACGGCATTCGAAGCCGAGGAGGCATTCCCGAGTTTGCAGCGAGTTTGCGGTGTTAACGGTGGCCTACGCTCCAAGGATGAGCCTGCGAGTGGCGACGTTGGGCGAACCTCCGACTACGGATCGGCGAGGCGGACGCGGCGGATGCCGAGCATCATCAGGCGGACGGGCAGATCGCGGAGTAAGGGAATTTTCACGAAGACTTTTAATTGCCAGGGGATTCGGGCCCTTTGCTGCGATTGCAGCGCACCGGCGATGAGGCGACGCTGCATGAAGCCCTGCATTTTTTGAATGACGCGCACGGGAAATTCCCGCTGGCGCTGGACTTCGGCGAGTTGCGCATTCGAGACGGTGCCCGCTTGAAGCGGTGCGGTTAGCAGGTTGGCCGCAACGACTGCATCTTGCACGGCATAGTTGATACCAACGCCGCCGACGGGCGACATGACGTGGGCCGCGTCACCGATGATGAGAAGTCCCGGCTTGTGCCAGAGCGGGCAGAGGCTGGACTCGACGGAGAGAAGTTTGAGTTGATCCCAGTCGGTGATCGATTCGGTATGCTTTGCAAAGCGCGGCTCGGCTTCGGCTAAGCTCTTTTGAACAGCTTCGACACCCTGTGCGCGAAGTTCCTGATACTTTCCTTTTGGAAAAACCAGGCCGCACTGCCAGTAATCGTTGCGTTCGAGCAGAACAAAAACCCGGCCCCGACCAATTCCGCCGAAGGCGCCTCCCACAACGGGGGGTTCGTCGGGGAGTTTTGGCAACCGAAACCAGAGGACGTCCATTGGCGGCGCCGTCTTGATGGCTTCGAAGCCGGCGAGCTTGCGGATCATTGAGAACCGGCCGTCGGTGCCAACAGTGAGGGGCGCGCGAAGCTCGTGTTCTCCGTCGGCGCCAAGATAGCGCACGCCACGAACGACGCCGTCTTCTTCGATCAGGTGCTGGACCTGAGCCTGCATCACCAGCTTGAATTGGGGAAATTTCGAGGCTGCCGCAGTAATGAATTCGAGGAAGCGGCACTGAGGGATCATCAAGATGTATGGGAAGCGAGTCGGCAGGCGGGTGAGTTCGAACGGACGAAACGGGCCGTCAGCGAATTGGAGCGTGGGGCCAGTGACTTTGGTGTGCGGGATTTCGTGGAGTTTTTCGGCGAGGCCGATTTGGTCGAGGATTTCGAGAATTGAAGGATGAATGGTGTCACCGCGAAATTCGCGGTCGAAATCTTTGTGCATTTCCAAGAGCGTGACGTGGATGCCGCGGCGAGCAAGCAACAAGGAGAGGACTGCGCCAGCAGGACCTCCGCCAACGACGCAACAGGTTGTCGATTGTGTGTTTAGGGATGATTCCGCCTGGATTTGTTCGTGGGGAGTCATGGAATCCATTGCCACCGTCGGAGTAAAGGATTCACCGGACCAAGTGTGGGCAAGCATATCACGGGCCGAAGTCCTATAGGGTTAGACGCAACTGCACGGAATCAAATGCCGAAGCTGGCTAGACGATGCTGAGGACGCCGTTGAGAAAGCTGACGAGGTGCTTCCAGGCGAGGTAGTAGAGGATGATGGCGATGGTCAGGCCAATAGGGAAGCCGTGAAGGATGAGGTTCGGAATGGGAAAATCGAGAAGGCGAGCGGTGAGATATCCCGCGGGAGCGAGAAGGCACGGGAGGATGGCACCGTGGACGCCAAGCGAAAGATTGAAACGCGAATGCAGCGCGATGTAGAGGACGTTCCATAGGCCCCAAAGGTTGGGAACAACGGCCATGGGAAACATGATGACGCGCTCGATAGGAATCGGGACATTGTAAACGTAGCGCGCGATGCAGAAGCCTGTGATGATGACGAGCAGAAACGGCGTGGGAATGGCGATTCCTGCGAGGTAGGCGCGAAGGTAGGTGTGATGGTTCATGATGTGTCTCCCTCCTACAAGTGATACAGCAATGCCGGGATGACGCCCGGAAAGGAAATCAGCGCAGCGGCGGCGAGAGCTACGAGAGCCCAGTCAAACCAGGAGATGCGGACGCGGGGCGCGGCGGTTTTTTGCAAAAAAGCCGGCCAGAGGTCTCGGCCGAGTTCGGCCCGCTGTATTGGTGGCATGGCAGCGCGAACGTTCTGGGCAAATTCCTTGAGTTCCCGATCGGTCATAGCGTGACTCCCGCTTGGGTGAGTTTTTTGCGAAGAATTCGCACAGCGCGAAACATGCGGAGTTTCGTCGCGGTTTCGGAGATGCCGAGAGCTTCGGCAATGGCGCGATAGGACTCTTCTTCGATGAGGCCGAGTTGCGCGACGACGCGCAGACGTGGCGGCAACGAGGCGAACGCGCGTTGCACCGCGACGCGCGTTTCTTTTTGAACCGCCGAATCTGAAGAAGGAGCGGCAGGGAAATCGTCAGAAAGCTCGATGTAGGAGCGAGTGGTGCGCAAGTGATCGAGCGCGACGTTGGTGCCGATGCGGCGCAGCCATGCTTCGAAATTGCCGTCGGCGCGGAAGCGAGCGTGAGCTTTGTAGGCGCGCCAGAAAGTTTCCACAGTCAAATCCTCCGCCGCGGCCGGGTCGCGCACAATGCGCACGATCCAGCGGTAGACAGCGCACTGGTGCTCGCGGAATAGCGATTCGAAAGCGTCGAGGTCCCCGGCGGCGAATCGCTCGAGCAAATCCATGCTGTCCTCTATTTATGGTTACTGCCGTAGAGTGTGAAAGGTTACATACTTTTCATGAACGAGAGGCGAAGGAATGTGCTTCTGTGACGAGAGAAACCCGCTCACCGATAGCCGTTCTGGTAAAGCAAGGCGTGGTGCAAATGGGGAACGTAGACAGCGCACCTCGGATCCTCTCGCCATGTCGCGCGATAGCAGTGCATTAAGGCCGTCCAGTCCACCGCCAAAACGACAACTATCTAGGGCGGATACGCTTTGTCAAGAAAAACGCTCCTGAGCACGGGCATTTTGCACTGATCGAGAGTCACCGTTCGCTCGAAGACTCGCTCAGGATGACGATCCTCGTCGGATCGTCAGTAGATGTCGTACTGCTCCCAGTGGAGCGTGGCGTCGGACTGAATGATGACGTGCTTGTGTGCGTTTTGCTCGAGCTCGTCAACCAGCATGGACTCGCGTGTCTTGAGCGCCTTGGCGATTTCCGGGTGGACGCGAAGCGTCAAGTTCGGATTGTCGTGATCGGCGATGGCCATCTTGCGCGCTTCGGCCTGGATTTCGTAGCACAGCGTGGGGATGGACTTGACCATGCCGGAGCCGCTGCACGAGGGGCAAGGTTGGCAGAGGACGCGCTCGAGCGCTTGCTTGGTGCGCTTGCGCGTGATGCAGACGAGGCCAAATTCATTGAAGGAAAGCGCTTTCGAGGGCGCCTTGTCCTGTTCGAGAGCCTGCTGCAAAGCCGAAAGAACCTTCTCGCGATTGCGGCGCTCTTCCATGTCGATAAAGTCCACGACGATGATACCGCCGAGGTCGCGCAGGCGAATTTGCCGGACGATCTCTCTTACGGCTTCGAGGTTGGTCTTGACGATGGTGTCCTCGAGGCGCGTGGAACCCTTGCCGACGAATTTGCCGGTGTTGACGTCGATGGCGACGAGCGCTTCGGTGTGGTTGATGACAATGTAACCGCCGGACTTGAGCCAGACCTTGGCGCGGAGCGCTTTGTCGAGCTCGTGCTGGATGCCGAACTCTTCGAAGATGGGCTGCTCTTTCGTGTAGAGCTTGACGCGGCTTGCGAGCTTCGGCTGGAAGCGGCTGACGAAGTCGACGACTTTGCCGTATTCCTCTTCGCTGTCGATCCAGATGGCGGTGAAGTCGTCGCTGACGTAATCGCGGAGGATGCGTTCGACGAGATTCAGGTCGCGGTGCAAGATCGCAGGCGCTTTGCGCTCTTCGTTTTTGTGCTTGATATCATTCCAGGTCTTGCCGAGGAAGTCGATGTCAGTCCGGATTTCTTCGTCGGTTGCGCCGCCCGCAGCGGTTCGAACGATGAAGCCGCCCGGATAGGAGCCGCGCGCTTCACCGACAAGGCGGCGGAGACGAGAGCGATTGTCCGCGCTGGCAATTTTGCGTGACACGCCGATGTGGTCAATTGTCGGCATATAGACGAGGAAGCGGCCCGGCAGGGCGACGTGACTGGTGATACGCGCGCCCTTCTTGCCAAGAGGTTCCTTAGCAATTTGCACGACTACTTCCTGGCCGGCCTTGAGCATTTCGGAAATCAGCTGCGGACGGCGTGAAGGGCCACCATGGCCGCGAAAACGCTGGCCACCATGATGCCGAGGGCCGCCATGTCCCGGGCCGCCGCGACGATCGAACCGGCCGCGTCCGCCGCGACGATCCGGGCGTCCGCCACGATCACCACGACCGCGGTCCCGGCTGCCCCGGAACGGGCGCTGGAAGCGGGAACGTCCACCACCGCCGACCCGAGCGGAGTCACGTGGAGTGAATTCTTCGCGAGGACCGGTGTGCGGCGCACGCGTCTCGCCGGGGAGAAGGATTTCTTCTTCCGCCCCAGGCGACGCCGCAAAAGCCGGCTCGCCTTCATGAGCGTGTTCGTGGTGTTCTTCCTCGCCGAGTGATTCGTCGTCTTCGCGATCCTCGCCCATAAGCTCGTCGTGGTGCTCGAGTTCGATTTGATCGCCGAGGGCGGCAATGTGCAAAGCATTTTCGTGCGCCGCGTCGGCTTCGGCTTCGGCAACGGCCTGCGGAGCGTTAACGATCTCCTGAACCGCTGGTTCGTGTTCTTCTTCCTCGTCGCCTTCGGCGAGCTCTTCTTCCTCGGTTTCTTCTTCGATTTCGTCTTCTTCGAAAACCGCGCCGCCCGCCGCAGCATCGGCTTCCACGACTTCTCGAATTTCGTCCTGCTTCGCGTCAATTAGGCTGGAAGAAAGCGTGCTGCGCTCCTCGTCGCTAAGCTCCACGCCGTTTTCCCCATCTTCGGCGATGGCCTGCGCTTCCTCGAGAGCCTCGATTTCTTCCTGGTCGAGGTCGGCTTCTTCCGCTTCGAGCGCTTCGGCTTGTTCGCCGACTACTTCCGTGGCGTCTGCCCCGCCGGCGAGCAGCCAGCTGGGCAAGGAACCACGCGAACGGCGAGGACCCGGAGCCGAACCTGGCACTGATGCGCTGCGCGGCTGAACTTCGCCGGAGAAATTCGGCTGCGGTCCGTCAGCGATCGTTTCTTCGGCGGGAGCGACCGGCGCCGAAGCCGCGGGCCGATTGCGGAACTTGGCTAACGACTCCCCCGGCAGCAGAAACTCTTCTTCCGTTGGGGCAGAAGGTCCTGAGGAACCTTGCTGTCCGTAACGGCCACCTTCCGGCCGATTGCTGCCGAAGTCGCGACGCGGGCCGTGCCGATCAAAGCCGCCACGTTCTCCCCGCTGCTCGTAGCTGCCACGATTCTCGCGGTCACCACCCTGCGGCGAAGCGTACTTCGACGGCGGCAGATTGCGTCCGGCTGGTCCTCCCGGACGACCACCGCGACGCCGGCCGCCACGACGACCCCAGCGGCCTCGACCGCCGCGATCCCCGCCACGGTCACCACGATCTCCGCGATGAAAATCGCCGCGGCCACCACTCTGATAGGCGCCCTGGTTCGGGCGGTTGTTGTAGCGCGGAGCGGGGTTGTACTGCGTCGGGTTGTATTGCGGGCCAAAATCCTTGGGCGCGGACTCGTTCGATTCGGGCTGACGCTCGTCGTCAAACTGTTCGGCGGCTTCCGCAATGCCCGGCTGCGCGTCCTCGCCGCTCGCGTGAATTTCTTCGATGTGCGTGCGGATATCGTGATCTTCTGGATCAGCGTGACCGTTCTCGCGTGGCGTGGCGCTCGCCGCGGACTCGTGCGAGCGGCTCAGCGATTCGCCCGGCAAAACATCGATGGCAGGGCCGCCGTTTTCAGCTGGCGCGGCGTGTTCGTGGCCATGACCGTGATCATCGTGGCCGTGCTCATATCCTTCCAGGTTTTCGAAGACGTCGCTGACGTAAAGGAAAGCGTCGCCGTCCAGGCCGATGTCCACGAAGGCCGACTGCATGCCCGGCAAAACGCGCGTGACTTTTCCTTTATAGATGCTGCCGACGAGGGCGAACTCTTTTTCGCGCTCGATGTAAATCTCGACTAGCTGACCTTCTTCCAAAATAGCAACTCTCCGCTCATGGGAGGTTGCGTTGATAACCAATTCCTTCGACATGAAAACTCCTTATCCTTGA
>Ga0126376_10000719_pt1 | contig 16780 bp, 11 predicted proteins | sample PanSoiMetPlot_15_FD_92760 | JGI IMG/M metagenome (GOLD analysis project Ga0126376, IMG submission 92760) | Tropical forest soil microbial communities from Panama - MetaG Plot_15 | ecosystem: Environmental > Terrestrial > Soil > Tropical forest > Bulk soil | place: Panama | collected 2016-02-17
CGGCTGGCCAACCTCCGGATGTGCCACCTCCGCCAATACTTTGCTCAGCGACCTGGGGGTTGAGAACACGCTGATGCGCTGGGGCAATTACGATACGGTTACAGGCGCAGTTCAGTGGAATGCCACAGAAGCATCCCCGGCGGCCACGAATTTCATCAACGCAAATTTCAGCAGCAGCTACTTCAGCAGTCTTGCGCATACTTTGCCAGTGTCTCTTTATTACAGCGCACGGCCTTCCTGGTGGGGAGGAGCTAACGGTACACCGCCATTCCCTGTGCATGGACCAGATGTAACCGGCGGCAACCTTGGCGGAGTAGGGGGCCATGCCAATGCGAATCTTGCGCGCCTTTGTTACGAGAGTGGGGTCCCAGACTTGACGAATTACCCCGGCAGCACAGTTATCAAATTTGATGCAAACAGCTGCTACACGACTGGGTCCAGCTCTACGGCACCTATACCAACGGGTTTATCCGCGCTTGTCAACTGAGTCGCGAACGATAGTTTGAAGTGCAGCGCAGCGGGATGCTCTGCATCTTTGGCGATGAAGATCAGGTCCAGAATTTGAGCGTAACGGACTTCGAAGCCAGGCGAAAAAGCAGGCTTCGATCCGGCCACGGATGAAGCAATGCTTGCACCAGGTCGGGTTCTCCTTGGGGAACATCCTGAAAGCTCGCTTGAAGAGAAGCGCTTTGACTGTTGCGAGACTGAGGAAAATAGGCGATTAGATCGTTGTGGGTAACGGGAACCGTATCCTCCGGTGGCCGGCTGGCCAACTGTGCGCTGAACGCTTCGATCATGTCGCGTCTCTTCCCCAACTGCAAATGGCTGAGCGGCGTGCATCTGGGATTCATCTCAATCATGTAAGCGGTGCCACTGCCTTTTTCAATCATGAAGTCCAGACCAAAAAACCCAGACAATTGCAGGCGCTCGGCAAGGCGCTCGGCGGCGTCCAACATTTCCCTGTTGTCCACAACGCGAACAATGCTTGCCGGGCCAGTCTGGCCGTCAGAACTGACCACTTCGACCGCAATGCCCGCCAGAACACGTCCTTTCCAGCAAACCACGGCGCAATTTGCAGGATGCCCCAATACATAGGATTGCACAATGAGGGCAGGCTTATGATTTTGCCACCAGGGCCGCAACCAGAAGGGATCCCGGTTGATAATGGCCCGCTTGAAAGCCCTGCGAGCGCCAAACATTCCTTGTATCTCTGAGTAATACTTGGTCGCTTCTTCAAATGAATGGGCAATGCGGACGCCGCGACCGCCAAAAGTTCCGTCGCCCTTGAGAACCCAAGGAAAAGTATGACCCGCCTGCCAAGCCTCAAGATCATCGAGCGAATTGAGAGACTCCGAATCGGGAGTGCGAATTCCTTGTTGGCGGGCTACGTTGAGGAGTTTGCCGCGGCAGGAAACTGTTGCAAAACTAACCGGAGACCCTAAGGAATGCTCTAGCAGGCTGATTACGCGCGCCCCAGAGCTGCCTTGGCTGCACGCGCGATCGTACAACTCGTGGAGATGTAGAACACCGCGATCATCACAAGGAACAATGGCATCGGGTTGGAAAATTTCGATGGCCGCCCAAAGAGACTCGAGGGGGCGAAGGCTGCCATACGGGAAACAGCGTTCCACCACGCTCGTATAAAGAAGCGGGTGGCCGCGCGTCGGACAGATTGCCGCCACCGTGCAACCTGACTTGGCCAGACCAATAGCGACGCGCGCCGGAGCCGGCCAGCGATTGGTGTCCGTAAGAAGAACCCTAGGACTCGAGGCAGAAGGTCTGCTTGCCGAATGATTTGTGGTGGGCATTAAAGTCTAAACTGCAAGAGATTTAGCCTATTGGCGAACTAGCGCCTCATCCTGGTTAGCGGCTTCGACATTGGATTTCTGTCCGGGTGCGGTCGCATTCCGAATGGCTGATTTCGCCAAATGCCCCGCGATGCGAGGCGCGGTGAATCCGGCGCCGAATGCAAATCGGAGTAAAGGCCCGAAGGTGTTGGCCGCCGATGCCCCGACAAAATAAAGACCAGGCACGCTGGATTCGAAGTTGGAAGATAGCACAGGGGTATCTTTGATGGAGCGCAGCGCTGATTGGATGGCTGGATCGAGGAAGGCCAAACGGCTAAGGCCGGCCCGGTACCCAGTGGCAGAAATCACGTGATCTACCGTGATGTCTTTCTTCGTTGCGGTACCTTCGACAAGGTGCAAACGGACTTTGTCGCCGACGATTTCGAGCTTGCCTATTTTCGTGTTAACCAGCAGAGAAACCTTGCCAACCACCTGATCTTTGATAAACCAGCAAGGCGCAGGGCCGAGAATCGTTTTCACTTTATCCAGGCGAAACTTCAGCGGCATCCGGCGGAAAACGAGCGGCGCATTTGCATAAAAGTAGAGGCTCCATCCAGGCCCGATGCCGGTAATCGGGTTGCGCAGCCTATCGAAGAAAGAGGGTTCGAGCGTCTCCGGCGGATCATGAAACTTAATCCTCGGTTTGCGAGCGAGAACGTGTACTCTGGCCCCAGCCTGATAAAGGAGGGCGGCAATATCCAACGCTGAGGCCCCGGCACCGACGACGGCGACTTCACGACCGTAGAATTGGCTGAGGTCGCTGTGGTTCGAGCTGTGGGTCACCAGTGATTCCGGAAACCCGCTGAGTTCTGGGGGAAGATAGTGGTAATGGGTAAGGCCAACTGCTACGACAACGCGCCGGGCGGAAAACACTTCGCCTTCTTCGAGTCCTACACGGAATCCCTCGGGGGATGGTTGCAGGGACGCAACGAGCTTGTCTTCAAGCTCAGGCACGAATCGCTTTTGGAATTCGAGCCCGTAGGCAATGAAGACCTCAAGAGGAACAGGACGTCCCAAGTGGCCGTAAGGAACATTCTTCTCTTTGCAATACGCTTCGAGGGTAAAAGTGGAACCGGGATCATAGAGGGAAGATGCAAAACCTTCAGATTTGAGATGCATGCCCCGAGGCATGTGTGTACGCCAGGTGTGCATCGGGCTTCCACAGATTCGGAAGTCAATGCCAAGAACCTTCAAATGGGTGGCAATGGACAGCCCATAAGGTCCAGCTCCGATTATTGCCACATCGCAGTGTCTTGATTGCACAGAGCCTCACAGTTGGACTCGAGAAAAGCGGGTTCGAATACGGAACAACGCTTTGTCCCAAGATTTCACAAATGTCCATTTCAATCGTGGAATAACCGCTTGGAGCTGCTTTGTCGCACCCCAGCCAAAGAAGAGTTGGATCCAAGAGTATTTCCAGTTAAGTCGGGGCGGCTCCAAGCGACCCCCTAGTTCCTGGGCCAACTGTTGCGCGCTTCCCACGATATCTGATCTTTCCGGATAGAAATAGATAAAAGAGGTCTGAAGGTACTTCAAACACGCGCTTCGCACTCTTTCACTGTCATCCAAGGAACGCAGATAGGAAATGTGCAGCTGCATGGAGAGCCAGTGGGCATCGATCTTCCTTTTGGACTGTCCGATATGACTCAGAGTTCCAAACCAAGGGGCGCGATAATAGACTCTGGCGTTCGGAACAAATCGGACTCCCTCGCTTGCCAAAAGAACACGGCAGAAATACTCTCCATCATCATCACCAAGGAGTTGAGTGTTCCAAGGACCGGCAACATCCGTCAGTTCGCGGCTTACCAGCCACGTCGCCGTCTGCATGTAAACATTCTCTCCCAGTTTGTGCGTGAGCCATTGCACAGCAGACTGGTCCTTCCATAAAGAGGTGGGAATGAATTGCGTTCGGTAGTAGCGGTACTTGAATCGTCCGAAGGGCGCGGAGAGCAAGACCCGTTTGTTGCACCCATCCGCTACTGCTTTCATTTGCAGGTCAATTTTGTCGGGAGCCAGAAGATCATCAGCGTCGAGCCATTGGATGTAGTCTCCATGAGCAAGAGAAAGAGCTTTATTTCTGGCCGCTGCAGCGCCTTGGTTGCTTTGAGTCACCACACGCAAGTTGTCCGATTCAAACTCTCTGACAATGGTCAAAGTCTGGTCAGTGGAGCCGTCATCAACAACGATAATTTCCTTAGGTTCCCACGTTTGTGCAATCGCTGATCGCAGCGTATCTGCAATCCATTCCTGGGCATTGTATGCAGGTATCAAAATTGAAACCAAAGGAGGCTTCGTGTCCTGTGTCGAGGAAGGCTGGAGCTTAATCCCGACTGCGGGCGAGAAAAGAGGACTGTGAAACTCCTTCGAGAGTTTGCGCTGAGAAATCATTTCAGTCAAGACTCTAAGGAACTGATCTATCGGCGCACGCCCGCCGTGCAGGATTACAACCGTGACAAGATAGAAGGCCACGACCAGGATCGAATTGAAAACGATACCCGCTATGGCTGCTCTTACGGGGCCCCACGGAGCAACCGCAACGGAGAATGGCCGAGCAATCAGGACACTTGCGCAGCTGGCCAGGATTGAGGCGCCAACATATTTCCAGATGGCCGCGACGACGGGAAGAATCCCAAAGGCGATGGGCTGACCGGCGTACCAAAGTGCAGGAAGCGTCAGAATCAAGAAAGAGGCGCTCCAGGCAGCTGCAATTCCCTCAGGACCCCAGTGAAGTCCTAAGACAAAGAGCATGAACGTCACAGCTACCTCAAGGATCCCCCAGCGCAGCCAGCGGTCCGCTCTTCCGATAGAAAGATGAATCCAACTGTGTACGTAGTAGAGAAGCAATGGTCCGATGCCTGGGGCAAAAAAAGCGAAGATCCTTCCGGAAGTTTCCCATCCTGGCCCTAACAATACGCGGATCAGTTCCTTGCCGATAAGCGTAAATTCCGCCGACAGACCCATACCAACAAAGGCTGTGACGGATACGGCGCTTAACAGGTATTTCCTGTATTCCGTAGAGCGTGGATTGTACCTGCTCAAAGCAGCCACGGCTACATTGGTAATTGGAGCAGTGAGCTGACTAGCCGAAAGGGCAAACAAATCGTAGGCCCTTTTGTAAAAACCAAGCGAGACGGAATTGAACCGCCAGGCAATGAGCATGTTGTCTGTATTTCTGGAAAAATAGCTCAAAGTGAATCGCCCGTACACGTTCATGGCAAACCGGAAAGCAGTAGAGGTTCCAGAGGATCGGTTTGGAAAACCTGGGAGCCATGGGCAGAGAATCCAGGCGCCTATTCCCTGAATCAATGGTTGGGCTAATGCGCCGCCGACGAGTGCCCAGTAGCTCCAACCAATCCACGCCAAAAAAATGGAAACGGCTAGAGAACCAGCGCGTGAGACAATCTCGATGACAGAAGTCGCAGAAAATTTCATGGCTCTCTTTAGCAAAGCCATGTGTTGGACCGAGAGGGCAGTAATCAGGATGGTTGGTGCGATTCCAATCGCTACTCGCGTCACCAGTGGTTCATGAAACAAACGGGCGAGACTTGTACCGAATGAAGCGAAACCAATCGTCAGACCAAGCCCTATCCCGGCGTTGATCCAAAACAGATTGCTTACGAGAGAATGATTCAGTTCTTCGGTCTGCAGCACCGCTTCCGTAAACCCGTTTAAACCGAAATTCACAAGGAGCAGACTGAACGTCGTGACCATTGTTACCAGTCCGAAATCCCTAGGCGTGAGCAAACGGGCCAGGACAACTGTTGAAGCAACCTGGAGCAGCAATCCCAGCCCGCCAAAGAAAACGGTGATACCCGCCCCGCGGACAGCGAGGCCGCGGACATCACCCGGTCCATAGTCGGGTCGAAATGCGCCGGCTTTATCGAATGGTTTCAAAAATTTTTCTTGGCTTGGGCCTAAGGTATCGATTCGGTTTCCCGCGAGCCAATCGTTTCAATCTGAGTGAATCGGACTCCAGATTTGTGATCAGTGCATATGCAGGCGAGATTGGTGTGTCCTCAATACTAACGCAACCGGCGAGCCATCGTTACGACGGGCTTTGGCTCAAGTTTTCGCTTGCGGGGAATACTCGGTGTGAGAACGGGAGGCGAGTCTGCCGGTAATGGAGGACTTGGTTTGGCCATGCTCATCAGGAAAAGGCCAATCCAAAGGGGATGCATCATCTTGAACGCGGCTTCCGTAAAGTTATAAGTCACATTCGCAATGAAGTAGGCGAGACTAAGTCCAGCGACCAAACCTTCCCATTCGACCGCTCGGACCACTCGGCCGTAGGCGACGAGCAAAACAAAGAGTAAGAGGATTACCCCGACTACTCCCAAGTTCAAATAGATCTCTATGTATCCATCGTGAGCTTGGTTGACTCTTTGATCGATCAAGATCTCCATCTTAGCCAGGCGCTCGCCAAGCCAGAAACTTTCGAAACCGGTACCAACTATTGGATTTTCGACCAGACTGAATGCCGACCTCCATATGTCGGTCCGGCCGGTTAGCGTCGAGTCCCTGCCCAACTGCGCCAGCATTCCACCTCCCACGTTCAGGAAGAGCGCCGACGCCGCCACGGCCGTCACGGAGGCAACCATTGTGTGGACAATTGCCGGACGTCGAGCCCATCGGAAAAGGCAGACCATTGCCATTGGTCCGCCAGCAAGAAAGAAAACTGCATAAGACGTGGCCGAATGAGCTTGAAAAAGTAGGTAAAAAACCATTGCCAGGATCACGAGTTGTGCTAGAAGAGTTCTTCGTCTTTCCGGGCTTTGCTTTTCTTGGTATACCTCAAAAAACCGATACAAAAATGCCAGCCCAAAAACAAGGCAGATCATGCCGAGACCGTTCTTACCGCTCGCTACCCCAGACCAGGTGGAGAGTCCGCCGCGGCTATAGACGCGCCCAAGTTCAGGGAAGTACCTGATGAAAAGAATTGACATGGGTATAGAAACATAGCCGACTCGCGCCAATACGCGCCTGATGGCAGTGAGCCGATTGGTTTCTGATAGCACCAACAGCACCATCACAATGTCCCCGATCGCTCTCAGACCTCGCTTGATGGAAACTTCAGGAAAATCGGACCAGATCGCACTCACCGCGCAATAAGAGAAAAACAGCACAACAGCCTTGTTGCTCTGCAGCAACTCAATCACTTGGCGTCCCCGGCGTACAAGGACGAGGATGCCAATCCCGAGCATCAATGCGGCCCCTACCTGGTCGATAGGATTTCCTTCCAAATAGCCGCCCTGTCCCGAATCATCGGATGAGAAACTCAGCCAGACTGACAAATTTCGCGTCGCTCCGACAAATATCCACAGAGTCGGGATCCAAAGAGCCAGCGAGGTCTTTACCTTTTCTTCCCGATTCAGGCGAAAGAGTTGCCAGATGACCAATCCGCATACGAAGGCCGCGAGCAGGCGTACAGGGGACATATACTCCTAGGCAAACACCGCTTTATAAGCTTTGTCGATGACTATCGATCCGGCTCTCATGCGGTCCAGAATCTCTACGCTGGCGATCGTAAGCGCAAAAGCCAATAAGAAAGACAATGCCAGCGCCAGTTCTACTGAAGGGAAGTGGTTGGCGGCACGCCGAAGCACTTGAAGAATCGCGATCTGCGCTATGTAACCGAACAAGGAGTACTTGCCCAAAAGATCGATACACCTCTTCACCACACCTCGTCTCCCGCGGCCTTGCCCCACTAGATATATGATCGCAAGGCTGAGAAACACACCGACGATCTGCAGCGGAAAGAGTATATTCCAATAAGTTACTGCTCCCAGATAAAGCAAATAAGAGAAACCTAGAAGATAAGGGTGCCGGACAGCTGCGTCTATTTTTTGCAAGGCAAAAGATCCAGCGTTAACGCCGAGCAACCCGATAGAAATCAATTCCAAATTCGGACTGGTTATTCCCTGAAAGCTGAGAATGGCGACACCCGACAAGGAGATGGCGCATACTATGTAGAAGCTGTACGCGTAACCCCTTGCAAAAAGCAGAACGAGCGCAGACAGAAGCAACAAATAGCCAATGGGAATCAGAATAGAAAATGCCAGTAACTTCGATTCCCCTCCACCCAGGCCGCTTCCCATTACGTACATGTCAAACAACCCATCTAGCGTTATCGGAGAGGATGGGAATTGACCCAGTTCACTTCTGGAAATCAAGAAGTAACGCGATAAATTCAGCAAGGCGAAGACAGCTAGTATTTTTAGGCCTCTTTCTACAAGCCTCTTGGGAAGTTTCGGATCTGAGGCACCATACTTCGAAAGATAAACGTTGGAAACGATAAAGCCAGTTATGAAAATAAAGGAAGGCGTGAGAAATCGCAGATAGCGGTTGTCCACGCCAATCAAAAAATAGTTGATCCAGTGATACAACACCATAATCAAAACAAGGGCTCCTTTTGTAAAATCAAGCCCAAGATTGCGATCGGGCTGGTTTTGAGTTGCGGCCATCACTCGCCTCAATCTTTTCCACTCTTGCTTAGTTGCCCATCAAATCGTCAAGCAGAAATTGGCAAACTTCCCTCAGCGAGTTCTTCGTAGTTCCTAAGCGCTCTTAGTTAGCGTCAAAAAATAGCCTGTGGATTAGCTCTAGCGTCAGCAATTGGTGAATTTCAGTGGTGAAATTGTGATCGCCCTTCAGGTGGGCGTTTACAACGAACTCGACGCGATTGCGATCCAAGTAAGGCCGGGAGAGTGTTCGTGAATCCAGCAACATTTCCCGCACATACCCGGAGAGAGCGTCGCGATACCAGATGCGGTAGTGGTTAAATTTGTGGCGTCCCAGGAAAATGTGCTCAAGATGAAGCCACGACAATTGATGATCGATGCGGGCCACCCATTCCGGCATGCCGTAGTCATACGCATACTCCGCCTTAAAGGTGAATTCCAACCAAGCGCGAGTGACGGCCCGACGGAGCGGGCTGAAGTTGCCACCGAGCCCGCGATCCGTTCGAATGCGGGCCAGCGACGGGTTGCCCTCCGCAATTAACCGGTTGCAATCATGGCTATCCTCAAAAATATCTGTCTTCGCGCTTCCTGCGGCTGACATGCGAAACGCGGCGCGAACTACGTCATTGTCCAAATACGGCGAGCGCATCGTGACCTGCGTTTGTTCCAGTGCAAACAAACCGTAGTGATGCCAGGGCACTTGCGCAAAGGCGATGAAGGAAAGTGCATGACCGGATGTCAACCGGTCATAGGTTGCCGCCGCCTCACTCACATGCGAGAGGAATTCGGGGCGAAACAAACCCGCCGCGAGCTTTCCGGGCTTGAACGCGCGCAAGCGACGAAGAATTTCGCTGCCATAATTTCCTGTCATGCGTACCGGCGCGATGTGTGCGGCTTTTTCGTTCAAGTACAGGTCCGAAGAGCGATTGACGTTGACACATCCGTCGGTCAAAAAAACAGCGCGCTCGGCATAGTGGGCGAATCGGGTGAAAAATTCGTCCGCCATGGGAATAACTTCGAATGGCTGTTGGCAGATGCCGGCAATCCGCCGCGCCAAAGAAACATCCTGACACTCTCGAATTGGTCCACCAAACGAGTAGCATGGCAGAGCACCTGGGGAGCCCGGGTGCCAAGCCAGGATCATGCGCGTGTCAAGCCCACCGGTGAGGGACATGCCAACGCGCCCAGGTCCGTTGAAGTAACGGGGAAGATTTGCAGAAAGGGACCTTCGGAGTTCCTGGTAATATTGCTCAGACGTCAACGGGTCCTGGTTTTCCCACTCGCTCGGTCCGAAATATTTTTCTTTCTTTTGCAAGACGCCGCTTTGAAAGGTCCAGAACGAAGCAGGTGGCAACACTTGTATATTTTTGAAAAGAGTTCGTCCTTCGAGCGTGCATCCGCAGGAGATGAATTCGCCAAAAGCACGGTGCTCAGGTGAGCGGAGTTCGGGGCGGACCGTCAGAATTGCTTTGGCTTCCGCCGCGAAGTATAGACCCTCCTTCGCTTCGTGCACATAAAGACGCTGCAAGCCGTAGCGATCATTGAATAAGGTTGCCAGCCCACATGCGCGATCGATGAGCAGGCCATGAAATCTGCCATTCAGGGGCCGCGGAAAGTCTTTTTTTCCCTCTGCTAGGTGAACGAGATAGGAAGGGCCCTCGACGGGGAAATCATGCCCTTGTTCCTTGAGCGCATTTTTGGTGTCGGGCCCAGAATAGTCTTCGCCGGAAAGCAGTAATAGAAGGTTCCTTTTTTCATTTTCCAGTGGCCCAGCATTCGAAAAGGAACTCTGTCGCTCGGCCCATCCAGCATAGATTCCAAGTGATTCATCGACCCAAGTCCCGCTGGTGTAGGAAAGCTCGTGGCGAAGCGCTTCTACCATGCGCTCCAACTGTGGTTCCGCCCATTCGCGCGGAAGTTTGGTGATGATCCCAACGATTCCAGGCATAGGCGCTTACTGCGCGGCCTCCCCTGTGGATGGAAGCTTGCGGTTGTACCAGTTGGCTCTTAGTTCTCTCAGTTTGGCTACGAGCGGAGCAGGGAGATGGTCGACCAGTTTGCGGTGTAACCCGAACCGGTAAGCAACTCTACCGAAAGCGGTCAAGGGAACGTAGTAGCGTGGGACATCAATCCTCTGGAAACCGTTGCGCTCCTTGAAATCTGCAAGGGAGCTCTGTTCTTTTTTGCTGTACGCGAAGCGCGAATAGACGAGATAGGAGATGTCGCGTTCCGCGCACGAACGCACAGCTTGAGCGACCAACGCGTTGGTGGGAGCTTTGTCGCGATGGCGGACCATGGAAACGATATTCATTAGACCGGCTTGTGTGCGCGTTTCGTCCATGACCAATTTCACGAAACCAATCAGGGAGCTTTCAAAGTACGCGCCAATGAAAATGCTGCTGTTAAGAAAGGTAGCTTCTTCACGGTAGACGGTTTCAAAATCTTTTCCGTAATGAGTATTGCGCGTCCCCTGGCGAACCAGGGTTTCGTTGTAAACCTCTCGGATACCTCGCACCAACTCGTTGTCAAAAGGGACTTCGCGAACGATGACGCCCTTTTTCTCTGCTTGTTTGGCTTTATTACGGGCCTTGAATCCGATCTGCTGGTTCCACCAGTTCTCGAAAGTGGTCACCTTGAGCGCCGCGAAATTGTCGGACTCCATTGGGAAGGAATATTTCTCCCGGGTCTCCGGAAGGCGCTCGATAAAGGAAAAAATGTCGATACGGTGTCCGCATTTACGAAGCTTTTCCAGGAATTCCTCTGGCTTCTCTACGAATTGGTACATGTCTGCTTCAAGGCGGCTCATGCGGAGGAGCCTCCCTTGGATTCTCACTTGTTTGCCCGCAACTTCGATCAGTGAACTCATAAGTCTTATCCTAAACGAGCGGCCACATTAGGTTTGTCGCTGGGAGATGAGTGGAAGCCCTGCGAACGCAAGTAAGCGGCTGGCATGATCAAGCAGCTTAATTAGATAATTCAAAAACACGTGCTGTCCGAAAAGGGCCAAGACGGGAAGCGCAACTGTGTAAAGAGGAACGGCAATCAGTGAGCGGACTACATTCTTCAATTTGCCGGTCGGGTGCTTTGGAAAATTACTGCCTCGCAATAGCGCGCGCCGCAACAGATATTTTCGATTGCAACGGGATGCTGGTATCAATTCGTACGCCACGGCTTCATCGCACCAGACGAACTTGCATCCCTTGCCCATCATGCGGCGGAAGAAATCAACATCTTCGCCCGCAGTGTCGAATTTCACGTGAAAAGGCTGCTCGCCGGTATTCAGGATTGCACTCTTAAAGAGCACATTGCCAGTTCGTCCTTCCTCCCAATGAATTTGATAGCCAGTTTCGTGTGTGGGGCGATCGAAAAACTTTCCTTTGATAACCCAGTCTGGAGGCTCGCTTTCGAAGCTGGGCTTCACGGGTCCGAGGACTCCATCGGCTTCATATTTCACACAGGCAAGCTGCAAGTTGAAGAGCCAGTCCTGGGCGCAAAATTCATCATCATCTATGAAAGCGATGTATTCTCCGGCGGCATACTCCAGAGCTTTGTTTCGGGCCCTGGCTATGTTTGGTTCAGCCTCGTGACAATAGACAGCTTGGATCTTGGAGGTTTTCGAGAACTCAGCAACTGTTGCCATCGCAGATTGTCCGGGATCATTGTCAGCCACGACGATCGAATAGGTAAAGGAACCATTTGTTTGCTGATTGTCCAATCCGGTCAAAAGCCGGGTCAAGAGGGCGGCTCTCTTAAAAGTGCAGATGCATACCGAGATATGATTGGCTTTGAAAGACTTCAAGGTTCACCGGTGATTCCAGCTCCAAAGATTGCTATTGCATTTCTACAGATTGGGGCTTTGCCGACTTCCTGCGTCTAATCACAGAAGCGCCCCACTTTCTCGCCCGTTCAGAGAGTTTGAGCGCCGGAAATGCTCGAAGAACCACTCCGTTCGCCAGTGCCAACCCGAATGCCCGCGCTTCGCAGCGTCGCGATCTAAGAGCTTCAAGAACCGTACACTCAGAAATGTCTTGCTGAAGGTCAATCGTCATTGTCAAAGGGAATGTCTGTCGTTTAGTGTGAAAATCCAGGCCAACGAACGGAACTGCTCCTGAGCGCCCCACCAAATCTGGAGCAGTCTGACTCGGTGCCCAACCGTCATACTTTCGATTCCACACTTCGATTCCTAAAAGCCCCTCGGCCCACTCGGGCTGAAACGATTTCCAAGCATCACGTCTTGACGGATGCGCAAGCACCGCAATGCCGCCTGCTGCTTTGACTCTCTCCAACATCAGGTCAGTCGGCAAGCTTTCTCCGAGAAACGGGACTGGTCCCCAAACAAGAACATGAACTCGATTCGCCGCGTCGCTATATTCAATCCCGGGGACCACCAAAATATTGTCGTTACTAACTTTTGCGCATGCTTCCCGAAACTCATTCAGTCGCGCCGGCGAAAATCCGCGGTCGTGTTCGGTCATCATCAAAACGCGATAGCCGCGAGCGCTGAATCTCTCGCTCAGGGCTTCCAGAGTCCAGCTTCCGTCGTAGGACCAGACAGAGTGCACGTGGCATGCGGCAGGTACGCCCATAAGCTTTTAGTTCCTGCCTTTGAAAACATTGTTGTGAATTGTGTAGTAAAAATCAGCCAAAAAAACTTTCTTGTCGTCCCAACGCCAATTGTAAATGCCATCCTGCTTTCGGAAGTGAAGCATTTCCCAAGCCGTTTTCCAGAAAGAAGGCCACCGGTTCAGCGCATTGGATCGCGCTCCACGCAAAACAAAAAGCATGTGCATAAACTCTCTACCGGCGTGCCTGCAAACGATCTCAGGCCGGGCAGCAACATTCATCCCAGCCCGGGATGACTGGTTCATTGCCAACTGCACGTGCCACGCGGGATACTCAAGTCCCTGCCGCCGGCATAGTGCCATGCTGCCCCAAGGCCTCCCGTTCAATTCTACAAACCAAATGTCGCCCTGTTCATCACGCAGCAGCTCAAGCATAAACAAACCATTCCAGCCCGCACTCGTCATCATTCTGTGCGCGTAGTGTTTGACATCTTCACTGACTGACTGGGATTCACATGCACTTGATCCTGAACCTAGTGGGTTCATCATCCTTACTCTGTGATGACCACTCCAAGCTCTGACACCTTCCTGTGCGGCAAGCCCAAAAACACCTTCACCTACACCGGTAATGAAGCTCTGGGCTAGAAGCGGCACGCGTTCCTGCCATTCGTTAACCGCACGATCCAATTCGGCGCGGTTCGCGCAAATCCATTTTCGACAGGAATACGCGCGGCCTTGCACTAATGGAATGCATTCGTCAGCCTTCAGGATGACCGGGAACGCTTCCGTACCGCAGAAAGCAAAAACTTCGTTCGTATTCTTCACAAGGGCGGTGTTAGGGACCTTAAATCCAGCCTCACGCGCGGCGGCAACTTGCAAATGCTTTACGAGGGCCAAATCCGCGCGAGAACCACTTGGCCCCGCAAGCAGCCAGGAATCGGAAGACTTCATTCGGCTGCAGAGCCAAACAGAGGTATCGTCAAGAGGAAATATGATCGTGCAGCCGTCAGCCCCCTGGGAACCAACCGAGTCAACCAGAGATTGCAATTCCAAAAGCGATTGCTGGATATCAGATTCCGCGGGACAAATGTCGTGACAAATAACGTGTTTGCTGTGGCGCAATGCGGACGCTCGACCGCGGCGCGCAAATGCTTCAACGCGAAAACCCGCATCAACAAGGCTCCAAACAACTTCGGGCGCGGCCAGTGCCTCCGCAAATCCGACCAGAACCTTAGTTTGAGACATGGCTCAACGCGTCGGCAACGCTCGCTCCAATTATTTGGTAACCGTTCTTGTTGGGGTGCATGTCTGAAGCAGTGCGTGCGTACAAACCTTGGCCGACAGAATTCTTCAACTTCGCTAAAGGATAGACATATGGAATATTGTTTTCTCTGAGGACGGTGAAGGTTTCTGATTCTGCCAAACGTTCGTTGGCTATGAGCTTGCTGATTACATCACTGAGAGGAATCTGTGTGTTGTGCTCCAGGTACTCAGAAAAAACCATTTCTTTGGTTGGGATTACAACAATCACGAATTGAATCCCATTTTGCCTGCAGATTTCGTCTGTATCTTTGATCAGTTTATACGTGATTCGCATGCCTTCACGAACGCGTGGATCTTGCTGATCAAGCCCCTTCAACAACGCCTTCGGACGAAATGCCTCTTGGATGTTCTTATCGGGAATAATTAGAGAGGTGGCCACTCCAGGATAAAGTTGTGACGCATTGCGAATCTGCACTTCGCCTTGAACGCGTCCGCCGAATCCGGAATGAAAGAGCAATTGATAAACAACGCTGTGTCGCGATAGCCAAACACGCATTCTCTTTATGTAGGTATCGGTCTGTGGCGTTTCCGTGATGTTTGCCTTGACGTTCTGTGCCTTGAGTTCTCGAAGAGATGCCCAATAGTCGAGGCCGTATGTAATCTCATACGCGTTGTCAAAATCGTCCCCCATGTAGAGGCCCCAGACGATTACTTTAGGCTTCAGTTGCAACGCTTTGGTTTTGGTCAAGTAGAAATATTGGTTCGGACCATAGCCGCCCAGACCCATGTTGTAGACCTGGCGGCCCGTTGCGCGACCTAGAACATAGGGCCAAGAGTCCATCATTCTCGCCGTGTTTCCATAAGTGTGAGAATCACCGACTGCGACTATATCCGCACTCTCGGGTACTTTGCGGTTTCGGAATCCCCATTTGTCGAAACCTGCCATCGCACTCGGCGAAGGAACCCATCCCAAAATTGGATCTCCAACAACCTCGAGCGACAAGAAATCAGAAGCGTTCAGGAATAGACGAGAAGCAAATTCGCAGAGGACGAGTCCAATGCCAACCGAGACCATCAATACGATTAAGTTGACAAGGAATTTCTTGAGGATCTTCATGATTAGTCGAGCTTGAATTCAGCTCGCCAATCACCCTTCTCAGGCAGGGCAGGCTGATCCTTCTTCTCGAGCAAATAATTGCCAACCACCAAATAGTCCATCTCTGTTCTCATAAAACACCGATAAGCATCATCGGGGGTACAAACAATCGGTTCGCCACGCACGTTGAAGCTGGTGTTGACGATTACTCCATATCCTGTTTGCTCTTTGAATTTGTGGATCAATTCCCAGTAGCGAGGGTTCGTTTCCTTGCTGACGCTTTGGACGCGTGCGGAATAATCAATATGCGTGATGGCGGGCAAATCCGACCGCAAGAAGTAGAGCCTTTCGTAGAGAGGTTTGCTGTGATAGTCCGCGGGCAGAGGGATCTTCTTATCCTCGCGAACAGGGGCGACAAGCAACATGTAAGGAGATATGCAGTCCAAGTCAAAATACTCAGCGATGTCTTCCTCCAGTACGGAAGGCGCAAAGGGCCGAAAGCCCTCGCGATACTTGATTTTGAGATTCAGCTTCTTTTGCATTTCCGGGTTTCTTGCATCTCCCAGAATGCTCCGGTTACCTAGGGCGCGTGGGCCAAACTCCATGCGGCCCTGAAACCAGCCAACAACATTGCCTTCGCCTAACTTCTTAGCAACGTCCACAGCCAACGATTCATAGTCTTCGTAGAATCGCGCTTTGGCACCGTATTTTTGAATTATGCGGTCGATATCTTTGTTCGAAAACTCGGGTCCCAAGTACGAACCATCTGTTGCGTCGCGATATCCATTGAGCTGTCTTTCGTTTTCGTACAAGATGTGCCAGACAGCATAAGCTGCACCGACCGCACCGCCAGCATCACCGGCAGCCGGCTGGATCCACATCTCGTCGAAGATCTTCGCACGCAAGATTTTTCCGTTTGCAACGCAGTTGAGCGCGACGCCACCTGCTAATACAAGATTCCTGCTTCCCGTAAGCTCCTTCGCAGTGCGAGCAAGGAGCAGAACAGCCTCCTCTGTCACCTGTTGAATGGCCAAAGCCATGTCCATGTACGGTTGAGAAATCTCGGACTCGGGCCTCCGCCGTGGCACTCCGAAAAGTTGTTCCCATTTCTTTTCGTTTGCCATCTTCAGTCCAGTAGCGTAGTCGAAATACTCCATATTCAAGATGACCGAACCATCTTTTCGAATGTCCACAAGCTCAGTTACGATTTTTTTCCTGAAGTCTGCTGTGCGTTCGGCGTCCGGATTCCCATACGGTGCCAAACCCATCAGTTTGTACTCGCCGCTATTCACCGTAAATCCGGTGTAGAAGGTAAACGCAGAGTAAAGCAAACCGATGGAATGAGGAAACTGAAGCTCTTTAAGTATTTCGATATCCTTCCCTCGTCCGCGACCAATCGTGGTCGTGGCCCATTCTCCAACTCCGTCCACAGTTACGATGGCTGCTTCCGAAAAGGGAGAAGGATAAAACGCACTCGCCGCGTGAGATAGGTGGTGCTCAGGGAAATAAGCCGGGGGATTTCCTTCTCCGAGTTCCGCAAGGCTTTCCTTCAGC
>Ga0126376_10000721_pt1 | contig 16748 bp, 14 predicted proteins | sample PanSoiMetPlot_15_FD_92760 | JGI IMG/M metagenome (GOLD analysis project Ga0126376, IMG submission 92760) | Tropical forest soil microbial communities from Panama - MetaG Plot_15 | ecosystem: Environmental > Terrestrial > Soil > Tropical forest > Bulk soil | place: Panama | collected 2016-02-17
AAAGCGCGCTCAAGCTGTAGGAGTTCAGCACTCCGCCCTTCATCACGCAGAGCGTGCCCGTTCCTGCCCAAGCCATGCACTTCAGAAAGCCACGGCGGTCAATTCCATCGCCGTTGTGGTCAAACTTGATTTCGTCTTCTTTCTTCATCAGCTATTCCTCTCTGTTAATAAGGTGAGCGGCGGAGCACGTGTGCTGAGCCATGCCCGCCGCTCTGTGTGGACGACGTGCTACTGTCTGCATTACTCAGAGCCGCAAACTTTTATTCCGCAAATCCGCTATCGTTGCCTTATGCTGGCCGTCTCATAAAGCCGGAATAAATTTCGCCCTCCGGCAGTCTCCTCTCGTGGACGGCCAAACCAGGGCAGAAGGACGGGCGTGCTACCTTGCAGGACCGCGAGCAGTTTGATCGGCTCGTGCTGCCGCATTTGCGTGCAGCCTTCAACCTGGCGCGCTGGCTTTTGCGCAGCCGGGAAGACGCCGAGGACGTGACCCAGGAAGCCCTGCTCCGGGCGTTCCGCTTTTTTTCAGGTTTTTATGGTAGTGACGCCCGGGCCTGGCTGCTGCAAATTGTGCGCAACACTTGTTATACGTGGTTGGAGAAAAACCGCCCGATGGACAGTGCCGTCGAATTCGATGAATCGCTGCACCTCTCGCCCTTACCAGGGCCGGAAGCGCAAGCTCTTGCAGGCAGCGAGCGCGAACGCCTCACCAGGGCCCTCGAACAGCTTTCGCCTCGCTCGCGCGAAGTCATTGTGCTGCGCGAACTGGAAGGCTGCTCCTACAAAGAAATCGCATCCATTACCGCGATGCCCATCGGCACCGTGATGTCCACCCTCGCCCGTGCTCGCGAGCGGCTCCAGCAATTGCTCAGCCACCCTGGAACCAAGGAGGCTGTCCATGAACTGTGATGATTCCCGCGCATTCTTGCACGCCTATCTTGACGGCGAACTGGACGCACCCCATGCAGCTGACTTTTCACGCCACCTGCAAGGCTGCCCCAGCTGCGGCCGCGCTCTGCAAGCGCTGGAGTCTGTGCGCTCTTCCATGCAAAACGCAAACCTTCTTGAGCCTCTCCCCGCGGGTTTCGAAAGCAAGGTCCGGCGCCAGTTGGACAAGGTGGAAGAGCCCTCCTCACCGGCTTCCTCGCCGAGATTTCCCGTGTGGCGCTGGCTTGCTGCTGCAGCCGCTCTTTTGCTGGTGGTCGGCGGTTCCTGGAAATTCGCGCAGAAAGCTCGCGAAGGCGGCGAACCGCCCGCTTCGGCCGCCGATGCAGCTGCTTCGGAGCTTGTGGATGCGCACATCCGCGCGCTCCAGCCAGGCCACTTGACCGACGTCACTTCGACCGATCAACACACAGTGAAGCCGTGGTTTGACGGAAAAATCGCGTTTGCTCCACCAGTTCGCGACCTTGCCGCACAGGATTTTCCCCTCGTCGGCGGCAGGCTCGACGTTTTCCAGGGACGTACGGTCGCCGCTTTGGTCTACGGCCGTCGCAAACATTTCGTTAGTGTTTTTATTTGGCCCGACGCAACCCAGGACATGGAGCAATATGCAGGCACATGGAACGGTTATCAGTGGATTTCGTGGAAGCAGACCGGGCTGCGTTTTTGCGCTGTCGCGGACACAAGCCGAGAGGACCTCGTAGCGCTAAAGGATTTGCTCAGCCGCTAGTTTTTCTTTGCGGGTTTTGCTGAAGACTTCGGCATCTCCTTCGCGTAAATCAGATGCAACGTAATCTCATGGGTTTTGCCGGACTGCACCGGAAAATTCTTTTGCCATTCGGAAAAAACCCCATTCGCGGAAGCGCGCAAGTCGTAATTGTCTGTGTGCAGCTTTGTGATGGTGAAACGGCCGTGCGCATCCGCATGTACGGCGTGTGGTGCGTTTCCGCCTGACGATTGATACGTAATCGCCGCGTGCGGAGCCGGCTTGTCATCCGGCCCGAGCACGACGCCGGAGATTACGCCCGATGGTCCGCCGCCCCTTCTTTTGATTACATATTGGGCCTGTGCCGTCGTGGCCGTGATCGCAAACAACACCAGCGCGCTAGCCAAAAGTCGTTTCATTTTCTACTCCTGCCCCACTAGCGCCAGTGTAGTACTGGCCGGAACTTCCAAACCGGCCACCTCGGTTCTTTGTGCTGGAGATGAAACCTGCCTCTTCGGGCAGGTCGAATCGCGAAAGGCCGTCGCGCTTAAGTCAGTGTCGCCTCCAGGCTCAACCCGTCAATCATCGTTTCCAGTTTTTCATTCTCGGTGTCCCGCTGCGCCTCAGTGTCTTTGATTTTCTTGCGCAGAGTCGCAAGCTGCGTTTCCTGTTCGTCCAGCTGCTTTGTGTATCGCTGCAGCAGCGCTTTTTCTTCCGCGCTTCCTCGCAGCGCCTTCATGTTTTCCCGCAGCCGCCCCTGGTCGTCTACGATCCGGTCGATATCCTTTTGCCGATCTTCCATCTCCTGTTCCAGCCTCGCCACGACAGCTTTTTGCGCCGAGATTTTCTTCAAGGCATCGGTCATTTCCGCCGTGATGCTTCCTTGCTTTGAAAAATAGAGAATCTGGTCGTCAGTCAAATTTGAAATCTGATACGTCGTGAAGAGTGGATGTACTTCTTCGACCGGGAGCATGGCCGTCGCGTTGGGCGCAACCTCCAGCCGGAAACGGTTCGTCCCCGGCGCTTGCTCTTCTGGCTGTTTCGAATTCTTCAGAAAGTTCCATCCGATGCGCGCCGGATGTTCGATCACCAGCACGCGCGGTGTCGCATCCTGATTGCGCACCGTGTACGTCGTGCGCTGCTGCTCTTCGCTGACCTGTGTCATCGTGCCTTTCGAAATCTTCACCTTGGTCACGTGCTGCGGCGAAGCGTTCTGCTTCGCTTCCACAAGCAATCCCAAATCAGTGGCGTACGAGAGCAGCCGCTTCTCGCCCGGCTTGATGGCGTCCGTCAAGCCTTCGCCCGCGAATACTTCGCTCTCCAGCACGTTGAAGCTTCCGCCATCCAGCGTCAGCGCGCTCGTGTTTTTCATCCAGATGGCCCGCAGCGGCCGTCCGGACCCGCTCGTTCCGCTCCATAGTGAAACTTTCTCCGCTTCAATTTCCGTTTGCGCAATCGGCACGAGCGCCGACTGATTTTTCTTGAGCGTCACGCGGTCTTTCAATTTGTATTCGAACAAATCTCCCAGCCCCTGTCCGTTGGCCGCGGCAGCACTGATTTCTCGCGCTGCTTCAATCGCATTCGGTGGTGGCGGTGTGGCATAGAACATGCCGCTCATCGACCCACCTGCAACTCCGCCGGGAACTCCCCCTGTTGTTGCGAGCCCCAGCACGTTTCGGCCATTTATAGCCGGGCTTCCTACACGGGAGCGATTCGCCACTGCCATCTTTCCTGCACTCGTAACCGTGCCAGAACTCGTTTGCACTGCTACTTCATCGGCTGTAACTTCCACCGTGCTCGCGACGGATCCAACTTCCAAGCGCGCGTCGAACTGATTCTCGCCCACTCCCACGGAAAAATTGTTCACTCTGTATGACCTAAATCCCGATTCAGCGAAATTGAGCGTGTAATTTCCGGCGGCGAGAGAATTGAACTCATATCTGCCATTACCATCCGTACTGGTTTGAGCCACAGTTTTCCCACTTTCATCGATTAGCGTCACGCTCGCCCCAGCAACGCTGGCTCCGCTCGCGTCAGTCACCGTCCCATTCAGTTGGCCATTCCCGCCTAACAGCGTCGCCGCGTGCGTTTGCGGCGAAAGCTGCACGCTCTCCGGCAGCGCCACCACCGGCCGCCGCCCGTAATACGGCTCCGAAAGCTGCTGAATAAACGAATGCGGCGCGCCCGCCACCAGCGAAAGCTCCACGTCATTCCAATCCTCTCCAACCGTGTTGTCCACAATTGCCCAGCCTTGCAGCAGCGGCTTCTTTCCTTCCTTTGAAGGCAGCACAATCCGGTACGTCGTCTTCCAGATCGGCACTTCACTGATGTAGCTTACGTACAAATTTCGCTCGCCATTTCCGGTCGTCGAAATGGTCATCCGCCGTACATCCTGCTCACGCGCTGACGCCACCAGTTCTAAATACTTCGCAACTTCCGTATTCAAATCGCGATCTACAATCCGCACGCTCGTGTTCATGTTCAAATCCACATTACGCACTTCGCCCGAATCGCTAATGATTGAAATCTGCTCCATCTCTACGGAGCCTGCGGTCCCCATGCGCGTCTTGCGTTCCACGCTTAGGAGTTTTCCCGCAATCGGCGCGTTCGCCCCACTGCGAATCTCCACGCGCGCTCCTCGCAGCGCCCCCAAAAATTCCGCGACCGTTGGCCGCTCTCCAAGCGCCAGACGCAAAGTCGCAAGCCGCCGCGCCAGCGGCGCTTCGCTGTTGTAATCCACACCGGTAATCCTACCGCCCGAAAGATCGAGCACCGTCAGCGACTTCAACACATCATTCAACTGCGCGCTCGTAAAGTCCACGTGCACATCCTGACTCCCGCGCACGCGCCCCAAATGTTCGAAATATCCCACGCCATTCTTGTAAAGCACCACGCGCCGCACCGGCAGCCGCGTTGACTCGGCACTGCTCGCCGCACTCGCTTCACGCGCGTCCGTCGTTTTGATTTGTGCTTTTGGATTTTCTTCCGCCGCAACCGGCCCGGTGAGAAGAGCTAGTACGCACACACCCGCAGTGAACCGTTTCATAGGCCACACTCCACTCCGAAGAGATAACTGCCTTGTTACGCAAGATGCGGGTTACTCCGCGCGAGTTGTCCAGTTTCACTAAGAGAACGTAAGTGGGAAAAACTCTTGCGCACGAAGCCGCCCGGCTTTGACTCTCCCACTCTCGCGCGGCTTCGTGCCTTGCGCTTGTCTTGTATGAAGGAGTTAGACTCCGGCAATTCGAAGGAGTTCCCGCGGAGGCCCACGTCTAAGCGCGTGCTCTCATTGTTCGGAAAATCAGTAAATGGCTCATCCACGCCACCTGCACTAAATACGCTGGTAGCCAAACGTACGGAAAGTACGCCACAAACGTGTTCGCGGGTTCATTCTGAAAATGCCGCAAGGGCGTCGGCATCGAAAGCACCGCAATCGCCATCACGTTCAGGAGCAGCGCCAGGCCCATCGTGTTCCACGCGTAGATCAGCCACTTGGGCGCTTTGTTTTTCGCAACGAGCCATGCCATCGGCAGCGCCGTCAGTCCTGTCACCACATCAAAGTTTCTTCCTTCCAGCGTCATCTGCGCCGGCAGAAATCCCGCGCGGTATCCCAAATCCAAAAAAATCTCTACTGCTACACGAAACACTTGCAATCCAATCAGCCACGCGAGTCCCGGGCCCTCAGTCAATTTCGAAAACGCGGAGAAGTAACTCGCGAAATAGACTCCGACGAACGCCAGTCCCACCAACACCATCAATCTCGGCGGCCGCTGGCTAAAATCATGCAGCTTGGCCGTGTAACCCAGTACTCCTGTCACCGCAAGCCACGCGAAAAACGCGCTGCCCACCTGTTTGCTTCGCCGCGTCAGCTCGCCCTGTACTGCGCCTACAATCAGCGAAAACAAAATCGTCAAATACACCGGACCCGGAGTCATAGCGCGCCATTATGAGGCAGGCCGATTTTTCCGGCCACACCATATAACGTCCCACTACCCCGAGCATCCAATGCGGTATGCTTCGCCGGTGTGCCTCGAACGCCGTTCTTTTGCTTTTCTGCTTGTTCGTTTTTTGCTCGCCTGTCTTCCCGCAGCAGCCGCAATTTCCCTCCGAAATTCCCATCGAACGCTGCGACGTCCTCCCTATCGTCAAAGTTCGCATTGACGGCGCGGAAATGCGCTTTCTCCTCGACACCGCTGCGACCACGACACTGAATCTAAAATCGTTCGCCTCCGGCCGCTCAAAGGAAATTCGTGTCTCATCATGGAGCGGAACAGCCGCAACCAGCGCTCGGGAAGTCTCCCTCCCCGAACTCACTTTCGGCGAGCATACTCTCCGCGACCTAAAACTTCCCGCGATTGACCTCAGTCCAATCGGCAAAGCGTGCGGCGGCAAAATCGACGGCATCCTCGGCGTGGACCTTCTCGACAAGATGGGCGTTACCATTGACCTCAAGCGGCGCATCGCTTCCCCGGCTTCTGCGCCGCCCGATGCTCGCGCCTTGTACAACCAGATGGAAGCCGCAATGCATCATTGCGCCACTGCCTTCAACACAGGCAACGCGGCCGAGCTCGAAGATTGTTTCGATCCCGAAATCATCCTCTACGCTCCGCAAGGAGAGTTTCGTGGACGTACTCAGGTCATGAAATATCTGCAGGATCGCTTCCTGCATTACGCTCCCAATCTCTGCTACGACATGTCTATGCGTGAAGTTCGTCTGTTTGGCGACGCACTTTGGTATTCCTACGATTACTCCATCGATTCTCCCAAGGAGCACATCGCCGGACATGGCATGTCCATATGCCGCAAAGAGGGCGCTCGCTGGCGCGTCTTGAACATTCACAATTCGCTTCTTGAGCCCAACGCTCCCGTCGCCGAGACAAAAACGCCGGCACCAAAATAAAAGGGTGCGATCGCTCGCGCCCTGAATCGAATTCTTCGGAATAAACCGTTTCGTTAGAACTACTGTTTCGCCGCTGACGCTGAAGCCGGTTTCGCGAACATTTCATCGTCAATCGGCAAATTGTTTTTCACCTGCGTCAGCTTGATTCGAATCACCGCTCCTTTTTCGGTACGCCTCATGCGAAATGGAATCATCATCCCGTCCACGGAGCGGTAATCGTCCATGTCCAGCCTCACCGTGCTTGTTCCTTCCGGTTTTGTGTACGTCTCCACGCTGCGAATCGGCAGTCCCGTTTCGGCGTCGAAGTAGAGTTTCGTCATCTCGTTTTTCTGTGCCGAATACTCCACCACGTATGCGCTTTGAAGTCCTACCTTTTCCACGCCCAGAACTTTCCCCGTTGCCGCCATCAAGATCATCGTGGACTGCTCCGAGAATTGCGACCGTCGCAGGCGGCCCTCCAGTTCCTCGCCTTTGTATTCGTGATAGCCTCCGCGCGGATCTTCCGACCACGCCGATTTTCCGTCGCACACTTCGCGCATCTCCAGATCCTGCGGCAGCCTCATCTTCATCAGCGATTTGTCCGGCGCCTTCTTGTAAATCTCAATCGCCACAAAGGCGGAGGTATCTTCCGTCTGCAGCACGCCCTTCATCATGATCGTGCTGCTGGACTTCCAGGCCGCTGAACCGCCCATCGCTTTGTCTGCACGCTCCAAAATCTCTTTCAACGAGGGTAACTCGGCATCCGGTTTTGCGGCAGGGTCTGCTCCGTCTCCCGGCGCGGCAGCTTCGGCGAGCTTTCCTCGCACCATCGAAATGTTGCCAGGAGACGCCGTTTGGCTGAAAACGCCGCGTGGAGTGAGCAGCAGCACGATGACCGTGGCAATAAGCAACGCAAGTGCGCGCTTCCATAAGGCTTGCATGAGCGTACCCTCCCTTACGGCCGGCCACAGCCCGCCTTCGGTAAGTCTGTCCGTTCGTTCCGCCCCACTCCATAGAACGCCTGGTCCATTGTGTTTGCCGCGGCACTGTCCCGAAGTTCAGGTGTGCGTTTTCCACGTCCCATTTCTTCTGAAGCACACCGTTCAAACGATTTTCTTCATTAATTCGTATCGCTTGTTAATCTGGAGAGGACGCATTAACAAATTTTAACAAATATAGAATGGACGAATAACGAGGAATGAAGACTCTCCGCTTCCTTCTTGCATTGACGACTCAGAACAACGACTATCAAATCGAGCAAGCCACGTCGGCTCGCGCCGCGGCAAAGGACGTCGGCGCCGAACTCGAAATCGTCTACGCCGACGGCGACACCATTACGCAAAGCACACAGATTCTCCGTGCTATCCAGGCCGACCCACTGCTACGTCCCTCCGCAGTCATTTTTGAACCGGTAGGAGGGACCGCTCTTCCGCAGGTCGCACGTACGGCTGTTTCTGCCGGCATCGGCTGGGGCGTTTTGAATTCCGATCCTGCTTACATTTCTGAGCTGAAAGGTTCCGCTCGCGCGCCGATTTTCTCTGTAAGCTCCGATCATAAGGAAATCGGGCGCATCCAGGGCCGCCAGTTCGCAGCACTGTTGCCACGCGGAGGCTCGATTCTTTACATTCAAGGACCTTCGGACAACGCCGCGGCGAAGGATCGCACTGCCGGTATGCAATCCGTTCTTCCTTCGAACACTCAAACCGTAATGCTCAAGGGCCAATGGACGGAAGAGAGCGCCATGAAGTGTGTCAACTCCTGGCTCAAGTTGACGGCGTCCGGAAAGTCAACCATTGATCTCGTTGCCGGACAGAACGACGTCATGGCCATCGGCGCTCGCCGCGTCTTTTCGACCATCTCCAACCTCGATGAACGTGATCGCTGGATGCATGCCCCCTATCTCGGAGTGGATGGCCTGCCCAAAACCGGTCAGGCTTGGGTGCGCGACGGATCGTTAACCGCAACCATCGTCGTTCCGCCCAACGCCGGCCAGGCGATTCACTTGCTCGCCGCTGGCCTTCAATCCGGAAAATCAGTTGCCGAACGTACCTTCACTGTTCCGCAATCCATGCCCGCGATTGACAAATTGTCCCCTGTTCAACTTGTAGGCTAGCTTGCAGTGTCTTATCCGCGCTGAACCGAAACGTGTAAGATAAAAGCTCCTTCAGGGGAGCTGATCTCCGCCATGCGTACGGCAGGCCTCGCAACATCGCGAATGCTGCTTTTTGTTCCTGCCCTAGCTTTCTGTCTCTTGCCCCTTTCCGCGCGGGCTCCGCAAGCTGCACTCGATCTTGACGGCAAAACAGTCGACCCCATCAAGGCGTCGCGGGGGAAAATCGCTGTTCTTATTTTTGTGAGCACCGATTGCCCGATTTCCAATCGCTACGCACCATTGCTGCAACATATGAATGAAGCGTATTCAACAAAAACGAAATTCTGGCTTGTCTACCCGGACAAAAGGGCAACCGCGCAAGAAATCGCCAATCATCTGAAGCAATTTCATTACTCCATTTCTCCGCTTCGCGATCCCGATCACTCGCTCGTCAAACTTGCAAAGGCCGCGACTACTCCCGAAGCCGCCGTCTTCGATGCGCAAGGCCGGCTTCTCTATCACGGCCGAATTGACAATTGGTACGAAAGCCCCGCTCGTTCCCGCACCGCCGCAACCACACATGAACTCCATGACGTTCTCGAAGCAGCCACTAACGGTAAGCCGACTCCGCTCGCCTCCGCCCCCGCCGTGGGTTGCTACATTTCTGATCTCGAATGACCGTCTCCGCGAAACGTATCGGCCTTGCGTTCTTGTTCTTTGCTATTGCTGCGATGGCTTTTGCGCAAGCGCACGCAAAATCGAAACCAGAAGAAGAACATCGCGTCACCTTCAATCGCGATCTTGCTCCCATCGTCTTTCGTGCTTGCGCGCCTTGCCATCATCCCGGCGAAGCTGGGCCTTTTTCTCTCCTCACGTACGGTGATCTAAAATCCCACGCGCGCCAGATCGCAGACGTCACGCAAAAACGCATCATGCCGCCGTGGCTTCCCGAACCAGGCGAATTCAAATTCAACGATGATCTCCATCTCTCCCCCGAAGAAATCGCACTCTTCCAAAAGTGGGTTGAAGCAGACATGCCCGAAGGACCTCCTGCCGATCTTCCTATCGCTCCCAAGTTCAATCCCGGTTGGCATCTCGGCCAACCCGATCTAATTCTTCACGCCGATTCTTCTTTCGAGGTTCCGGCTAGCGGCAGCGATGTTTACTGGAATTTCGTTTTCCGCGTCCCCCTGGAGAAGACTCGCTGGATCAAAGCCATCGAAATCCGCCCGGGCGAACGCCGCCTCGTCCATCACGCAAATCTGATCGTCGACCGCTCCGAATCTGCGCGCCGTCAGGAAAAATCTCCTGGCAGCGGCTTTCCTGGCATGGAATTGCAAATCGAATCCGAGTCGTTCGATCCTGACGGCCATTTTCTTTTCTGGAAGCCCGGCACAATTCCCGAGCCGGTGCCGCAAGGCATGGCCTTGCGACTCGATCCAGGCAATGACCTTGTCCTGAACACGCACTTACAGCCTTCCGGCAAAGCCGTAAAAATTCAGCCCGCCATCGGCATCTATTTCACAAACGAGCTGGCCACAAAATTTCCATTGCTGTTACAGCTCGAAAACGATCGCAAACTCGACATTCCTCCCGGCGAACAAAACTTCGTCGTCACCGACGAATTCGCTCTTCCCGAACCCGTTTCGCTTCTCGCGATCTATCCCCACGCTCACTATCTCGGCCGCGATATGCTCGCCCGGGCAAAATTCCAAAACGGCGAAACAAAAACTCTTCTTCACATTTCCCAATGGAATCTGAATTGGCAGGCTGTTTTCACTTACACCACTCCCGTGGATCTTCCCGCGGGTACGACTGTTTCCATGCGCTACACCTACGACAATTCCGAAAAAAATATCGCGAATCCCAACACGCCGCCACAACGAGTCTTAGCCGGAAATCGCGCCACTGATGAAATGGCCCATCTTTGGCTACAAGTCTTGCCGCAGTCGCCCACAACCGAATCGCACGACCCTCGCCGCGTTCTTCAGGAAGCGCTCGCCCATCATCATGTCGAAAACAATCCGGATAATTTCGAAGCCCACTACAATCTCGCCGCCATGCTTCAAGCGCGCGGAGTGTTATCGCAATCCATCGAGCACTATCAGCGCGCGCTCGCCTTGCGTCCTGGCGATGCCGTAGTTGAAAATGCCCTCGGCAGCGCTTTTTTTTCAGCGAATGATTTGCCGCTAGCCATCGTGCATCTTTCTGCGGCCGCAAAAGCCCGTCCCGACTATTTCGATTCGCAATACAACCTCGGCCTTGCGCTCGCTACAAGTGGGCAATTTCCCGCCGCAATCGAACATCTCCGCGCCGCTTCAAAGCTTCATCCCCAGGATGCCGACGCCGAAGCCAATCTCGGAGGCGCGCTCGCTGCAAACGGTGACACACAAGAAGCAATCGCCCACCTTCGCCGCGCCTTGCAATTAAATCCGCAGCACGCCCTCGCTCGCGAAAATCTCGACGCCGTCCTCAAAGACGCAAAACCTTAGATTCGCCACGCAACAAGCCGCTCGTGAACTACCGGAACCCTTTATTTGGCCCCCCGGTAAACTGCGACCCAGCCAGCGCGGCGCAAAAGCCCCTTTGCCCAATCCGCTATGAACTTTACGGCCGGGCAGGCGCCGAATTTAGAGCTATTCCAGCGGCGAAGAGAATTGTCCTGGGACCGCGCGAAAACCCGGGTCACGCTTCAAATCGAATCGCAAACTCGCGCGATCCAACACTCGCCCATCCAGAATTACTGTCTCGATTTTGCGTGTGTCGCTGATATTCACCGCAGGATTCCCGGCCACAATCAATACGTTTGCGCGCCTTCCAGCCTGCAAGCTTCCCCACTCCGCCTCCGCTTTCATGATCCGCGCCGCGTTCGACGTTGCCGTTCGAATCGCTTCGAGCGGCGTCATCCCCGCCGCAACCAGCAGCTGCAGCTCATGATGAATCGCTTCACCCTGAAAAACTCCCGGGTACGGCGCGTCCGTCCCTGCCGCCAGCAGCACATGCGCGTCCAGGAGTTTCTTCACGTTCTGCTTCATCTCATCAAATCCCACAGCCGATCTTTCCGTTTCCTTCTTTTCTTTTTCACTCAGCGTGCGTGTAGCCTCCGCGCGCAATTCCTCCAGGACCCACGGCGGCGTTGTGTCCGCAATTAGCGGCTCGTTCAAAAAGCGCAAATCGGCCAGCCGCCTTCGCGCCGAGTATTCTTCGACCACCAGAGTCGTAATGACGAACAATCCGCTGCTCTGCAAAACATTCATATCTTCCGCGGACATCTTACGCGTTGGCGCGTGCGCAAAACCGTCAATTCCTGTCTGCACGAGATCCGGAGAGCCGTTGCGCTCCCATTGGTCGATAATCACACGCAACCCCACTTTGTGCGCTTCCTCCACCAACCTCCGCAACATCCGATCCGAAAGATTCGCGTAGCCTTTCAGCAAATCCACGCCGGCGGTTTTGTCCCGCGCTACAAAACCGGGAAGCTGGCTCCGCGAAGCCACCGCGTACGCCAAATCGGGCCACGCCGGATCGGCTGCATCAATCATCGCGCCGACGCAATAAATTCGCGGACCCAGCACGTGCCCGCTCGCCACCTCTTGCCGCAATTGCAAAACCCACGGCTGATAATTTCCAGTGTCCAGAATCGTCGTTATTCCGGAGTAGAGCATCGCGTTGAAGTAACGCTGATACCCCAGCAGTTCCACGCTAATGCCGTCCCACCCGCCCTGCAAATGCACGTGCATGTCCGCGAGGCCTGGCATTACCGTTTTGCCGGTCGCGTCGATGATTTGTGCGCCCACTGGAATTCGCGCGCCGGCCGCGGGGCCGGCATATTGAATCTGTTTGCCGGAAAGAATTACCGTGCCGTCTTCAACCGGCGGACCACCGAGACCGTCAATAATCCGCGCGTGAACAATCGCCAGCGGTTTTTCCTCTGCCGTGCTGGTTAATTGGAAGAAAAATGCAAACAAAGCTGCGAACACAAGAATTCGCAAGAAACACTTCATGTGACTTCTCCCTGCTTTCTTGAACAGATTGGCGAAGTCTAGTGATACCTGCGACTAGGGTCAACTTTGTGAAAGGGAATTCTGCCGCGAACGTGCAGGTCTACGGCGTGCGATTCGCCGACGTGGCGGAGTCAATCTTCTCCAGTTCGGCTTTTACGATTGGAATTGCATCCGCTGGAGTGCCCACACGCCGGTATTGCGATGCAAACATTTTCTGGTGCATCGAGATTTGCGAGAACAATTTTCGTGCGTCGAAATCATATTGCGAATACGTTGGCAACCAAACTCCTGGCGCAAATTCATACCGCTCCTGTATGAAGTGGCTGCCCTTATAGATTTTCCCGAGAAAAAGTCCGAACGAGATGTCTTCGATCACATCTCCCTGGATGCGCGCCATTTGCCCCGAAGCTTCGTCTAGCCATACGAATCCTTTTACTTTGGCGAAAATGGAAGCGCCGCGGCTCGTCGGTTTGTAATTCGGATTCGGCTCCATACTGTATTTGGAAAGCGTTCGATCCCCGCGCGTTTCCTGCCCGAGCAGCGTAAAGATGAAAGCATTTCGCGTTTGATCAATCAGATCCAATCGCTCCTTCTGCTTTTTGTTCACTTTTTCGTATGCTTCACGCTGCTGCTTGCCGCTGGCGGCCGCCCACGTGAGCGTGCTCAGCAGCTTTTCAAGTTCGCTGCGATACGCCTCCGCACTAGTAGGAGCGGCGTCCGGTCCCAATGCGATGTGCGCAATGCCCGTCCCCGCCGGGAACACCCGTGAAACAGTTATGTTGGCGGGCTTGGAATCGCCCGATTTTCTGTCCTCTACGCGTTCGATCCGTTCGTACAAATAGAGCGCTTTCTCGGATTCCTTTAGCCCAGCCACGGCTCTCTCAAAACGAGGGTCAACTGTAGTACCGTCTGAGTCGGCTGCGGGTATCTCCCCAGCAGGAGCGACAGGATTGAGGGCAAGCAGCGAGGCGGCTATCAAGAAGAAGCGCGGAACGGGTCTCGTCATAAACCAATCGTGTGAAAGGCTACCCATTCGATTCTTTCCCGTTCCGGGCTGTGGCACGATACCTGCCACCAGGCTGCGTTAGTCGGGAGGCTCTCCATCTTAGTTTACCCAACCTTTGCACCTTCGAGTCTGTGAAAATTCCGGGGATATTGCAAAGGCTGTTTTCTCCCTATGTCCCACGTAAATCGTTGATAGTGATATAGTTAAGAGGCCGTAACGGGAAGGCGCGTAGTCACGGGCGAGATTTTTCCGCTGAATTTCATCAAAACCCAAATGCCGTTACGAAAATTTGGCGTCTAAAGGAACGAAGAGGCCCGCCCGCGCGTAATACAATTGAGATTGAGAATCGAGTGGAGGGTGGCTTTGGGTGTGGTTCCTATGGATGGTCTTTCAAGGGTGGCCCCGGCCGGGGAGCGAGCAGGACGTCTCCGCCTGGGAACCTGGCGCGGCTCCCTGGTCACCTTCCTCGAAACCCTTCGCCTCGCCTTGGACTCTCTTCGCGCACATAAGCTCCGCAGTTTTCTGACACTTCTGGGCGTCATTCTTGCGGTCATGACGTTGGTTGTGGTCATGAGCGTCGTTTCCGGAATGAATCTCTATGTTTCTGAAAAAATCGCCAATCTCGGCGCAAACGTCTTTATCGTGGATCGCTTCGGCATTATTACCAGCCGGGACGAATTTATTAAGGCTCAAAAGCGCCCGCTGATTACGATCGAAGACTATGAGCGGCTGCGGGACAGCATGAAAACGGCAAAGGCCGTGGCTGCCCTGGACGATCACCAAGTGGACTTGCGGAGTGGAAACGAAAAGCTGGCGGGCACGGACGTGATGGGTGTTACTCCGAATTACGCTGAGATCGAAAACATCAATGTGGCAGAGGGAAGATTCATCACCCAATCGGACGATGACCATCGCGCGGAGGTGGTGTTCATCGGCGCGGATGTCGCGGCGAAGTTCTTTCCCAACGTCGATCCGGTTGGAAAGACCATTCGCGCGGAAACGCACGAGTATCAAGTGATCGGCGTCGCAGCTGCGATCGGCACCGTATTTGGCCAGTCGCAAGACAACTTCATGATCATGCCGATTCACACGTTTGCCAAGGAACTGCATCGGCAGCGCGACTGGCTGACGCTTTTCGTGCAGGCGCCGAGCGCGGAGATGATGGAAGCAACGCAGGACGAAGCCCGCATGCTCATGCGCGCCTGGCGACACCTGCCTTACGACAAGCCGGATAATTTCGCCATTCTGGGTTCGGACTCGATCATGAAGCTGTGGCACGACTTGACTGGTACGTTGGCGGGAGCCGCCGTTGGTTTGGTCAGTGTGTTCATGGTAGTGGGCGGCATTGTGATCATGAACATTATGCTGGCGAGCGTTACGGAACGAACGCGCGAAATTGGAATTCGCCGCTCGTTGGGCGCGCGAAAGAAGCATATTTTGTTCCAGTTCATGACGGAGTCTTCTGTATTGGCAGCCGTGGGCGGATTGATCGGTGTATTTGGCGCCTATGGAGTCGTGTTGCTGGGGCGGGCGACGACGTCGATCCCGATGGAGATGCAGACGGCAGCTGTGATTACTTCCTTGGTCATTTCGACGTTGGTGGGCCTCTTCTTTGGAATTTTTCCGGCGATGCGCGCGGCCAAGCTGGATCCGATCGAAGCGCTGCGGGCGGACGGGTAGGGCGCAATGGCACAGGCACATGGCGAAAACCTAAAACAGGCCATGGACACGCTGCGGACGCACAAGTTGCGCAGCGGTCTGACCGTGTTTGGCGTAGTTCTCGGCGTAAGCGTGATTATGCTGGTGGCAGCGCTGCTGACTGGTTTCGACAACCAAGTCCAGGAAATGGTGAAGCAATACGGAGCTGACACCGCGTTCGTTTCCAAGTGGGATCAAGGAATGCATGGTGGACCGCCGCCGCTCGAGGAACGGCAGCGCAAGCCTTTGACGCTCGAAGACGGAAAAGCGCTCAAAGAACTCTGCCCGGCGGTCAAGAACGTGACGGTTTTTCTGCAGACCAATTGGCAACAATCGCACGCAGTGCGGACGAAAGCAGGCGAGGTGACCGGAATCGACTTCCGGGGGGTCCAGCCGAATTTCGGACAGGTCTACGCGAACGCTGCTACGCTTGAAGGGCGCTTCCTGGCGGACGGCGACGATGAGCACAGAGAAAAAGTCGTGATGCTTGGTGAAAACGTCGCGCCCGTCCTTTTTCCGGAAGGCCATCCCATCGGCAAAGATGTGTTTATCGATGGCTCCGCGTTCACAGTTGTAGGCGTGGTCGAGAAGCCGAAAGGCGGGTTCGGCAATGGTGACGAAGACCGCCGCGTACTGATTCCCTACAACACGTTTGCCAAGGTCTATCCCGCGGCGGATGAAGTCAACATGCGGTTCCAGGCATATCCGGGATTGCTGGATCAGTCTGTCGACCAGGCCACGGAAGTCCTTCGTCGCCGGCGCCACGTAGCCCAGGGCGGAAAGGATAACTTCTCCATCCGCACGGCGGCGCAGGAAGTGGAGAACTTTCACAGCATCATGCTCATGGTTTACGTCGCCACCATGGTTCTTAGCGCAATCGGTTTGCTTATTGGCGGCGTCGGCGTCATGAACATCATGCTCGTCAGCGTCACCGAACGCACCCGCGAAATCGGCATCCGCAAAGCAATTGGCGCGCGCAGCACCGATATCACGTGGCAGTTTCTGCTGGAAGCGATGACTCTAACGGGCGCTGGCGGCGTGCTCGCCTTGGTGTTCGTGAACGGATTGGTCTTCCTGATTCGCGCAACGATCGGCTGGTCCGGCATTGTTCCGATCTGGGCCGCCGCGACAGGCATTGTGGTCAGCGTCAGCATCGGCCTCATCTTCGGCGTTTGGCCCGCCGTCAAAGCCTCCAAACTCGACCCCGTCGAAGCCCTCCGCTACGAATAAATATGCGAGCGTTGTAGCGCCTGTCTGGGCGTCGACTGGCAGTTTTACGGGGACGCTACAAACATGTACCCATCGTGGACCGCGACTGTTAGCGGAACGTCTACCTGCAGTTGTCCATAAGGAGGCGAGGCATGATGAAACCCGGTCGTCTCAGTTTTCCAATACTGCTGTGGCTTGGCTTTTCTTTTCTT
>Ga0126376_10000722_pt1 | contig 16720 bp, 12 predicted proteins | sample PanSoiMetPlot_15_FD_92760 | JGI IMG/M metagenome (GOLD analysis project Ga0126376, IMG submission 92760) | Tropical forest soil microbial communities from Panama - MetaG Plot_15 | ecosystem: Environmental > Terrestrial > Soil > Tropical forest > Bulk soil | place: Panama | collected 2016-02-17
CCGCCGACATCGCGCATGATGACGCGCACCTGATCGGCGGGGACGCCCAGAATTGTGGCGAGATCGTCCTTGAGCCGCCACGCACCGCCGTTGCCGGCGTAGAGTGTATATCGCCGACTTTTGGGGGCGAATTCACAGGCCGCGGCGCGCGGTTCCATCGGTACGCCGGTGACGCGTTGTACCTGCGTTTCGAACTGCACCACGTGGGCAGCGCCGGCGAAAGCCGTTTCGGTTGCGGCGCGATCGCCCAGCTCGCCGTCAACAACGACGTTTGATCCCGCTTCGTTGAACAGGCGTGGCGCGTCTGGACGCACCGCCTCGAGCGTGTCGGTGACTGCAGGCAGGGCTTCGTAGTCGATCGCGACAAGCTCCGCCCCATCCTTTGCGGCCGCGACCGTTTCCGCGATCACCATGGCGACCGCTTCGCCGACGAAGCGGACCTTGTCGGCAGGCAGCGCATAATGGGGTGCCGTGAAGGTCTTGAAACCGTCGCGCTCCCGCGGGATGAGTTCCGCCGGATGCTGCGACCATACCTTATGGGGAATCGGCCGCAGCCCGTCAGCCAGGAGATCGCGCCCGGTGAGTACGGCAAGGACGCCCCGAGCCGCCATGGCGGGCGCGATGTCGACGGCGCGGATGTGCGCATGAGCGTGGGGCGAGCGCACCATCACGGCATAGGCTTGGCCGGGAAGATTGATGTCGTCGGTGTAACAGCCCTTGCCGGTCACGAGGCGCAGGTCCTCCTTGCGGCGGACCGGCTGTCCGATGCGGGCGCTGGTCGGTTTATCGGCCATGCTGGTGTTTTTCGCTTTTATCGACCGAACGGCGCGTCCTCAAGCTCGCCGCTCGGCCACAAACCGTGCCGCGGCCTTGAGGAGCGCCGCATCGGCGCCGAACGGCGCGAGGGCGGACTCGGCCTGGTCGATCAGCCCGAACAGCTTCTTTTTGGCCTTGGCGACGCCGAGAATTCCGACAGCGGTCGCCTTGCGGGCGTCGGCGTCCTTGCCGGTCGCCTTGCCGACGGTGGCGACATCGCCTTCAACGTCGAGGATATCGTCGGCGATCTGGAATGCCTCGCCGATAATAGCGCCGAACCGGTCGAGCGCCATGCGCTGACCCTCGTCGGCCCTGCCGAGAATCGCCCCGGCCACGCAGCCATGGCGCAACAGCGCTCCCGTCTTCATGGCCTGCAATTCTTCGACATCTGCCAGGTCCATTTGCGGCGGCACCGCAGCAAACCGGCCCTCGGCGGCGAGATCAAGCATCTGGCCTCCAGCCATGCCGCCGATCCCCGCCGCGCGTGCAAGGGCGAGCACCAGCGCGATGCGAACCGCGGGATCCGGGTGAGTCTCGGGTCGCGACAGGATGTCGAACGCGAATGTCAAAAGGCTGTCGCCCACCAGAATGGCGGTTGCCTCGTCGAATGCCTTGTGCAGCGTCGGCCGGCCGCGGCGCAAATCATCATTGTCCATCGCCGGCAGATCGTCGTGTACGAGCGAATAGCAATGCACGCATTCAAGTGCCGCTGCCGCCATCAGGCTCAGCTCCCGCGGCACCGCAAACAGCGCCGCGCTCTCGACCACCAGAAACGGTCGGAAGCGTTTGCCGCCGCCGAGGCTGGCATAGCGCATCGCCTCCAGCAGGCGAGCCGGGCGAGCGCGCTCGCCTGCCAGGGCTGCAGAGCCAAGGAGTCGATCGAGAAGCGTTTCGGTTAACGCCGCAATCTCGCCAAGCCGCGTCTCAAATCGCGCGCTGCCGTTGTTTGCCGCCATGCTAAATCCTTGAACCTATAGGGCTTCGACCCGCCGGTCCGGCGCTGTAGAAAATGCAGAAAACCGCAACTTCGATCTCGCCGGGGCGTTATATTGCGTATCTCTTTCGGGGTACAACAGTTCCGGTCGGAAGCCGGACTCCTGGGTAGTTAACGACACAATGATCCTTGAAATCACGGCGTTTCTTGCGCTGGCGATATGGTGTTACCTGGCTCTCGGCAGGGGCGGCTTTTGGCGTTGCACCGAGCGCGACGACGCCACTGCGCCGGCGCCGGCGGTCTGGCCCCGCGTCGCCGTCGTCATTCCGGCGCGCGATGAGGCCAACGCCATTGGCCGATGCCTCGGTTCGCTGCTCCGTCAGGACTATCCCGGGTCTTGGTCGGTGATTGTGGTCGACGACAATAGTGGCGACGGCACCGCGGACGTTGCGCGCAGCGCCGCATATGATTGCGATGCTCGAAGTCGGCTGACGGTCGTGCCGGGGGCCGTGCTGCCCCGCGGATGGACCGGCAAGCTCTGGGCCCTGAGCCAAGGCACGACAGCCGCCCAGTCCCTTGATCATGGGGTCGACTATTTTCTTCTATCGGATGCGGATATTGTATATGCGCCAGAGATGCTGCGCTGGATCGTTGCTCATACGCTTTCCCGTGGCGACTTGCTTTCGTCGCTCATGGTCAAGCTGCGCTGCGACAGCAAATCGGAGCGCGCGCTCATTCCGGCATTCATTTTCTTCTTCCAGATGTTGTATCCGTTTGCCTGGGTCAATCGCGTTGACTGTCGGACTGCGGCGGCCGCCGGAGGATGTATGCTGGCGCATGCCCAAACCTTGCGGGACATCGGCGGTATCGAAGCGATCCGCGATGCCTTGATCGACGATTGCGCGCTGGCTCGAAAGTTCAAAGCCAAAGGATCGATCTGGCTAGGGTTGACTGATCGTGTCGCCAGCATCCGCAGCTACCCGGGGTGGTCCGACATCGGTCAGATGGTGTCACGCTCGGCCTATGCGCAACTGGGATATTCGCCGGTGCAACTCGCCGTGGCTGTGTCGGCCCTGGTGCTCACCTTTATGGTTCCCCCGGTCGCGGCGCTTGCGGGATCAGAATATGCGTCCTTGTTCGGGCTCACCGCGTGGGCCACAATGGCGCTCCTCTTTGTTCCGACGCTGCGTATCTACGGAATTTCGCCTTGGGGTGGGGTGGCACTGCCAGCGATCGCGTTCGCATACCTGATGTTCACCCTCAATTCCGCGTTCCAATCGGCCCGAGGAAAGGGCGGCTTTTGGAAAGGTCGATTTCAGGCCGCGAGGGCGAAATGACGGGTGCGGCAGAGCTGCGGTCGGGCAAAGGTCACCGGGACGAGAATTTCCCGGTCGCATCGTTTTTGATTAAAGCGAAGCATCGCGCCCCGATTCTTGCATTTTATGAGTTCGTCCGCACGGCTGACGACATCGCCGACCATCCGGGGCTTGAGTCGAGCGAAAAACTCGCCCATCTTGATGCGCTTGAGGCCGGTCTTCTCGGCCGTATCGAAGGCGAGGAAGTTGCGCAGCGACTGCGCGCCGCACTGAAAGAACGGCGATTGTCTGCGCGCCATGCCCAGGAGCTGCTCACCGCGTTTCGCATGGATGTTACCAAGCTGCGCTACCGCACTTGGGACGAGCTGATGGAATACTGCCGATATTCCGCGATGCCGGTCGGACGTTTTGTGCTCGATGTTCACGGCGAGCCCGATTCGACGTGGCCAGCAAACGATGCGTTGTGCGCAGCCCTGCAGATCAACAATCACATCCAGGATTGTCATGACGATTACATGGCTCTTGATCGCGTCTACCTGCCGCTCGACGCCTTGGCGGAAGCCGGCGCCCGGCTCGAGGAACTCGGGGCGCCCCGGTCGTCGCCGGCGCTGTTGAGATGCCTGCGGTCCTTGGCGCATCGGACAGAATCGCTGTTGCAGGAAAGCAGCAGTTTCGCCGCGGTGATCGCCGATCTCCGGTTGTCCCTTGAAGTCGCCGTAATCACGGTGCTAGCCAGGCGAATATTGGGGTTGATTAAGACCAGAGATCCGCTGAGTGAAAACGTGCATTTAACCAGGATCGGCGCTATGGGAGGCGTATTGGCGGGCTTGGCGGCGGGTTCGTTCGCCCGTTTTGCACGGGGCGCATTCGCCTCGCGCCGAGCAAAGGATGCGTGAGCGCCCATGTGACTCAGCCCGACGCCTCTGCAAATGCCGATCGTGCATCTGGCAGCTCGTTCTACCAGGCCATGCGGATTCTGCCGCAAGCTCAGCGTGACGCCATGTTTGCGATCTACAGCTTTTGCCGTCAGGTTGACGACATTGCGGATGCTCGGGGGCCCCGCGATCAGCGGCTTGCCGAGCTCGCCGCGTGGCGCGCCGATATCGTGGCGCTTTATGGCGGCTCATTGACCCCGCGCACCCGCGATCTCGCTAAACCGATGCGGAATTACGGCCTCGAGCAGGCCGACTTTCTGGCGGTCATCGATGGCATGAAGATGGACGTGATCGCCGACGTTCGCGCCCCGGCGTGGTCCGAGCTCGATCTTTATTGCGACCGCGTCGCAAGTGCTGTCGGACGGCTCTCCGTTAAAATATTCGGCCTCGAAAGCAAGCGCGGCCGTCAGCTTGCCCATCATTTGGGGCGCGCGCTGCAGCTCACCAATATTCTGCGCGACCTCGACGAGGATGCGGCGGCCGGCCGTCTATACCTGCCGCAAGAGGCCCTTGCCGGGGCAGGCATCGACGCGACCGACCCGTCCATCGTTCTGGCAAGCCCCGCGCTCGGCCACGCCTGCACGCAGGTTATCGGGGCAGCACGCAACCACTTCGACCTCGCCGATCAAATTATGTCGTCCGCCCCACGCCGCGCCGTGCGTGCGCCGCGCATGATGGGTGCAGTCTACCGGCTGATTCTCGAGCGCATGGCGGCACGCGGATTTGCTCCACCCCGTCATCCGATAAGGCTTGGCCGGCCTCGGCTGGTCTGGATCGTCATGCGGTACGCGTTCATCTAGAGCGGATTGCGATATGGTCGAATCAACAGCATGGCCGCATTACCCTTCACCTCCTCGCGGAGGAGAGAGTTCGGATCGCGCTTGCGCAATCCGGGTGAGAGAGAAACGGCCTCAGAATAGGCTCCGCGGTCCCCGCACCCGGAACGTGCGCGCGAAGCGCGCCGATTCCGACCTCTCCCCGTCGAGCAGAGGTGAGCCCGAACTCGCTCAACGTTATCGCGAGAGGCCATGATGCCGCGCACGGTTCACATCATCGGTGGCGGCCTTGCCGGACTGGCCGCGGCAGTCGGTTTGGCCGCTCGCAGCATTGCGACCGTCGTGCACGAAGCGACCGACCAGGCCGGCGGCCGCTGCCGGTCGTATGACGATGCGGCGAGCGGAATGCGCATCGACAACGGCACCCATATTCTATTGTCCGGCAACACGGCGGCACTCGGCTTTCTCTCGCACATCGGCGCGGCCGCGCGGGTCACCGGGTCACCGAAAGCGTGTTTTCCGTTCGTCGATCTTGTCAGCAAGCAACGCTGGACGCTCGATCTCGGCGTCGGGCGGCTGCCATTGTGGGTATTCGATCGTCGCCGCCGGGCGCCGCACACACGCGCACGTGACTATGTCGCTTTGGCGCGGCTGATGTGGCCGACGCCGGACCAGCCGCTCGGCCAAATCATGTCCTGCAGCGGACCTGCGTACGAGCAGGTGATGCGGCCGCTGTTGCTGGCGGCCCTCAACACGGACCCTACTGCGGCGTCGTCGCATCTGGCACGCGCCGTGGTGCGCGAATCGATCGCACAAGGTGGCGCGGCCTGCCGACCCTATCTGGCGCCACAAGGGCTCAGTGGGGCTTTCGTCGAGCCCGCGATTGCGTACCTGAAGAACCATGGAGGAGCGTTCCGTTTCGGCCATCAGCTGCGCCGCTGCGTCACTGCGGCGGATGCCGTCACGGAACTCGATTTCGGTGGCGACCGCATCGCAGTCGGGCCTGACGATGCCGTCGTCCTCGCAGTGCCGTCCTATGCGGCCCGTTCAATCATTCCCCAACTGCAAGCGCCCGATGAATTTCGAGCGATCGTGAACGCCCACTTTCGCATCGCGCCGCCGCCGGGTATTGGACCCATGCTCGGCATACTGAACGGCACGGCGGAATGGATTTTTTTCTTTGCGGATCGTATATCGGCGACCATCAGCGGGGCGGACCGCTTCATGCAGCACACAAAGGACGAACTTGCCAAGATGATCTGGCAGGATGTGCAGAGAGTCACGCGGGTTCCGGCCGAAATGCCGCCTTGGCAGGTCGTGCGCGAGCGGCGCGCGACCTTTGCGGCCACGCCAGCGCAGAACGCCAAGCGACCCGGCGTCAGGACGGCATGGCGCAATCTTTCCCTCGCCGGCGATTGGACCGACACCGGCCTGCCGGCAACGATCGAAAGCGCGGTGCGGTCCGGGACGCGGGCGGCCGACTTTGTCATGCAGTCATGAAGGGCTTGCGGACATGCAGCAGGAATCGCCTTCTCGATCTTCCACATCCGCCCTCGACAGGCGCGCGCTCGACAGTGCCATAACGGCGGCGACCCAAGCCCTGCTTGACGACCAACGCAGCGACGGCCATTGGGTGTTTGAGCTGGAGGCCGATTCGACCATCCCGGCCGAATATGTGTTACTCAAGCATTACCTCGACGAGCCACTCGATCCGGTGCTGGAGCAGAAATTCGCCGTCTACCTGCGCCGGCGGCAGGGCGCCCATGGCGGATGGCCACTGTTTCAGGACGGCGACTTCGATATGAGCGCGAGCGTAAAGGCCTATTTCGCGCTGAAGATGATCGGCGACTCTGCCGACGCCGCCCACATGGTGCGAGCACGCGAGGCGATCCTCTCACGCGGCGGGGCCAAGCAATCGAATGTGTTCACCCGCGTTTTGCTGGCGCTTTATGGCGTGATGAAGTGGACAAGCGTGCCGGTCATGCCGGTCGAGATCATGCTGCTGCCGCGCTGGTTTCCATTTCATCTGACCAAGATTTCCTATTGGGGACGCACCGTGATCGTGCCGCTCCTCGTCCTGCAGACTCTCAAGCCGCTCGCCAAGAATCGGCGCGGGGTGACGATCGACGAGTTGTTCGGGGAAAATCCACGCAACATCGGGCCGCCCGAAAGGGCGCCTCACCAGAACGCGGGCTGGTTCGCCTTGTTCCGCATCATTGACGTGATGCTGCGCGCCGCCGAGCCATGGTTCCCGGCTTCACTGCGTAAGCGCGCCATCGCCCGCGCGGTCGATTTCGTCACCGAGCGGCTCAATGGCGAGAACGGTCTTGGCGCCATTTATCCGGCGATGGCCAACGCCGTGATGATGTTTGAAGTACTCGGGTTTCCGAAGGACCATCCGCATGCCGCGATAGCGCGTGACGCGGTCGACAAGCTCGTCGTCGTCAATGATAACGAGGCCTATTGTCAGCCTTGCGTTTCACCGGTGTGGGACACCGGATTGGCCTGCCACGCCCTGCTGGAATCGGGAAGCGACGTTGCCGCCGCCAGTGTTCGTCGTGGCCTGCAGTGGCTTCTGCCGAAGCAGGTGCTCGACGTGAAGGGCGATTGGGCAGCAAGGCGTGCCAATGTTCGCCCCGGCGGCTGGGCTTTTCAATACGCCAATCCGCACTATCCGGACCTCGACGACACTGCCGTCGTAACCATGGCGTTGGACCGCGTACGCAAACAACAGCCGACCAGGGAATACGAGACCGCAATCGCACGTGCGCGCGAGTGGATCGAGGGCTTGCTGAGCCGCAATGGCGGGTGGGCAGCTTTCGACGCCGACAACACCTATCACTATCTCAACAACATTCCATTTGCGGATCATGGCGCACTGCTGGATCCGCCGACCGAAGATGTCACGGCGCGCTGCGTTTCCATGCTGGCCCAACTCGGCGAGCGACCGGACACCAACCTGATGTTGCGGGCGGCGATCGACTATCTGCGCGACACCCAGCTTCGGGACGGCAGTTGGTATGGACGGTGGGGCATGAATTACATTTACGGCACCTGGTCAGTGCTGTGCGCGCTCAATGCAGCAGGCCTTGACCCCGGCTCCGACCCCGTTCGCAACGCCGCCGACTGGCTGGTCGGTATCCAGAACCCGGATGGGGGATGGGGAGAGGATGGAACCAGCTACAGGCTCGGATATCGCGGTTATAAACGGGCGCCCAGCACGGCCTCGCAGACCGCGTGGGCACTGCTCGGCCTCATGGCGGCTGGCCGAACGGATCATGACGCGGTCGCACGCGGTATCGCCTATCTTGCCGAGACTCAAGACGACGACGGGTTCTGGACCGAACCACGTTTTACGGCGACCGGATTTCCACGTGTATTCTACCTGCGTTATCACGGCTATCGAAGATATTTTCCGTTATGGGCTCTTGCCCGATACCGCACCCTAAGGTCAGGCAACAGTCGTGCTACCGCATTCGGCATGTGACACAAAAACCACAGTCGTTAACTAATTGATAAGTAACCTTGAATTCTCGCGGTGCAGGTGCTTATTTGGCCCGGCGCGACAGGTGGGGTGAGGGGACTCAACCATGCGTTTCTGAAAGCAAAAATTTCGGGGCTAAATACCTCAGGGGGTTTCATTGGGTGGGGTTTCACTGGGCAGTATGAATGGGCCACATTTTGTGGCCGTAACGGGTCTCGCCTTTGAAGCACGTATTGTGGCTGGTCCCGGCGTAACGGTTGTTTGCGGCGGCGGACAGATACACTTCCGGCGCTCGCTCGAGGCTGCAATTCGCAAGGGCTGCTTTGGCGTCTTGAGTTTTGGCATTGCGGGAGGATTGGCGCCGCATCTCAAGGCAGGGGCGTGCGTGGTGGCGCACAGCATTATTGCGGAGAACGTGCGCTATGCGAGCGACAGCGGATGGTCACAGTCATTAATTGAAGCGGTGCAAGGGAGGGCTTCCCGGTTCGCTGCGCCAGAAGACGTCCTATTGGGCGATATCGCCGGAACTGACGTACCCATTGTCTGCCCCCATGCAAAGCGAAGGCTTTATGAAAAGACGGGTGCGGTTGCGGTCGACATGGAGTCTCATGTGGCGGCGCGGATCGCCGTTGAGCATCGGGTTCCGTTCGCGGCGTTTCGGGTCATCACCGATCCGTCGCACCGGGCATTGCCGCCGGCTGCGCTGGTGGCAACAAATGTCGACGGCCGGCTCGACTTTCAGGCAATCACGCGATCGCTGATCCAGCACCCAGAGCAAGTGCCGACGTTATTCCGCCTCGCTCTCGACAGCTGGGCGGCGCGGCGGTCGTTAATTCCGAGTCGCCGCTTGCTTGGCCCGCACCTTGGGCTCCCCGATCTGCGCCAGCATCTTCTGGACGTGGCGTGAGAATACGTACTGCGCCGGGCGCTGCTGCGCGAGCGAGATCTCCGGCGCCATCGGACCTTCGGTCCGCATTCCAAATAATGCCACCTTGAGGGCCTCCAGCGGGTGGGCAAAGCTGGCGGCTGCCGCGGTCGGCTCATAGCCGCAGTGGGCCATGCAGTTTGCGCATTTTTCGTAGCGGCCGGTGCCATAGGCATCCCAGTCTGTCGTCTCCATCAGTTCGGCAAAGGAATTCGCGTAGCCCTCGCCGAGCAGATAGCAGGGCTTCTGCCACCCGAAAATGTTCCTGGTCGGCATGCCCCAAGGCGTGCAGTGGTAAGTCTGGTTGCCGGCGAGAAAATCGAGGAACAGCGCCGAATGCATCAAGTTCCAGCCTTTGCCGCGGCCCAGCGCGAACACACGACGGAACAGTTGCTTGGTCTTGCGTCGGCTCAGGAAATGCTCCTGGTCAGGCGCCCGCTCATAGGCGTAGCCGGGCGAGATCGAGACCCCGACCTCCAGCGTCCTGACAAAATCCAGAAAGGCTGCGATGTCTTCCGCCGAATGCCCGTCGAATACGGTGGCGTTGACGTTGACCGCGAAGCCGCGCGCCTTGGCGGCTCGGATTGCCGATACGGCTCGATCAAATACGCCCTTCTGGGATACCGACCTATCGTGGTGTTCTCGCAGCCCATCAAGATGCACGGAGAAGAACAGGTAAGGCGAGGGTTCGAATTCATCGAGCTTCTTCTCCAACAGAAGGGCATTGGTGCAGAGCGAGACGAATTTCTTGCGTGCCACGATTCCTTTGACGATGGCACCGATGTCCTTGTGGATGAGCGGTTCGCCACCTGGGATTGCGACCATAGGGGCGCCGCATTCATCCACCGCTGCCAAGCACTCCTCGACTGAGAGTCGGCGATTGAGGATCGGGTCCGGGTAGTCGATCTTGCCGCAACCGGCGCAGGCAAGATTGCACCGGAACAGCGGTTCGAGCATAAGCACCAATGGGTAGCGCTTGCGGCCGAGCAGCCTCTGCTTGAGCAGGTAGATTGAGATCTTGATTTCCTTGAAGAACGGTATCTTCATGGTGGCTCTTCCCAAAAAAAAGCAGCTCGCGCCTCGCCGGCCGGGGGCGCGGCCTGCAATGATCGCGATGACGTCCGGCACGACGCCGGAGAAAACAGCTTGGATCAGATAAAGCCCCTCACCCCACCTTATGTTCCTAGCACGAAATTTCAGTTTTGAGTGCACCGCAAATTCGAATTAGCGTTATGCCGCGCGCGTCTGCATTCGTGTCTACATTTGGGCTTATTTGGGGTGGACAGACGGCGAACTCGGGTCGGGAGTTTTCCGCAGCAGTGAAGATTTGTCCACAAAGCGTCTGTTAGTGGGAGGGTGCGTGGGAAAGCTGCGTCACAATATGGTCTAGCATCTTGGCTTTTGTCGTCATGTAACGGTTCCGCTGGGGGGATCTCGCCAACACACGAGCCTCGCACACAATTCGATCAGGTTCGAGGATCGATTTGTGGTTACGGCAACCAGGAAATCGACACTATGGTAAAGGCAGCCATCGTTACGATTATTGGTTTTTGCACGAGGTATGCTTACACAACAATTGTAGTGTCTGTACTTCTTGGCGCGTCATCGGGATACTATGCTGCGAAGAATTTTGCTATTAACACAGATGTCAACACTTTGATTTCTGAAGATCTTCCATGGCGCCAACGAGAACTTAATTTTGAAAAATCTATCCCCGGTCAGGACGACAATATACTTGTGGTTGTAGATGCGCCCACGCCCGAGCTGGCTGCGCTTGCCAGCTCTGCTCTGGCCGACGAGCTGTCCAAGAATAAAGAATTGTTTCCGTCGGTAACGCAACTCGCGGCGACGCCGTTTTTCGCGCAAAACGGGCTCCTGTTCCGTTCAAAAGAGGAGGTCGGCGCAATCACGAAGCAACTCGCTACCGCCGGCCCTCTCGTGCGTGTTCCGGTCGTCGATCCGAGCTTGCGCGGTCTCAATCAGATGATTGCGTTGGTCTTGGCTGGGGTACGAGAGCATGAACTGACGCTCGATGACGTGGCGCGGCCGTTCGCCACGGCAGCCTCAACGCTTGAGCGTGTACTGGATGGTCTTCCGGCAACCTTCTCCTGGCAGGAGCTCATCACCGGCAGGCCGTCGGCACCGGGCGATTTGCGCCGTTTGATCGATGTCAAGCCAAGACTCGACTTTACGGTGTTGGAGCCCGGAAAGGAGGCGACGGATGCGATCCGTGCCGCAGCCGCGAGTCTCGGTCTCGCCTCGCGCTATCAGGCGCGGGTCCGGCTGACTGGCCCGGTGCCGATCGCCAACGAGGAATTTTCCACCGTGAAGAATGGCGCTTTCGTCAACGGGACCGCCACGCTTGCGCTGGTGCTGCTAATTCTGTGGCTGGCGCTGCGATCGTTTCGGATCATCCTTGCGGTTGTGGTGGCCTTGTTCATCGGCTTGTCGATCACCGCGATGGTGGGGTTGGCCTTGGTCGGCGCCCTCAACCTTATTTCCATCGCCTTCGCCGTCCTTTTTGTCGGTCTCGGGGTCGACTTCGGCATTCAGTTCAGCGTGCGCTACCGGCAGGAACGGTTCAAGATGCCGGACCTGCGGACTGCGCTGGCACAGGCCGGCGCCCGCGCGGGATTTCCGTTGACGTTAGCGGCTGCCGCCGTCGCTGCTGGATTTCTGTCGTTCCTCCCGACCTCCTATCGGGGCGTGTCCGAACTTGGAGAGATCGCCGGCGCTGGGATGATAATCGCCTACATGACGAGTATCACGGTATTGCCCGCATTGCTCTATGTGCTCCATCCGCCGGGAGAGCCCGAGGGGCTCGGATTTGCGTGGCTGGCGCCGGTCGACGCCTTTCTGGAGAACCACCGGGGTCCGATCGTCGCAATAACGCTCGGGCTTGCCATCACGGGTTTACCGCTATTGTATTTTCTCCACTTCGACTTCAACCCCATGAATCTGCGCAGTCCGAAGGTTGAATCGATTGCGACCTATCTGGACCTGCGACGCGATCCGAACGCCGGAGCCAACTCCGTCAACGTGCTGGCACTCTCAGTCGCTGCCGCCGATCAAACGGCGCAGCGCCTCAAGGCGCTGCCGGAGGTTGATCAGGTGACAACCGTCGCGGATTTCATCCCCACCGATCAGGCGGAAAAGCTTGCGATGATCGCGCAGGCCGCGGCTGTTCTCAATCCGGTCCTGCGCGCACCGCCGCGGCCGGTACCGACGGACGCTGAGAATATCGAGGCGCTCAAGCGAGGAATTGACGGTCTGACCAAGGCCGCGGCCGAACAGCCGGGTCCCGGTGCCGACGCTTCGCGGCGCCTCGCCACCGCGCTGTCGCAACTTGCGGCGGCGAATCCGGACGTACGTAAGCGCGCCGAAGCCGTATTCATTGTGCCGCTCAGGAACAAGCTCGATGATATCCGCAATGTTCTGCAAGCAAGAGCGGTATCGATCGACAATCTCCCCCCTGAACTCCTTGCCAATTGGCGTACCAGGGACGGCAAGGTTCGTGTCGAGGCCTCACCGAAAGGCGACCCGGACGACAATGAGAACATCCGCACATTTGCAAAAGCAGTGCTGGCCGTTGAACCAAACGCGATCGGCGGACCAATTTCGATTCTCGAGTCTGGCGATACCATCGTGCTGGCATTCCTCCAGGCCGGAGGCTGGGCGCTCGGGTCCATCACCCTTCTCTTATGGTTCGCGCTGCGCCGGTTCGGCGATGTGCTGCTGACGCTTGTTCCGTTGATACTGGCGGGCATCCTGACGCTCGAGATCTGCGTTTTGATCGGGCTGCCGCTCAATTTCGCCAACATCATCGCGCTGCCGCTGCTGCTCGGCGTCGGCGTTGCTTTCAAGATTTACTATATTCTGTCGTGGCGCGCCGGCGGCACCAAGCTCCTGCAGTCGAGCCTGACACGCGCCGTGATCTTCAGTGCTGCCACGACCGCGACGGCGTTCGGCAGCTTGTGGCTGTCAAGCCATCCGGGAACGTCGAGCATGGGTAAGCTGCTCGCCCTGTCGCTTTGCTGCACGCTTGCGGCGGCCGTCCTATTTCAGCCCGCCCTTATGGGCCGCCCCCGCACCATCCGCGATACCTGAGCAAGCCGACAGCATTGGAGAAGAAGCCTCTTTCGGTCGGCCGCCGCGCTGCGGGGCCTGTGCGCGTTGCTGCGTGGTATCCGCTCCGTTTGCCATGATCCGCGTCCAGTTCTCGCCGCCGCACAGGAAACCGAACACGCAGCCCTCGATTCTCAAGACGTCCGGCGCGTCAAGGCTCATTCGCGAATCGTAGGTCTTGCCATTCTCCGGGTTGTAGACCTCGCCTTGCCAAAGCCCCGGTTTGGTCGGCTTCATCGCCAGAAGAATGTGCAGTCCGAGGGTCGGGCGGTTGCGTTCGGCCGGGTCGGGATTATAGGAATCCACGCCTCCAGGTTCCTTCTCCCAGGAGATGATGCCCCAAAGGACCCCATCGCAGTCGGCGATTCGAACGTTGGCGCGCCCGTCAGCGGTACGCCATTCGCCGGTCGGCTGCAGCTCGGCGGCAGCAGCGTAGCTCGTAAGCAAAAATGTCGCAGCCCAGATCGCGGAAATCGAGCGCATGATGTCTCCGAGGTGAGTTTGCTACCCAACTGACACGAGCTGAAGCTTTACCGACGGTTTCCGGCGGCAATTCGACAACTGCCGAATCACGGAGGGGGGAGGAAAAACCAATTGAGTCATAAGCCCCAGCTGATCTACGCGTCCGATAGCCCTCACAAGAGCTTGGACATCGTGCACCTCTATGCGCAGAACGAAACCGATCGCTATGAGATGCATGCACGCCATCTCAACGAGCAGATGGTCCGGGTGCTACGTACGATCGGGTATGATGTCGGATTCTGCCGCGGCGCCGGACAGTACCTGTTCGACCGCGAGGGCAACAAATATCTCGACCTCCTGAGCGGATACGGCGTTTTCGCGATCGGGCGCAATCATCCGGCGCTGCGCGAAGCCCTCAAGAATGTACTTGATGCCGATTTGCCAAATTTGGTGCAGTTTGACGTCTCACCGCTCGCCGGCGTGCTCGCGAAGCGGTTGCTCGAGTTCGTGCCATATCTCGACAAGGTGTTTTTTGCCAACTCCGGCACCGAGGCATCCGAGGCGGCAATCAAGTTTGCCCGCTGCGCCACCGGCCGTCCCGGCATTGTCTATTGCGAGCATGCGTTTCACGGCTTGACCAACGGCTCGCTGTCGCTCAACGGCGACGCGATCTTCCGAAGCGGTTTCGAGCCCCTGCTGCCTCACTGCCGCGTCGTGCCGTTCAATGATCTTGCCGCGCTGGAGCGGGCGCTTACGTCGCGTGACATCGCGGCGTTCATCGTCGAGCCGATCCAGGGCAAAGGCGTCAACATCCCCGCCGACGATTATTTGCGCGAGGCGGCTGCACTGTGCCGCCGTCATGGCACTCTGTTTGTTGCCGACGAGATTCAGACCGGACTCGGCCGCACCGGGCGGTTCCTCGCGGTCGAGCACTGGGGCGTTGAACCTGACATGGTACTGCTCGCCAAAGCATTGTCGGGTGGCCACGTGCCGGTGAGCGCGGTTCTGACACGTAAGCGGGTCTATGAGAAGGTTTTTGACCGCCTCGACCGCGCCGTAGCTCATGGATCGACCTACGCGAAGAATGATCTCGCCATGGCCGCCGGCCTTGCGACCCTCGAAGTCCTGAAATATGAGCGCCTGATTGCCCGGGCCGACCGGCTTGGCGAGCGGCTGCGGCTTAGCTTCGAGCGCCTGTTCGAGCGCTACGAATTCGTGCGGGCGGTGCGCGGTAAAGGCCTGATGATCGGCATCGAGTTTGGTCCACCGAACTCATTGCGGCTCAAAGCAAGCTGGAATCTTCTGGAGACTGCGAACAAGGGGCTGTTCTGCCAATTAGTGACAATCCCGCTGTTCAAAGACCATAAGGTGCTGACGCAGGTCGCTGGGCACGCGAGCCACACCATAAAGCTGCTGCCGCCCCTCATCATCACGGACGAGGACTGCGACCTGATCGAGCGTGCCTTCGACGACGCCATTGCAGCCACCCATCGCGTGCCGGGTGCGATATGGTCGCTCGGCAAGACGCTGGTTGGCAATGCCGTGCAAGCGCGGGGATGACCGCGCGCCAACTGTAGAGTGCAATGGCGCAATCGCGTTGCGCCGCTGGCGGCGGATTACGCCGGGCTGATCCGCCCTGAGGAACTGGATCGCGGATATCAGTGCAGCCGGGGCGCCTTCAAGAACCTGCTGCGATCGGCAGAGACGATTTTCTGTTCGACCGTCTGTCCGTCGCGATCCAATGTGATGGGAATTTCCACCCCGGCCTGGCCGAGCGACCAGATGCGCCGGAACATCCCGGCAAGACTATGAGTCGCCTCAGCGCCGATGGCCCGCACCACGTCACCCGTATGCAATCCGGCACGCTGCGCCGGACCGCGCTCGGCAAGCCCGATGACCACGATCCGGTCCTCAATCTCGGCCGCATAAAGGCCGAGCCAGGGGCGGGGCGGACGGTTGGGCCGGCCATACCGCAACAGGTCGTCGAGGATCGGGCTTAGGAGATCGATCGGCACGATCATGTTGAGATGGCCCGAGGCCGCTTCGCGCCGCTGCTCCAACTCATTCTCCCGTCCGTGTTCAAGCTTAAGCGAGCCGATGCCGAGCAATTCGCCCGATGCTCCGATCATTGCGGTGCCGCCCCAATTGGGGTGTGCCGGCGCGGTAAAGATCGCCTCGTCAAGCACGTATTCCCAATAACCAGCAAATTCCTGCTTGGCGACGATGCGCGCCGCGACCGAGCGGTGGCGCCCCCCGGCGCCGGCCACGACGACATGGTCGTCGACCCGAGCCTTGGCGGAGCTGCCGATCGCCAGCGCGGGCGCATCGAGTCGCGCCAACGCCTGCACCAGACCCAAGCCGGTCTCCTGGTCATACGCCAGAGCATGGCCCGGGACCGGAGGGCCGGTGCCAGGGCTGAGCCAGATCGACTCTGCTTCGGTGATGAGATATCCGATTGTCAGTACGAGTCCGCTGTCCCGGATCACTACGCCGTTTCCCGCCCGCTCGGTTCCGAGCATCTGTGCCGTAAAGGCGTCCTCCGGAATCGTCGCCCGCAGGCCGACCACAGCACCCATGGCAACGTCGAGGTCGAAGCCATAATCCGCGGGCCGCGGCTGGTCATTCGTCGGGACCTTCCAATCGCTCACGGATGGCATTCTCAAAAATCCTCTTCTGCCATAGCGGACATCTATGATGGATGAGAGCAGGTGCAAGCGATCGTTTCAAGCACGCAATATTACGACTGGCGATCGATTCGTTCGAACGCCGTCTCGCCTTCTTCGGCAGCCTCGCGGTCTGCCTCGGCTCTGAAACGCGCGAGCCAGCGTTGGCACATGCGCTCGAACGGCCCGCCGAGTATCAGGAGCACGAAGACAAGCACCACGCCGGTTGCAACGATCGGCCAAGCAGCAAGGCCGCAGACCAGCCCTAGGCTTGCGGTTGTCCA
>Ga0126376_10000723_pt1 | contig 16715 bp, 14 predicted proteins | sample PanSoiMetPlot_15_FD_92760 | JGI IMG/M metagenome (GOLD analysis project Ga0126376, IMG submission 92760) | Tropical forest soil microbial communities from Panama - MetaG Plot_15 | ecosystem: Environmental > Terrestrial > Soil > Tropical forest > Bulk soil | place: Panama | collected 2016-02-17
GGCTGAGAATTGGCTCTGTCGTATTGCTGTCGCCTGCGTCGGCGAAAATGATGCTGTCGATTCGCAACGCTCGCGCCGTGACGTCAACCCGCAATAGAGCGGCTAAGCTCTCCGATCCGGAAACTGCTCCTTGTCGATCCGCGCGAGAGGCAAGGAGGGCAATTGTTTGATCCGCCGAATAAAGTCTCAGAGGCGCAGCGCGCTTACTTCTCATGGAATTGGATTGGGTTTGCACTCAGCGCGACAATCGTCGGCATTTCCATTTATGTGCTGGCCCATATTTTGAAGGACATCGACTTTGCACGCGTCGCGGCGAATGTGCACGCAATGCCGGCTTCGCGAATCGGTTGGGCGATGCTCTTCATCGCCGGCGCCTACGGGACATTGACCTGTTACGACCTCTTCGCTGTGCGCACTATCGGGGCGAATGGCGTGCCCTATCGCATTGCGGCGCTCGCGAGCTTCACCAGCTATGCGATCGGTCACAATATCGGCGCCACCGCGTTTTCCGGCGGAGCAATTCGCTACCGCATTTATTCGCAGTTCGGACTCGGCATCATCGATGTCGCGAAGATTTGTTTTCTCACTGGACTGACGTTCTGGCTCGGCAACCTGGCCGTGCTAGGGGCCGGGATGGCGTATCGACCGGACGCGCCGGGCCGCATCCTTCAACTGCCGGCCGAGACCTTGCGCGTCATAGGCGTTGCGGGACTGATCCTGTTGTGTGTCTACGTGACGTACGTATCTCGCCGGCCACGAATGATCGGGATCCGGAATTGGAGCGTCGTGCTGCCGGGCGGATCGTCAACCCTCACGCAGATCGGCATCGGCATTGCGGACCTCGGGTGCTCGTCGCTCGCCATGTATTCCGTGATGCCGTCCGCCGGTGCAGAGGAGTTCTTCACCATGGCGGTCGCGTTCGTGTCGGCCACGCTCCTAGGCTTTGCGAGCCATGCTCCAGGCTCGCTTGGCGTGTTCGACGCCGCCATGTTGGTGGCGCTGCCGGAAGTCCCAAAAGAAGAACTGGTGGCCGGCCTCCTGGTGTTTCGGATGCTATATTTCCTGCTCCCGTTTTGTCTCGCCCTCATCACCATGGCGTGCTGGGAAACCCTGCTATTCTTGCACCGTGGTCGCGTGGCGGCCGGGGATCGGACAACGGAGACATCGGGAAAACCGGCGGCGCGCGAAGACACGTCACCGCATGCGTAGGATGGGTTGAGCCCTTGCGAAACCCATCCTACAGTTGTACAGCACCAATCAATCCACGCCCGATGGCTCGTGCTTTGAGCCGCAGTCAGGCGGCATACACGGTCTCGGCTTCACGTTTCGTCTCAGAGTCGAATTCTTCGCGGGTCAACATCGTGGTCCAGGTGATGATTTCGAACCGACCATCGGCATGTTCCACGACGGCGGTGCAGCTTTCCACCCAGTCGCCGCAATTGATGTAAACGATACCGAAATCGTTGTGGATGGCGGCGTGATGGATATGGCCGCAAATCACGCCGCTGGTGCCGCTTCTCGTGGCTTCGAGCACCAGTGTCTTCTCAAATTCACCGATGTAATTGACCGCATTCTTGACCTTGCGCTTCGCCCATTGTGACAGCGACCAATAGCCAAATCCGAACCGCCGGCGCAAGTCATTGAAAATGCGATTGAGCGCGATGGCGATCGTATAGGCGTGGTCGCCAAGATGGGCGAGCCAGCGTGCCTGCGTTACCACCAAGTCGAAATGATCGCCATGGATGACCAGATAGCGGCGACCATCAGCGCCAACATGGATATAGCGCTCGACAACTTCGATACCGCCGAAATGAGTGCCGTAATAGTCGCGCAGGAACTCGTCGTGATTTCCCGGCACGTAGATCGTGCGGGCGCCCTTGCGCGCCTTTCGCAAGAGCTTCTGCACCACATCGTTGTGAGTCTGTGGCCAGTACCAGTTCGATCGTAGCCGCCAACCGTCGACGATGTCGCCGACTAAATAGATGATGTCCGCATCATGGTGGCGCAGGAAGTCGAGCAATAGCTCTGCCTGGCATCCACGTGCGCCGAGATGGACGTCGGAGATGAAGAGGGCACGAAAATGTCGCACGCCACCTTCAGCCACGATTCGCACCTCTTTGATCGCTCAAACTGGGCAGATTTTACGAGAGTCGTATTGCGACTGAATGACAAGGCCGTCACAACGCTGTCATTTGAAATACCTATGACATGCATGTATGACAACTTCGGCCGTAGCAGCCGCGTCATTCTGCGGCACGACTATTGTGCTCCACATCGTCAGCATTATCGTCGCAGCTTGGCGCTGCCGACCAAGACCGGTGGCGAAATCGACGACTGCGCTGCCGCCGGTGAGCCTCGTGCGCCCGATCTGCGGCCTCGACAATTTCCTCGAGGAGACACTCCGCACATCGTTCGAACTCGCCTATCCGACATATGAACTGATCTTCTGCGTCGCGTCGACGCGCGATCCTGCGATTGCGGTCGTGCAGGAACTGATCGCCGCCTACCCGCAATCCCGCGCTCGGCTCCTCGTCGGTGACGATCGTGTCAGCAACAACCCCAAACTCAACAACTGTGTCAAGGGTTGGCAGGCGGCGCAACATGGCTGGATAGCGATTGCGGATTCCAACGTGATGATGCCGCCAGATTATATCCAGCGCCTGCTCGCTGCCTGGAAGCCCGATACCGGGCTCGTCTGCTCGCCGCCCGTGGGTTGCCGCCCGATCGGGTTTTGGGCTGGGCTCGAATGTGCGTTCCTCAACACCTACCAGGTGCGAGCCCAGTATTTCGTCGACACGCTCGGCTTCGGCTTCGCCCAAGGCAAGACCATGCTGTGGCGGCGCGGTGACCTCGAAGCAGCCGGTGGCATCCGGGCGCTGGGCGCTGAGCCCGCGGAGGATGCCGCATCAACCAAGATCGTCCGGGCGGCCGGCTTGCGGGTGCGGCTCACCGATCTGCCGTTCGGGCAGCCGCTTGGCCGGCGCCGCATGACCGAGGTATGGCGGCGGCAAACTCGCTGGGCACGGCTGCGTCGCCGTTGCTTCCCGCTGTATTTCGCGCCGGAAATTCTCGGCGGTGCGATTTTTCCGCTCATCGCCGCCGGATATGTGGCCAGCGCGGCCGACATATCGATCTTCGCCACGGTTGCGGTACTGTCAACCGTCTGGTACGGCGCCGAAGCCGCACTGGCGAAGGCGGCGCGCTGGTATCTGGCGCCGCTCTATCCACTCCAGGCTCTGCTGCGTGACGCGCTCTTGCCGTTGCTGTGGGTCGACGCTTGGATTGGTACCGATTTCGTCTGGCGCGGTCACCAGATGAGTATTGCAACCGACGCGCGTACGCCGTAGCCGAACCCCACAACGCGCTCGGCAGAGATCGTACTCAGCTGCCGCCGAGCCCAAGGGCAGTCGCGATAATTCGAAACACCCGCGTATTGTCGATGCGGCCGTGGAACATGTCCGCTCCCGGCCCGGCCGCCGTCAATACAACGTCGTCTGCGGCATGAACGCCGCTGTTGACGTTGAAGGGCAGATTGCCGGAGCGGCGAGCGGCTCCCGGCACGTCACAGTATTTCTCGTTCGCCACGAAGTCCCGGCTCGGACCGGAAACCGCCGGAACGTTTTCTCCGTCAAGATGGGGATGGCCGGTGTCGCAGTAATCCGGAAATGCCCCGAAGACGAACGCGAGGCGTCGCGACACGTCGACCTTTTCGGGATAACCGGCGGCGTTCGGGGCAGGATAGTTTGGCAGCGTAGAATTCTGGTAAACACCGAGCTTGTCGCGAAGTTGTTGACCAGGGCGGTCGTCGTCATAAGTGCCCACGATCGCCGTCGGATGCGCGTGATCGGCGACGACGACGATCATCGTATCGTTGCGCGCCGCCGCGAAGTCTTTCGCAATCTGTACGGCGTTGTCGAGCATGATGGTATCGTAGACGGAACGCTCCCAGTCGAGCGAATGGCTGTACTTGTCAATGCGTCCGGACTCGACCATCAGCACGAAGCCTTTATCGTTTCTCGATAGGATATCGAGGGCGGCGCGGACTTGGTCCGTCAAATCTGGCTGATCGGGGAACTGCGACACCGTTCCCTTCTTCAGAAAAAAGCGGTCAAGCGCTCCATCGATATTTACGGTATTAAACAACCCAAGCAGCTTGCTCGAACTTCCCGCTGCGGCAAGTTCCGTCTTAGTGGACACGAGTTTATAACCGGCATCCGCGAACTTCTTCATGTAGTCGACGTTGTCGCCGCGCTTTCCGCCGGTTGATTTGGGCAGGAAATTGGGCGAACCGCCACCCATAATAACATCCGGCTGCACGGCGAAAAACATTTTCACGATGTCGTCGTAATCGGCCCGCTGACGAGTATGGGCCACCATCCCCGCGGGGGTGGCGTCCTCGATTTCCGTGTTGGTTACAACACCGACCGCCATGCCGCGCATACGTTTCACGATTTCCGCGATGGTTTCGACGCGCGGGTGTTGCAACGTATTCCCGTTCCGGGCGCAATAGACACCCATCGCATTGACGCACGTTTTATGCCCGGTCGTGTAGGCGCTCATGCTGTTGGCGCTGTCGGTCACGACCGAATCCGTGCCGGAGGTCGAGACCAGTGCCATATATGGCATGTCGTCGATGGCAAGTTCGCCACCGTAGCGGCCTTCGACAAGGCCCTTGGACAGAATGCGCGCCGCCGTTCGATGCGCAATGGTCATTCCATCGCCGATGAAAAGTATGACGCTCCGCGCTTTGGCGCTCGGCGTATCGAAAACCTCCCAGGTAACGCTTGCCTTCGTGCCACCGATTGCGGCTTCGACCACGTATTTGCCGGGCTTGGTCAGGACGACGTCACGAATCCAAAAGGCCGAATAGTCGGCGCCGTCCTCGTGCTCGATCACGGATGCGCTTTTGCCTATGACGGACGCCGCGTCCGCCCCGTTGATACTCACCCGCATGGCTGCTGCGGGGGGCGCGCCAGGAAATTCGACCTTGAGGTCGAACCTGGAGCCGGCCAGGATTTCAGCCCTGTTCAACGGATAAATGGTCTGAGCTTGAGCGGCTGCAGTTGCAGTCAGAAACAGCGTTGTACTAAGATAGGCTACTGCTTTTCGTATCATCGGCGGTCCCCCACGTCGATCACATGAAACTAAGGGAGCATAAGGCGAGAACAGGCTTGCGTCTATCTGATGGCCATGCAAGTCCGAACGAGCGTTCGCCGCCCCTACCTTCCCTCCCCGCAGGCGAGAGAGGGAAGGGGCGTTGCAAGGAGCCAAGCTTCCAATTGACGTCGCAATAGATCGGCTCTATCGGCTTCGGGCGACACTAAATGCCCTGTATGCTGGTTTTGTGCAGAATTTATTGCGGTTATGTGAATGGACAAGCGGCTTCCAGTCGCAGCAATTTCAACCGATTCAGGCACATCGCTTATTGTGGCGCTTTGATCCTGACGCGCGCAAGGGCGCGCCCCTCAGAGGTTAAGGGCGGAAAATTGAAGGCTCTTGCAAGGGCTTTGTGTCCTGTTGCCGCGACGTGGTGCTCACGGCGCTGGCTCTTTTTGCATCCACTGGAATTTTCAAGGGAGTGAGTTTTCACTATTGGCCATTTCAGTCGCTTGCGCGAGATTCCGCCGCGATTCATCGAGTTGTCGCATAACTGTTGGAGCGCTGTCAGACGACAAAGGCATTATCCGGAGTGACTGGAGACAGGGGCCACAATGTCTTGACCCAGCCTGCAATCGGAGACTGAGCGATAGCGGTGCACGCCAGGACTAATTCGAAGCGCGAGCTTCTATGCCCCCGGCCGCAGGTGCCACGATGCTAAGCCGTCACTTGTTCACGCGTCGGCATGTGGTGAAGGGCGGTGCCACGGCCGTTGCAGCCGCAACCGCAGTGTCGTCATCCGCACGGGCCCCCACGGTTGATGACCATCAACCCATGATCACCGGCGTCGTGTTTGAGGATCGTTCGGGCTCTGGTATGCGCCAACCTGACGATCCAGGAATTGCCGGTGTGCTGGTATCGAACGGTCGCGACGTGGTGAGGACCGATAGCGGCGGCCGGTACACATTGCCAGTGGATGACGAAACGATCATATTTGCCATCAAGCCGGCCGGCTACAGCATGCCGGTCGACCAGAGCGTCATGCTGCCGCGTTTCTACTATATTCATCAGCCGAGAGGGACGCCGGAACATTTACGGCTGCGCGAGCGCGGCATTGAACCAACTGGTCCGCTGCCCGGCTCGGTCGACTTTGCGCTGAAAAAAGCCCACGAACCACACCGCTTCGACGTCATGTTGTTCACTGATCCGCACGCAGACAGCGCGGCTGCGATCGATTACATCCGCACCGACGTGGTGAACGCACTGGTAGGTACCAAGGCTGCATTCGGCATGACGCTGGGCGATCTTATGTCCGACGACCTGTCGTTCTGCTGCCGCTACAATCGCGTCATCGGACGGATCGGCATTCCGTGGTATAATATTTCCGGCAATCATGACCTAAACTTCGAAGCGCCCGATCGAAAATATTCCCGGGAGACTTTCAAGCGGATTTTTGGCCCGGATTACTATGCCTTCGAATACGGTGGTGCGTTGTTTCTGATGCTCGACAACGTCGACTATCTCGGCAACGGCAGGTACCAAGGACGCTTTGGCGAACGACAACTTGCCTTTGTTTCCGAGGTGCTCAGGGAGACCCCTGCGAACCGGCTTGTCATCGCCGCCATGCATATTCCGCTGCGCACGTATCTTGATCCGCACGATCCAACCCTCAATACGTCGGATGGTTCCGAGTTGCTCAAAATTCTTGGTAGCCGGCCGGCCGTCAGCTTTTCGGGCCATACACACACCACCGAGCACTATTACCTCGGCCACGACAGCCGCGACGCGCAAAATCTTCCGCATCACCATCACGTACTGACAGCGCTGTCCGGCTCGTGGTGGAGTGGTCCCTTCGATCATCGAGGTGTCGCGGTCGCGGACAGCCCCGATGGAAACCCTAATGGGTTTCACGTCCTGAGCATCGACGGCAATCGCTATACGACGCGGTTCCATTCGGCGAAGGAGTCGGAGAGACGGCAGGTACGCATTGTGCTCGGCTGCGAACCACATGGGGAACGAACGACAATCGACAGCGATTTTCACATGGGTATGTTTTTCGGCTCGCCGATTCCTCAGGACATGGTTTGCGCGACCGACGTGATCGTAAATGTTTTCGACGGTGGCCCGCGTACGACGGTCGAGTACCGGATCGACGGATTTAAGTCAGTAAGGATGAAACCTGGAAGGCGGACGGATCCATTTGTCCGGGAGGTGTTTGCCAGAAATGCGGCAACCAAGAAGCCTTGGGCCAAAGCGGAACTGTGTTCACACATCTGGACTGCACGCCTTCCTGCCGATCTCAAAGTCGGGACTCACTGCATCATGGTTCGTGTGGTGGATGAGTATGGCCGCGAACATCACGATCGTCTTTGTCTGGAAGTGATCGGCAGACGGGCAGCACGCACAACAATGCACGGTTGATCCGTCCATGCCGCGATTTGGTCGGCCTCACCGTGGCATGTGGATCCTCGGGCGCCGATCACAAGGCGGCGTTCAGCCCCGCAAGGGGTCAAGATCAAAGTAGGCCCAGAAGTGCCGGTAGAGCGGCTTGCGCTCCACCGGCCCTCCGTGCAGTCTCAACGTGCCAATTCGTCAGAGGCGATCATCTTGTCTCCTGTCTTGCCTCCTATCTTGTCGGCGATCCTCTTGACGGGGCAGGCGATCGTCGGCGCCCTGACGCTCAACGATCGAATTGGTGAATTTTGGAACCATCGTGCCGGGCTCAGCTCGGCCTGAGTTAGGTAAGGTGACGAGCGCGCCGGCGACGAGCATCGCGAACAACAGCTTGTTCATTTGGACTGCTCCCAAGTAGGTTTCAGACCGACGGCACATATCATTAGGCGCCTAACACCAGCCTGACAGGTGCGGGCAGCAAATCACCTGCAACCCATTGAGGCGTTGTCCAGGAGGCGGGTTCGATGTTGCCACCATTCAGATGAGCGTACCGCCAATCTATATTGTTCGATCGCGTCGCGCTCCGATCACATCGATGTCATCGCCTCGTGAGGCCAGTGTTACGCGAACCGAATGTGCTTCGCTGGACGCCCAATCAAGGCCGCTATAGCCCAATGTGGGATGTTCATCTGGCGAAGTGGAACGACATTATCGCCCCTCCCGGCCAGAACGTCCTGCAGCCGGATTTCGGTGACTTCCAGGGACTTGCCGACAAGCTTATCATCACCGCTCCGGATGGTCGGGCGTTCCAAGTCTCCGGGTTTGTTGTGAACTGTCCAATTATTAGTCAAGCCAACCAATAGATCTCAAGTCAGCGACCGATAGGCGGGGGACGCAAGCCCCCGTCTATATTCGCCCTAACGTCCATCGCCCCGTTCGCAGCTCAAGCCCGCACAAACCCCGAGTAATGCCGTTGCGGCCTGCCCAGGCCCGAATGGCGTCTGCATAGCCCGGGCGTCCTGGTTCATCGAGCGCCCAGCCCTCCGGAAACCAGCTCGAATAGCCGTTGACAGTTGGAATTCCCCGAATTTCGGCGAACAACATAGCGTCGTCCTGGTGCTGCGGTCCCTTGCGACCTGGTGGGCCTGCGTGCGGCGTCACATAGAAAATGCGGCAGCCGTCTGGCGGCGGTGGCACCGCGTCGATCCAGGCAAGCGCGGCCCGGCGTGACATGACGGAAGGCCAAGCCAGATTGATTTGCTCGACAACCAGGAAGGCGCACAACACCAAGGCCCAAAAATGGGCATGTGCAATTCCTGCCAAAACGCGGGCCACCACGAGCGCAACGAACAAGTTTGCCACGAGCTGCGAGCGAAACGTGTAGCGGATCGCCCTGGCGCCTGGTACCACCGTCCATACGACTTGCCATGGTCGCATCCCGAAATATTCCATCTGGATCAGCCAGAAGATGACAACCGCCGCGCCAAAGACGACGAAAACCCGGTCGGCACGGTGGCAATGCCGATGCATACGCGCCGCCACGATCGCAACACCCCAGGTGAAAACTGCAAGCACCATGGGGGTAAATGCGAGCTCGACTTCCCAAACCGGGCGATCCGATCGCCCTACAATGCCTAACCAGCGCAAGGTACCGCCCCATATGGCGTTTTCCGGCGTGACGTTGGCGAGGTCACGCCATTCTGGCATGTTCGATGCCACTTCCGCGAAGTCGCGGATGTGGCCCGCGAGGAATACCGGAACGTACAGGACTAGAAATGGTACAATGCCAACTGCAAAAGCGGATGCCGCCGCGAGAACCATAGAGCGCCGCGAAGTCATCATCTCCACGACCAGTGTGCGGCTCTCCGGCAATCCGCATATGACCGGATGCAACAGTAGCAGCAGCAGAATGAAGCAACCGAAGAACCATGCGGTCTGAAAGCCCGTAAGGAACAATGCGGCATAAAGCAGCCCGGCTGCGCCACCGCAAACGGCGCCATGGCGCTTGCTTTTCCACCCTGACAGGATGAGGTCACAGAGAATTGGAAGCAGCATGGCGCCATAGGCTTGGACGTGAATGAGCTTCACGGCATCCATATTGGCGAAGGCGAACAAGAAAGCGCCGATCGCCGCATAAGCTGGCGGAATCCCGAAATGTCGCACGGCGAGGCGCCGAAAGCCGAAGAACCCGACGACGGCAGCCCCCGCCATGACGAGCATAAGGGCCGTGAACGCATCAACGCCGACGAGGCGCAGCGGCGCATACACGACCCCGAACAGAAAAAATGCATCCGTATAGCCGAGCACGCCGTGCTGCGGAAAAAAGAAGATTGGATCAGTCCAATACGCCTCACCCGAGAACACATGATGCCAGTGCTCGATCAGCGCGAGTGCAAGATAGCCGTCTTCGTCATCGCCGAATGCGCCGTCGAAGCCGGAAAACAACCAACCGCGAAACACCAGCGCAAAACCCGTCGCGAACAATGCTGCCGCAATCCAAGTGTCAAAACGATTGCGAAAATCCCGCTCGGATGGCGGCGAGACGCGCATTTCTTCAAGACACGATTGAAGGGCGTACGCGATGCATATTCAGCAATAGATTACTCGGCCATCCAACCAGCGCTACACTGGACACTTGGTGCCGGAAATCTTTATTTGCGGAGGCAGCACGGGAAAGGTCCGATGCCGTCATGAGATTGAGGTTTTGCTCCTCGGCGAAAAAGCCGCGGCCGGTGCGGCGCATCAGGGCACGGAAAATCTCCTTAGGGAGCCAATGCACCAACGGCAACACGGTATGAAATTCCACCGGAAACCACCGGTTCGGTGTAGTGATAAAAACGGCACGGCGCGCCACCCGGCAGCATTCGGCTACGAACCCGCATTGCCGGGCCAATGACCCGACATGCTCTATCACAGCCGACGAATGAACCACGTCAAAGGCATGATCGCAAAACGGCAGCATCAAACCGTCTGCCATCACGAACTTCATCCCCGGATATTGGGAGCACAGAAACGATGCGTCGTCGATCCCCACAGCCGTTACCATCTTCTTGTGCGGATACCAGGCTTCCAGATAGTTCGACGCTTGGTAGGTGCGGTCGGATGTCACACCGACGTCAAGAATGAGTTCATCGGCGGCGACGCCCGTATCCGCCAGGAACCGGGCAAACATTTTCCGCCGCTGGTGCGCCGCCACGCGGACCGGCAGGCTGTTCGCGGCTGCGACATTATATTGAGCGTTAGGCTGTACGCTTGCCATGATCCGTCGCATGATTTTCACAAATTCGACATACATTGCCGGTCGCATCGTCGGATACAAACTCTCACGACACGGACGCGAGCGCAATGCGCCGTGCGACAAGTCGATAAGTCACGATGGCCAGTCCTCTCCAATACGATCGGGCGACCGAGGATCCAACGGCGTCGCCTCTCGAGCTGACCATACTGATGCCTTGCCTTAACGAAGCCGAAACGATTTCAACTTGCGTGGGGAAGGCCCAATCATTTCTCGCCCGCGCCGGTATCGCCGGCGAGGTGTTAATCGCTGATAACGGCTCGTCTGATGGTTCGGTGGCGCTGGCGCAGCGCGAGGGTGCACGGGTCATCGCGGTGGCGGAACGCGGTTACGGTGCGGCGTTGCGGGCCGGTGTTGCAGCTGCGCGCGGGCGTTTTGTGGTCATGGGGGACGCGGACGACAGCTATGATTTCTCCGGTCTCGATCCGTTCATTGCGAAATTGCGAGCCGGGTGCGACCTCGTGATGGGCAATCGCTTTGCCGGCGGCATCGCGCCGGGTGCGATGCCGTTTCTGCACCGTTACCTTGGAAATCCCATACTGAGCTTCATTGGGCGCGCGTTCTTCCATGCTAGGATCGGCGACTTCCACTGTGGTCTGCGTGGATTCCGCCGCGACGCTATTCTTGGCCTCGGTCTGCAAACCTCCGGCATGGAATTGGCGAGCGAAATGGTGGTCCGCGCCGCCATAGTCAATCTGACCATCGCGGAAGTGCCGACTACGCTTGCGGTCGATGGCCGCTCGCGACCACCGCATCTGCGCACTTGGCACGACGGCTGGCGGCACTTGCGTTTTCTCTTGATGTTCAGCCCGCGCTGGCTATTTCTGTATCCGGGTCTTGCTCTCATGGCTTTAGGTGCGTTCGGTGTCGCGGTGTTGTTTCCCGGTCCGCTCATGATATCGGCCGATTTCGGATTCGACGACCATACGTTCCTGGTGTCCGCGATCGCCGTCCTGGTCGGCGTCCAGGTGGTGGGTTTTGGGGTGATCGCCCGCCATTTCGCCACCGCACACGCGCTTCTGCCGCCCTCGCGCCCCCTCGCAGTGCTGTTGTCGATCATCTCGCTCGAGCGCGGACTGATGATTGCGGTCGGCATCGTCTGTACCGGCGTTGCCGGCGTAGGCTGGTCGCTATGGCAATGGGCGCTCGTCGATTTCGGCCCCCTCACCGCGCCAGTGGTGATGCGGGTGCTTACCGCCGCGCTCGTCCTCATCGCCATCGGGGTGCAACAAGCGTTCACATTTTTCCTTCTCGGCGTCATTGACATGCCGTTCCGCGGAAAAAATTAGCGCGGCGCGCGATCCCCCAAGACTTGCAGAGCATGACAACGCGTCAACCAGCCTTGACCACGCCAGTAGGTTGGCGAGTGTCGCGGCCTTGCAATTAGACCCGTCAGGTCGGCATAATCCCAAGATCAATGTTCCGATTCGACGGTGCTGCAAATAGTCGCGACCTGGGCTGAGTTGAGGCGAATACGCCGATCGTTGAACTGGCGCCTCGCTTCGCTGCGGGAGGATAGATGCGCGCGCAGGTGGCTGCACATTGCTCGGCGCAATAATCGGCTGCTTTTGCAAGTCGGCATATCGCGGCTGCACGGCACCGATTAGTCCCATGCGAGCTTGAGCGGCGGCTATACTGCGTCCACCGAATTTGCGGATCTTTTTGGAGGGATTGGAGTCAAGCATGGAATTTGCGTGGGGCATCATAGCGCTCATCGGCATAGTCGCGGGGGGCCTGATCATGATGTTTGGCTTTAGCAAAAAGGAGCAGAAACCTGCAGCATTCGGTCATGTCGATGGCGTGGTGAAGCAGGAGTGGACGCGGACCGGCAATATCGATTTTCATGCCACTGCGCTCGAAAGCGCATCCCCTCAGCCGCTCATCCTACGGATTGAGGAAAAGAAAATAACCGAAAATGCAATGGGCCAGGACATCGTGGAATTGCGTTGGCGACTCGCAACCTTGGAAGAAGCTAAGGAGGTTGTGGTTTGCTGGAATGCTCGACAAAACGAGTAGGTCCATTCCAGTCAGTAGGGTGGGCAGAGCCACCACGTCCGGCCGGAGCCTGCCATCGGACCGGCCACAAGCCAGACCCGTTGGGCCGGCCCGATGGCAGGCTCCGCGTGCCCACGTTGAGCTCCTTCACGTGGGCACTGCGCGATCCTTCGAGAAGTCCTCAGGAGCGCGCCTTCGCCCACTCTCCAGTCTCCGCGACCCACCGAGACCTGCCCCGCCACAGACATCTCCCGCGCTCTATTCGAATGCGCGGCCCGCCGAAGTTCGGCGGAATCCGTGGTGAGGGCGTTTGTTACACTGTGCCCGGCTCCGGCCGAGCCTCTTCGGCCGGTACCGAACGGGATTTGGACCACCGGTGGAGCAACGCCGGCAGATTTTCCTGTGTGACCGCCGAACCGTCCGGCTGAACCTTCCACATGGCTTCGGCGAGTTCGATCATCTCGCCATAGGTGAGGGCTTGCACGAGCATCGCAATCTCATCTAGCGGATTACGATCGAGCTGCTCCTGGAGCTTTCGCACGGTGTTCATCGCAACCTCATGATGAGTTCTCATATCGAAGCCATTCCTTGCAACATCATTGGCCGCGTCTTGCCGAACCGTACCTGCGCCACTGCGCTCAGAACGATAACCGTCGATCAAAGGCCGCCGGTCCATCTCTCCCAGCGTCGGGGGTCTTTTTGGAAAATCAACCTCAGCCACTTCGCCCTCCACCAGCTTGATTGCACGCCATCCGAATAGCCTGTCACCTTTATTGCATCACCAAGCAATGTGGTGATTGTGGCGGTTATATGATTGTCGCTGCCGCGGATCGTCGGCCTGGGAGCATTCCGGCTCGGATTGGGGGTCGTTATTTTGTGCACGATTTAAGCGGCCGACCTGCGCCCGAAGATGACGGTTGGGCAATAAAACTGTTGCGATACAGCGTGAAATCACAACATTGCGCGAAGCATGCCGGATGGGACTATCGGATGAAACATGGACCGCCGCCGGACGCAGTTGCGCAATATTTCGAACACGTCAGGTTCCACAGCTTTCATTTGCAGGCAAACAAACGACAAATTTCAGACTTAATATCGCCTTTCGGCAGCCGTTCCGGCGATTGAATTTCAACGGACGAACAAGGTGAGGCCCGATGGAGGGATCGGTCTCGCGGTCGCAGGCGGGCGGGTTGCACGATGGTCAGGTCGCGACGGCGGGGTTTCGCGCGGTCGTCTATGCGGGCGCGTTCGTTACCGGTGCCATCGTGATGAGCTTCGAGATGCTCGGTTCGCGCTATCTCAATCCTTATTTCGGCAGTGGCATCTACACCTGGGCTTCGCTGATTTCGACAGTCCTGGCCGCTCTTACCGTCGGATATTTCGCCGGCGGCCGGGTAGCGGACCGATATCCATCAGCGCGCGTGCTCGGCACGGCGGTACTGATCGGCTCGGCCTTCATTCTTGCGCTGCCGTCGTTCTCGACCACCTTGCTGGAGGCGCTGCTTGACGCCATCGACGACATCAAGGTTGGCAGCCTGATCTCGGCCTTCGTCCTAATGTTCTTACCGGTCACCTTTTACGGCGCCTACTCGCCGTTCGCGATCCGGCTGCTGCTGCGCTCGACGCGTGCCTCGGGTGGCGTATCAGGTGGCGTCTATGCAATTTCTACGGCCGGTAGCATCTTGGGAACACTTGGCACCACATTTTTTCTCATTCCGGCCATTGGAACCCGCACCATTACGCTTACGCTCGGCGCGGCCGGGATGGCATGCGGCATGGCGTTGATCGGATTCCCAACCCGTCGGCGCCCTACCACGATGGCGGCGATCCTCGCGCCTCTACTCGCGGGGTTCGGCACGTTTGTGGCCATTGCGGCCGCGCCTTCTGTGGCGCAATCGGCAGAGATTTTTGATCGCGCCGCCCTGCTTGCGCGCGAGGATGGTCAGCTCGCCCATATCGAAGGCCAATATAACGACATCTACGTGGTCAAGCGCGGCAATGAACTGCTGATGACGGCTCGTCTCAAGGGCTGGAATTATACGGAATCACGCATCAATCTTGCCGACCAGGATGTCATTCCAGCCAACTACCTGCGCATGATGACGACCGCGCTTGCTTACGCGCCGCGGGTCGACTCGATCCTCCTGGTCGGCTTGGGCGGGGGCGTGCTGACCAACTACTTAGGGCGCTTTTTGCCGGACGCCCAAATCGATTCGGTCGAAATCGACCCCGGCGTCGTCGACGCCGCGAAGACTTGGTTCGGCGTTAAAGAGGCTGAACGAAAGCGCGTCGTGGAAAGCGACGGACGAGTTTTTCTCAATCGCAATCGCAGGCTCTACGATGTCGCCCTGATCGACGCCTATATCGGCGGCGCGGTGCCGTTTCATCTCATGACCAAAGAGTTCTATACGCTGCTCAAGCGACGGCTGGCACCCGGTGGCGTTGCCGTGTTCAACATTCACGAGCCCAACCGGCTGTTCGCCGTTTCGGTGCGCACGCTGCAAACCGTGTTCGCCACCGTCGATCTTTACCGCTCGGGTTTCGGCGAGGTCGCCGTCGTGGCAACCGATACTCCGCGCGCCGTGGAGGTCGTAGAGCGCCGGGCGGTAGAGCTGCAGAAGAAATACGGCTTCCGCTACTCCTTGCCGGAATTACTCACGCACCGCTCAGAACTCGACCCCGGCGCCGGAGAGGTGCTCACCGATGATTTTGCCCCCGTCGACGTGTACGTCGCGGACGGGCCCCATTGGAAAAAAGGCGACGACCGGTAGGTAATGGACTGCGAGGCCCCCGAAAAGCTGGAGGCCGCTGTCTCGCCGGCTCGGTTCCGCGCTACCTACATCGATCATTCTGCGTCACAGCAACGGTCTTTCCGAAAGGCCTCTCGACCGGTGTAGGCAGGCCACCCGGTTCTGGGCTATGCTTCCTCAATCGGGATAAGCGATGCCTTGCGGCGCTCGGCTTTTACCTCGATCAACAACCAAGATTCACCACTCGAATTTGAACCTCGTTTCAAGGATCTTCAATTCCAGTCGTGAGAGGACGCTCATGGCCAAGCTCAACATCAATGGACGAGTGCATAACGTACAGGTCGAGCCCGAGACACCGCTCCTGTGGGTGATCCGGGAGCAGGTCGGTCTCACCGGCACGAAATATGGCTGCGGCGTCGCCCAGTGCGGCGCTTGTTCGGTACACATCAACGGCGAAGTGATGCGGTCCTGCTCGATTCGCGTCGGCGACGTCAAGGCAGGCGACAAGATCGTCACCATCGAGGGTCTGTCGGCCACCAGTTCGCATCCGGTGCAAAAGGCCTGGGCGGCGATCGACGTGCCGCAATGCGGCTATTGCCAGTCTGGGCAGATCATGGCGGCAGCGGCGCTGCTGCGGAAGAATCCTAAGCCGACCGACAAGGACATTGACGAAGCGATGACCAACATCTGCCGTTGCGGCACCTATCAGCGCATCCGTGCAGCGGTGCACTTGGCCGCCGATATGCCGAACGGCGGCAAATCCGCCGCGGTCACTGGCCACAAAGTCTAGGCTTGAGGAGGTCTGCCATGAAAAACATTACCAGCAAGACGAAGCTCTCTCGCCGCGCCTTCGTGGTTGGCACGACAGCTGCCACCGGCGGGTTGTCGTTCGGATTTCACATACCGGCCGTCGCCGCGACAGCGCGAGCCGCGACTGCAAATGAAGGCGCAGAGGTCAATGCATGGGTAGTCATCAAGCCCGACGACACTTGCATAATCCGCATTGCTCGCACCGAGATGGGCCAGGGTACCCGCACCGGCCTTGCCCAACTGGTCGCCGAGGAACTCGATTGCGACTGGAAGAAGGTGACGACCGAATCCATCACGCCCGGCCAGAACCTCGCTCGCAAACGTGTGTGGGGTGAAATGGGCACCGGCGGCAGCCGCGGCATCCGCACCTCGCA
>Ga0126376_10000724_pt1 | contig 16715 bp, 10 predicted proteins | sample PanSoiMetPlot_15_FD_92760 | JGI IMG/M metagenome (GOLD analysis project Ga0126376, IMG submission 92760) | Tropical forest soil microbial communities from Panama - MetaG Plot_15 | ecosystem: Environmental > Terrestrial > Soil > Tropical forest > Bulk soil | place: Panama | collected 2016-02-17
AATAGCAGGCCCCCTTTCGTCACCAGGTGTTGGACGTGTTCCAACGCCTGCCACATGGCCCCGGTATGATGTAAGACACCCCAGGAATACACCACATCGAACACACCGAGGGAAGAGATATACTCCGTATCCAAAACAGATTGCTGCTCAATACACCACTGCGGGTCATTCTCTGAGTATCGCCGACGAAGTTCCTTCGTACAGGCAACTGATTGGGGATCATAGTCGAAGGAGTGCACCGTCGCTCCCAATCGCCTGGCGGCCAAACTGAACAAACCGCTACCTGATCCCACATCCAAGAAGCTTTTGCCCGTCAGGTCCGGAACCTCCAGCATCGATAGCAACGATGCTTCCGCTGCAACAATTTGTGCTTCGTCCAGATGATCGAGAAACTTGCACCAGTTATCTCCAAACTCAAACCGCTTACCCTGCCGTACTTCTTTGAGATGGTCCTGCGTAAGGTCGCGGTGGTACTGCTTGGTCATATTCATGGTCAGCCCTCCACGCATTCCTTTCAGGCATGCTCGACCTTTCTGAGCCTAGTCGCGCAAACCACTTTTTACTGTTCCCTAACCCAAAGTTTTCTCTTCCCACACGGCATGTTTACTTACCTTGGCGTCCTGTCCGCTTGGGAGTGATACCGTCGTCCTTGAGTCTGTACCTAGCGCCGTCCCGGCGCTGCACTCTCAACGGACCACGGGAGGATCGAGATGTCGCTCAAAGCACGGTCGCTGTTACTCTTGCTCGCGATGTTCTGTATTGCCCTCGCTTCCGGCGCTATCGGTCAAACGACAAACTATTTCCCCGGGGGTTGGGTCGAGAAAGACGGAGTCGCCACACGTACTCGGTACAGTGCCTCCCAGATCCAGTCATTCGTCCCGCCGCAACGAGGAGCCTTTACATTTCCTGCTCCCTACAACACCAGAGCCGTTCGGATCACCGACGCCTCGGATTGCAATGGCGCAGATTGTGTCTGGTACGTGGGCTATTCCTACTGGAGAAATTCGAACGCCCATCAAAACAGCAACGAAATGTTGATCTTTCTGGGGCTGGCATCCAATCGAGGCGGAGCCGGCCCCACCCTCTTCAAGCTAGACAAGACCACGGATGTGATTACCAAGGTCGGACCATTGTTTCCAACCGGGAGCAAATATCGAGACTATACCGGCGAAGGCTGGTATTTCAGCGGATCGCGCCAGAATGTCCTCTATATGTACGATGGGCCCAAGATGTTGCGTTACGACGTCGTCACGCAACAATTCGAAACCGTATTTGACGCCACGACACAATTCGGGGCTGATCGGAAGATCTGGCAGATGCACTCGAGCAACGATGACCTCGTGCATAGCGCTACCCTTCGAGTGGCCAGCACTGGGGAAATGCTGGGTTGCCTGGTGTATTTGGAGAGCACGAAACAGTTCCGCTGGTATCCTAAGGTCGGCATCTTCAACGAATGCAATCTGGACAAGAGCGGCCGCTGGACACTGAGTCTCGAGGATCTGGGTGTACCCAACGATCTCGGGATGCGGATATTCGACAACCAGACGGGCCAGGAAACGAGGATCAGCGGACCGAACGGCACCCTCGGACATCTGGACATGGGATACGGCTATGCCGTCGGTGCTGACAACTACAATGCGTTGCCGAATGCCTCCATCCTCTGGTCATTTAATCCCACGATCGCTCAAGGTCCAGTGCTCCAATACAACGTCAACTGGAACATTGCAGCGGTCAACCATATCTCACACACGAATTCGAAACCCAATGTGCCATCGGCTCAACAGCATGCCTGCGGCAGCAATGCCGACACCGTCTATGCCATTCAGAATGAAATCACCTGCTTTCGAGTTGATAACTCCCATGACCAACTCATTGTGGCACCGGTGATGAGTGATCTGAACACCTCGGGCGGTTGCTGCGACTCCTACGCCAGATCACCGAAAGGCAATCTGGACATCACCGGCCGCTATTTTATTTGGACGACAAATCTTGGCGGGAATCGCCTGGACGCCTTTCTCGTGAAAGTGCCTTCTCAGCTACTCGTTAACGGCGGTGACGCCACGCCGCCCGCCGCTCCGGTGAACCTGAGATTGCAGTAACTCACGCCGCCGACCCGCCTTCCTGCGATCCGGATACCACCTTCGCACGGGTACGGCGGCCGTGTGCCACATGGTGGATTTCAGCTGTGCGTGGTGTCGCCTTCCATACCGGTGCGGCCTGCCCCAAAAGAAATTTTATCGTCCCGATCAGCAGCGCCGCGTTCAACACCATGAAGTACCACGCGCCATTCGCTACTTGCCCGATGAATGGCACGGCTCGGAGCAGAGGCGCAGCCAAGCCCAGCGCATAGACGGAGACTTGCGCCCACAGCAGCGTCGCTCCCCACTGCCGATCTATCAGGAACACGTTCGAGACGAAAATGACGATCAGCAGCCATGGACCGATCCAGCGCAATACTTTATGCGACCAATAGCTCAGCGCCAGCATCCCATGTCCAGGCAACAACAGTCGCCAACTGTGCCGAAGCGCATGCGCATCGCCGGCACCGATCCGCACGCGGCGGCGAAATTCATCGCGGATCGTTTCGGGCAGCGTTTCCCAGGCCCTAGCCGACGAACGGAACACGACCGAACCGCCTCCCTCCAGCCGCATGAGCATCGGGATGAGGAAATCATCGACGATGGTGCCGGCGGGAAGCGGTCGAAACCGGGCCCGCTCGATCGCATAAATGGCGCCGTTGGCACCCAGTACAGTGCCGAAGTGGGATTCCAATTTCTTCAACACCGTTTCGTATCGCCAGTACGCGCTGTCGGGATTCACGGTCCCCTCCGCGGTCCGAAATTCCAGCCGCCCGACGACGGCACAGGCTGAGGGAGCCAACCTGAATCCTTTGATCAACTCTTTGACCGCATGCGCGTCGAAGAACGTATTGGCGTCGGTGAAAACAACGTACTCTCCCCTCCCCCGCGCAACGAGATCATTCAGCACATTGGCCTTCCCCCGCCGTACCGAAAAATCATGCAGCAGGATCCCCGCCGTCCGGTATCGCCGGATGATCCGTGTAGTTCGATCGGTCGATCCATCGGAGCCGATCAGAATCTCAAGACGGTCCGGCGGATAATCCAATTCCAAGAGATTGTCGATCCGTCTGCCGATAACCGATTCTTCATTGTGCGCCGAAATGACAATGCTGACCTCCGGCCATGTATCGGCGGAAATGCCAGCACTCTCACTGATCCTTCGAGAGAATAGGCTGAACAACCATAAGAGAATCGGATAGCCGGCATAGGCGTATGCAAGGAGCCCGATCGACAGGAACAGCGAGTATTTTGCAAGTGTGTCCAAGAGTGTGACCTTCGGATATGAATGAGTGTGTATGTCTGAAGACTCGCGTTCTTCACGCAGCGGGGACCGCGGGTGGCGTGACTCGACACCGAACGGCCGGTGCGACCTCGGGCTTCTGAAGAACTGTATACAATGCCTTGCAGAAGAAATCGTCCAGCAGCGGGACCTTTGCCAACCCTCTGATCAACCGGCTGATCTTGAAGGTCCGCCCTCCGAATCCGATCCGTTCCTGATGCACTTTTCGCAGTGGCAATTCGTCGCAAAGGTGATTGAACCTCCTGATTGACATGTGGTTGAGGAACGTTTCCCAGACAGCGGCGTCAAGATATGGATTTGGCTTTTTTTGCCCGGTCTTTTCATCCCTTGAATAGCAGGCGGCGGAATAATTCGGAGAATCATACAGGCAAGCGGCAACTTCCCGCAGTGTAGTCATGGAAAACAATATATGCGGCCACGGGAACGGGATGATGTCCTCCATGTGACTCCCATAGGGATTGCGAAAGGGCCCGAAATGCACCAATGCCAAGCCGCCGGGTTTCAATACCCGAGCAATCTCTAAAAATATTTCTCGGGGTCGGCTCAGGTGTTCCACCGTATCCATGGTATAGACAATGTCCACAGACGCGGAGGGCATAGGAATGGTCGTGGGCGTAGATTGGACGAATTGAATACGGTCGCCGTACTGCTCTCGCCCACGCATCAGGACCTCGGCGCTTATATCAACTCCGATCGCATTGAAAGGCTCCTGCGACAGGAAACCGTCCAGTAGGTATCCGCTGCTGCAGCCCAGGTCCAAGACTGTCTTGTTCTTGAACGTCACAAATGGAGAAAACAGTGACCGAAACTCACTGATCGTGGATAGCCGGTCTTGGACATAGAGCTGTACGGAATCGTAACGGCTAATGACGGGCGCGCGAAAACCAAAACGGTTGAGCGGAGGCGCTAAGAAAGCCCGTGCCAGGCCGTAACAGATGCGATGACCGATCGTGCTTTTCATTAGGCTGACGGAGTGCGATGTGTTGTCCACCGCGCATGGCTGTCAGTCGGTGGTGCGGGAACGTGTCTCCATCGTTCGAGGGGCGCACATCGATTGACCACGCGCCTGAGAACCCAGCGCGGCACAGAGGGCGGTCATATCGACACCCAGATCGGTTCGACTCTTCCGCCCCGTCTTGATGCCTGTCCCGGCTAAGCGATAGTCCCCGGCTTTCCGATCGACGAACGGGATGGCTTCGAGAGAGTCGGGAAAGAAATTCCCCTCTGGATACTTGCTGTCGTCGCCGCCCGCGAGCACGTTGTCCGTGACCACCGCATCCGGGAAGTACGCTTCAATCGCGGCCGTCCCCGTGCCGACGCCATCTCCAAAAATGCCGAACTCGTTATGCGGCGCAATATTGCTTTTGAACGTAAGTCGTCGATGAGGTGGGCCAATGCCAAAGAGCACGTAGCCTTGATGGAGACCGGTATTCCGTTCGATCGTGACATCGGATGAGCCTTTGAGGACTTGGAACAAGATCCCTCTTCCACCCCATCGAGCGCCGCCGATATCTTCCCAGAGGTTGTTCTGAATCAGGATGCGCTTCGTTTGCTGGCTTCTATCCGAGGGCTGATTGTCGTCGCGGCCCAGGAGGTTGAGGCCGCTACCGCTATGCCGGATGATGTTGTTGGTAAACCGCACATCTTCGACGACCGACCAGGGAGCCCGCCCGTCCTGATTGCGCACGGTCAACAACACGGCGAATCCGTTTTGGGATTCCTCCCAGTTGTATTCCAGTATGTTGCCATCAGCCACCACACGGCGGGCATTCTTCAACTCAAAAAGATTCTTCACCGACCAGGATGTACCGGCATAGCCGGGCTCACCGCGCTTCCAGGATAGCGGCTTGGCCACATGATTGTGGCGAATCTCGATGTCGGACGGCACGAGATCCCTGATCGTAGGATCGCCGCCGCCGAAGAAGATGTTTTCTCCAGCACCCTCCAGATAATTATTCACGATCTTAAACGGCCCGCTTCCTCCCCAGCCCATGAGGGCTTGAGAATCTGCCCCCACTTCCTTGAAGTCAGAGACATACGAATCGATGACGGCAATATGACGGCCGTTAAGCGCCACGCCTCGTCGCGACCCCTTCTTCGGATCCCCGTGAATGTAACACCGGTCGACGATAATATGGTGAGGAAGGTCATTGACCGTACGCTCACTGTTGTGACCGAACCACATCAGTGAATACAGATGCGTGCCCTCGGCCGGAGTCACTTCGAGACCGATGAAGCGGTAGTGATGCGCCCCGGGCTCCGCTATGACGACGCCATCACCCCGGCTGGAGGTCAACTTTGGCATGAGCGTGCCATGCGGAGGACCAACTCTCGTCCCAGGACCAGGAAACTCCCGATCGGAGACGCTGGTCCTGACGATGATCCATCCGGATCCACCTCCCTTGTTGGGCAAGGTAAAGGGTCCCTTAAAGGTCGCCCCGGCTTCGAGCACAATCTCGTCTCCGGGTTGCGCCAGTTCCAGCGCCTCCTGCAGATCGTCGCCGGCCTTGACGATCAGGGTGCGGCCAGTTGGAGCCACAAGCTGGGTATCGACCCATTCTCTGGGCAGCTCCGGCAGAGTGCCCGCACGGGTCTCTGGCAGATTGACTGCTCGTGCCTCCGGCATGGAACACCCTAGGATGGCACTAATCACCGCGAGCGGGAACCATGAAACCCATGGCAACTTCAAATGAGTCATCAGACCCTCCAGTCAGGGGACCGCACACCAACATAGGTCACGAACGGCGCGGTCCACCGCCATTCTCCGGTAGGCAACCCTAGACGGCTCCATGCAACACTGCCCAAGCTCAACAATCGGCACGCTGTCGAATGCATTCGCACTTTCAACCTGGATGCTTGTCCCACCGAGGACGTGAGAAAACCATCGAAGAATCCCAAGTACTCGCAGGCAACCGTTTGAAATCCAGCCTGCTCATGCACCCGTCGCAATGACGCGGTGTCGTACACGACGTGGGCCTGCAGTACTGGTAGACTGGCGAACACCTGGAGTGCCCAGTTGATCCCCTGCAGGTTCGGCACGGTTGAAAGAAGACGCCCACCTGGCTTTAGGTAGTAGGCTAGCGCCCGAAGCTTCTCCGACGCTCCATCGAGATGCTCAATCACTCCGAGGGAATACACCAAATCAAACCGCCCCCTCAGATCCTCGTTTTGGTGGTGATCGAAACCATCTCGGCAGTAGATCTGACCTTCCACGCCGACGCCGGCGAGATTGGCGCACGCCAGTCTGAATGCTGACGGCTCGATGTCGATCCCTGACACCCGACAACCTATAGCCTGAGCCAGGTATGGCAGCCAGGGTGATCGCCCACATCCAATCTCCAGAATCTCGGATCCGCGCGACAGGCCGGCATGACTGCGAAACAGACGCATCAGGCGTTGATCTGGCACAGACCGCTCATTGGGAAGAAGAGGCTTTTGCAGCAGGTCGGATTCCGTCTCGGTGTAATAGCCCGCACCCTCTTTCCATAGCCATTCACTGGGGCCAACCGGATTCATGAATGTACCTCGCAAGAAGTTCCGATCGTTGAATTGCGACCAACAGTGAGCCGTGGCATCATCGAAACCCTCCTCTGGAGGAGTCAATTAAGATCTCTTGGAAATCAGCACCTGCAGACACCCCGATCGTCCGTCGCGATGGCAGTGCGGGAAACAGCAATCGCGCTTCATTGTGGTCACATTCCAGATTCGGACAATTGCACTGAGAAATGCCAGGGAATGGTCGAGCTTTGGTGAGGCTATAAGTCCAAATCAGCCAAGCAAACCATATGATTCGATGAGGTTCGACATGTGCTCAACCCGCGCTTCCCACCCTTCATGCCGCATCATCTCGACACGCCGGCGGTCCTGTTCCACCGATCGTTCGTTCAGCGCGGCTTCGATTTCCTGGAGGAACCCCTCCTTGGTGACCGCGATATGGACGACGCCTTGATAACGGACGACTTCCGGTAAGGGAGTAGATACGACGGGCAGACCAGCTGCGAGGTACTCGCGCAGCTTGAGTGGATTGACACATAAGGTCAGCTCATTCATGCGAAAAGGGATAAGACCAACATCGAATCCGCGGCAATAGCGTGGCAAATCCGAATAGGGTTGCTGGCCCACGATATGGACATTTTTCAAATTTCGCACCGGCTGAAGATCGATTTGAATCTTGCCGACGAGCACGAAAGACCACTGCGGGCGAGCCCGGGCCAATGCACCGATCATGTCCAAATCCACCCAGTCCGCCAACAGGCCAAAAAACCCGATCACGGGCTTGGGCAGGGCAGCGATCTCAGGCGGGACCCTGGTGGACTGATCCAGGGCGCGGCTGAAATGGCTGACATCCACTCCATGTGGGATGAAATGCGTTCGGGGATTCACCTCGCGTCGTTCGGTGCAGAGTTTTTCGGCGGATGTAAAGACCAGGTCGGCTCTTCGCACCAAATCTTGTTCCATGCGGACGATGAGCTCCTTCGGCACTCCAGAAAATTCCGAATATTCATCCACACAGTGATAAATCACCCCACGTTCATTGAGTCGTCCAAGCAACCACCTGATGTTCGGAAGGAACGTCCACAGGAGGGGGCGATCCAGCTCTAGCCGACGGCTCAGATGCCGAAGCCAGGCTGCCAGGATCGTCCGGTTTAAGCGTTCGGCCATCGCCACGCCCGGCAGCGGCAAGACCGGCGGATCCATGACAAAAATGTTGGCTTCGACTTGCCGTATTCCGGAAATAATGCGTCGAAACTTAGTGATCAATCGCCGAGCATCGCTCTGCGAAACAGTTGGACGCCTCATGCCGATGGAGTTGACCCATAACACGCGGTTCTTGCGCGAGAGAATCCGCATGATGTGTTTCTTGCTCGTTGGATCACCCTGCCAATCTTGCGAAATGCAAATTATCGACTGGCCTTCGATCATGTGATGTCCTTTCATGCGCGAGGAGTCCTCTCGCTATACTTACGCCGCACAACGAGAGTTATCTTCGATATCCAGGAGGGCCAACCGTTCCAGGTCTATGGCTGCTCCTGCTTCCTTCGTCGCAAGAACCGTCACAAACATGCAGCTGCCTTCCGCCTGTGCGGCTGAAACCAAGACGGGTCCCGGATCGCGCCTGGCATAACAGGGAGAAACCCATCCCTGCTCAACCGTGATCTCGAGCGGCACAGCCGTCCCTTCTGGGTCGACCAACCAGATGCCGACGACAAGCTGTGGTCCCTTCTGGTGAGTGACGATCATTCGTTCGTCTCTGAGCTCCGGTCTGCAATCGGGAGCGAGGTGAAAACGCAGCTCGTACTGATAGAGACCGGTCGTCGCAATGCGGTCTTGGATCAAAACATATGAGGCAGAGGGACGATCCGGCCTCTTGAGCAAATGGAACGAGCGCTGATGCCGTACAGGTGGATCCAACTGTTCATACCCATTGTGTTCTCCCGTGCACATGGCCGTTTCCCCGTTGACCTCGAATCTCCACAGCGTGGTGTCGGCTACCTGCGCCCATGAAAATGGCCCGGCTGGGCGTGATTGAGATAAACCTCCGACAGTCAGCGTGTTGTGGCCGGGAGACAGTCTGAAATGATTTCGCAGGTCGGGATCCTTCGTATACGTATAGGTGCCCGGGTCGATAATCCACGTCACGCCTCCCGCGGCGTACTCGAACGACAATGCGTCGGCGTGTGCGTGCACATAGTTCACCGCGCCGTGAGAGCCGGCATCGACGAAGAGGTAACTGGATGCGTCTCCCCACCCGTCACGCAGCACCACGAAGCCGCTTTTTGCAAATCGCCGAACCAGGCAGTCCGGCTTCATCGGTTCCAGTCGATCGTATGCATCGAGCCCTTCCGGCCCCAGCAGCCAGAGCAACTCGGGGGCTGCAGGACCCGCCGCCCATTTCCATGTTCCGTTTCCAAACAGCGTGGCTCCGATTTGCAACGTATCCCGGAAATCCGCCGCTTCACGCCGATGCAAAGCGAGCAACCGGCCTCCATCTTCATCGCCATAGAGCGTACTGAAACCGTCCGGTCTCGTGATCCACAACAAATGATCAAGCAGTTGAGCCAAAGCATCCCTCACTGTCGGCGGAAGCGGCAGGCCAAGAGCTCTGGCGAGCAGGATGGCGTGGATATAAAAATCCGTTGTGTACCGGTGATAGTACGATGCCTGTTCAAAGTAGACTCCGTCTGACTGAACCTGCTTCGACACTTGATCGATCAGGATGCGGAGTCCCAAGTCGCGCCAACGTGGGGCATCGGCCAGCCACGGCAACGAGGACCCCAGGTAGAAAAGGCCCAGGGCCTCTCCGGTCAGGTGGGTATTGGGGGCGAAATAATAGGACAAATACGATTCCACATAAGACCCTTGCTGCACCAGACTCTTTAGCGCTCTATATATAATGGAGGGCGTCAGCTTGGGGGACCAGGAAAAACAATGGAGTGCCCACAACCAGGCAATAGACCGGAAGGAAATCTCCAGGCTACTTGCCCAGTTGATACCTCGCCGCGGGGGATTGGCATCAAGCCATCCGATCAGCTGCATCACAAAAGCCTCCGCGTACCGCTCGTCTTTCGTCAGGAGGTAGGCCTGCCCTAGTGTCACGAAATGGCCATGCCTATTCAGTTCCCATGTCACCTTCGCGTCACCGGCTACGTCCGGATCGAGATAGTCGATTCGACTCCAATGGGCAGTCCCCGTCCGTTTGCCCGAGGTCGGCTCGAGATGCCAATCAATCGGATTGCCGAAGGACACATCAAACAGACCCAACAGATCGAAACGACCATCAATCGCCCAATCGGCTCGGCGGAGCAATTCGTTGCATTCCTGAGGGAATCGCCGTCGAAATATGGACGCGGCGAACTCGCGCGATCCGAAAAGGGGCATAAACGGGCGGCGACTAAAATCCGATCCCCTCATGGCGCCGAACACTTGGGCGATAATCGTATCCAACGACGCGCGTTCAAGCGATGGGACGAGCCGCCGCCGAAAGGCCCTCTCACTCATCTCCCCCTGCTCGAATCCGAACAGCCGCTCACTGTATTTCAACAGGGTCTGCCGTCCCCTCCCGCACATTTCCGGCAGCTTCATGTTGGCGAGTTTTCGTAATCTGTCTGCCATCTGTTTCATAGAGATGCCGCTGTTCGCTGCACCTATGCCGACGCTTCCGCGGTTTCTATCGGTTCGTCAAGCGGCTGAGGTGCTTCGCCATCGATCGCCATCCGTTGCCAGAGTTCCAGATTGACCAACAGCCAGAGACGGTCACCGTGTGAGCGGAGGCCGCTGCAATGCTCGTTGACGATCCGATGCAGAGTGTCGGGACGGAACCATTGGCGGTCCAATGCCCGGGAGCTCAAAACATATTCATCCAGCGTGGAACGGAATGATCCGCGCACCCACGCGCCGAATGGCACAGGGAAACCCATCTTGGACCGGGTCAGCACAGCCGGCGGCACCAGGTCACGCAAGGCCTCCCGCAGGACGACCTTCGTCTGCCACCGTCTCATCCGCTGGTCTCCTGGAATCATCATGGATTGCTCGACAAGAAGATGGTCGAGGTAAGGCACGCGGCTTTCCAGCGAGGCCGCCATGCTCATTTGATCCTGTTTCATCAGTAACTCGACTAGATGAGTGGCCATGTCGGCATAACTCATGCGCTCGAGCCATGTGCCGTGATGCTCCTCCCAGTACCGTAATCCTTCAGCATAGGAGTCGCGCGTGCTCACGGCATGCCGATCGAGAAGAAGGGTCTGCTGCAACGACTCCGGAAAAACCGAAAAATTATCGAAAAACAACCCCCGAGGACCGGGCTCGTGGGCGAGCGCGGTTCGAGAAGCATAGCGTTGGAGCGGGAAAGGGAGATGCGCGAGCGATGCCCTGATACGCCGGCGCAGAAAGCGAGGCATGCCCTTCCAATAGAAACGCCCGATGCGGTCGTTCAAGGCTGTCACGCGGTAACGGTAGTCGTAGCCCAGAAACAGCTCGTCCGCTCCTTCGCCGGTCAACACGACCTTCACATACCGTCTGGCAAGGCGAGACACAAAATAGAGCGGCACGCTCGAGGTAAACGCAATCGGCTCGTCCTCATGCCAGATCAGCTTCGGCAACACCTCCATGAATTGCCTGGGCGAGACCAGGACCTCGTGGTGTTCAGCGCCGATCGCCTGGGCGACCATCCGCGCATACTGCAGTTCATTGGCCTCGCGTTCGGCAAACCCAACGGCGAAGGTTTTGACCGGTTGCGGCATCAATGGAGCCATCAGGGCCGCCAGTCCACTGGAATCCAATCCGCCTGAAAGAAAAAGACCCAGCGGAACGTCGCTCATCAGATGGCTCTTCACTGCCAGCTGAAGACCGAGCCTCAACTGGTCGGCCTGTTCGGCAAGTGGTAATCGCTCGTCCACGCACTCCTGCGGCGGATGCCAATAGCGGCGTATCTGTACCCCCTGTTCTGCCGAACATTCCAGCAGATGCCCCGGCAGCAATTTTTTGATGCCTCGATAGAACGTATCCGTGCCCGTCACATACCGGTTTGCCAGAAACTCCGGAAGGATTGCTTCGTTGAATGCGACCTTGATGGCACCGGAGGCGACAATGCCTTTGATCTCCGAAGCAAAGAGTAGTTCCCGGTTGGTGTCGGCATAATAGAGCGGCTTGATGCCGAGCCGGTCACGGACCAACAACAACCGGCCTTGCCTTCCATCCCAGATCGCGAACGCAAACATACCCTGTAAGCGGTCGACGCAGCGGGAACCATACTCTTCGTACAGATGAAGGATCGTTTCCGTGTCGCTTCTGGTGCGATACCGGTGTCCCCCTCGTTCCATCTCCCGCCGGAGTACGGCATGGTTGTATATTTCTCCGTTGAAAACGATCCAGCAACTCTCGTCTTCATTCGTCATCGGCTGGTGGCCACCGGCGACATCGATGATGGCAAGGCGTCGATGTGCCAAACCTACCGGACCATCGATCCAGATGCCTGCTCCGTCTGGTCCACGGTGGCGCTGCACCTCCGCCATACGCCCCAGGCGAGAGCGTTCTACCCGTTCCCGTTGGTCGTATTTCAGAATTCCGGCTATCGCACACATGGTCAAGCGGCCTTTAACATCTGGTTACAACCGGACAGCCGGCGATACACATCGCCCCATGCCGGTCCAACACTTCCCCAGGCAAATCGCGCGAGCGACTCCGTGGCCCGTTGCGTCATGAGCAGAGACCGCTCAGGCCATCGCAGGAGGTGCGTTGCGGCTTTGGCCATAGCGGCCGGATCACCGGCCGGGACAAGAGTTCCGGATATACCGTCTTGGATCATGTTCGGAATATCACCGACCGCGGTGCTGACGATCGGCATACCGGACGCCATGGCTTCAAGCACCGACAGTGGTTGATTGTCCACCAAGGAGGAATTCAGAAAGATCGAATGGGCATCATACAAAGCCGGCATGGATGCCGGATCCACTGGACCGATGAACCGGACATTGCGTAGACCCAGCGCATCCGCAAGATGCTTGAGTTCCGGCTCTTGCGGTCCCATCCCGGCGATGGTGAGAGTCGCGCCGGGAAAGCTGGTCCGGAGCAGCGCAAAAGCCAGAATCGTATCTTCGACACCGTAGTGTGGTTCGAAATTTCTTACGGACAGAAATGTCGGGAGAAGCGGGAGTCGCCGTCGATAGCGGAACCGTCTGGTATCGACGACATTGTGAATGACCTGCGCCCGGTACCCGTATCGCGCAAAGGTATCCCGTAGAAACGCCGACGGCACGACGATTTCGTCGACCATTCTCAACCAGGGATGGACGCGAGCACCCCAATGAGCCAGGTGATCGTCCGCTTCTCCGCTGTGATAATTCAGAATGATCGGCTTTTTCAGGCGACGGGCCGCGAGAATGGCCGGAAGGGGTGCCAGGAGGAACGACCAATAGGACGCGGACAAAATTTGCACGATGTGTGCGTGCCGGAGCCTGCGGAGGCTGGACAAGTACAGTCCTTCATTCACCAATGTTCTGAGGATGGGCAGACGCTTCAGCCAGCCGACTCCTCTCGGAAAACGAGGATCGATCGGTACAAAATCGACATGATAGCCGTCCGACCGCAGATAGTCCGCAACCGCTTTGGCTTGCACTGCCTGTCCGCCGAGGATACTAGGGCTCGGCGCAACCAGCGCAATTCTTTGAAGAGCCTTGCCACTGCTCGCCATGGTGTTTCGCCCGAGGACAGGTGGATTACAACATCGACCTGGCCGGTAAAGGGCGCCGCTTGGTTGCAGGCCTTGCAGCAGCCGCGGCAGATCGCTTCGTCGGCTTCGCGGCCGGTGGCGAGTACATTCGATCCAGGAACGTCCGGCACCAGAGTTCGAACGACATCAGCGTCCACATGTGAAAATCCAACAACCGACCTTGCTCCTGCCTCGTGATCAGTCTGTTCAGATAGGCCTCATTGAAAATTCCGCGCTTGCGGCAGGTGTCTGACAACAGAAGCTCTCGGACCAATGGACGAAGCGGCCCTCGGAACCACCGGTTAAGTGGCACGCCGAACCCTCTTTTCGGACGATCCAAAATTTCGTCCGGCAGCAGTCCGCGAAGCGACTTTATGAAGATGTGTTTGGTCCTTCCTTGATGCCACATCCAATCGGCCGGGATCGTCGCCGCAAATTCTACAAAGTGATGATCGAGCAGCGGCACACGGGCTTCCAGCGAATGAGCCATGCTCATACGGTCGACCTTGGTCAAAATATCCAGCGGCAGATAGTAGCGAAAATCATGATCTTGCAATGCGGACAGCCAGTGTCCCTTCCACCTGAGGAGCCGATCGAGCCTGGCCCATTCAGGCTGTGCCGCAGCAACGTGTTCTCTGACCTCGCCAGTCAACAGCTCTCTGTGATGTTCTGGCCTGAATAGCGTATTCGCATAAAAAAACCGTTCGCCATTCGGTTTCGAGAGATAGTTCAGAAACTCTTTTCCCCTGGTGTCTTCCGGCAGGATAGAAGAGGCTTGAGCGAGCAGCCTGCGAATAGTTGCGGGAAGAAACCTTGCCCAACGATCCCGGCCCTCAATCACGTAGCTGTTGTACCCACCGAACAATTCGTCACCGCCGTCGCCCGAAAGCACGACCTTAACCTGCTGGCTCGCCAGCCGTGACACCATATAAGTCGGAATCGCGGAGGCATCGCCGAATGGTTCGTCCAGGTCCCAGGCGAAATGGTCGAGGAGGTCCAAGACATCCGGTTCGAGCACCAATTCATGATGATCGGTACCGAACCGCTCGGCGATGAGACGGGCATAGGGTAGTTCATTGAATTCCTGCTCCCGGAATCCAATGGAGAATGTTTTGACCCGACCAGTGGCCATCATGGCCATGGAGGCGACCACCGAGCTGGAGTCGATTCCGCCGCTCAAAAACGCGCCCACCGGTACGTCGCTGACAAGGTGATACCGCACGGATTCCCGGAGTTGTGTGCGCAACTCCTCGATCGTGTCCGCTTCAGAGCGTCGTGCATCCGGCAGAAAACGCAGGTCCCAATAGCGCTCGACGACCGGATCTTTTCCCGATTCCAGCCATAGCCGATGACCCGGCTCCAGCTTCTGAATACCTGAGACGATGCTCTCGTTCGAGGGTGTCGTCGCATAGGCCAGCAAATGTGCCACTGCCCGCCAGTTCAATCGCCGGTCCACGTCGGGCAGTTGCAGAAGCGCTTTGAGTTCCGAGGCAAACATGAAGCGGCCGCCAACAGTCCCATAATACAAGGGCTTGATTCCAACCCGGTCTCTCGCGAGCAGGAGCCGTTGACGCCGTTCGTCCCAGATCGCGAAGGCAAACATCCCCCGTAGATCTTGGACACAGTCGTCTCCACGTTCCTCATACAAATGGACGATCACTTCGGTATCGGTGGCCGTGGCAAACTGATGGCCGCGCCGCTCTAATTCAGTTCGCAATGGTCGATAGTTGTAAATCTCCCCGTTCAGCACGACCCACATGGAGCCATCTTCGTTCGAGACCGGTTGGTGCCCCGTCTCGAGATCGATAATGCTCAAACGGCGCATGGCCAGTCCGATTCCGTCGCCGACGAATGCGCCCTCATCATCCGGTCCCCGTGACACGAGAGCCGCACACATGGCGTGCAGCTCTTCGGCGAATACCGTTTGATCACGTTGAGCGACGATTCCTGCAATCCCACACACACGGCACCTCAAGAAATTTTGTGTTGATAGCGCATGCCACGGACAAACGAAAGCCATTCCAACGGGCGGGCCAGTATCGCCCGTTCCTGTACGGACAACACACCGAATCCCATGACCATCCCGACATAGGCTGAGACGTACACTATCCCCACGAGCAGAAGACGGAGGGGGGCGCTCGCCTGAATCCCATAGGCGACGGCCAGAGCCGGTAGGCTCGCGGTGATGGAAAGAGCGGCGATCGCCGTGAGCGTCCGCCATGGAAGTAGGTGTTGCACACCGACTTGCCATTGTCTGGTCATCGCGATGAGCCCCAGCAGCTTCCCGACGGCCAGCGCAAGCACGGTCACGAGGACGGCACCGACCAGACCGAAGGACGTCACGAACCATTGAATGAGCATGAGGATCACGGCGAGACGGAGCAGATTCATGATCAAGAGGAGATGTGTTTTCGCGTATACCCGCAGCAGCCCGTCTACGGGAACAACGACGAAGAAGATGGCCGTCACGCCGGCCATGAAAATCGGCACGCTAGCCAGATAGTTGGCAGTAAACAGCATGACGATCAGATCGCGTGCGCTGATCAGGAGCAGACAGGCGAGCGGGAAAAAGGCCAGCGCCAGTTTCCGGACCGTGTGATGCCAGAGATCGATCACTTGCGTTTCACGACCGTCATGTAGGGCGGTCGTCATGCCGACCATCATCACATTGCACACCGTCGTCGCCACGAGGTCGACGAGCGGAATCTGCATGCAGCCCACGGAATATATGGCAAATGTCGCGGCATCGAAGAGACCTGAGACCGCATATTGGTGAAAATTTTCCTGGACGATGTGGGCGAGCACATATGCGGCGAAGGGCAGCGCGTAGACCAGTTGTCGGGCGAAACAGGCAGCATCAGGTCGAAAAGTCGCACCGAACACCCGCCAGAAGTATCGGACCGTATACGCAAGCCGCAGCGCACTAAAGGCAACGGCGCCATACAGGAGTGAGCGGAGGGAGGGCACGAGGAGTACGGGTACGATCAAAAACAGCGCCCGCGACACGTCGGTCACGCCGTAGGCGATGGCGGCCGCGCGAAATGAACTGCGCGCGGTCATGACCGTTTCCAAACCGATCGAAGCCTGCATGAAGAGGAGATACAACCCCAGCAGTGGGATCAGCGGA
>Ga0126376_10000725_pt1 | contig 16711 bp, 15 predicted proteins | sample PanSoiMetPlot_15_FD_92760 | JGI IMG/M metagenome (GOLD analysis project Ga0126376, IMG submission 92760) | Tropical forest soil microbial communities from Panama - MetaG Plot_15 | ecosystem: Environmental > Terrestrial > Soil > Tropical forest > Bulk soil | place: Panama | collected 2016-02-17
ATCAGGGTTGCGATAGTCGCGGAGAGACATCATGACGACAACGAACGGCGGTGACGATCCAGCCCCGGCAGCGGCCGACACCACGGCGCCCAGTCTCAGCGTTCTGGTGCAATACTCCAAGGATTTTTCGTTTGAAAATCCGAATGCGCCGCAATCGCTTATGCAACAGCAGCAACAGCCGCAGATCGGGATTCAGATCAACGTCAATCCCCGCCAGATGTCGAATACAGATTTCGAGGTTGAGCTGAAGGTCGAAGGAAAGGCAGAGAACGGCGGCAATGTCCTGTTCGCATTTGATCTCAACTATGCGGGCGTCTTTCGGCTGATGAACATACCGCAAGAAAATCTCGGCCCGCTGTTGATGATCGAGTGCCCGCGACTCCTGTTCCCATTCGCGCGGGAAATCATATCAAGCGCCATCACCAACGGCGGCTTCCCGCCGTTGATGCTGAACCCGGTCGACTTTGTCGGGCTTTACCAGCGCAGACTGGCAGAAATGCAGGCCGCACAACCAGCTACCCAAGCCGGGTGAATAGTTGCCGTTCAGACTATTTACCTATACATGCACCTTCACGCACAGCCGACGATACAAGCTGGATGAAAGAGTGGAGGACACCTCGCATGTCGCTTTCAATGTCGGCGTCAGCCATTCCGGCCTTTGAGATAGGTCTTTCGGCCTTGTCGGCGGTGCTTGATAAGGCCGCGGCGCATGCGCAGGCCAGGAAGATAGACCCTTCGGTACTCTTGCAGACGCGGCTGTTTCCCGACATGTTCCCGCTGGTCCGACAAGTGCAGGCCGCGGCGGATCAGGCCAAGAACGGCACCTCGCGCCTCGCAGGTGTCGAACCCCCTCGCTATGAGGACAGCGAAACAACCATCGATCAATTGAAGGACCGTTTGGCGAAAACCATATCCTATGTGAAATCGATCGATCGAGAGAACATCGATGACTCTGCGGACCGCGACATCACGTTTCCGCTCGGCCCGACCAACAAAGGCCACATGACAGGCCCCGACTACCTCAACCTTTTCGCATTGCCGAACTTCTACTTTCATCTCACTGCGGCTTACGCAATCCTCCGTCACTGCGGCGTGGATCTCACCAAACGCGACTTCTTCGGCGCAATCCCGATGAAGATCACCTAAGGGCGATCTGGAGGGTCTGGGCGTAGTCGTTCCAAATGGCCTTGGCGCCAAGTTCGGCAACAAGGGCGCGATGGGCAAGACGTTCGGTGTCGGTTATTCGCGGACGCAGCGGAACCGGACGGACCTTCGTGGAAACCGCCCTATCTCTCACGATGATCGGAGATGCCGGCATGGCAACCAATGCGAGCTGCGCCTGCCGGGCGTCGACAAGCTCGATGTAGACTTCAGCCAGCAACTCGGCATCGAGCAGCGCGCCGTGCTTGGTGCGACGGCTGTTATCGATGCCAAGGCGGACGCAAAGATCGTCCAAGCGGTTCGAGCCGCCAGGGTATTTGCGCCGCGCCAATAGCAAGGTGTCGACCAGCCGATCGCGCGGAATGGTAGCCTGCTTCACGCGCTCTAGCTCGGCGTTGAGAAAGCCTAAATCGAACGCCGCATTGTGTGCGATCAATGCCGCACCGCCGACAAAGGCGAGAAGATCGGCGGCAATGTCTGCAAAGACCGGCTGGGACTTAAGGAAATCATCCGACAGACCGTGGATCGCGAATGCCTCGGGGGGTACATCACGCTCCGGATTTAGATAGCGATGGAACGTCTGGCCGGTAGGAAATCGGTTGACCAACTCGATGCAGCCGATCTCGACCAACCGATGGCCCTGGTAGGGATCAAGGCCGGTTGTCTCGGTATCCAACACTACTTCGCGCATTTCGCTTTGCGTCGCCCTTGACCGCTATGATCGACCGCGCCGAATCGGCAGCATCGGCGCGGCTTGCAGGATTGCATGAACCTGCTGCCTGGCGAAATCGAAGCCTTTGGACGTATCCACCAAAAAATCGGCACGGCGACGTTTTTCCGTGTCCGGCATCTGTTTGGCAAGCAGAGCCTTGAATTTCTCCTCCGACATGCCGGGTCGTCCGAGGGCTCGAGCGCGCTGCACCTCTGCGGGCGCGCTCACGACTACGACCGCGTCGACGCGGCGGTCGGCACCGGTTTCAAACAACAACGGAATATCGAGGACCGCAATGGCTGCGCCCGCACGCTCAGCGTCGTCAAGAAACCGGACCTCCTCACGTCTAACTAGCGGATGAATGATTTCCTCCAGACGCCTGAATGCATCAGGATCAGCGAGCACGCGTTGCGCCAACCTGTTGCGGTCAACTCCATCCGCGTCTCTAACTCCAGGAAATTCCGCTTCAATCGCTGCGGCTGCTGGGCCGGCGTAGAGCCGGTGCACGGCCAAATCAGAATCGTGAACGGGCACGCCGGCCTCCGCAAAAAATCGCGCCGTCGTGGATTTACCCATGCCGATGGAGCCGGTGAGACCAAGTACCACCACGTTGTCGCCTCTTCGCGGCACTGTCAGGCCGCCAGACTGCCGTTTCGTCTGAGAAAAACGAGAAGCTTGAGCAGCGGTAGGCCGAGAATTGTAAAATGATCTCCCTCGATCCGCTCGAACAGGTGAATCCCGATTTTTTCAAGTTGATAGGCCCCGACGCTTTCCAGCACCGCGCTACCGGCCGCATCAAGATAGCGATCAAGAAATGATTCGGACAGATTGCGAAGGGTGAGGTTTGCAGTATCGGTCGCATCAAACAGAACCCTTCCGTCTCGCACCAATGCGACGGCCGAGTGTAAATGATGGGTCTTGCCGGCCAGCATCGTGAGCTGTTCGCGAGCCCCGGTCCGATCACGAGGTTTGTCGAAGCGTCGGTCTTCGGACGCAAGCGTCTGGTCCGCGCCGATCACCATGCGGTGTGGCATCTGGCGGGCGACCGCTGTTGCCTTTTCACGCGCCAATAGCGCTGCCGCATCGACTGGACGTCGGATTCCAGCCGCAACTTCAACGGCACGTTCATCCAAGTCGGGAATGCAGACTTCGACCGGAATACCCGCGGCTTCCAGCATCGCCCGCCGGGATGCGCTACGGGAAGCGAGCACAAGCGGCTGATCGTCCTGCCACAGTGACATCATCCCTCCGTCGACAGTCGCCGTCGTTCGCCAAGCAGCGCGATTATCGCAGCCGCAGTCTCCTCAATTGACCGCCTTGTGACGTCGATCAATGGCCAATTGTGCTTGGCACAAAGACGCCGAGAAAACGCAATCTCCTCAGCAACAGCCTGTCGATCGACGTACTGGTCGTTGCCGAGATGCACCTTCAGGCCCAAGAGCCGATTCTCCCGGATTTGCACAATGCGTTCGGGACTGGCAAAGAGGCCGACAACAAGCGGATGTCGAACCGACTCAAGTTGCGGTGGGGTCGGGACACCAAGAACCAACGGAATGTTGGCGGTTTTCACGCCGCGATTTGCCAGATAGATCGATGTTGGGGTTTTAGACGTCCGCGAAACGCCCAGGAGGACCACGTCGGCCTCTTCGAGTTCATCGGCATGCTGCCCGTCGTCGTGCAGCATCGTGTAGTTGAGGGCATCGATACGCTTGAAATATTCGGCGTTCAGAATATGCTGAGCGCCCACCCTATAAGTCGATTCGGCCCCCAGATACGCCTGGAATAGCCGCAGCACAGGCCCAAGAATCGATAGGCATGGCAGACCGAGGTCTCGACACTTATCTTCAAGCCGGCTGATCAACAGTTGATCAAGCAAAGTATAAAGAACAACGCCTGGCGCTTCTTCAATCTCGGTCAACACACGATCAAGTTGTTTGTTGGTGCGCACCGCCGGATAGACATGCTCGACGGGCGACGCGTTGCTGTATTGTGCTGAAGCGGCCCGCGCGACAGTAATCAATGTTTCGCCGGTGGAATCCGAGATGAGGTGAAGATGAAAAAAACTCGAATCGTGCAGCAACGTCGACATGGTTCGCTGAACTTCTGTGGATCACAGAGGACAAAGGCATGTCTTGAGGCCAACAGCAAGAGACACGCCCGCCAGGGAAGGCTTTCCTTTCCACATGGCCACAGGCCTGCATGACTGAAAACCTGCCGCTTCTTGCGCCGTTGAAATGTGCACGCGCAAACCACACTGACCTCTCATCGCCTCCCTTAACACATTGCAGTGCCGAGAGAATATCTTCACAACCGAAAGGCCGCATCGCGCCCCGAAAGGCAAAGTGGATGTGGACAACCCCTGCACGGAACCGGAAGATCGATTCGTAGGCCTAATCCACCGCCAATCAAAAAAGCCAACTGAGGCTCAAGTTCAATTTTAAAGGATGCAAGCGATAATGACCAAGCCGCATGGGCACTCTGGGATGTTGGACGTGCTGGCCAATAAAACTGCCCGGCAAACGCCGATCTGGCTCATGCGGCAGGCTGGCCGATATCTGCCAGAGTATCGGAACATTCGCGCCAAGGCAGGATCATTTCTTGACTTGTGCTTCACCCCTGAACTCGCGGCAGAAGTAACGCTCCAGCCCGTACGGCGGTTCGGCTTTGATGCTGCGATCCTGTTCTCCGACATTCTGGTGGTTCCCTATGCGCTCGGACAAAAGCTGACGTTCGAGGCTGGGGAGGGTCCGCGCCTGTCACCAGCGATCGCGTCAACCGAGGTGTTGGACAAGCTGGCTGCCGATGTAGATATGAGCCTGCTGGCACCCGTGCTCGAAACGATCGGGAGGGTACGGGCAGGACTGCCGCGCGATGCGGTGCTGCTTGGCTTTTGTGGCGCGCCCTGGACGGTTGCAACGTACATGGTGGCGGGTTTCGGAACCCCGGATCAGGCGCCAGCGCGTGTTTTTGCTTATCGTGATCCGGACGGGTTTAAGAGATTGATAGATATCCTCATACGGGCATCGATTGAGTACCTTGCGGCCCAATTTCATGCGGGCGTCGACGCGGTGCAACTGTTCGACACATGGGCCGGGGTATTGGGCCCCGAGGAATTCAGTCGTTGGTGCACGCAGCCTGCGAAAAGAATCGTTGCCGGTTTGCGCGAAAGGGTTCCGGGAGCGCGAATAATCGGCTTTCCGCGAGGTGCGGGCACATCCCTAGTGAGCTATGTTGAAAAAGTGTCGTTCGATGCGATCGGACTCGATTGGATGATCGATCGCAGATTCGCCCGTGATGAGATTCAATCGCGTAAGCCGGTGCAAGGAAATTTGGATCCCGTGGCACTGCTGGCCGGAGGAGCCGCGCTGGATCGAGAAATCGATGCGGTGCTGGAATCGTTTTCGGGAAGGCCATTCATTTTCAATCTCGGCCACGGCATCCTGCCCGAAACGCCCATACCGCATGTGGAGCGTATGATTGGTCGGGTACGAAGGTTGCGCTCATAAGGGCCATTGCGGAGCACCGAAGCGAAATGCTCGCACACCTGAAAAGATGGACTCGTGCGGTTGTCGCGATCGGAATTGTGGCCGTTGCGGTGATTGCATTTGTGGTTTGGTCTCCGTCCGGCTTCTATCTATGGCTTAAGGCGTTTCATGTTATCGCGGTGATGTCTTGGATGGCCGGAATGCTCTATCTGCCCCGGCTGTTCGTCTACCATTGCGGAGCCGAACGGGGCTCGCGCCAGTCGGAAACTTTCAAGGTTATGGAACGGCGGCTGCTGAGGGGGATCATCAATCCCGCCATGGTGGTCAGCTGGGCGCTCGGCTTGTGGATGGTCTACGATGGCGGCTGGATCTCAGCGCCCTGGCTGCATTTGAAGTTGTTGCTTGTCGTGGCCTTGTCGGCTATGCACGGGATGCTCGCGCGTTGGACGGGCGACTTCGCCGCTGATCGAAACTGCCGCAGCGAACGATTTTACCGCCTTATCAACGAGGTTCCGGCAGTTCTGATGGTCGGAATCGTCATCTTAGTCGTGATCAAGCCGTTTTGATTGGCTAAGTCGCTTGCCAGTCGCCTGGAACCCTTGCGCTTGGTCGAGACTTTTCCTATCATCTAGGCACCTCACCAAAGGCAGGTCGATACTGTCGAACGCGGCCCCGTAAAGGGACCCAGCCGCCGTATCTGCCCAGAAGCGGCGCGCTTCAGGCAACGATCTGCGATTTCTCTCCTTCATAACGTCGATCGGCACTTTTGGTCGGTCGCGCACGGGAAGACCCGCATGCGGGAAATGAAACTCCAAGACCTCAAGTCCAAATCCCCTGTCGAATTGCTTGGCATTGCAGAAGAGCACAGCGTCGAGAACGCGTCGACGATGCGCAAGCAAGAGTTGATGTTCGCAATCCTGAAACAACTTGCCGCAAAGGACATCGACATCATTGGGGAAGGCGTCGTTGAGGTGCTGCAGGATGGCTTTGGCTTTTTGCGGTCGCCGGAGGCGAATTATTTGCCTGGACCCGATGACATCTACGTGTCGCCCTCCCAGATCCGCAGGTTTGGGCTACGGACCGGCGACACCATCGAGGGCGAAATTCGCAGCCCAAAGGAGGGCGAACGGTATTTCGCGCTTCTGAAGGTCAATACGATCAACTTCGAAGATCCGGAAAAGGCTCGGCACAAGATCAACTTCGACAATTTAACGCCGCTCTATCCGGACGAACGGCTGCGCATGGAACACGAGGATCCGACGAAGAAGGATCTCTCGCCACGGGTGATCGATATTGTCGCTCCGATTGGTAAGGGGCAGCGTGCCCTGATCGTATCGCCGCCGCGGACAGGTAAGACCGTATTGCTTCAAAACATTGCGCACGCCATTACCGCGAACCACCCGGAGTGTTACCTGATCGTATTGTTGATCGACGAGCGGCCCGAAGAGGTCACCGATATGCAGCGTTCCGTCAAAGGGGAGGTGATTTCCTCCACTTTCGATGAGCCGGCACAGCGCCATGTTCAGGTTGCCGAGATGGTGATCGAGAAGGCGAAGCGACTGGTGGAGCACGGTCGAGACGTCGTGATTCTGCTTGATTCGATCACCCGACTCGGACGCGCGTACAACACGGTCGTGCCATCCTCTGGCAAGGTCTTGACCGGCGGCGTCGATGCCAACGCGCTGCAGCGCCCGAAGCGCTTCTTCGGTGCAGCGCGAAACATCGAAGAGGGTGGGTCGCTGACGATCATCGCGACCGCTTTGATCGATACCGGCAGTCGAATGGACGAAGTCATCTTCGAGGAATTCAAAGGAACTGGCAACTCGGAGTTGATCCTAGATAGGAAGGTTGCCGATAAGCGGACATTCCCCGCGATGGATATTACCCGCTCCGGCACCCGCAAGGAGGAGTTGCTCACGCCACCCGACGTCCTCAAGAAAATGTACGTGCTGCGTCGTATCCTTAACCCGATGGGGACTATGGATGCGATCGACTTCCTCCTCGACAAGTTGCGAAACACCAAGAGCAACGCGGAGTTCTTCGAGTCGATGAATACGTGACCAGCCGCTGGTCGGTCGCTTTCTGCCAATCTGAGGATCGGACACCGCCAACGTCAAAACGTTGGCGGGTGCACAAGCGGTGCGCCAACATGGCAGGGTAAGGGGACTCGTTGTGGTCGCCCGGCTATTCCGCAACCCACGATAAAAGGTCCATCCGGTGCCTTGGGCTGAAATGGTGACCTCGCCCCTACATGGGCACGGATCCGCCGTATCGCTTTTTCGCGATGGGGCGAGGCTTTTTAGATAGGCTTCCTTCGAAGCGTTCCGTCTTCCTGAAGCACCAGTGATTATCGTAGGGTTGCGGTGTCCGGTGGATGAATCGCGGAGGAAACGATGAGAAGTCATTTCGTTGGGGTGTCGGCCGCAGCATGTGTCGTCGTGTGCATGTGGAACGCTGTCGCGGATGCGCAGCAGAGCCAATTTCCATTGGCGGCGCCGGCCGGTGTGGACAGCAAGGCGCGGGAAGTGGCGCCCGCGGGCGCCGTCAATCAGGGGCCGTACGATATGAACGCGTGGAAGTACGGCGCCGCTTTCACCCCGCCTCCGGGGATCAAGATATGGAACCCCGCGAAGATCAAGCTGCTGTCGGGCGCCAAGTTAGTGGGTGGTACTGTATCTTCCGGCATCGATCCGAGCACTTATTGCGCCATGGCGAATGCTGGATATGACTTCATCTGGACCGAGATGCAGCACGCGAACAATACCTGGGACCAGGTTGGGAAGGCGTGGAGGACCTGTCCACACGCGAAGGCCGTCCCTGGAGTGCGCGTGCCTTATGCGGATGAGTTTCAGATCCAGCACGCGCTCGACGCTGGAGCATTGGTCATTGTAGTCCCAACGGTAGATACCGTGGAAGAGGCGATGGCGGCACGAGACTGGACCTACTTTCCGCCGTTGGGTAAGCGCAGTCTCGGCGGCGGGGCTGCTTTCGATTCGAATGTGTGGGGGAATGTGCCGGGCGGCTACCGCAACACCATCAATGACAATGTGGTGCTGATCCTGATGATCGAAACCCTTGAAGGACTGAAGCACGCCGACGAGATCGCCAAGGTTCCAGGCGTACACGCGATTTTTGCTGCGAGCAGCGATCTCGGGAATTTTAGTGGCTACAAGCAGGGCGATCCGGATTACGAACGGGAGATCAACATTGTCCATGACGCCGCCATCAAGGCGGGCGTGAAATTGTGCGGTCCCTGGGCGTGGAAGGACCGGCCGGATTTCACCTGCTTTCAGGCTGGCAATGAGATGGCCGCCATTGCACGAGGCGTGAAGGTCGAGCTGGGCGAGTTCGCGGACACGCAGGCGAGACCCGAAGTAGGGCCGTTCGCGGCGGCAAGGACGAGATAAAGGCGTCTGCGCAACGTTGCGACAAAGCTGCCTGGACCGGATTTCAATCGAATCCGTAGAATGGGCAAAGCCGCTGTGCGCCGCGCCCGCCGGGTGCGGCGCGATTGGGCACGGTTCTCTTTGCGGGCGTCCGCGAAATCCCGAAGGCGCGCCGAAGGCCTTCTCGGATTTCGCTGCGCTCAGTCCGGGGCTGCGGCGCCGAATCTCAGCCGAGTGGTGGCCGAACTTCGGTACCTGTGATAGCCGCTGCGGTAGCAATGAGTTGGCTGGGGTCGGTGATCGGTAGCGAGCACTTTTGGCCGGCGCAGACCAACGCGACGGTCTGGTTATCAGATAACGAGAGGGTTCGCGCTGAATGCGCCGGAGGCAAATCTTCTGGTCTTGCGGCGCGCACGACCAGCCGGTCGAGGAAGGGTAAAGCCAAAGCGACGGCGGCGAACTGGTCGGCTTGTGGACCAACGGCGACAACTTCGACCGAGCGCAGACGAAGGTCGAGCGCATTCGCTAAGCTGGCATGGAGGTAGATGCTTGGCGCCGCGATTGCGAGCAATCCATCGAACAGGACATCGGCTCTCTGGCGCCAATTTTCGTTGCCGGTCAGAGCTGCGAGGCGGATGAGGTTTTGCGCCGCGACTCCGTTTGGATTGGGCGTTGCTTCGTCGATCGTCGAATCGGGACGCACGATCAGGCCTTCTGCGTCATCGGCGGCCAAATAGTAGCCGCCGGTTTCCTGGTGAGTGTAGTGGCGATCGAGAGCGTGCTGCCACTGAGATGCGCGGCCGATATATTCTGGCATCCCGGTAGCTTCGTGTAGCGCCAACGCGGCCTTCGTCATTGCGGCGTGATCGGAGGCGAGGCCGGGATAAAGCAGTTTTCCCTCCCGCCAGGAATGACCAAGGCGGTCGCCTCGCGTCATGTAACGTTCGATGAACGCGAACGCCATTCGGGCCCTCGCAAGCCACGCGGGTTGATTAAGCATCACACCAGCATTTGCCAAGGCTGCGATCATTAATCCGTTCCAGTCCGCAAGGACCTTATTGTCCAAACCCGGCCGTACCCGCTGGTCACGCGCCGCCAGGAGCTTATGTCGCAGTGCAGCAAGGCGTGTCTCGTGATCTCCCAGATCGTTGCCAGGCTCGTTGTGGTTTCGGGCGGATCGGCCTAAGTACTTGAGCCGGTTTAGGATATTGTGTCCTTCAAAATTGCCGCTTGGGGTGACATCGTAGTAACGGGCAAAATAGTCGCCATCCTGCTGTCCCAGTGCAGCGTCGATTTCGGCGCGCGACCAAACGTAAAACCTACCTTCCTCGCCCTCAGAATCGGCATCGAGCGAAGCACAAAAGGCGCCTTCCGGAGTGGACATCTCGCGGACGAGCCAATCGAAGGTTTCTTGGGCACGTTGCAAAAACAGCGTTTTGCCAGAATGCCGATAGGCGAGGGCGAGCAGTTCCAGGATTTGGGCATTGTCGTAGAGCATTTTTTCAAAATGCGGAATCAGCCATTTCTCATCGACCGAGTATCGCGAGAAGCCTCCTCCCAGATGGTCATAGATGCCGCCCTCGCACATGTGCTCAAGGGTAAGCTCTACAAGGTCAAACAATCGCGGCTCGCGTCGGCGGGAGCCAGCGCGCCAAAGCAGTTCAAGCAGGGAGCACTGCGGGAATTTCGGTGCCTGGCCGAGTCCGCCGTTAGTTTGATCGAATGCCCTCGCGATGGCGATGGCGGCGGAGTCCAATTCAGCAGCACCGATCACGACGCGACCCGGTGGTCGCGACTTGGCTGCTAACGCGGCCATCAACGCGGTGCGATTATGTTCGATTCGATCGGGTTCGTCACGAAACAGGCGGGCGACTTCCCTGAGCACGTCCACGAAGCCTGGTCGGCCATAGCGCGCGGTCTTGGGGAAGTAGGTGCCTCCCCAGACCGGTTCGCCATCGGAGGTGAGGAACATGGTTAGGGGCCATCCGCCGTGCTCGCCAAGATGGTGCAGCGCGGCCATGTAGATTTGGTCGATGTCGGGGCGCTCCTCACGGTCGACTTTGATGTTGACGAACAGTTCGTTCATGACAGCGGCAATCTGTTCGTCTTCGAAACTTTCGTGTGCCATGACATGGCACCAATGGCAGGCGGCGTAGCCTATCGACAGGAGGATCGGTTTGTTGGTCTGCTTCGCTTCGCGGAGCGCGGGCGGACCCCACGGCCACCAGTCAACCGGATTGGTCTTGTGCTGCAACAGATATGGACTGCTCTCGCCGGCGAGCCGGTTTTCAGGCCGATAGGAGACTGAGGCGGTCATGGGTTGGACTCGATTCAAATCGACCAAATGAAAGGCATGTCATGTGCGCGCTGGGCGGTTATTGCAAAGATAGTTTGCCGAGACGAGCTTCCCAAGGACCGACCTTTTTTCGTGTCCCGGATGTAAGCGTCCTTTTGCGGTGTCACTCTGGAACTTAGATGAGAACCGCCTGAAGTGCCCGAACGATCCGCAATGTCGAGCCCACACGATACCATCTTTGCGTTATCATCCGGGCGGCCGCCGGCTGCGATTGCGGTCATCCGGGTGAGTGGTCCGCGGGCGAAGGATGCCATCGTGGCGCTGGGCGGACGCGTGCCGTCGCCAAGACAAGCGACGCTGCTACGGCTCAAAAGGCGATGTCGGGACGAAGAGGGCTCGGCTTCAAAGGCGGCGTTCGAGCCGATCGATGATGCCCTGGTCTTGTGGTTTCCTGGTCCGCGCAGTGAAACCGGCGAGGATACGGCTGAGTTCCAGCTTCACGGCGGGCATGCGGTCGTAGCCGGGGTACTGTCGGCCCTCGGTGCGGTCGAAGGACTCCGCCCGGCAGAGCCGGGGGAATTCACGCGACGAGCTTTTGAAAATGGAAAACTCGATCTTACGAAGGTGGAGGGCTTAGCGGACCTAATAGGAGCTGAAACGGAAGCCCAGCGACGCCAAGCTTTTCGGCAACTCACAGGGCTATTAGGTGATCGGGCTGAGCAGTGGCGACAGCGGTTGACGGAGGCGCTGGCTCTGGTCGAGGCGTCGATTGATTTCCCGGACGAAGACATCGTCTCCGAGAAGGTGGTTCAGCGAGCATTGGGGGCGGCGGAGCAACTCGAGCGGGAGGTTCGTGAGGTCTTGGCGAGCGCCCGTCATGGCGAGCGGCTGCGGGAGGGCCTGACGGTCGTGGTGGCGGGCCCTGTAAATGTAGGCAAATCAAGCATTGTGAACCGCTTGGCGAAACGCTCGGCGGCCATCGTTTCTCCGCATGCCGGGACCACGCGCGATATAATTGAGGTTCATCTCGATCTTGGGGGATTTCCGGTGACCGTGCTTGACACCGCGGGGATGCGCGACACTGGCGATCCGGTGGAAGTTGAGGGGGTTCGCCGCGCCCGCGCGCGCGCCGGGGATTCGGACCTCGTTCTGTGGGTGATAGATGCGACGTTTGGGGGGCCATGGCCGCCGGGAGAACTTATGAGGCCCGAGGCGCCCCCAGTTTGGATCGTGTCGAACAAGATGGATCTGCTTGAAGGGAAACGGTCGGGAAGGGTGGCGGACGGACCGGAAGCGGGAAGTGGGAGCTTGAAGCGCTATCCGGTTTCGGCACTGACCGGGGCGTCATTTGAGGCTCTGGTGGACGGACTGGCCGCATATGCAAGGCGGTTTTTCTCAAACGGGACGGAATCAGGGCTCGTCACGCGACCAAGGCACCGTGCCGCATTAAGGGAGTGCGCGGATGCGCTGCGACGAGCCTGCGCTGTGGAGGAGACTGGCCTCATCGCGGAGGAGCTTCGGCTCGCTACCAATGCTCTGGGGCGGCTGGTTGGGCGGGTGGATGTGGAGAGTGTGCTGGACGTGATTTTTCGCGACTTTTGCATCGGCAAATGAGTGTTTCACGTGAAACAGGCACGGGCCGCGATCTGAAATGCGATCGCTCTCTGTCCTGTTTTGACGGCTGCGTGGAGCTTCGATAAAGGTTTACGCTTGAAGCAAACACCGGCGCCTGCCATGCGGTACGATGTCATAGTGATAGGAGGGGGCCACGCCGGTAGCGAGGCTGCCTGTGCGGCTGCTCGCATGGGAGCGAACACGGCGCTGATTACCCATCGCCTCGATACGATCGGGGCAATGTCCTGTAATCCGGCTATTGGCGGCCTGGGAAAGGGACATCTGGTCCGGGAAATTGACGCCCTGGACGGCCTGATGGGCCGCGTCGCAGATCGCGCAGGGATCCAATTCCGCGTGCTTAATCGCCGCAAGGGCCCGGCAGTTCGGGGCCCGCGCGCGCAGGCCGACCGTCGCCTTTATGCGGCGGCCATGCAGGCGGCGATTCGACACCATCCCAATCTGAGCGTGGTTGTCGGGGAGGCGGAAGATGTGTCAACCGACCATGGGGCGGTCACAGCCGTTGCACTCGCTGACGGCCGGGTTTATGCAACCGAGGCCGTCATTCTGACGACGGGCACTTTCCTTCGCGGGCTCATCCACATTGGGGACCAATCGACGCCCGCGGGGCGAATCGGTGAGGGGCCAGCGCTCGGCCTTTCCCGAACACTGGAGCGGATCGGCTTCAGGCTAGGGAGGCTCAAGACCGGTACGCCGCCGCGGCTCGACGGCCGTACGATCGATTGGGAACAGTTGGAGATGCAGCCAGGCGATGATCCGCCGGAGCCCTTCTCGGTCCTCACCAGCCGAATCAATAATCCGCAAATCCAGTGCGGCATAACCCGCACCGGCGAAGCAACGCATGCGACCATTCGGGCGAATGTTCACCGATCACCGATGTATTCGGGGCAAATCCAAAGTCGTGGTCCACGCTACTGTCCATCCATCGAGGATAAGATCGTTCGGTTTGGGGAGCGTGATGGACACCAGATATTTCTGGAACCGGAGGGTCTTGATGACCCCATCGTCTATCCTAATGGCATCTCCACGTCGCTCCCCGTCGATGTACAGAGGGCCTTCGTGGCGACCATTCCGGGATTGGAGCGCGCCAGCATCACGCGGCCTGGATATGCCATAGAATACGATCATGTCGACCCGCGGGAACTGCATCCCACCATGGAGACGAAGCGCGTCCGGGGCCTCTTTCTTGCCGGCCAGATCAACGGCACGACCGGATATGAAGAGGCCGCCGGCCAAGGATTGGTAGCGGGCCTTAATGCGGCGGCGAGGGTCCGCGGGTCCGGGGAGATCATATTCGACCGGTCTCAATGCTATCTGGGCGTGATGATCGATGATCTGATCAGTCGAGGCGTCACCGAACCCTACCGAATGTTTACGTCGCGGGCCGAGTTTCGCTTGTCGTTACGAGCCGACAATGCAGACCAGCGCCTGACCGGAAAGGGAATCGCCATTGGTTGCGTCGGCCGGGTCCGCCAGCAACTCCATCAGCAGAAAATGGCCACCCTTTCGGCCGCCCGGGACATGGCTCGACAATTGACGGTGACGCCTGGCGAAGCGAGTCGCTTGGGTTTTGCACTGAACCGCGATGGCCAGCGAAGGACGGCGTTTGAACTTCTATCTTATCCGGATATGGGCCTTGCTGACGTTGCGCGGATCTGGCCGGAATTTCTCAGCCTACCTGCCAGCATCGGCGTGCAACTTGAAATCGATGCCAAATATGCGGTTTATTTAGAACGACAGGCCGCCGAGGTGGCGGCGTTCCGGCGCGACGAGGCCTTCCAAATTCCAGATGGGATAGACTATGCGGTTGTGCCTGGTCTTTCCAACGAGGCACGGCAAAAGCTGTCGGCCGCGCGACCGCGGACGATTGGCCAAGCGAGCCGCCTCGATGGGATGACGCCGGCAGCCTTGGTGTTGTTGGCGGCGTTCGTGCGGCGGGGCCAGTTTGCGCGGGTCCGGCCGCAGGACGGATTAGGAGCGCAATCCGCGTGATTGGCGCGAAATACCTTGGCGCTCCGCTGATATCCGCCAGCGCGGGCGGGTTGGGTCGAAAAAGGATCGCGCCCTGGCAAAGGACGTGGAGGCCAACATGGTGGATGTGCCTCGACAGCTCACCTCAGCTGAGCAGCCTCGGCTGACAGTGCCGCACGATTCGGAATGCGTCGCGCAATGAACGCGGTGCCCGGCCCTCCAGTCGGCGTTGACGAAGATCGCGAAAAGGCCCTGGCGATGTGCGATGTTTCACGTGAAACGATTGCGCGCCTTGACCGGTTTGTCGCTCTGCTCTTGGCCTGGCAGCGTCATACAAATCTAATCGCGCCTTCGACAATTCCAACGTTGTGGACGCGCCACGTGGCGGATTCGTTACAACTGGTGAACTTGATCGAAGGGGCCCCTTCACCTGTGGCCCACTCGCCACCACTTGTGGGGGACAGACAGGGAGGAGAGGCGAAGGGGCATCGGGAGGGGCGCGTTTGGCTTGACCTCGGGTCCGGAGGCGGGTTTCCGGGAATCGTGATTGCGTGCGCGCTCGCGGATGTTCCCGGAACTTGCGTTCATTTGACCGACAGCAATTTGAAGAAGGCTGCCTTTTTACGTGAGGCGGTTCGTGAAACAGGGGTGCCAGGGATCGTGCACGCGGCCCGCATCGAGACGTTGGATGCCACGCTCGGCGCTATAGCGGACTACGTGACGGCGCGCGCCGTGGCGCCGCTGCCTGACTTGCTTGCGATGATTGCGCCGCTGTTAAAAAAGGGTGCAAAAGCTCTGTTACTGAAAGGACAACATCTAGACACCGAATTGACCGCGGCCACTAAACATTGGAATATTGAAGCCGAAATCATACCCAGCAAAACAAGCAGAGGCGGGAGAATCCTGATCGTTCACGCGCTGTCCAAGCGAGCCCGACCCACCCTCTCAAACGGGGGAGGGCGAAGCGGTCGAGCTGGGCAGATACCACGAGGAGGCTGTTGATCAATGTCAGAACCAGCGAGCATCGACTCTCCTGAGTCTTCGCGTGACGTTCGCCGAGCGCCACGCGTTTTGGCGATCGCCAATCAGAAGGGAGGGGTCGGGAAGACCACCACAGCGATCAATCTCGGCACAGCGCTCGCTGCGGTTGGGGAAAACGTCCTGATCGTGGACCTCGATCCCCAAGGCAACGCTTCCACGGGCCTCGGTATCGATCGCGCCAACCGGCGCTTCTCGACCTACGATGTGCTGATCGGCGAGACGCCGCTCCGATCGGCCGTAATGCCGACTTCGGTTCCGCGGCTTTCCATCGCTTCCTCTACGCTCGATCTTTCAGGTTTCGAGCTTGAGGTCGGACATGCGCGGGACCGGGCGTTCCGACTTCGCAACGCACTGGGGGTGTTTGCATCGCCGCGGCCGGACGAGGTTGGGTTCAGTTACATTCTGGTTGACTGCCCGCCGTCTTTGAATCTGCTGACCGTCAATGCCATGGCGGCCGCGAACGCCATACTTGTGCCGCTGCAATGCGAGTTCTTCGCGCTGGAAGGATTGTCGCAGCTCTTAAAAACCGTCGAACAGGTTAAGCAGACACTTAATCCGGAACTGACCATCCACGGTATCGTTCTGACCATGTTCGACGCGCGCAATAATCTCTCCGGACAAGTCGTGGCAGATGTCCGCGAGTTCATGGGCAAAAAGGTCTACGATACCATCATTCCGCGCAACGTCCGGATATCGGAGGCCCCCTCCTACGGCAAGCCGGTACTGGTCTACGACCTCAAATGTGTGGGCAGCGAGGCCTATCTGCGTCTCGCCACCGAGATCATCAAACGTGAGCGGGAATTGACCGCAGCTGAGCCAATCTGATCGAGGCCTCGGGCGCCGGCCGGGGCGGGTAGGTGCGGCAAATCGTGAAGCGATGAGACAGACGTGAACGATTTCTCAGGAGAATCCGCCATGGCGGAAGAATCGACGCGGTCGCGCCTGGGGCGCGGCCTGGCATCCCTGATCGGCGACATGGGCGCCGAAACCAACACGGCCGCTGCTTCCGAACGCGTGCGCAGCCAGC
>Ga0126376_10000726_pt1 | contig 16694 bp, 14 predicted proteins | sample PanSoiMetPlot_15_FD_92760 | JGI IMG/M metagenome (GOLD analysis project Ga0126376, IMG submission 92760) | Tropical forest soil microbial communities from Panama - MetaG Plot_15 | ecosystem: Environmental > Terrestrial > Soil > Tropical forest > Bulk soil | place: Panama | collected 2016-02-17
AAGGCACTAAAGAATAAGTCGCAAAAGCTCGCGCTGTTCCGGCCAGGCCACTCATGCCTTCGCAAACGGCTTCACACGTTCAATCGATTCCTTCAAATCAGGATCGGAGGGGGCTAAAGCGGCGCCTTTTTGATACGCGGCGAGCGCCTTCGCATATTGCTTCGTCACTTCGAATGCGTAGCCGAGCTCACGATAAATATTCACGTCGTCAGGCGACTTCTTCGCAGCAGTTTCGAGGGCTGCGATGGCTTTCGGGAAATTGGTCGCTCGTGATTGGGCGACCCCCAGCAGATAGAAAGTAACTCCGGTTGCGTCAGGGGCGGTCGTTGCGCGCTCGAGTGCTGCCGCAGCACGTGGATACTGTTTCGCACCAATCAACGCCTGGCCGAAGAGTGTAACAGCTTCTGCGTCGGTTCGGAGCTTTATTAAACCCTCACCGGCACGCACTGCGCTCAAATAATCAGCCTCGGCTTTGCTCGGATCGGAGTTCACTGCGGCGCGTCGCAGATAAGCCGAAGTCAAAAGCGCCCAGGCGCTGGTCATGCGCGCATCGTTAACAGTGGCACGATTCAGGCTGGAGATGGCGCCGTCGAGATCGTTCTTCGCGAGTGCGATCTGTGCGAGATAGTAGAGCGATAACGAATCCTTGGGATTCGTTTTGAGTACGGTGTTGAAGCTCTTCTCCGCATCTGCGACCTTGCCTGTTTTGTACTCCGAGATGCCGCGATAGTAGATCATCATCGTGTCGGGCTGAGCGGTGTTTCGAGCGATGGCGGCAGTCAACAACGGCAGCGCTTCCTCATACCTCTCGGCGAGCACGTATGCCTGGCCGAGCGCGCTCTCGGTGTTTGGATCATCCTGCTTCGCGCGTCGCTGCAAATCCACTGCCTTCTCGAGATCTTTCGCAGCGTCGGCGTATTGCTTCAGATTCAACTCTGCAAAGCCGGCGATCTTCCAGGCTTCCGAATCGTTGGGGTACTGCTCGGCAAGTTCCTTGGCCTCTTTCGCGGCGGCAGCAAACTGCTTTTGCTCGAGTAGAAGATAAGCGTGCTTTGTATCGGCGCTCGCGACGGTGTTTGCAACCGGCTTGACTGGCTGCACGTCCAGCAACGAATCGTTGGAGCTGGTGCGCCGCGCGGTTGGAGATGGCTGTGGCTCCGGTCGCAGTAGCGGCTCATCCGCGGGACTCTTGGTAGTCTGCGAAGGCTGCCTGTTCGTGCGTCTTGGTCGGGTTGACTGGGCCTCGATCACCGCAGCGGTCAGGAGAAAAATCGCAAAGACGCTTAGAAAACGTTGAACAAGCTTCGATCTACACATAGTGCGCATGATTGTATGCGGGAGAGGGTTAGGTTTGAAAGCTCAGACTCCGAAGTTACCGTTTGAACAAACTTCGGATGCGTAAAGCGTGATTTGCGTTGCGCCACGCAGAGCGCGGAACGCATGCCGAAGAACGCCAGCAGCAGGTGAGATTTTATTTCAGCTAAAAATTTGCGGTCGACGTGAATTAAGATGGCCGTGATTCCCGCTTTAAGCGATTTTTTCTAACGCTGCAGGGCGTTATAAAGATTTCCATAATCGCACATCTTTCAGTAACGCTATTTGATAACTGATTTTGCCGCTCACGTCCAAGGAAGAATACTCATCTGAATATCACAATATATCTATTTATGAGATTCTGATGACCTTTCTGCGATTTATCTGCTATTCAAATATCTTGACAGATACTTAAATGAGGTTTACTCTGCGTCCGTGGTTAAGGCGATGGGGCGGAGAAAACGAAAATCGGAAACGTTCGATGACCGAGATGAAGCAATCATTCACTGTATCGAACAGGATCCGGCGATTCTTTTGAAAGCAATTCCGACCGCTGTCTCGAAGCGAGGAGGGAAATCAATTCCTTATCCGACGGTGCAGCGCCGAGTAAAAGATTTAATGGGAGTCGGAGTTGTTGAGCATCGCTACTACATCAATTGGAGTAAAGCCGGCTACCTGGTTCGCTATCGCGTCGGCATTTTGATAGACCCGGCGGCATTACGAAAGAGCAGCTCGAAGAGCAATGACTACGAAACACAGGAACAACTGGCGCTCTTCATCAGAAACGAGCTTGCGCAGACGGAAGCCTTCAAGGACAAACTGGTGGTGGATGATGTTCACATCTTATTAGGCGGCCCGGTAGATCTCTCGGTTGATTTCTACGCGCGTGACGACAAGACAGCGACGGAATTCATCATCAACGCTCTGCGGCTTCAGCGAGGTATCAGCAATACGGTCTCAGCCAAGCTCGCATTTTCAAGCAGGTACGGATGGTTGAGCAGAAGTGGCGACGAACACATCTCGTCGTCGGGGATCAATTAACCGAGTCTTAAGGCTCAGAAAGAGAGAAAGAAAGATGAATTACAACCTACTAAACAACAACAGCGCGAACAGCAACGTGAATGCAGACAATTGGAACGCGGTTAATTTCAATCGTAATAACCTGAATGTAAATAACCTCGTTAATTCGAACCTGAACGGAAACTTCGCGAACAGCAATCACAACTTCGTGAACAACAACATCGGAGACTAAGCGAGGGCACAAAATGTTAAATCCAACAGCTCAAAAGGCCGCTACCACGGCAAGTGGTAGCGGCCTTTTTTATGTCAATCAAAAACAGGTGGAATCAGAAATTGAGCTTCAACCCAAACTGGAACTGCCGTGGGTCGAAAGCTGCCGTGGGACGGCTGTAGTAGCGGCCGTTGCCGGCGCGCTGGTTGAACGCCCGAACGTCGTCGATAAATGGCGACGCAGCGGCCTCGTTGAATCGATTGAAGAGATTGAATCCTTCCGCAATCAACTCCAACCGGAGCCTCTCACCCAACGGCACGAGCTTCGCTACACGCAAGTCCAAAGACATGTAGCTATGCGTCAGGCCGAAGTTGCGTCCGAGACTTCCACTCGTAAACACACCGTTCGTGATTAGCGGTGCGCAGCCCGGCGTACCAGGGACGCACAGCGTTCCGTCGGCGGTCACAGACGGTCGATCTGTCTGGTTTGACTGGTCGTTGTTCGTGTCCTGATTGCTCAGAATGTTGAATGGACGTCCGGACGAGACTTCGAAGATCGGCGCGATCGTGAAGTTCGAAAGCCCGCGATGCAATCCGCCTTCCGACGCCCAACTGCTCGGCGACGCGATCACGCCACTGAACACGAAACGATGACGCTGATCGAAAAGCGCGTCCGCACGCTCGGCGCCGAAGTTTCGATTGTCCTGCGGCAGCAACAGCGTTTGCAGGTCAGACGAATCGTCGATCGAGTGAGACCACGTATACGAAGCGAGGAACTGGAAGTTATGCGAGAAGCGCTTCTTCACATCAACGTTTAACGCATTGTAGGTCGAGTTTCCATCTGACGTTTGCGCGTTGATCGATCCGAAGGGAGAAACCACGCCCGGCGTTCGCAGCGAACCTGCGAGCGCGCCGTTCAACACCGCGGGCGTTACAAGACCGCCCGAGAGAGCCTGGGCCAGGAAATAGTTTGGCGCGTTCGGGCGGAAGAAGTTTGCGATACCGGCATTGACGATCCTGCTGCCAAGGTTCGCGATCGGCGCGGTAATCATGCCCGGCACGATGATCGCGAACGTCTGGCCTGCATTCGGATACGCCAGTGCACCCGTTGGCGTCGCCAACGTGAAGCACTGGAGCGGAATGCCGAACGGGCAAGGAGCACCGGAAGTTGGAATTGAAAATGCGACTGCTTCAGTAGTGTTCGTCGGATTACGTCCGGCGAGACGGAAGAAGTTTTGAATCTGTAGATCGGTTCGTGGAGCGTTGATGTCGAGCGGATGCGGCAGGTGATGCGCGCCAACAAAAATATAGCTGCCCGAGATCGTCATGTCTTTGGTCAGCTCCCGCTCGATCGTGAAGTTACCTTGATTCGCGTAGGCGTACTCAAAGTTCTTTTGCACGTGCAGCGTGAAGGGAAGTACTGGACCAAAGCCCGGGAACGTTTGATCGTTGAAGCGCTGGCGACCGAATTGATACTGCGCGCCAACCGCGACGCCCGGAGTCACAACCCCTGCCGGACAGATCGGCGTCACTGGTCCACCCGGAGGACAAACAGTTCCCTGAAATACTTGCACCGCATTCAACAGCGCCGTTTGCGACGGGCTGCCCGGCGTCAGGATGCCTTGTTGTTGCTGCACGGCATCGGCGATGTCGGAGTTGAATGCGATCGCGAGTAGCGGATGGTCGTAGAAGATACCGAAGGCTGCGCGGACCGACGTCTTGCCATCGCCCCACGGATCCCATGCGAGAGCGAGACGGGGCGCCCAGTTGTTCTTGTCGCGCGGGAAGCCTTGCTGCACGCCCATCGCGTCTTGCGCTGCAAGCGTGTCGGCAGCCGTGAGATTGATCCCTGACAACGGATCGCGCAGCGGCAGTGTCGGTATTTGGTCAGTCAACTCGTAGTCGTAACGAACACCGTAGTTGATCGTCAGGTTGCGGCGAATCTTCCAGGAGTCCTGCGCGAAGAACGCCATCGGCTTGTTGCTGATGCTGCTGACCGGATTGCCGAAACCTTGAATGAAGTTTGCCGGAAACCCGAGTCCGTACTGCTGCACTGGCGTGAAGTCGGGTGCGCCGGCAAAAGCAGGATTCAATGTCGAAGCGGAGAGGCCGCCGAAGTTGAAAAGTCCGGCGAAGTTCAGTTCGAAGATCGCCTGCGGTATGCGAATAAATGCAATGTCGCCACCGAACTTGAAGTTATGGTTGCCGGTAACAAAGTTTACGTTATCGGTGAACTCATAACGCGTTTCAGTGCGAAGCACCGGCGAGAAGAGCTCGCGACCCATGAACGCGACTCCGGAAATATTGAATGCAACGGCGTCGCCAAGTTGTGACTTGAATGTTGCGCGGCGCTCGCCGAAGTTGAAGCGCGCTTCGTTGACGACTTTGGTTGAAAGCGTCGAGGTGAGCGTAGTCACCGCAGAGAAGTCTCGCAGCGTCTGAATGCCGGTACGACCAAAATCATTTTGGCCCAACGACTGATTTTGCGATTCGACCTGAATACCGCTCATCCTGCTGGGGTTGTAACCGAACCTGAAGCTGAACTGATGTTTCGACGTGATCAGGTGGTCCAAACGAAACGAGTTGAACGTGGTCCGGTCGGTAATCGGAAATATTCGCTGCAAGTTGTTGAGTGCTCTGAAAGCGATGAAGTTACCGGCAGCGTCCGTCGTTCCAACCGGGACCGGCGCGCCAGAAAGAATGAAACGCGATCCAATCGCACCCGGCAGGATCGGGCTGATGGCAGGACAAAGGCTACCATCATTCGGCGACAGCAGCGGATTACTACCAGTCAAGCCTGTAGTTCCACCACTCGAGGCAAAGAAAGCATACGCACGCGCGCCGCAGATCGCCGTCGGGTTACCAGACGCTACTGCCGCGTTGATGAAAGCTGCCTGGGCTGCGGTGATGTTATTGAAAGTGCGCGCGATTGGATTTAGACCGGGAATCACGGGAATGGTTGCAGACGACCGCAAGCCTGCAGCAACGTCGCTGGTGAAAAAGCCCGACTCGTTTCGGCGTCGTTGTTCGAAAGCGAAGAAGAAGAACGTCCGGTCGCGATCGAGTGGTCCACCTAAAGTGAATCCGTATTGAGTGCGTGTAAACGGCGGATCTTCAATCGGGGCGAAAGCGTTGCGCGCCTGAAAACTGCGGTGTCGTAAAAAACCAAACAGGTTGCCGTGAAAATCATTCGTACCAGACTTGGTAACAACGTTCACCACACCGCCCGCGGAGCGACCAAACTCCGGTGCAAACGAATTCGTGACTACCTGAAACTCCTGCACCGCCTCCTGACTGACTGTCGAGCGTGAAGCATTCACGGAGTTGTCGGTGTTATCCGCGCCGTCGACCTGGACGAGGTTGGAACGACCACGCTGGCCGCCGAAGTTCAAGCCGGTTGTCGGCGCTGGTCCAATTGGCCGGCCGTTGTCGCGACCGACTGTGGAAGTGGTCAGCGTAAAATTTATGTAGTTCCGTTCGTTGATCGGAAGGTTGTTGATGCGTTGCTGATCGATGGTTGTCGCAACTGCGGTTTTAGAAGTCTCCACTATTTCCGTGGTCGCATTTGAAATAGTGACGGTCTCCCTAAGCTCTCCCAGCTCGAGCGATACGTCGACTTCCGCGGCCTGGCCCACGGTGACAGTAATCTTCGGCAAGACTGCTTTTTTGAAACCCGACGCTTCGACGGTGATCTCATAATCGCCGGGTGGAATGTTGACGATGCGATAGAGACCATCGTCGTTACTGGTTGCGTTACGGGTCACGTTTGTATTCGGGTTGCGGGCGGTCACATTGGCGTTAGCCACCACTGCGCCCGTGGAGTCTTTCACAGTGCCCTGGATATCAGCGGCGTTTGACTGCGCCTGTCCGAAAGCCGTGTGGGCGGAGAGAAACAAGACCACTAACAAAGCGGGGATTTGAAACGATCCGATAAATCGGGATCTAAACGATACTAACATCGTCATTTCTCCTTAAGGGTTTTTCGCGGCTCTGGAATTTGCGCGGTCAAAAAAGACTCTGTGTTTACGTTCGCTTACCAGTGGACGAGATACAGAATTGCTGCCGGCACGTGGGAGTCGCTTTTGCCGTTGTCAGGTGCCCTGGGATCGCAACGCTGACAGAGAGACCAGCACTGGCTCAGCCTTTTTACTCTAAAAGAGTCAACGTGGCAAGCAGTTTAACCCGCGCGCAAGGGGCTCTGGTTGTCGCGCTTTGGCGAGCGCGTCGCGCGCGCAATGCGGCTGCGGAAATGTTTGCTGGCGCCGCAGATGGCGATGCCCAGTCCCGCCAGGCGAGGTTTGAAAGCCGCGCGTCGAAGGAAGCCACTAATTCGTAGTCGAGAATCGAACGTTCGGATGTACGCTTCAGCATACGCAGCGCCGATCAACTCGCTGTGTGGCAATTTGTCTCGGTGACGCACAATTACGTCCGCTGCAAGCTCTCCACTCTCGAATGCCATCAACATGCCACTGCCGGTAAAGGGATCGATGAACGCTGCTGCATCGCCGATCGCGAGCATGCCGTTGGCCGGGTTCGGTTGCCGGCGACCAAAGCGTTCCCAAGAAGCGCTGAGCCATTCGGATTCGAGTTGTGCGTGCGCGAGTGTGTAAGCAGCGCGCCGGTTTTTCATCACCAGCTCGCGCATGACGACCTCGGGATTCGAGTAGTGACGCTTCACTTGTTCGGCGGAGATGATGAAGCAGAGATTGCTGATGTCGTTTTCGATCGTACTGAGTCCGCCGTAGCCGTCGGGATAAAAGTAGATCTCGCAGGCATTCGCGGCCACTCGAGCATTCCGCAAGTGCGCCTTGAAAGCGATCAACGTGGCCTTAGACTTTGGTTCGCTGGGGTTGAGTTTTTTAGTCAGGATACGGGCGCGCCCGGTGGCGTCGATCGTGAGCGGTGCGAAGTATTCGTTTTCTTTTAGTCTGACGCCGCAGACGTTTTTTCCGTTGATTATTGGTTCGTTGATCGTCGCGTTTTCGAGCACGTTGACGCCGCACGCTTGTGCTTGGCGCAGTAGGACGTCGTCCATCACTGCGCGGCTGAGCCCGAGTGCGGCAGTGCCGCCGAACCAACTGCTCGGAACGGTGACGTGGTGTCCGCGAGTTGAGTAGAAGACGGTTTCGGTGATCGCGGACGGTGCCGCGCTTGTCATCGCTTCAGCGACACCGAGGGTTTCGAAGTGTTTCTGGCATTCGGGTGAGATGAACTCACCGCACAGTTTCGCACGCGGGAATTTCTTTTGCTCGACGAGCAGCACGCTGAGATCGTGGCGCGCGAGGTGAATCGCGGCGCTCGTGCCCGCCGGTCCCCCACCGGCGATGATCACGTCGAAATTACGATCCATATACGAATCCAATCGGGCCTCAGGCCGCCTTCGTCGAACGCGCGGCGTCTTGCAAATGCACGCTTGCGCGCGCGGCGGCGCTCAATACCAATCGATACGGGAAGCGCCGTTCAATCAAAACGTCTCGCAACCCTGCGCGCTGGGCCAACTCGAGCAACTCGTCCGATTTAAAGCTGCGAAGTATCGACAACGCCCCATCGTGTCGCAGCAGCCGCGTGTGCAAAACCAACTTGCCAAGCGTCGTGTAAAGCAGATACGCGATCGGATGCCGGTGCAGATCGATCACGAAAATGCGACGCCTCGCGACCCGACTCATCTCACCCAGAATCTGCACCACCTGCTCATCAACAAAATGATGCGTGAAGAGCGAACAGATCACGTAATCAAACTGCGAATCGAGAAACGGCAGACTCAACGCATCGCCACGAACGCCACTGATCTCGTCAAACCGCTCCGACTCCTCATTAATCGACTCCGCGGAACGTTCATTCAACTCAAGCCCGACAGCCCGAAGCTGTCGCTTTGTCTCCCTGGCCCAAACCGCCGTGACGCGCAGCAACTCTCCCGACCCCGCGCCCACATCAAGCACCGAAAAACTCTGCAGCGACTGCGCTTCGATTTCACGAAACAGCGTTGTCTTTAAACTATGCGCATCACCCATCCAACGATTGACGAGCTGAAGCTCGCCGATACAGGCCTCGTACTCCTCGGGCGTGTAATCTCCGGTATCGATGTATTCGAGCCCGTGACTGCGTTGCTTGAATCGTTCCCACATATGGACCACTGATCAATGATCGAGTTTTTGGACCACCAGCGCGCTGTTTTTCGAACCGAAGCCGATACAGTTGCAAAGGGCGATCTTTACGCTACCTTCACGCGCTTCGTTGGGAACGTAGTCGAGATCACAGTCAGGATCAGGTTCATCGAGGTTTATAGTCGGCGGGATCTTATTTGTGTGCATCGCGCAAAGCGCCGCGCCCAGGCCGGCTGCGCCACTCGCGCCTTGTGGATGTCCGATTTGCGATTTGGTGGCCGACATCGGAATGCGCACGGCCTGGCCGTCGAACGCGCGTTTCAAGGCGCTCGTCTCGATCCGATCGTTCAGCACAGTCGAAGTGCCGTGCAGGTTGATGTAATCGATGTCCTTCGTCTCGCAACCCGCATCTTCGAGAGCGAGTCGCATTGCGCGCGCAGGTTCGTCACCGTCTTCAGCCAAACGAACGCGGTGATAGGCATCGCAGGTAGCGCCGTAACCGAGGATCTCGGCGTAAATGTGCGCGCCGCGATCCTTCGCGTGCCTGAGTTCCTCTAAAACGTAAATCCACGCGCCCTCGCCCAGCACCATGCCGGAGCGATTACGTGAAAACGGACGCGATGCGCGATGCGGTTCATCGTTCCAGTCGTTGGTCAAAACCGTCATGAGATTGAACGCGGCGAGAATGCCGGGCGCGATTGGTGCATCAACACCGCCGGAAAGCATCACGTCCTGGCGGCCGAGCGCGATGTGCTGCGCGGCATAGGCCATCGCGTCAGTCGAGCTCGTGCAACCCGTCGAGACAATATGCGACAGACCACGCAGGCTAAACGCCATCGACAACTCACTCGATAAGCCTCCGTGCGTCGACGCCGGAATGGTGTACACGCTCGCCTTGCTGGTTGGACCAACGTACCAGTACTCGTATTGCTGTTCGGTGAAAGCGAGACCGCCGCCGCCTGTTCCCAGCACGACTCCACAAGCGCGGCGCTGGTCCAGTGAGAGATCGTTGGGAAAGAGTTTCGCGTCTTCGAGGGCTTCGCGCGCCGCAGCGAGTGCGAGCGGAACCGTGCGCGGAACGTGTTTGCGATCTTTGGGATTGAGTTGCGATTGCCAATCGAACGAAGGAATCTCAGCCGCAATCTGGACCGGAAAACTGGATGGATCAAAAGTCTCGATGCGCCGCACGCCGCTCTTGCCGGTAATCAGCCCATTCCAAAACGCCTCGCGCCCGATTCCAAGCGGCGTAACACAACCCATTCCGGTAATGACAACTCGCCGTGGATGCGTCAACGCTTTAAACATGCGAATGCCAGTATTAACCGCAGAGTGGTGAAAAACTGCGGCTTCTTCTTAAACTTTCTGACCGCACTCGTTGCAGAATTTTGCGCCCGGACTCAATTCCGTGTGACAGTTAGAACAGGTCGCTGGTCCTTGTTTGGCGCCGCACTCCACGCAGAACTTCGCGCCGGGGGCGTTTTGATGACCACACTGCGGACAAGGCACGCCGGCTGTCTGCGCTGGTTGCGTCGCTTCTTGTCTCGACTGGTTCATGGCGTTGTTCATCGCGCCGGCCATCGCATTGCCCAACGCGAATCCAGCGCCGAGACCCACGCCTGTGCTCGCCCCGCCCGATGGATTCTGCGCCGCGTCACGCATCGCATCGGCCGCCTGGAATTGAGCGTAACGACCAACGTCGCCGATAACGCCCATCGAAGTGCGCTTGTCCATCGCGGCTTCGACTTCCTCAGGCAGCGAAATGTTTTCGATGACAAACTTGGTCAACTCCAATCCGAACGTCTTGAACTCTTCGTTCAGTTTGACGCGCGTGAATTTCGCAAGCTCGTCATAGTTTGCTGCGAGATCGAGCGCGGCGATCTTCGATTCACCGAGTGCATCGCTGAAACCGCCGACCAACGTGCGTTTCAGTTGTCCGTCAACGTCCTCGGTGACGAAGCGTGCATTCGTGCCGGCGATCTCTTTGATGAACGCCTGCGCATCTGAAACGCGAAAAGAGTAAATGCCGAACGCGCGCAAACGGACCATGCCGAAGTCGGTGTCGCGCATCATGATCGGATTCGGCGTGCCCCATTTCAGATCGGTGAACTGTTTGGTGTTGACGAAGTAGACCTCGGCTTTGAAAGGCGAGTTGAAGCCGTACTTCCAGGCGCCGAGTTTTGAAAGTATCGGTGTGTTGCCGCCATCGATCGTGTAGCGGCCCGGGGGAAACTGATCGGCGATCTGGCCCTCGTGTACGAAGACGGCAACCTGAGTTTCGCGCACGATCAACTGAGCTCCGTTTTTGATCTCCTGGTCCTTGACCGGGAAGCGGTACAGGAGCGTGTTGGAGGAGTCGTCGAGCCATTCAATTACTTCGATGAACTGTGACGTTGGGCTTAGGCGATCAAGTATTCCCATTTCGAGCCTCATTCTGAGCAGGATTTGAATCAGGGAGATTATACAGATCAGCGTTCATCCGCGAAAATCTGCCGCCTTTTCCTGCGAACGACAATCAGTGCCGCTATTCCGCCAGCCATATCTATAAAACTATCGAAAACTGACGCAGTGCGGCTTGGCACAAAGCTCTGATGGTATTCATCAAGCAGAGCATAGACCACAACCAGGGCCGCGGAAACCAAAAACCAGCGTGGTGAAGTGCGAAAAGCACGGGCTGCCAAAAACCCGAGAATCGCGTACTCAGTGAAATGCGCAAGTTTTCTGATGATGAAGTGAATCGTCGCGAGCGTTTCGGCACTCGTGTTCGGAAACAACCAGAGTACGAGTGGTCCAATTATGCGAGACGTGTTGGCGGCGTTGAAACTGTCGGAGGACGCAAAGGAAATAAACGCAAGCCAGACTACAAGAGGAAGGTATTGCTTGAGTAGCCTGGCCACAAGATACTAAAGCGCCGCCGCTCCGGAAACGACTTCGATGATCTCGTTTGTAATCGCCGCCTGACGAACGCGATTCATGTTGAGCGTCAGAGTATCGATCAACTCGCTTGCATTCTTCGACGCTGAGTCCATCGCCGTCATGCGCGCGCCGTGCTCGGATGCAACCGACTCAAGCAACGCGCGAAAGATCTGAGTTTCCACCAAACGCGGCAAGAGCGTGCTGAACATCTGTTCCGGTGGTTGCTCGTAAATGTAATCCACCAGGTTCGCCGCCTGCGGCGCTTTCGCTTCCGGTTCTTCCTCGCCGGCGCGAGCGCGCGCTACCGGCAGCAGTTGCTCCAGCACTACGCGCTGCGAAAGTACTGACTTGAACTCGTTGTAAATCACGAAGACTTTGTCGATCCCGGTGTCTTCGGTGTACTGCTTGATGATGGACCGCGCCACGTCAAGCGCTTCCGAAAACTCGACGCGTCCTTTTCCAGTTAAACCGAGAAACTCGCTCGTGATCGTTGCGTGCCGGTTGCGAAAGAAGTCGCGTCCTTTGCGACCGATCGCCATGAACTCGATCGTCTTCTCAGGATTCTCGCGAATGAACGATTGCGCAGCTTTCGTCAGGTTCGTATTGAAGGCACCGCAGAGTCCCTTGTCGGCAGTGATCAGGACCAGCAGGTAACGCTGATCGCCGCGTTGATCGAGCAGTGGATGATGAAAATCTTCGTCAGTACGCTTGGCCAGCTCACCTAAAACTTCGGCCATCTTGTTGGCGAACGGCCGCGCTGTCACGACGCGATCCTGCGCACGTTTGAGTTTCGCCGCCGAGACCATCTTCATGGCCTTGGTGATCTGCTGCGTGTTCTTTACTGACTTGATGCGCCGGCGGATGTCCAGAAGATTCGGCATCGTCTTACGTTGTTAAGCAGTTGGCGCTGCGGCGCTGGTGGCCGGTTTGGTCGGAGCTGCGGCGAACTCAGTTGTAGTTGGCGACTCGTTGCCCCAATCAACCTTGAAGTCTTCCAGCACCTGCTTCAGTCCCGCCTTGATGTCCTCGGTTATTGCTTTCTGTTCGCGAATGTCGTGGAGCAGACCCGGGTGCGAGCTCTCGACAAACTTCAGCAAGCTAGTCTCGAACCGGCGAATGTCTTCGATCGCGACGTCGTCAGTGTAACCATTGGTCGCGGCCCAGATTACAAGCACCTGCTTTTCGACGTCCATCGGCTGATACTGAGGTTGTTTCAGAATTTCCGTCAGTCGCTGTCCGCGAGCCAACTGCGCCTGCGTGGCTTTGTCCAGGTCGGAACCAAACTGAGCGAAGGCCTGCAACTCGCGGAACTGGGCGAGGTCGAGACGAAGCGTTCCCGCCACCTGCTTCATCGCCTTGATCTGCGCCGAGCCGCCTACACGCGAAACGCTGTTGCCGACGTTGATCGCCGGGCGGAAGCCGCTGTTGAAGAGATCGGCTTCGAGGAAGATCTGACCGTCAGTGATCGAAATCACGTTCGTCGGGATGTATGCGGAGATGTCGCCTGCCTGCGTTTCGATAATCGGCAAGCTGGTCAGCGAGCCGCCGCCTTTGACGTCGGAGAGCTTTGCAGCTCGCTCGAGCAATCGTGAGTGCAGGTAAAAGACGTCGCCCGGATATGCTTCTCGACCCGGTGGGCGACGAAGCAGCAACGAGATTTCACGGTACGCTGCGGCTTGCTTCGACAGGTCATCGTAAATCGTCAGCGCGTGACGGCCGTTGTCGCGGAAGTACTCGCCCATCGCGGCTCCGGAGTAAGGCGCCAGGAACTGCATCGCCGCCGGATCCGAAGCGGTGGCCTTGATGACGATCGTGTAGTCCATTGCGCCGAAGTCTTGTAGCGTCTTGACCACCTGGGCCACCGTCGACGCTTTCTGACCAATCGCGACGTAGATACAGATTACGTCTTTGCCCTTCTGGTTGATGATCGTGTCGACTGCGACGGCGGTCTTACCCGTCTGGCGGTCGCCGATGATCAGCTCGCGCTGACCGCGGCCGATCGGCACCATCGCGTCGATCGCTTTGAGACCAGTTTGCAGCGGCTCTTTCACCGGCTGTCGATCGACCACACCCGGTGCGATGCGTTCAACCGGGTAGTGGTGTTCGGTAACGATTGGACCACCGTCGTCAATCGGGTTGCCGAGCACGTCGACCACGCGTCCGACGAGTGCATCGCCGACCGGCACCTCCATGATGCGGCCCGTGCGCTTTACAAGATCTCCTTCGCGGATGGCCTGAAACTCACCGAACAACACCGCACCAACCTTGTCTTCTTCAAGGTTCAGCGCCAGGCCGCGAACGTCGTGTGGAAACTCAAGCAATTCGCCGGCCATGACTTTTTCCAGGCCGTGCAACTCGGCGATACCGTCGCCGATTTTGATGACTGTTCCCACTTCAGTGACCGTCACTCCGGTTTCGAAGTTCTCGATTTGCTTGCGGATAATCTCGTTAATTTCGCTGGCTTTGATTTCGTTCATAATTCCCTCTACCGGCCTGCCATGTCGTTCGCCAATCGATCAAGCTGGCTCTGCACCGAGCCATCGAAGATGGTCGAACCGATGCGTGCTACTAAACCACCGATGATTGATTCGTCTGTTGTAAAACTCAAGCGCACCTTGCGACCGGTCGCGGCGACAAGTGTTTCGTGAAGGTTGTTTTTTAAGTCTTCCGGAATTGGTCTCGCGGTTGTAACGTGCGCCGCAACGACGCCGCCGCGTTCATCGAGCACCTGCCCAAAACGCTCGACAATCTCTCGCAACTGCGAGAGGCGCTGATTTTTCAACAGTACGCGCAGGAAGCTCGCGGTCGTTTCTCGCACACGAGAGCGCGAGATCAGATCCTCCAGAACCTTTCGTTTGTGATCGTAAACGACGGTGGGATTCGCAAAGACCTCTTTCAATTGCGGGTGGGCTTCGATCATCTCTGCCCATCGGTCCAACTCGTTTTGGACCTCCCGTTCTTCGCGTCGTTCAATGGCCACATCGGCGAGGGCCGTAGCGTAGCGGCGTGCAACAGTCTGCAGGCTCAAACCGTGGTCCTCCTCAGATCCCCAATGTTCTCCTTAATTAGAAGCGTGTCGTCTTCAGGCCTCATCTCGCCGCGAACCGTCTCGCGCGCCAGCTCGACACTTCGTTGCGCGAGAAATTGCCGCAACTCTTTGCGTGCCAACTTCTCGGCAACATCCATCTCGCGCTGCGCCTGCTGTTTGAGTTTCTCGATTTCACTCACGGCTGCTGCCGCTAAACGTTCTTTCTCAGTCTTGGCCTCATTTACGGCTTGCTTACGGATGGCGGCTACGTGTTCGTCGACGCGGCTAAGGAGATCGTCCGCTTCCGTGACTCGAGCCAAGGCTTGCTCGCGTTCAGTTTGAGCAGTAACCAACTCCTGCTTGATAGCTTCACGCCGCGACACCAAAGCTGCACTGATTGGACGGCGCAACAAATAGATGGCGGCGGTTGTGAAAATGGCGAGGTTCAAGAACTTCCAGATCTCGAGACCTGGGTAGTTGAACCACTCCATCCATTCTCCTGAGATGAATAACAGCATATTTACCATATTTACTAAGTACGACGGCGCAGGACCTGAGCGCTGATCAAACTACTGATGGAGGCCGCTTGAGTTTCGAGCTCCTGCTTTACGGATTGCTCTTGTTGCCGGATATTGTCGATTTGTCCCGCGACCTCGCGCGACGATTGCTCGCGATAGAGCCGTACTTTTTCGTCCTTCTCTTTGAGCCCGTCGGAGCGCTCTTTTTCCAAAAGCTTGTAGCCGTCAACTCTCGCGGCGCGTAGCGCATCGTTATACTTCTTGAGTTTCTCATCAGTTTCGGTGGCCAGTGCTTGGGTTTCCTTGAGGCGATTGGCTACCTGTTTTTCACGCTCGGCGAGAATTCGATTTATCGGTCCCAGCAACGTGCGGTTCACAATAAAGACCATGATGACCACCATTAACAGGTGGACCAGTAACGTACCGTCAGGAACTAACTGAATCGAGGCCTCTAAGAGAACCATCCACTTCCTCTAATCTGTGTGCAAATTGTAGTTGTCGAAAAGCGCGCGAGTCTAACATGCCGCCCAAGACCGGTCAACCGAACGCGAGCAGGAACGCCGGAAAACCCGCAGACACGTCACTGCTTTTACAATGTGCTTCTGGCTGGGCTCGCCGGAGCGGCGTTTCGCTTGTATACGTTACAATCGGGTGGGCGGCATGATCAGGTTGTAGACACGATCCAGATCGCGCGTGTCGAAAAAACTGATCTCAATCTTCCCTTTCCCCTCCGCCGTCTGCGTGATCTTTACCTGCGTTCCGAGAGCCCGACGCAACTTCGCTTCGGCGGCCCTGACATTCGGATCATCCACCTGAGCCGCAGCAGGTTTCCTCGCCGTCCTCTCTTCGGAACTCTTGTGCACGAGCAGCTCAGTCGCTCGCACCGACAGCCCGTCATCGATGATCTTCCGGGCGATGCGTCGCTGAAGGTCTACATGAGTCAGCGCCAGGAGTGTCCGTGCGTGACCGGTCGATAACCGTCCTTCAATCACAAGCTGCTGCAAGTCGTCAGGCAGCCGAAGCAGCCGCAGATAGTTGGTTATGTACGAACGATCACGCCCTACGCGGGCGGCGAGCGCCTCCTGCGTGAGGCCAACGGTATCGATCAATTTCTTATAGGCATGGGCTTCTTCGATCGGGTTTAGGTCCTCGCGTTGAATATTTTCGATTAGCGCGATTTCGAGCAGGCTGTCATCCGGAACGTCTTTTACAACCACGGGCACTCGCGTCAGACCTGCCAGCTTGGCCGCGCGCCAACGCCGCTCGCCGGCAATCAACTCATAGCCATCGCCACGCCGTCGCACCAGTAGCGGCTGTACGATCCCATGACTCCGGATCGATTCAGCGAGGCCCTGCAAACTCGCCTCGTCAAAATGCGTGCGAGGCTGCATGGAGCCGGGCACAATCGATTCGAGTTCAACTTCGGTTGGCTCAGAGCCGAGATCAATCGTGCAGTCAGAGGACAGAAGAGCTCCCAGCCCCCGACCCAGCGCTTTTCGATTCATTAACAATCTCCCTGGCTAATTGTGAGTAAGCCTCAGCCCCCTTGGAGTGTGCGTCATAACTAATGATTGGCTTGCCGTAACT
>Ga0126376_10000728_pt1 | contig 16690 bp, 16 predicted proteins | sample PanSoiMetPlot_15_FD_92760 | JGI IMG/M metagenome (GOLD analysis project Ga0126376, IMG submission 92760) | Tropical forest soil microbial communities from Panama - MetaG Plot_15 | ecosystem: Environmental > Terrestrial > Soil > Tropical forest > Bulk soil | place: Panama | collected 2016-02-17
AGCCGGTTCCCCAGCTTCAGCCAAAGCTCGTGATAGTGAACGACGATGTGTGCGGACTCGGACATTTTTCTTGGCGCGCACCGCCAACTTGCGTAGTATAGCGCCAGTCTTGGGACGAGCCACGCGCCCGGAGAATTCTGGCGCGCGTACCCCGCTCATCCCCTTGAGTAGCGGTGCGGTTTGCGCCGGCCACCCACGGCGCAACAAATCCCCCCGTAACGTGTTTGAAACAGTAGTCGAGGAAAATGCCTTGGCGGCGAAGAAATATCGTATCGTCTCCGCCAGTAGCACCGGGCGTCCCTAAAAGGTGAACCTTTTCGGTACCCCGCGCATCCAAAGCGGTAGAAGGGACGTAGTAGGAAGAAGTAGAGATTCCAGAATGACCACTTGGCAAAAACGCGATTGGCAGCAATTCTACGAGATAGCTCGTCGTCCGTGGCGCCGTCATCGTCCGCCCCGTCCGGTTTATCCCACGGGCCTAAATCGCGTTCTGCCTGCGCACGGTTTCAGCTTGTCTGAACTCGACGATGCAGGTGTTGATCTTGAACAAGCTGAACAACTTGGGCTCCCCGTAGACGCCGGCCGCATCGGCGCCTATGGCCCCAACGTCACAGTTCTCCGCGACTTCGTCCGCTCATCTCATCGCCCCATCTAGCCCGTTTTTCTCATCCATTTTCACTCCATTTGAATTTCGCCAATCCATGTCACAATAATCGGCGCTCGATCGCCGTCCAAGCCAGCATTCAGGTCGTGCGCGCGTTCGTCAAACTGCGCGAATTGCTCGGCACGCACCGCAAGCTCGCCGTTAAACTCATCGAACTGGAAAGTCGCATCCAAGGCCACGATGACGACATCACCGCCTTCTTTGAAGCCATCCGCCAGCTCATGGACCCGCCGGAAAAGCCCTCCCGCCGCATCGGTTTTCACTCTTAGCCTTGTACGTGGGGGACTTACACCCTTTGCACAAAAACGTCAGCCCTTCGTTGCCTCATTACTTCCTTGCTTCTTTGCCTCCCGGATGCCGGAAGCGTAAAATGGAGAAGTTAGAGCAAACTGTGGCCTCACCGTTCAACATCATCTCCAATCCGCAACTGCCGATGGTGCCTGCGCCGGGCGCCCATCCGCGCCCCGATTGGTTGCGCGTCAAATTCTTCGGCGGTGAGCGCTACCAGGGACTGAAGCGCACCATGCGCACATTGGACCTTCACACGGTCTGCGAGAGCGCACGCTGCCCGAACATGGGCGAGTGCTGGGAGCATGGGACCGCCACCTTTATGATCCTCGGTGACATTTGCACGCGCGCTTGCGGTTTCTGCGCTGTGCCTTCTGGCAAACCAGTCGGCCCTCCGGATGAAGAGGAACCGTTCCGCGTAGCGGAAGCAGTCGCGCGTATGGGTTTGCGCTACGCGGTGGTCACCAGCGTCAATCGCGACGATCAACCCGACGGTGGCTCGGCCATCTTTGCGCGGACAATCACCGAGATTCGCAATCGAGTTCCCGGCTGCAAAGTGGAAGTGCTCATTCCCGACTTTCGCGGCAACTGGGATGCGCTGAATGCGGTGCTCGCCGTGAAGCCGGACGTGCTAAATCACAACACCGAAACCGTTCCGCGCCTTTATCGCCGGGTCCGCAAAGGCGCCGTTTACGAGCGCTCTTTGGAATTACTAAAGCGTGCAAAGCAAACGCACCGCGATATTCCGACGAAAACCGGATTGATGCTTGGGCTCGGCGAAGAGAAGAGCGAGGTGCTGAGCACGATGCACGAACTCTCCGAACAAGGCACGGACATTTTGACGCTCGGCCAATACCTGCAGCCGACGCGCGAGCACTTACCGATCGTGCGCTACGTGCATCCCGACGAGTTTCGGGAGTACAAAATCGCGGGCGAGCAGATGGGCTTCAAGCATGTCGAATCGGGTCCGCTCGTTCGTTCTTCCTATCACGCCTTCGATCAAGCCGAATCCGCCATCAAGTAACCCGATCCTTTAACGATAATCAGTGAGGCGCAGCGGTCGACCAATCTGTGAACGGGACCGCTCTTCCGCCGCGCACGACGGACGGGATCACGTGCTCAAATCCTTTGTGATCACGCGCGGAGTAGTTCAGTTTCAGCTGGGGTCCGAGCTCAATGTCGAAGTCGTGGAGCGATTCGACGCCGCGAATGAGTCCTTCGCGCGTTAATTCTTTTCCGGCACGCTTCAGCCCCTCCACCATCACCATCGCGTCCACGAATCCTTCTAGGCTCACGAAGTTCGGCGTTTCGTTCGGCGCATATTTAGAGATCGTGCGGCGATATAGCGCGACCGTCTTCAAATCCGTCAGGTAATACGGGGGAACAACCTGCGTAATCACCATGCCTTCCGCATCTTGTCCCGCGAGTTTGATCAGGTCATCGGTACCGACGAACGAAACAGTTACAAACAATGGTGACCAGCCTTTGGCATGGGCCATCTTTATGATGGGCGCAACCGTGTTCGCCGGGCCGACAATCACGACAGCGTCGGGTTGCGCTGCGCGCACTGTTTGAATCGCCGCATCCGCCTGCGAAGTTTGCCTGGGATATGACCCAACGGCTACGGGCTGCGAACCATGCTCAGTGAGGGCGTTCTTCACACCGTCCAGCACGGCGGATCCGAACGCATCGTCGGGATAGATCACGCCAATCTTCTTGTATCCAAGGGTCTTCCACATTCCGTTGATCTGTTCTTTGGTTTCGTCTGCATATCCCGCACGCACGTTAATTACCCAATGGCGGAACGGCGTGTAGAGCGCCTGTGCACCGGTGAAAAGTCCAATGAGCGGAACCTTGTTGGATTCAGCGAGAGGAACATATTTCACGCCCGTCGGAGTGCCGACGAAAAAGCCCATCGCAAAAACGCCCTGATTTTGCAGATGTTTGAAGCAGTCCTCCGCTTTTGCCGGATCGTAACTGTCGTCAGAGGCGATCAAACGAAGCTTGCGTCCATGCACTCCGCCTTGCTCGTTTATGGAATCAAAGTACGCTTTTGCGCCGGCAACAGTTTGCGTGCCCAGAAACTTGGATGGACCTTCCAGCGCGGAGCAGGAGCCGATGGTGATTTCTTTATCCGTGACACCAGGAGTTTGTGCAGAAAGCGACGAGGCGAAAAAAGACAACAGGAAAATGCCGAACAGGGCCGCGGGGGAGAAGCGCGGTGATTTCATTTTTGTCTCCAAAAATAGGCGCAGAGAGCGAAATCTGAGAGGAGCCTTAGATATCTTATCCGTCTGAAATGATGCCAAGTCAATTCGAGAAGCTGCGAAATGAAGCGAAGAGATTACGGGACCAAAATGTCTCGTAGAAGGAAATTACGATTTTGCTTTGGTGCCGAAGATGGTCAGACCGATGCCGCTGACGAGAAGAAGGATGGAAACTGCGATTGGGATGTCCACCTCCTTTTCTTCCGTCACGTCGGCCTTAACCGGGCCGATTTTGGCCACTTCTTCTGTCTTGTTGTAGGTGAAGCGCGGATGAATCAGACCGACGGCGCCAGCAAGCATCAGGAGGATCCCCAGGAGGAGGACGAGTCGCTTCATGGGCTGCAACCCTATCACAAGAAAGCGACGAGTTGCGAGGGAAGAGACCCCTACCCCCTGTTTTTTGTAAGTGTTGAATCTGGGGAAGTCGCAGAGCCACATTCTGCAAGTATTGATTCTGCGGGAGTTGGGAGAATACAAATTCGGTCAAAACAAGGCAAAACGCGGAGTTGTTCTGTAATGTTGATTTTAATGGAATTGAAATCCAGCAGAATCAACAGCTACGAGACGGGCGCATTTTTGGCGCAGGGTTGAGATTGAGGTCCTTCGACTCCCGATGGTCGCTCAGGACTCTCATCCTTCGTCGGATGCTCGATTTTCAAAGAGCGGGCGGCAAAGGGCCAGCCACTGCAACTACTCCTCTATTATACCTGATGTGTCAAGTTAACTAGATTCGAATGAGGGGCGTGATTCTCGCGCCGAGACGCAGAGGCCCGGATAGACGGAAGGAACGGACTGAAGTCCGCCCCTACAAAGTGGGCAGGCGCCTCAAAGACACTCGGGGTAAACATAAGTGCCTGCGCTACACAAAAGAAAAGGGCCGACTTGGAAGTAGGCCCTTCATAAGAACTGGAGAATGGACTACGAACGGGCGGCGGCAGCGGCTTTTTCCGCTTTCTTGGCGGCTTTGGCAGCAGTGGCTGCTTTGCGGCGGCGCTTGGTTTTGGGAGGAACGGCAGGCGCTTCGCCGATGAGTTCCGCGGTCATGATGCTGGTCACGAAAAGCTTTGGTCCGTGATCATCGAAATCGACAGCAGTGCGTTCCTGGTCGGACGAGGTCACGATTCCGAGCCCATAGACTTCGTGTTTGATGGTTTGGCCTTCCTGCATTACTTGCACTGTATCCTCCTTGGGTACGCTGGCTGGCTTAATATCCTTGGGGCCACTCGCTGGGCCGACCTTTGCTTTTTCTAAACCTTCAAAATTCCTTTGGCCTTGATAAGAACTTCCTGGCGGCCCAGGAAGTCCCAGGCCGCCGAAACACGGACTAGAGGCTGGTAACGTTCTCTGCCTGAAGACCCTTGGGGCCTTTCTTGACTTCAAATTCAACCGCTTGGCCTTCATTGAGGGACTTGTAGCCATCCATCATGATCGCGGAGAAGTGAACGAAAACATCTTCTCCAGTCTGGCGCTGGATGAATCCATAGCCCTTAGAAGCATTGAACCACTTAACTGTGCCTTGTTCCTTCACTTGGCGTTCCTCTCGTACGTGACGCCGGTCGAGCCGGGCCAACTAAAATTGCTTTGCTGTCTTGGTCCGTGCTCCGGAATCCGTCAACTGGCAGTCAGCTTACGGGGAAAGGCGCCGTGACATCCTCTTGTTCGAAAAGGCCGCAAACCCACGATTCGCAGCCAGTTCAAAGAATCAAAAGGCAATGCAAGACTAACAAATGCTGAGACTTATAGTAACACAGGAAGGGGTGAAAGTCTATGGGTTCGTGGCGGGAGTTAACGGTGTAAAGTGTTGAATTTAAATCTCTTACCCTGTAAGCCAATTCCTTCAGGGGCTGAAGCCTAATCCCTATAGAAATGCAGATGTTTTGTCGGACCTGAGGTCCGACCGAAAGTCGTCGAGTCCGTCAGAGACCTCTGAAAGAAGCGTTTATTCGAGAGTTTCGGGGTGGAGGCTAGCGCCATGGCCGTCGGAGTTCTTTTTTTCCCAGTACTTTTTCACCCAGGCTTCCCAGCTTTTTCCCGCGGCGGGATCGCGGCCGGAAAAAACGAGCGCGGAGATGTCCGAGTAAGCGATTTTTTGGCGATTTCCACCCTCTTTGGGCAGAACTCGAACGAATGAAGATGCGAGCGTCGGGCCTGTGATGCGATCGAAGATGTAGCCTTCGAGTTTTGCGCCATCTTTTTTCGTCAGCGTGACGTCGCCGCGATAGTCGAATGCCTTTTCGAGCGCTTCGCGCAATTCTTGTTCGGTGGCGAGTTCGGGAATCCAGCCTTCGACGCTTTCGCGCTGGCGGCCGGGAGCGACTTCGAGTTGATCGGGATCGAACTTGCCCGCGCCGGGCTCGACGTGCGGATCCATGTGCTGAGGGATGCTCATGCGCGCGTTTCTTCCATTTGCGTTTTGGCGGACTCGATTTGCACTAGCGGATTGAACGCGTGCACGGGGCGAACTGGCTCATTAAGAAGAGTCGTTGCGTCGGGGTCAGCGTAATTCGTATTGAACATGGCTTTTACGGTTTGCCAGATGCCGCCGAGACCACTAAAGGTGTGGTCAACGGCCGATGCTTCGTAGCCACTGTGAACCATACAGTTGGCGCATTTGGGATTGCCGGATTCGGTGCCGTAATTCTGCCATTCCGTGGAGTCGAGCAACTCCTGAAAGGTGTCGGCATAACCGTCCTGCAGGAGGTAGCACGGCTTCTGCCAGCCGAAAACGTTGTACGTGGGCATGCCCCAGGGCGTGCAGGCGTAATTGCGCTTGCCCATAAGCATTTCGAGGAAGAGCGGTGACTGATTAAACTGCCAGGACTTCTTACGATTGGAAAGAATCGCGCGGAAGAGACGGCGCGTGCGAGCCTTGCCGAGAAAATGCTTCTGATCGGGCGCCTTTTCGTAGGAGTACCCGGGCGAAAGCATCATGCCTTCGACGCCGAGGTCCATCATATCGTCGAAGAAGGCGCGGACGGACTTGGGATCGGCGCCGTCGAAGAGCGTCGTGTTGGTTGTAACTCGGAAACCGCGCTTGACGGCTTCGCGAATACCTTCGATGGCCTGGTCGTAACCGCCTTCACGGCAGACGGAGAAGTCGTGATGTTCACGCTGGCCGTCCACGTGGACAGAAAATGTCAGATATTTGCTGGGCTTGAAGAGATCGAGTTTTTCCTTGAGCAGAAGCGCGTTGGTGCAGAGATAGATGTATTTCTTGCGGGCGACGAGGCCTTCGACGATTTTATCGATTTGGGAATGCATGAGCGGCTCGCCGCCAGGAATGGAAACCATAGGCGTGCCGCACTCGTCGACGGCCTTAAAACATTCTTCCGGAGAGAGTTCCTGCTTCAAAATGTGCGCGGGATATTGGATTTTGCCACAGCCGGCGCAGGCCAGATTGCAGCGGAAAAGAGGCTCTAGCATGAGGACAAACGGATAGCGTTTGCGCCCTGCAAGCTTCTGCTTGAGGACATAGGTTGCGACAGTCCACGCCTGAGATACAGGTACCGGCATCGTGACCCCAACAAACTGAATTGGATAAGGGAATACCGCGCTCCCCCAGCCTTAACTATTGTAACCGAGAACGACAGAATTCGGCCGCAGGCATTTCAGCGCGCGTTGTTAGACCCAGAACAATAATTGCGCTCACTAAAACTAGGAGAGAAAAGCCGCAGCGTTGTCCGTGGCCCATTCGAAGAAGGAGCGTGGAGGCTTTCCTGTGATTTCTTGAAAGGTCGAGCTGACGAAAGCAGGCTGGCCACTTGCGGCGGCCCAGGCGTCGAGCAGCATGTTTATGACGGGCCGAGGGAACGTGGGTAGCAGTTCGCGCCGAGCTTCTTCCGGCGAGAGTTCCTCGATTTGCAAGGAGCGACCGAGCACTTTGCCGATGATTTCAATTTGTTCGCGCTGGCTCAGCGATCGTGGGCCAGTGAGGACGTACTCGGCTCGAGCATGACCGTCTTCGCAGAGGGCGCGCACAGCCACAGCGGCGATGTCGCGCTCGTCGATGGGAGCAGTGGGAGTGTCGAGATAGGGCCAGAGAACGAGATTGCCGGACCGGATTTGCGCGCCCCACCATTCTTTGGCGTTGGGAGCGAACATGCCGGGCCGCAGGAATGTCCATTCGGGTCCAGAGGCTTCGATGATTTGTTCGATTTGCAGGCCGATATTTCTTGCGGCATTGGGCTGCTGAAACAACGGATGAGGCGTCTTCAGCGGTGCTGAGAGGAAAACGATGCGCCGAGCCTTATTTAGGATCCGATCCAGGGCAGGAACGACAGCAACCGGCGGAGCGACCCAAACGAGAAAAACAGTGTCGATGCCATCCAAGCCAGTATCGAGGGTTTCGGGGTGCGTGAGATCACCACGGACGAGTTCAACTTGAGGTGGGAAACTGGCGGCTTCTGGATTGCGCGCCAGCACACGGACGGGAACGCCGCGTTCGTTCAATTGCGAAGCTACTTGGCGACCGACGGTGCCGGTACCACCAATCAAGAGGATGCGATTCATAGGCTCAGTCGTGTGTTGTCAGTTGGTAGCCGTTGCCTTCGAAGCTTCGAGTAGCTCGGGCCGTCCCGGGTTGTCCGCGTTCTTGCAAACTTTCAAAAGCTCACGGAAATAAGTTTGGCTGGCTTCGCGATTACCGGCGAGTTGTGCTGCGTGGCCAGCTCCGTAGAGGGAGCGGAAGCGGCCCGGCTCTTTCTTTAGCGTTTCCTGAAATTGCGCGAGGGCGAGGGCGGGTTGGTTCATTGAGAGATGCATTTCGCCAAGAAGTTCGCGCGCCGGAGCGAGGGGGCCGGGAGTTACCGCGCTCTTGTCCGTGCCATCCTCGAGTTCCGCGGCGGACTCCATTTGACGTTTGGCTACGTTTGATTTGCCCTCCGCCAGTAAAGCCCATGCTGTGACTTCTTGCTCCTGAATTTCCACCTGGAGCGCCCAATATTCTTCGCCGGACTGCTTGAGGCGCTCCTTAATTTGCCTAAGCTTTGCCGCGGATTCGTACGCAGGCGCCGCTTGGCCAATATGAGCGGAGCCCAGGCCGCGCGCAAACCAAGTCATCGCTTCGGTGTAAAGAAAAGGTGTTTCCCGTGGAACAAGTTGAGCGGCCTGTTTCCAGTCGCCGTTTTCGAGGGCGTATCGGGCCGGGATGGCAGCGAGAGCGAAATAGCCTGTCGAGGGACTCGCGGCTCCGCCGATGACGATTTTGGGATCGAAATGCGATGCAATTTCCGGCAAAGAATTTAAAAGACGATTGGCTGGGGCGTTTTGTCCCGTCTGAAGATAGGCGTACATCTCGTAGTCGGAGGCGTGAAGTTCTTCGGCGGTTTGGCCTTCGCGCTTTGCCGCGGCGGCCGCCGCGATATTAGTGTCGATCGAGTCCTGCCAGTAGCCGATGCGAGTGAACGTGTGTGAAGGCATGTGAAGCGCGTGAGGCGCGTCCGGCGCGATTTGCGAATAGCGCTGGGCAGCGTTCAGGGCGTGGCCGGCAAGCGGCGGAACGTCGTATGTATGAATGATGTAGTGCGCGAGGCCAGGATGATTCGGCTCCTCTTTAAATAGTTTTTCGAGAATAGCTCCAGCCTTCAGGCGTCCGGCATAGGTTTTGTCCGACAAATCTTCGGCGGCGGCGATGGATAGCGCATAGAAAATTTGCGCCTCATGATCGGCCGGATATTTTGCCGCAACTTTGCTCATTGCATCGCGGTATGCGATGAGGCGTGCGGGCTGTGGTGTCGTTTCAAAATTGTGGTAAAGCGCGGCGACGACGGAAATGTAGTCACGTTCGCGCTGCGTTTTAGCACCTGTGTTCTTGCCGAGCTCCGCGCTTGTGCGCCCCGCTTGCAACTGACTCTTTTCCTTCGCCCCGGCGGCGAAAGGATTGCTCCATTGGCTCAGAGCGATGCCCCAGTAGGCGATTCCGCAGGCCGAATCGTCTTTCAGGGTGGCGTTGAAACCTTGGATTGCATTTCTGAATTCGAAGGAGTGAAGAAGCGCGACGGCGCGATCAAACTCTTTTTGCGCGTCGGGATTGCAGGACGTGGCGAAATGAACAGCGCCGAGTTTTTCGCTGGAACCGTGCGTATGCTCCTGCGCGGGACAACAGCTAGCAGCGAACATCAATGCGACAACACAAATTATTCGAGCGGGCCACATATTGGACTCCATCTTCGTAAGTGAGGATTGTAACGAATCTGGAGTGGCGAGGGTGCAACGATTTCAGTGTGGCAGGGCAGTTGCATCGAATAGAAGCAATGCGCAGGCCCGTTCGAATTTGCTTTCGCGGCGGAAGCAACAGGATTGGCGTACCATCAGCGTGAAAACATCATGTCTAGAGCGAATCTCGTAAGTTTGCTGGAGCAATTTGCGAAATTTGGCGGCGATGTGGCTGTCGTGCAGAGGCGCGGCTACCGGCGGGAAAAGAAGACATACGCGGAACTGCACTCTGACTCGATTTTCTGGAGCTTTGCTCTTGGAGGCAGCGGAATCGAGCCAGGTGATCGAGTACTTTTGTGGGGAGCAAATTCAGCGGAATGGATTGGCTGCTTTTGGGCAATTCAGTTGCGCGGCGCGATTGGGGTTCCGATGGATGCGGGCGCCAGCTTGGAATTTGCGCGCAAAACGGCTCGTGACGCAGGTGTGAAGTTGATTTTGCAGGATCGAGAGTTGCCGGGGCTGGAGATCGAAATTCCTTCGTTGACGCTGGACGATTTGCGTGCAATTTCCGCAAAGGAATCCGCAACCGCAGAGTTTTCCCACAATCGAGGCGATTCTTCGGGGCGGAATGCGATTGTCGAAATTCTCTACACATCGGGCACGACGGGAGAGCCGCGCGGAGTTGTGCTGACTCACGGAAATTTTCTGGCGAATCTGGAGCCGATTGAAAAAGGAATTGAGGAATACAGAAAGTACGAACGGTGGATGCATCCACTGCGATTTGTTTCGCTCGTGCCACTGAGTCATGTGTTTGGGCAGTTCATGACGCTGTTAGTGCCGCCGATTTTTGGGGCAACCGCTGTCCTGGAGAATTCCACGAATCCGCTGGAGGTTTTGCGGACAGTGAAGAAAGAGCGTGCGACGGCGCTGATTGCCGTGCCGAGAATGCTGGACGCGTTGCGCGGGGGCATTGAGAGAGAAATTGCTGTGCGAGGCTGGAAAGAATGGTTTCTAAGCGCGAGCAAATCGGCCGAGGGCAAGACGTTTTGGAAGCGAGCCTGGATTTTTCGGCGGATTCACCGGATGTTTGGCTGGAAGTTCTGGGCTTTCATTTGTGGCGGTGCAGCGCTTTCGGCGGAGACAGAGCAGTTTTTCAAGAAGCTGGGATTCGCGGTGGTACAGGGCTACGGAATGACGGAGACCGCGTCGCTCATTAGTTTGAATCATCCGTTTCGCGCTGCGGAAGGAAGCGTAGGAAAAATCTTGCCTGGTCGCGAATTCAAGCTGGCAGAAGACGGCGAGATTTTGGTGCGTGGCGGAAATGTTTCTGCTGGCTATTGGGAGAGCGGCCAGGTTCGAGCAACGAGCGAATCCGAGTGGTTGAGAACGGGCGATATCGGGGAAATTGATAACGAAGGAAATTTGAAATTCCGAGGGCGCAAGAAAAGCGTAATCGTGACGTCTGCTGGACTGAATGTTTACCCGGAGGATCTAGAAGCCCAACTCAAGTGTTGTCGCCAGATCCGAGATTGCGTGGTACTTGCGATCCGGAGCGGGAGTGACACGGAACCGTGCGCAGTGATTTTGCCGCAAACGCGGGAAGACAACTCCGCCCGGGCCGCGGCGCAAATGGAAGAGGAATGCGGATATGCGGTTACGTGTGCGAACCGGTTTCTTGCGAAATACCAGCAAATCCGTCGCTGGGTGATCTGGCCGGAGGCGGATTTTCCGCGGACTTCCACAGGCAAGCCGAGACTTCCTGCGATTTCCCAACGACTACCTGAGTTGCTCGAGCCCCAGAAAAAGAGTTCGACCACAAATGATTTTCTGGCCGGGCTGGGATTCTCGGCGGCTGCCGATGGATCGCTGGAATCGTTGACGTCGCTCGACCGCGTGGAGCTACTGTCGGCGGTTGAGCGTCGATACAACGTGGAGCTAAACGAGACAATTTTTTCAGAAGCGAAGACTGTAGAGGATGTTCAGCGGTTGGTGCAGCAGCCTGTCGCGCGGCGGACAGATTATGCGTATCCGAGATGGGCACAGCGCGTACCTGTGCGCTGGTTCCGATTGCTGATTTATTATGCTCTAGTATGGCCGGCGACGAAGATTCTTGGTCATCCACGCGTAGTGGGACGCGAGCATTTGAAAGGTGTGAGTGGCCCGGTGATTGTGGTTTCGAATCACATAACGCGGCGCGCGGACATAGGTTTGATCTTGATGGCATTGCCGCCTCGACTTCGCCACAGGCTTGCGACAGCAATGGGAGGCGAAACGTTGATGAAGATGCGCAAACCACCCCGTGAGTGGTTTTTTGCAAAGCGTTGGGCCTATCGGTTTGGGTATTTTCTCGTGACTGCGCTATTCAACGTATTTCCGTTGCCACAGCTTTCGGGATTTCGCGAAAGCTTCCGTTTTGCCGGAGAATCCGCGGATCGGGGCTACAGCTTGCTGATCTTTCCCGAAGGGGAAGTGAATAATTCAGAGGACGGCAAGATGGCGCCGTTTCAATCGGGAATTGGAATATTGGCGGGGAATCTGGGCTTGCCGATTATTCCGATGCGGCTGGATGGGGTATGGGGAATGAAACGGGAACGGCGACGCCTGGCGCATCGCGGAGAAATTACGGTACATATCGGTGCGCCCATTTCGTTTTCCGGGGACGTGACCGCAGAGGAGATCGCGCAAGAGCTAGAGAGAATTGTGTTGGGGTTGTAGAGAAGTCAGCGAAGTTTCTTGCGCAAATAAATGTTTGCTTGGGGGTTGTCATTGTACCGCTCGCAAGGTTCGTAGCCATGGCGGCGATAAAAGTTGATGGCTGTGTCCATGCCGGGAGCCGAATCGAGATAAAGCCAGTCGTAACCGATATTAGAAGCGAACGTTTCGAGAGCACTGAGCAAGGCCTTCGCTATGCCATGTTCGCGTTGAGCGGGTTGAACATACATTCGCTTGATTTCACCGCTTCGAGCAAGCTCCGGTAATTCGCGCAGAGCTATGCAACCGACAACTTTTTCTCCCAACGAAGCCAGCCATACGCCGCTGCGCTCACCGTAATAGTATTCGGCAAACTCATCCATGTTCTCTCGGGCAATGACTGAGGCAGCTTCGTAATATTCCGTGACAATTTGGAACGCGGCGTTCAAATCTTCGGGCGCCGCTCTCCGAACAACAGCCTCATTCTTTGTTCCGGCTTGCATGCACGAAGTTTGTGCTCAAGTGAGAATCAGAAAAGCTCCAAATTGGACAGATTTCAAAATCGAGTTATGGCTGGCCAACTTGATGGATGCGGGAAACGGCGCCAGTTGAATAGCGCGCGACGTAGAGTTCACCGAGCTGATCCCGGCCGATCGAGGAGATATCATTGGCTGCGACAGTAAAAAGGGAAGTGCGGGCGAATGTTGAGCCGGATTGCGTGAGCGTCCACATCCGGCCGCTGATGAAGTCACCAAATACATATGTTCCGACCAGGGCAGGCATCTTTGTACCTCGATAGATATGACCGCCGATCACGGTTTCATCGCCCTGGCTGTGGTCATAATCGAAAACAGGCAACGTGAGGCCTGTCATCGGACAGCCAGTGGGCGGCGAGAAGCAATGAGTTCCCTCCATGATATTCCAGCCAAGGTTTGCGCCGCCTTGCGCAGGGGTCAGGTGGTCGACTTCTTCGAAACTATCCTGACCCACATCGCCGATCCATAGATCGCCTGTTACGGAATCGAATGAGAAACGGAAAGGGTTGCGCAAGCCAAAAAGCCAGATTTCGGCGCGGCCCCCGCTGGTTGCAAAAGGATTGCTGGGAGGAATCGCGTAGTTCAGGCCGGGCGAATGAGCGGAGTCCACGTCAATCCGCAGCATTTTGCCGAGGAGCGTATTGGTATTTTGCCCGTTGCCGAGAGGATCGCCTCCGCTCCCTCCATCCCCTAGTCCAATGTAGAGGAAACCGTCCTTGCCAAACGCGAGACCACCTCCGTTGTGGTTCGAAAATGGCTGGTCGACAGTGAAGAGAATGTTTTCTGTGCTCGGATCAGCGGAATTGGAATTGGCCGAGGAAACTGTAAATTCGGCAATAACGGTTTGGAGTTGCGTGCCATTGTTACGGGTGTAGTTCACGTAGAAGCGGCGATTGGTCGCATAGTTGAGGTGAAAAGCGACACCGAGCAGGCCAGTCTCCCCGCCGGATGTGAAGCCGAGGCGGCCGGTGACATCCAGGAAAGGAGTGGCGGCGCGCGTGCCGTTGCTTTGGATGATTTGGATGTGGCCGCCTTGTTCGACAACAAAAAGCCTGCCGCTACTGTCATCCGGTTGCTGGATATCGAGAGGATTCGAAAAGCCAGAAGCGACCTGGACTAAATCGAACGTCGCTGGCGGGGGAGGCGGAGGTTGCGTTGTCGAGCCGCCATTGCTGCAACTCCAGCAAAGAGAGACCAAGAGCAAACAAGGGAATGCAAACAGGAGTTTAAACAACGAAGAATCGCGCGCAAGACGAGGACCCTGCATAAACCCTCCGCGGCCGGTTGGTTAATGTTCTCTGATTCGAATGGATTTCGTCGAGTTGTCTTACATGGACATTTGTCAGGAGCACTACTGGGCGTGGAGAAGCGAGGAAGGGCGTTCTATGGCAAAATGAAGAGTTGGAAGGCTGACCTCATGGCACACCGTACAACGCTGGAAGCAGATCGCGCCGCCAAACCTGCAAAAGCAAAGAAATCCGCAAATGGAACCGAGCGCGAGCGCATCTTTGAGGCGTTTCGCCGTTGGGGCTATTTGCAGGCGAATCTCGATCCGCTTGGCTTCTTGAAGCCGCTAGCGTCTCCCGACCTCGATTTTTCCAGCGAAATCGCCGACGAAGCACGACGCCACTATTGCGGAACGATTGGCGCGGATTTTATGCATCTTGCACAACCGGAACGGCGCAACTGGATCGCCGAGCGGATGGAGGGAGAACCGGCAGCAGTTGACCAGCAAAAGGTCTTGGAGCGGCTGGTAAGGGCAGATCTCTTCGAGCAGGTTTTGCAGGCGCGTTATTTGGGAACGAAGAGATTCTCTCTCGAAGGGAATACTTCTCTGATCCCAATGCTCGACGCGACGTTGGACGTTGCCGGTGAGTTTGGCGCGGTCGAATGCGTGATGGCGATGAGCCATCGCGGGCGTTTGAACGTGATGGTGCACACGGCATGCAAGACACCGCATGAAGTAGTGGCAGGATTTGAAGACGTTGATCCGCGCAGCGTGCTAGGCGCTGGGGATGTGAAGTATCACATCGGTGCGACGGGAATTTACAAGACCAGCTCGGGCAAAGAGATTGAAATTCACTTAGTTTCGAATCCGAGCCATTTAGAGGCAGTCGATCCAGTGGCAATGGGTCGGGTGCGCGCGAAGTTGACGCGCTTTGAAGGCGGCTTCGATCGCGACGTGACAAACAAGGTCGTGCCGATCATCATGCACGGTGATGCGGCGTTTGCCGGACAAGGCATTTGGGCGGAAACAATGAACCTCGCCGACTTGGACGCATACACCGTGGGCGGCAGCATCCACATCATTGTGAATAATTTGATTGGCTTCACAACGCGGCCGATTCAGGAGCATTCTTCGCGTTTCGCGGCGGATCTCGCGAAGCGGCAAAACATCCCAGTGTTTCACGTGAATGCGGAAGACCCCGACGCGGTGGTGCGCGTGGGCCGCATGGCCGCGGAGTACCGCGCGACCTTTGGGAGTGATGCCGTTGTTGATTTGATTGGCTACCGCCGCCACGGCCACAGCGAAGTGGACGATCCGACAATTACCCAGCCTCTGCTTTACGACAAGATCAAAAACCATGCGCAGCTGTGGAAGATTTACGCGGAGAAAACAGGCATTAACCCATCCGCGACCGTGGAAACCGTCCGGTCCGAGTATGAAACGGAGCAAACGAAAGCCGGGCAACTAAAGAAGATTCCGTATCTGCGGCAATTACCGAAGTATTGGTCCGCGTATCACCGGGGACGTTTCAAGCCGGAATATGAGGTGGAAACCGGACTTACGCTGGAAAAACTGGCAGAGATTACTAACGAACTCGTAAGAGTGCCGGAAGGTTTTCATACTCACCCGAAAATAGTGAAATTGCTCGAACAACGCGCAGAGATGGGACAAGGCAAGCGCGGGGTGGACTTCGGATTTGCTGAAGCGCTTGCGTTCGGTTCGCTGCTGCAGGAAGGCACACCGCTGCGTTTGACGGGGCAAGATTCGCAGCGGGGTACATTTAACCAGCGGCACGCCGTGCTGATTGACACTGTGAACGAATGGGAGCACGTGCCACTCGCGGCGATCGCGAAGCAATCCCCAAAGCGGCCTTTTTGTGAAATCCACAATTCGTCACTTTCGGAAGCGGGCTGCCTTGGATTCGAATACGGTTTCAGCCGGGATTTTCCGGAAGCTTTGGTTTTATGGGAAGCGCAGTTCGGTGATTTTGCAAACGGCGCGCAGGTGATTATCGATCAATTTATCAGCGCGGGCGAAGATAAGTGGGATTTGCCGGCCGGCATTGTTTTGCTGCTTCCGCATGGTTATGAGGGGCAAGGGCCAGAACATTCCAGCGCACGTCTCGAGCGCTATCTGCAGCTCGCCGCAGAAGAAAACATGCAAGTTTGCCAGCCGTCCACTGCGGCGCAGTACTTTCATATGTTGCGGAGGCAGGCGCGGCGGCCATGGCGTAAGCCGCTTGTCGTGTTCACACCGAAGAGCATGCTGCGGCATCCGGACGCCAGCTCTTCCATTAACGAATTCACGCAGCCGCACTTCCAGCAAGTTGTGCAGGATAGGGAAGTCCCGGACGCCAAACGCATTCTGATCGCAAGCGGCAAAGTTGGCCACGAATTGCGCGCCGAGCGGCGCAGGCGCAAGGACACCAGTACGGCGATCCTTTTCTTGGATCAACTCTATCCAATGCCGAAAGCGGACATTAGCGCTTCGATTGATGCGCATCCAAACGTTCGAGAAATCATCTGGGTGCAAGAAGAGCCGCGGAACATGGGACCTTTCTTTTATGTGATGCCGAGGCTGACGCAGATTGCCCATTCAAAGGGACTCAGCTTGCGATCCGTGAAGCGCTCGGCCAGCGCGAGCCCGGCCACAGGGTCTGCCAAAGCGCACGAATTGGAGCAAAAAACGCTTTTATCTCTTGCATTTACAACAACGAGCGCCTAGACGACGTTCATATTTGCCGCACCGATTCCAGTACTTTTGTTCATCATCCATTCACATTCGTGTAAATCGTGTGTTATCGAAGGTTTGCAATACTCTCGCCGTGTTACGAAACGTTAATGGCACGACCGGAACGACGACT
>Ga0126376_10000729_pt1 | contig 16688 bp, 17 predicted proteins | sample PanSoiMetPlot_15_FD_92760 | JGI IMG/M metagenome (GOLD analysis project Ga0126376, IMG submission 92760) | Tropical forest soil microbial communities from Panama - MetaG Plot_15 | ecosystem: Environmental > Terrestrial > Soil > Tropical forest > Bulk soil | place: Panama | collected 2016-02-17
GTGCATTCGTTTGTTACGGAACTCGTACAGCGGAGAATGCGCTTTGACACACAGCGGCCGGCGAATTCGCGTCATCGTAGCCGATGATTCCCCGACGGCTTTGGCCTCCATTTGCCAGTACCTGGAATTCGAGAACATCTTCGAAATCGTCGGGACTGCACGCGATGGCGAACAGCTCGTGGCCAACACAAAACGTCTTTGCCCAGACCTGGTTTTGAGCGACTTAAGCATGCCGCGCATGAGTGGGCTGGAGGCGGCAACGGAACTTCGAAGAATTCTCCCCGAGCTTCGAATCTTGATCATCACACAACTGAGCGGTCTGTCTTTGAGGGACGAGTGTCTCAGATGCGGAGCAGATGGCCTCGTTGAGAAAGGCCAGATGCCCGAAAAACTAAGCGAGGAGGTATCCAGACTCTTCCCCGAGCTCTGACGCAAGACAAAGGGGACTGGAAAGGCAAACGCGGTGGAGCCGCGGGCATATCCAAGGGTCTGGCAGCAAGAGTGAACGAGAAAGACGCTAAGCAATCGCAGGTGTACCAGATCCTGTTTGTGAGCGAAAAGTCTGCGAACGAGCAAAAAGTGACAAGCATGTTGCAGGAGTCGGAGGGCTGCTCGTTCTCTGTCCGCAGAATGGCTCTTTCGCCGCATATCGCCACACATCTGAGTTTTTCGAAATGGGATGCAGTGCTCTGGGACTTGTCTAACTCGACCGAAAAAGATCTGGACGCCTTAGAGAGCCTATCGGTCGCCAACAACTCATTGCCGGTAGTGGTGCTCGTATCCGACGGCCAGAAGCCATTGGGCAAAAAAGCGATCGAGCTGGGCGCCGTGGATTATCTTCCGACGAATTCACTGAGCAACGAACTACTGCAGCGGTCACTAGGCTATGCGATTAGGCGACAGCAAGAGAAGACCACCGTCCGGCAATTCGAACAACGATTCAACGATCTCTTCGAAAACACGAACGACATTCTGTTCACGCTGGATCTGGAAGGCCGGGTTACTTCCGTCAACAAAGCGGCTGAAAACATTTTGGGCTGGTCCAGGAGCGATGCGCTGCAAATGAATATCAAGTCGCTGGTCGCTCCAGAACACGCCGTCGTCTGTGCGGAGATGATGCAGCGCATATTAAACGATGAGCCGCTGCGCCATTTTGAGGTTGGACTCATAGGCAAGGGCGGACGCAAAGTTCTTCTCGAGGCCAGCTGCAGGCTGATTCGTACAGACGAAAAGAAAACGGGGATCCAGGGAATTGCGCGAGATGTAACCGAGCGGCGGCATTTGGAAAATGCCATAGGGCAATCGCAAAAGCTGGAAGCGATTGGCAGGCTTTCCGGTGGGCTGGCGCACGATTTCAATAATCTCCTTTGTGTAATCAGCGGGCATTCTGAATTGCTCGCGGAACAGCTGGAATCGAACGGCGCCGCGATCCGAAGTGTTATGCAAATCAGGAAGGCAACCGACAGCGCGGCGTCGCTCACGCGTCAGCTGTTGGCGTTCAGCCGCAGACAAGTCATACATCCTCAGGTAATCGAATTGAACTCGATCGTTGCGGAAACGGAAAAGCTTCTGGGTAGGCTAGTGGACGAAAACATTGAGTTTTACACGGCGCTAGAACCAGCGCTCGGCCGTGTTCGCGTCGATCCCGTGCAAATGGAGCAAGTCATTCTCAACCTAGTGCTGAACGCGAAGGACTCCATGCCGCAAGGCGGCAAGCTCACGATTGGGACGAGCAACGTGGACTTGGAGGGCGAGCACCAATCCAGGCATTCGCTGATCCCCGCCGGGCAGTATGTCCTTCTTGCGATCACGGATACCGGTTTCGGGATGAATGAAGAAACGCAGGGCCGCATCTTCGAACCTTTTTACACGACAAAAGAATTTGGCAAAGGCACAGGACTCGGCTTGGCGACCGTCTATGGGATTGTGAAACAAAGCGGCGGATACATCTGGGTTTACAGCGAGGAAGGGCGCGGCACAACTTTCAAAATCTATTTGCCGCGTGTCCTCAGCCCTCTCAGCACCGTGCGTATTCTCCGGCGAAGTGCAGAAATGATCCGCGGCACCGAAACGATTCTTATTGTGGAAGATGCGGAACCTCTCCGCGTCCTCACTCGCGACTTCTTGATGAGTAGTGGCTACAAGGTTCTGGAAGCGGCAAACGGCGAAGATGCTATCCGCGTTGCTCGAGCTTATGGCGGCGAAATCGACCTACTCCTCACCGATGTGGTGATGCCGAAACTTGGTGGAAAGCCGCTGGTGGATCAGATTCTGCAGTTCCGTCCTACAACACGGGTGCTTTTCATGTCTGGCTATCCCAACGGCGGAATTCTGCAGGCTGGAATTCTCACGGAGAAAGCGCCGTTCTTAGAAAAGCCTTTCACGCGGGAGATCCTCACGAAAAGAGTTCGGCAAATTCTGGACGAGTCGCTTGTAACGAATTGACCTTTGCAATCCGCTGAGACGCAGCAACAGAAAGGGAGAAAACGAAATGGCGGTAAAAAAGATTCTACTCGTGGACGATTCATGTACGGCCCGGCTCGTGAACCGAATGATTTTCAGCCAGAAATCCAACTACGAGCTCATTAGCGCCGTCGACGGGAAGGAAGCTGTGGAACGCGCACACCAGGATAAGCCGGACCTGATCCTGATGGACATCATGATGCCTCGCATGACCGGGCTCGAAGCATGTCGCGTGATCAAACAGGACAAGGAAACTTCCAACATCCCGGTAATCCTTCTGACGACGAGGGGAGAAGAATCCTATGTTCAAGAGGGTTACGCGAGCGGATGCAGCGACTACCTGACGAAACCGGTAAACGACGCCGAGCTGCTCGATCTATTGAAAGCCTATCTCGGCGAATAGCCCGGAAATCGCGAAACACGACAACAGGAAAGTAGAGGCTCGAATGACTGCGGCTCCGAATAGGAATCCAATAGCGCGAAAAAGTTCAGCGAAGACGGCTCAAGCCGACACAGAACGCATCATGTCGCCGGAAGAACTACGCGCTGAAACACAGCAGCTGTCACTTCGCGAACAGCTCGAGCTTAATCACTTTCTGCTCGAGCGTCTATATGCGGCGAGCGCCGGAATCATTCAGGCCGTCGCGGAAGGTGACGTTCACGCAGCGATTGGCGAAATTCTGGGCAATCTGATCGGCTCGGAAGAGGTTGCCATTTTCCATTACGACCAAGCGGATCGACGTTTCCTCCACGCCTGGTCTGCGGGCTTATCAGATGAGTTGCTTAGGCAACTAGACGGAGGAACGGTGATGATGCGGCGCGCCGTCGAAGAAGGGCAAACTCAGTTTCGGGACCGCCAAACCGTTTTGCAGTTGCAACCCTGCGAGCAAAATCTGACCGCGACCGTCGTCTTGAAATCCAGTCGAGAAGTCGTGGGCGTCATCTTAATCTTCGGTCTTCTGCCGCAGAAAAACGGTCTCGAGTGGGTGGACTATCAGCTTGTGAAATTCCTTGAAACATACGGCGCGGTAGCCATTCAGCTTCAGCGTTTGCAGAAGGATACGGTTGCACCATGAAGCTCGAAGCCCTGACACGTGGTCTAGCTGCACAATCCACGAGCCGAAGCGGCCCGACCAACGGAGAAAATCAGCAAGTCGGCTCTCACTTTCTACATGCGGGACAGACCTTTGTGTCGTCGACGCCGCAGACTATCGTTCTGATTTTGGGTTCGTGCGCAGGCGTGTGCATCTGGGACCAAGCCAACGGCATCGGCGGCGCTGCGCACTTTCTGTTGCCGTCGTGGGACGGACGAGGAATTGCGTCACCTCGCTACGGAACCGTGGCAATTGAAATGCTGCTCGAGAAGTTAGCGGAAGCCGGCGCCAAACGCGACCAGCTGGTTGCCAAGGTGTTCGGCGGCGGATGTCTCTTTGATTCGATGCGCGGATCCGAAACACACAAGGAGAGTCTGGGGCAGCGCAATGTAGAGACCGCAATGACTATGCTCTCCAAGGCACGCGTCCCAGTCGTATGCACGGAAGTGGGCAAAGACCGTGGCCAAAGGATCGTATTTCATACGGCAACAGGAGAGTCGCAGGTAACGGCTCTGTAGAGGATTTCATGGAAATCAATCGAGAAATGCTTCTGAAATCGTTTCGCGATGAAACGGACGAACTTTTGGCGCAAATGGAACAGTCTCTCCTTTCGCTCGAGAGCCGCCCCGATGACCGCGAGTTGATCTCGTCCATCTTCCGTGCAGCCCACACCTTGAAAGGCAATGCGTCGTTGCTCGAGTTCAAGGCTGTGACGGCAGCACTTCACAATCTCGAAGACCTCCTTGATCTGGCGCGCAACGGAGCGATTCAAATCACATCGGAACTGATTAACCTGCTCTTGCAATCGGTGGATGTGACCCGGCAGGTTGCCAAGCGTTTGGTTGCTGGCGAAGACGGCCTCCTGCCCGAGCAGCAAGAGTTTTTCGCCCGCCTCGCTGAGACCGCGCATAGTTCAGGCGCGCAAAAGTCCATGCCGTTGTCGGACGCAACTGCCAACCACGAATCGCCTTCGCTCGCTACAAGCGCCAAAGGTGCGTCGAGTCTTCGCGTAGACGTCGGACGACTCGACCGCATGCTGAATCTGACCGTCGAATTCGCAATCGCACAGGGCCGCATGCGGCGAATGCTTCAGGAAAAGAGTTCTGCCTTCGCCGGTGGGCGTGAGGTGCTGGACACGCACGCCAATCTTGAAACCCTGTTCCTGGAACTGCAGGAACTTGTCATGAAAATTCGCATGGTGCCGGTGGGTCCCACCTTCCACCGCTTCGCTCGAAGCGTGCGCGACATGGCGCGCAAGAGCGGAAAAATCGCCCGCATGTTGGTCGTGGGAGAAGACGTGGAAGTGGATACCACGATTCTTGAGCACATCCACGATCCTTTGATGCACATGATCCGCAATTCGATCGATCACGGGCTGGAGAGCCCGGCAATCCGACGCGCTGCAGGGAAAGACCCAAGCGGGAAAATAATTGTGGAGGCATTCCACGATTCCGGCAATATCGTTGTCCGCATTTCCGACGACGGTGCGGGCCTCGACGCCGCAAAAATTGCGCAGCACGCGAAGAACCGCGGTCTCATCAACGATGCCGGCAGACTTTCGGAGTCCGACATCCACAATTTGATTTTCCAGCCGGGATTTTCGACGGCGGAAAAGGTATCCGAACTCTCGGGACGCGGCGTTGGGCTGGACGTTGTAAGGCGCAATGTCAACGCACTCAGCGGCACACTTCACATCGAAAGCGTAAAGGGCCAAGGAACCACGTTCACGATTCGGTTGCCCCTGACGCTGGCGATTATCGATGGATTCGCGGTGAAAGTAGACACGGAGACCTATGTCGTTCCGTTGAGCGCGGTCAAGGAATGTCTCGAGCTTCCCGTGGAAAGCCACGATTGCGACACAGGCGGCGTCATCAACCTTCGGGGCGAAGCGCTGCCCTTCTTACGGCTGCGGGAATTGTTCGGCACGGGCGCTACGACTCCGGCACGCGAAAGAATCCTGGTTGTGGAACACCAAGGAGGGCGGGCGGGATTGGCTGCCGATGAATTGCTCGGCGAACAACAAGCCGTCATCAAGCCGCTTGGCCGCCTATTTCAGGGAATCTCTGGCGTTTCTGGTTCGACCATTCTCGGCGATGGCCGCGTTGCATTAATTCTGGACGTGCCAGCAATTTGCCGGGAGGCAGTTCATCGGAGCAGTCAATCAGTTTTGCAGTGAGGGCCAGCTTGACAATCCAGGCGCGGGCTCGAACTGCGTGCGGATTCAATCTCAGAGGAGAGCATCATGTTGAAGAATATGTCTATCGGTAAGAGGTTGGCAGTGGGTTTCGGACTCATCGTTTTGCTTCTCGTCTCGATCGGCTTGAGCGGCTATTGGGGCATCGAAGCGATCACCCATGAAACGCTCAAGGTTCTCTCTGGTGACGCGAAGGTCGCCATTCTCTCAGCGCGCGCGAAATCGACGACGCTCGAACTTCGGCGTTTCGAAAAAGACACGTTTTTGAACGTCCTGGATGCGCAAGTCCGCAATCAGTACGTGACCAAATGGGATAACCAAAGACAAAAATTGCACGAAGCGCTGGGGGAGCTCGAAAAGTTTCAGCTTTCCCAGGATGACAAGACCAGCGTCCGCGCTATGCAGGAGGACCTAGCCGCCTATGAGGGCGGTTTCAGCAAGGTCCTCGGTCAGATTCAGGAAGGCAAGCTTCGCACACCGCAGGAGTGCAACACTGCCATCTTCGAGTACAAGGACGAGATTCACCGCATGGAAGACCATGCGGCAGAGTTGACCAGTCGTCACGCCGAAGTCATGGAACCGCTTGTCACTGAAATCGCCAAGACCACGACCACCACCATGGCGATTTTTTCCATCGTGGCAATTTTCTTCAGCATCGTCGTGACACTCGTGATCTCCCGCGGTATCACCAAGCCGATTCAGGACGTCGTAACGGTTGTCGAGACAATCAGCAACGGTGACCTGACCAAGTCAGTTGTTGCCGACCGCAACGATGAAATCGGGCGCCTCCTTTCGGCGATGGCAAAAATGGCCGGCAAGCTCAATGAAATGATCGGGGAAGTGCGCATGGGCGCCGGTTCGGTAAGTACCGCGGCGGCACAAGTGGCATCTTCGGCGAGCTCCGTTTCGCAGGGTACGAGCGAACAAGCAGCGGCCGTCGAGCAAGTTACCAGCAGCATGGAAGAGATGAGCGCGTCCATCACGCAGAACGCGGAAAACAGCAGAAAGATGGAGCAAATGGCGCGGAAGGGCGCACAAGATGCGGCGCAGAGCGGAAAAGCTGTGCTCGACGCCGTAACTGCGATGAAGGCGATTGCCGAGAAAATTGTGGTCATCGAAGAAATCGCCTATCAAACCAACATGCTCGCGCTCAACGCCGCGATCGAAGCCGCGCGCGCAGGCGAGCACGGCAGAGGCTTTGCCGTTGTTGCCGGCGAAGTACGCAACCTTGCAGAGCGTTGCCGCATCGCCGCTCAGGAAATCGGTGGGCTCGCCGCGTCCAACGTGCAAATTGCGGAACGCTCTGGCGGCTTGCTGGCAGAGCTCGTTCCCGCAATTCAGAAGACCGCGGACCTAGTGCAAGAAGTTGCCGCAACTTCAGGCGAACAATCTTCCGGCGTCAATCAGATCAACCGCGCTGTTAGCCAGGTCGGATTGGTTACCCAACGCAACGCCGCCGGTGCTGAGGAACTCTCAAGCACAGCGGAAGAACTCGCTTCACAAGCTGAAGCCCTGCAGGACATGATCAGCTTTTTCCGTGTTAGTGCGCTGACCGACCATCGCGCCAGGAAACAAAAGAGCGATAAGCCGCACTTCCACAAACACGACGACGGCCACAACAATCTGCGGAATGACGCGACAGCAAACGGCGAATACGCCGAGTCATTTGCACGCGTTTAGTGTGCGGAGGAATCCATGGAAATGAACGAAATGGAAACGGCCGCACAACAGCAGTATTTGACCTATTTTCTCGCAGAAGAGGAATACGGCATCAACATTCAGAAGGTAAAAGAGATCATCGAATACACAGCGATAACCAAAGTGCCAAAAGTGTCGCGGTGGATTCGAGGAGTGATCAATCTTCGCGGCAACGTCGTACCCGTCGTGGATCTCGCCGTGCGTTTTGGACTGGAAGAACGGCCCATCACGAAAACGACCTGCATCATCATCGTGGAAGTTCAGCAGGAAACCGAAAAAGCGGTGATGGGCGTGATTGCTGACGCAGTGAATCAAGTGATTGCGCTCAACGCGGAAGATATCGAAGAACCACCTGCCTTCGGCACGAGAATCCGGCTGGAGTACCTGGCCGGCATGGGCAAGCTCGGCAAAAAGTTCGCGCTCATTTTGAATATCGATCGCGTCCTGAGCGCGGCGGAATTGCTGACAGTTTCCGAACTAAAAAATGAGCTGGAGAATCCAGTTTCGGAAGAAACTCACGAGGCGGCGGCAACCCCCGACGCATAATGAAATCCGGCGAAGGCATAACCACGGCGGTCGAATTCCCGGCTGCAATCCCCGAGCTAACCAAAGACGAGTTCCGTTTCTTTCAGGAACTCGTCTTGAAGGAATCGGGGATTCACCTGGGGGCGAAGAATCGTGCCATGCTGATCAGCCGTTTGTGGAAACGACTCAAGGCGCTTGACCTTTCGTCATTCTCTGCTTATTACCGACTTGTCAAAAGAGACTCGGCGGAATTGGTGCACATGCTGGACTGCATCAGTACCAACGAAACGCATTTCTTTCGGGAACCTACAGCGTTCACTTGTTTGCGCGAACGCGTATTTCCCGAGTGGATCGCAGCAGCAGAAGCAGGCCAGCGGAGCCGGACGATTCGCGTGTGGAGCGCCGCGTGCTCTACCGGGGAGGAGCCTTACTCGCTCGCGATGGAGCTCCTCGCTCACTTTCCACAGCAGGCAGGTTGGACGATAGAAGTATTTGGTACGGATATTTCGACGAAAGTGCTGACGCGGGCATCTGCCGGCGTCTGGTCAGCAGAGAGAGCTCTCGGAGTGCCGCCAGAATACAAGCACCAGTTCTTGCTCAAAGGCTTCGGTCCCGATAAGGGAAGAGTTAAAGCCACGGACGAGCTTCGCCGTGTCGTACGGTTTCAGCGACTGAATCTCAATCGACCTAGCTACGAAGTGTTTGGTCCGTTTGATTTGATTTTTTGTCGCAACGTTATCATCTATTTTCAGTGGGAAACGAAGCTGCGCGTCATCAACCAATTAGGTAGCCATCTGGCCCCCCGTGGTTATCTATTCCTGGGCCATGCGGAAAGCGTCCACGGAGTTTCTGACAAGCTGGAAACAGTTGCACCGAAGGTCTTCCGTTCGGCCGATGGAAAAACGACCAGCACGTACTGCATTTTGCAAAGACGAAAAGAAATTTCGCGTCGTTCGCAAGTCGACAAAGATAGTAAAGCGGGAGAAGGTTGAAGCTCTTCGTGGAATGGTTAATGCCCATAAATTCCTACAAATTACGCGACCGGTTAGCGCAAGATTTCGATCGTCACGTCGCGCCAAGAGATCCACTAGAAGTTCTCGTGGTGGACGACTCCGCCACAGTGCGCCAGGTGCTTACCGCCGTACTTCCTGAAAAGCACGGTTTCCGAGTAATCGTGGCTGCAGACCCGTTAATCGCAATGCAAAAGATGAAGAAGTCTCTGCCGGACGTGATCCTGCTCGACTTGGAAATGCCGCACATGGACGGCATGACCTTTTTGCGAAAACTGATGGCGGAAAATCCGATTCCCGTTGTGGTGTGTTCCGCTCTGACTGGCCCTACGACTGATGCAGCAATCCGTGCCCTGGAATGTGGCGCGGTGGACATCATCACCAAACCGGCCATTGGCGTGCGGGGTTTCCTTGAAGAATCTGCGATGCTTCTCGAAGACACCGTGCGCGCCGCAGCAGCGGCACGTCTTCGGAAAAGTTCGCGGCGCACGGCCTCCGCGCCAATCGTATCTACTCCGAAGACTCCCATGGCATGCCCTCCAGCCGGAAAAGAAACGGAGAGAATCATTGCCATCGGTGCGTCGACTGGCGGGACCGAGGCACTACTGCACGTATTCGAGCAGATGCCCCCCGATTGTCCGGGCATTGTTGCTGTGCAGCATATGCCGGAAGGTTTCACGGCGGCTTTTGCGCGCCGCTTGAACGCAAGCTGCGAAATCGAAGTGTGCGAAGCGGCTGACGGAGACCTCGTCGTCGCAGGCCGTGCTTACATCGCTCCCGGCAACCACCATTTGCTGGTTCATCGAACGGGCTTGACGTACTCGCTCGAAGTTCGTGGAGGCGCGCTTGTTTCCCGGCACCGGCCAAGTGTCGACGTGTTATTTCGGTCCGTAGCCAAAGCTGCCGGGCCAAAAGCTGTCGGAATTCTGATGACCGGGATGGGCGAGGACGGCGCAGAGGGGCTTCTAGAAATGAAGAACTCGAAATCATTCACGATTGCCCAAGACGAAGCCACTAGCGTAGTGTTCGGCATGCCTCGCGCCGCTATACTCCGCCGCGCGGTGGACGAGATTCAGCCCCTTCAGCGCATTGCATCGGCGACTTTGCGCTACGTTCATGCGCGAAACGACCCGGCCTAAGGCTAGATAAGGCTGAGGCTCGAGCTTTGCTTTCGCGAGCGCCTGTTAAGAGTCATCCGTCGAAACCAGTCTGAAATACGAGGCCAAATTCGCCTTTGCACTGTGTACTGGCTTAAGCGTAGGCACGGGTGATAAAACGGGCTTCCGGGAAATTGCCATGCCTTGTGCACATATCTCGGTGCCTTGTGCGCGTATCACGGGCTACTCTTCCGTAATCGGACAGAGGAAGGATTGCCGACTACCATCCAGAATGGATGGAGTCAGGCCTGTCCTAGAACTCTAATTCGGCGATCAGCTTCAAGAGCCGAAGAAGTGTCGATCGTTCTTCCGGAGTCAGTTGATGCCGCACATTCTCATCGGCGTCTACTCGGGCCTTGATCAGCGACTCCCTGTACTTGTTTCCTTTGGGCGTCAGCTGGACCAGAATTGCTTTGCCCGATTTTGCCTTTCGCTCCGACACAAGTCCTTCCTTAGCCATTGACTTGATGGCCCGATGCACGACAGTTCGGTCGAGACCTAGAAGCGTGGCGATCTGATTCTGATTGAGCGAAGTGCCGCCGCGGAGTGTTGACAGGACGAAGCCGCGAGTCGCGGAACACTGAGTTTTTCGTTCAAGCCTCTTCCCGACCGAAAAATAAGCCGCGGCGATATGGGCGAGCACCGAATCTTTCAGGATGTCTCGAGGAATCTCTTTTCTTGGCATGACATTCATAGAACCGTTACCGTCGCATCGAGAGGTCTCCGCCACTGGGGCGGTTGAATGTAGGCATGCGATTTCTTGCCGATCGCAATCACCATCACAATCTCATGATACCGTGGGGACAACCCGAGATATTTAGAGAGTCTGCGACCATCAAAGCCTTCCATGGGACATGTGTTGATTCCCAGCGCTTCGGCAGCGATCATCAGATTTTCGCAAGCCAGCGACGTACTCTTCGTTGCCCATTTGAACAAGTCCTGGCGCGACAGGGGCGGCATCCCGATCGTCATCCACAAATTCAGCAGCCAGAAAAGTCCCCTTTTAATCACGCCGAAAACGCCGAGCGGTCCTGGCATGAACAGGATTCGCCCGATCTTTGCTGTCCGCTCATAGTCGCGGATTTTCGCTTCGCTGAAATCGCTCCTGCGCATCCACTCCAACTGGCTTCGCGACGTTCGAGGCATCGATCCGATGTCTGCGACGACCACGACCAGCGCCGATGCGGTTTCCGCAGGCGTTTGTCCGAGGCAGAGTTTCGCCACCGCCGCCTTTTTTGCCGTAGATCCTATCCAATAGAACCGGTACGGCTGCGTGTTGAAGCTGGACGGGGCATGGCGTGCTGCGTTAAGGATTTGCTCGCGCAGCCCCTGAGAGATTTCAACCGGCTCAAAGACCTTAACTGCTCTCCTTTGGTAGATCGCCTCGAGGATTCCGTTCATAAACACCTCCATGTTGCCATTACAACATAGCGGTGTTGCAATTGCAACATAGGAACAGCGCTTTTCGCGACACCACCCTCGCGATGGCCGAGGAACCTCGTGCGGGGTGTCGGCTTCTTGCATTGCGCGTTAAGGTTGATGTTGCAGACGAATTCGGAAAGCAAGTCCGTGCGTAATCACCGGCAGCGGCATTATCAGAGTCGGAAGGAAGAATGCGGCTTCCAACTGCCCCGCCAAGAGCCCGGCATGGTTGGCCTGTTCGTATATCCATGTCCTTCGTGGCGCGAAATTCTAGGCTCTGGCTCGCGAGCCACTCGTGACATGCCACTCCTCCGATCAAGACGAAGGCCTTTCGATACTCAGCGAAATGCTCCCTAAAGGAGATGCCGCCATTTCCTGTCGAGGGCCTTAGGAAAGCAACATTTCAAGGTTTTGATGTGCCTGCGACTCCGGGATTGAGTGGCCCGTCGTGTCGCTCTACTTCACCGCATAAGCGCAGGTTGTAGCCCCAGATGGCTTCTAGAATCGGCGCACCTCCGTAGGCGCGCATCGCATCGATTAGCGCGGCAAGGTCTTTCGGTAGGCAGCGCCCGCGAAAACCGCGTTCCGGAGTAACAACGGTGTGAGATGCGCCGATGCGCGGATCCACAAGCCACAGATCCCGCAATTCCGCGAAATCGACATTGAATGCTTGTGCGATATCAAAGAACTGGTTGACAAAGGCAACCTTGGTGGCAAGGAAGCAATTCTCCATGTATTTGCACAGCTCGGCTGTCCGAGGGGTCGTTTGGAACCACCTCAACTGCACACCAGGGAGGTTCGAAAATGCTGAAACCACCAAGGTGCATAGCGAAGGCGAGCCTCCGACGATTAGGAATCCGCAGTCACCCTCCTCGTGCCAAGGATGAATCGGGGCTTCGCCCAGATATTCGGGGCTGAAAGAAATCGATTTACCGGTTCTTCGCACCAACGTGTCAACGGTGCCCGGAATGATCGTAGACCGGATGCACATTGGCGGTTCAATCCATTCGACACATTCTTCGACAGCCGACGTGTCGCAATGCATTCCGGCTGCGGGCGTAGGGACGCACACGAAAACTAATTCGCAACGGTTAATTGCGGCTTTGTCCGATGCTCGATTGTAAGACGGCAAAAATTTGTCATAGATCGCGACCTCGCGCCCCGAGTGTCGACTGAAAAAGCGCGCCATCGCTGATCCGACTACGCCGTAACCCACGATGCCAATTTTCATCGGTTCCTCTCAGCGAAAAGCTTATCGGGCACCAGATACTGTAAAATCTGCCCAAGTTCAAGAAAGCCAGGTGAAGCCCTGGCGACTACGGCCCTGTCGGCTAGTGTTTTGTTTTTGCCGTCGATGCGATCGAAACAATCGCAGTCATGGCCGTGCTCGCGGTGACCGCTACCTCGGAAACAATCGCGGAAGTCGCGACGCAACAGCAATCGCATCCGGCGCGTGAGGTCGGCGTACCGGTTGGTAAACCTGCTGTCGGGGGCGATTGTACCGGCACACTAGGCGCGGGGAATGGCCCAGTCGGAATGGGATAGCCAAACGGAGGGACTACGGGGTAGCCACCGGCAGGAGGAGAATAGGGAGACTGCGGAAAAGGGAACGGCGGAGCGCTCGGCACGCCGGGCAGCGCAAATGGTTGTCCTGGTTGCGGAGGCGGCACTTCCGGTGCGATGCCTGGCACGCCCGTACTTCCCGTGAAACCAGTAGTCCCTGTCGCCCCGGTCATCCCCGTCGTTCCAGTGGTTCCGGAGGCAGTCACGGGCGTACCGCTCGTGCCCGGGGTTCCGCCGACACTTGGCGGTTCTCCGGTTGTCCCGGTCGTGCCGGTTCCGATTCCTCCGCTGATGATTTCGCCGACACTGCTGATGGACGCTGCGTGAAGGAACATGTAATCGCGAATGAGCCCGTGCACGTCGGACGCCTTTGAGGGAGGCGCTACATAATCCGACCACCGCGGCAAGGGCACATGATAGCTTGAAGATCCTGATGCCGGGTTCTGGTCGTACTTGATGGCCGTGTACTGGGCTGTACTGACCAAGCTCGTCGACAGGCCAGGAGTGCTGGAAAAAAGCCCATCGAAGTCCCAGACTTCCGCAAGGTATGAACTGAGTTGGATCGCGGTCGAGCGGAAATTGGCGGAGTAAACGATCCCCACACTAAAGCTGGAGACTACGACTTGCGAAATCGCCAGAGGCGAGCCGTCGTCGGCCCCAAGCGCTGACCGCACCTCTGTAAGAATGTCAGTGACGATATCAAACCAGTTGTTCGGGAAGATGCCGGTATCCGTGGCCGCGTTGGTCAAAAAAGGCATGATGATGATCTGGTCCCGCGCCGCTCCGTCCAGTTGATAACCCAGCCGTTCCATGTAATAAAACAGGCGAGTCCATTCGTGTCCCGGTGGGCCGCCTTTCGTGAAGTAGTCAGCATCGACGTATTTCGCTTGCGCCGGCATGGGATGGAAAAAGATGTTCACCTTGGTGAAGTCAGTGATGCCGTGAGGAATCGCGACTCCGAACCAGTTGGGTACCACTTTCGCATTCAACTGAAAAAGCATGGTCGTAACTTGGACCCACTGGCCAACGAACTGCAGTTTTCCCATGCCCGGCACTGAGGAAGGCACGACCAGCCATTTCGAATCCTGGTGCGTGCCGGTTCCGGAATGAAGATCGTCGATCGGAGCGAGAGGAATAGAGCTGACGGTGTATAGAGACATGAATGAATCCTCCTATGGCTCGCCGAGCCCGAGCCACGAAAAAGCAGGCCGGACGTGAGACTGGTTTATTACTCGCTCGCCAACTCGCCGGGAAACCCTTGCGAACGGCAGTGGATTGCGAGTATCCGCAGCCTTCGCAGCTACAATTCGAAAATTCCTGTCTGGCTGTTCCTCCTCAACGGCGCTACTCCTGAACTCGTGGACGAGGCCGCACGATGCGGTGTTCGTGTGCTCTTTTTAGGCAACTACAGCGACTACCTCCTCCAAGCGCATGTGCGAGGCTCGGTGCTGGCGCTCTATCCCACGTTTCACAAATTCCTTTCTCTGGACGCTGGCGCGCTGGACGGGGCAAGCCAAATTCTCTATCTCGATTGCGACACGTTCTTTTTCTCTGACGTCGCGGTGCTGTTCGATGAATACCAGGTCTCGGAATGGTACGCGCGCGAAGAGCCTATGTCGCTCCGCAGTCCATTTGCGTACGATCCTCAGCACGTCGACGAACACCTCCTCGGGCGCATTGCAAAAGACGAAGCTTTGCGCCCGATCCTTCCTTTCAATTCCGGCGTGTGCTTGCTAAACCATGGCGTCTGGTCCAGGCTCAAGCGCCTGAAGAAACGCTACCTCAATTTGGCTTGGCGTCTGCTATGCGGCCGCGAACTAAGCGGCCGTGAGCTTGTGGCATACGACCCCCGGATTCGGCAGGCGGTGCTGAACGCGATTACAGACCAGGACCGTGACCGCGCGCTTGCCTATCCCTCCGGGAACGCCTGGATCATCGAGCAAATCACCCTCTGGCTGGCTCTTGGCCATTTGCCAGAATTCTCCCAGGGCACCTTCTCGCCAACTCATGTGTTGCAAGGCGCCGAATTTCATGACTTACCTCGCTGCGGCGATCGCTCGGTGGTCGTCCACTATTACGGCACGCTCGAAGAGGAATTCCGCTTGCACGTCCCGTCCTCCGCGATTCATTTTGCGCCTAGGCCCAAGACTGAAACGACCCCGAGACGAACTATTGCAGGGGTCCGCTAAAGCCATAGTCGACGTAATGCAGCAGCAGCGACGTCGAGGTGTAGCCTTCGGGTAAAGCGTCCCGGTAGTGGGGCAAGTAACGTCCGCGATACACCAAACTGTCGCCGATGTGCTGCCAGATGCGCAGTGCGCCCTCGGGAATGTCGAGCTGGATGGGCCAAGGTACTTGAGCTTGCGGTTCCGGCGTCGCATCAATGCAGATGGTGACGCTGTACTCGCACTGCTCGCGATCCGTATGGCGATCGAGGATCGACCCGCTCTCGTAGCCTGCCAGATAGGAGTACGAGGGCTTGAGCAACGTGCGCGCGATGTCGCTGACGGCGTGGGTTAGTTGGACATGGAAATAGCGCGCCACGCCCTCGTTGTGGGCGACATGGCGCCGCGTGACTTGGCTATCGCCCAGGACGAACGATCCGTTGCGAATGTGATAGCGGTAATAACGCCGCATGGCTCCAAGGTGAAAGGGAGGGACCAAGCCGCCGAGGCTGGTGTAGCCGCGCTCGAAATTCCGTCCGGCGATCCATACTGCTTCCATCCATTCGCGACGGCGGCGTTCCACAAAACTCGGTTCGACCAGGATATGTGCTCGCGTTAGCACCCACAGTGCATGCGGCGGCAACATTTTGGTCAGCGGATAACCTGGCACTTCGTCGGCAAGATAGGACCCGTATTCCTGCCCAACCCAGTAAGGCCAAAGAGCGCGAGTGCCCGGATCGTCCACCCAGACTGTCCACTCACTCGGATAGAGGTACTCGCCGGCCACGTTGCGCGCCGCCTTATCCGGCGGCAGTCCGCCGTGCCAGGAGAACCAGCACTGCGGATTGACGATTAGAGGCCCGGCGACATCGGGGCCAAAGGTGCGCGCCGGGACTAAGTAATAAGGCTGCTCATCAAGCAGACAGTGATAATACTCGGAAGGAAATCCGTAGGGTGTCATCTGTGGAACCATCCATTCACTGTGAAACGGCTGTCCGCGAAATCGCCGGACGGGCAGGCCACGGGAACAATCTCATGTAGGCAGCTGCTGTCGAAGAAGATCACCTGATTCTGCGCTGGCGGCATCAGCCGAAACGGACCGCTCGCTGTGGAATGGCCGTTGTTGCGCGCCGTATCGTAAATCTTCAACTCTCCACCGCTAAACCCACGCGGCTCGCGGTGAAAAAAGAAGACGAATGTGAGAGTGCGGCCGGAGACTTGACCCGCATCGTTATCGGTGTGCGTTCTGAAATATTCGCCGTTATTGGTGGCGGTGAGCTGGATCTCGAGATGGGACACGGGAAACCACGAAAAATGCAAGCGCGCCAGATCGTGCGGAAGGAATGCATAAGCCTATCGGAAAACAGTTGGTGAAATGGGCCGAGCTCAAAAAGCAC
>Ga0126376_10000730_pt1 | contig 16688 bp, 11 predicted proteins | sample PanSoiMetPlot_15_FD_92760 | JGI IMG/M metagenome (GOLD analysis project Ga0126376, IMG submission 92760) | Tropical forest soil microbial communities from Panama - MetaG Plot_15 | ecosystem: Environmental > Terrestrial > Soil > Tropical forest > Bulk soil | place: Panama | collected 2016-02-17
GTCGCGAAAGAAATCGAGGCCGCGGGAGACACGACGCTCGCAACTCGCCTGGAACTAGCGCGCAAAGTCTTTGCAACGACTTCGCGCTACGACGGAATGATCATCATGGAATTGGAGCGCCTCGCTGCTAACGGGCACGTGGCGCTGCAACCCAAAACTACACTGCCGGAGCGCGTGCATGTCGCGCTGCGCCGACAGCAGAAATTGCGCTACGGCGAAAATCCGCACCAAGCCGCCGCGCTGTACGTTACCGCGGGCCGCGCACCGCAAGGATTGGCGGCGGCAAAGCAACTTCAGGGCAAAGAACTTTCCTACAACAATTTCGTGGACCTGGAAGCGGCCCGCAGCCTCGCTGCGGAATTCAAGAATCCGGCAGCGGTGATTATCAAACACAACAACCCTTGCGGGACGGCCGAACAGGCGTCGTTGCGCGATGCCTACTTGAAGGCGCTCGAGTGCGACCCGGTTTCCGCGTTTGGCGGCGTCCTGGCATTCAACCGCGAAGTGGACGCCGCCACGGCGGAAGAAGTGGCGAAGCTCTTTGTCGAATGCATCGCCGCGCCGGGATTTGCCGCCCGCGCCAAGGAAATCTTTGCAGCAAAGAAAAATCTGCGCTTGCTGGAGTTGCCTCCGGGCGGATTGCAGCCGGAGCGCGAGCTTCAGTTGAAGCGCATTCTCGGGGGAATGCTCGTGCAGCAGCCGGACTTGGGCGAACTCAACGACAGCGAACTGCGCACCGTAACAAAGCGCGTGCCGACAGCGGAAGAGATGCAAACGATGCGCTTCGCCTGGAAAGTGGCAAAGCATGTGAAGTCGAACGCCATCGTGTTTGCCAAAGACGGCGCGACCGTGGGCGTTGGGGCGGGCCAGATGAGCCGCGTAGACTCCGTGAAAATCGCGGTGATGAAAGCGCAATCGCCCCTCGCGGGAACCGTAGTAGCCTCCGATGCGTTCTTCCCGTTTCCCGATGGCGTTGAGGAAGCCGCGAAGAGCGGCGCGACCGGGGTGATTCAGCCCGGCGGTTCCGTGCGGGATCCCGACGTGATTGCCGCCGCGGACCGCCTGGGCCTCGCGATGGTTTTCACCGGCATGCGCCACTTCCTGCACTGAGAACCGGAGAAGCTGATTCCGTCCGGCCTGTGCCTCCCATTCCCTTTTACAACGAAGGACAGAGTGAGCATCTTCAACGTGGTTCTAGGCGCTTTGCGCGGTTAGCTCGGCGCCAAACCGGTCATGATGAGATGCAAAATAGGGCTTTGTGGCGTGGTTGGTTCTGCTAGCATGTCGCGGAAAGTTCGCCCGGAAGGAGGCAGAATGGCTACGCTTAAACGCATTGGACCGGGTTCGGCATTTAAGGTGGGTTTGGTTACGTACGGGATTATTGGTCTGGTTGTAGGCGCATGCGTCGCTTTCTTTTCCATGGTTGCGGGGTCGCTTGGGAGTTTGCCAGGATCGGAAGCCGGTGCTGGCGCGAAAGCGCTTGGATTAGGGATGGGACTGGGCGCGATTATTGTTGCGCCCATGTGTACGGGATCCTCGGCGGAATCGGAGCACAGCGTTCATTTACAACCTTGCGGCCGGCTGGATCGGCGGGCTCGAAGTAGATATCGGCTAGCGTTCTGTGACCTTGCTCCTTGCCAGAACCGGGACGCGCTAAAGCGTGGCCCTCTATGGGGTTCTTACGCCACACATTTCTCGAGCGCGGAAATCTTCCTGGCTCTTTCAGCAGCCAATGTGACACAGAATAGCGGGGCACAAGTGCACGCAGTCGAGGAAGAAAAAGGATGGGATTGTTCGGGGATTTAGCAGACCGGGGGAGCTGGAGAAGAAGGCGAAGGCGGAAGGGCGGCTGCCGCCGGGGCAGTCGCTGACGCTCAAGTGGCCGGTGCTGCATCACGGGAGCGTGCCGAGGTTTGATGCGGCGAAGTGGGACTTCAAGATTTCGGGATTGGTGGAAGAGCCGAAGCGGCTGACGTGGGATGAATTTCGCGCGCTGCCGCAGAACGAAGTGACTTCAGATTTTCATTGTGTGACGCGCTGGAGCCGGCTGAACAATCGGTGGAAAGGGGTTTTGTTTACCGAGGTGCTCAAGTTGGTGAAGCCGAAGCCGGGGGCGCAGTTTGTGTTGGTGCTTGCGGAAGAGGGCTACACGGCGAATGTGCCGCTGGCGGATTTGCTGCGGCCCAATGTGCTATTTGCATTCGAGCATGATGACGCGCCGCTCGCGGCAGAGCATGGCGGACCGCTGCGGCTGGTTGTGCCGCATTTGTATGCTTGGAAGAGCGTGAAGTGGGTTCGCGGATTTATGCTGCTGGACCACGACCAGCTGGGGTTTTGGGAGCGGAATGGCTATCACGCGTATGGGGATCCGTGGAAGGAACAGAGATACTCCGGAAAATAGAGATTGCAAAAGGAAAAATGGAAACTCGAAATCCAGAGAAGGCAGAAGGCAGAAAAGAAGCCGACCCCTGAGAGCTCACAGTTGACCGCTTAAAGACGACGAGCAAAGAGAGCTAAACGCAGAGACACCGAGACCGCGAGAGAACAGGAGCCGCTCAGGACTGGGAATGACCCGAACGATTGTCCGGATTTGTCCACTGGACTGTCGCGCTTTCAGAGATGACAGAGCAAGTATCCCTTCCATTTTCCGTCTAACGAATAGCTTGTCAGGACTCTCCTTTCCAACGTGACCAATCCGATTGCGAGTCGTCTTAGTCTTTAGCCCGTCCGTCCGGTTACGGAACAAAAGGCTGAGAATCACGTATTCACGAGTAATGATGACGGGGCATCTGGACGATTGGGCACAACGGGAGAGCCGACAGTGAACCTTGAGCGGAGGCATTTTTCATGAGCTTCGACCAATGGGTGGGGTCGTGGATTGGCGATTTCCGGTATGCCTTGCGGACGCTGCGGCGGAGCCCCGGTTTTGTGGCTGTAGCGGTGATGACGCTGGCGCTGGGAATCGGTGCGAACACCGCGATTTTTTCGCTGCTGGATCAAATCTTACTGCGGCTGCTGCCAGTGAAAAACCCGCAACAACTGGTTCTGCTTACGATGCGAGGGCACCATTACGGAAACAATTGGGGAGGGAACGCGATTTCGCACCCGATGTTCCGCGATTTTCAGGCGCACAACGAAGTGTTTTCGGGAATGTTCTGCCGCTTCCCGAGTCCGGTGAGCTTGACGTTTGGCGGGCAGTCGGAGCGGGTAAATGCGGAACTGGTTTCAGGGACGTACTTCAGCGTTCTTGGGGTGAAGACGATCCTGGGGCGCGCGTTCACGCCGGAGGATGATCGCCTTCCCAACGGGCATCCCTTGGTGATGCTGACGTACGATTATTGGAGGCAACGGTTCGCGGGAGATCCTGAAGTTGTAGGGAAGAACTTGATCGTGAACGGCCACGATATGACCGTGGTGGGAGTGGTACAGCAGGGTTTTGACGGCGTGGAGCTGGGGTATTCCACCAAGGTCTTCATCCCCATCATGATGCAAGAACAAGTCCTTGTGGTGCCTATGAAAATGCTCACCGACCGCCGCAGCCGTTGGGTGAACGCGTTTGGGCGGCTGAAGCCGGGCGTATCCGTCACGCAGGCCAAATCGTCGTTGCAGCCGTTCATGCATGCGATGCTGGAAAGCGAAGTGAAGGAAGCGGCGTTTAATCACGCTTCGACTTACGATCGCGAGCAATTTCTGAAATGCTGGATTGATGTTTTGCCTGGATCGCAGGGCAGGTCGTACACGCGACGGGAACTTTCGACGCCGCTTTGGGTGTTGATGGCGACGACGGGCATGGTGCTGCTGATTGCGTGCGCGAACCTGGCGAATCTCTTGCTGGCGCGAGCGACCGGCAGGCAGAAAGAGATTGCGGTGCGGCTCGCGATTGGGGCGAGCAGGGGGCGCATTGTTTCGCAGCTCTTGACGGAGACCCTTTCGCTTGCGGCGCTGGGCGGGCTGGTGGGGCTGGCGCTGGCTTTTTGGGCGGATAAGGCGCTGATGAGGATTTACTTGCCGTCCGACTCGACGGACCTGAATATTTCGACCCTGCCGGACTTGCGGATCCTGCTTTTTGCGTTAGGCGTGACGATTCTCACGGGAGTTTTGTTTGGTCTTGTGCCGGCTTTGCAGACAACGCGGCCGGATGTGGGGCGCGTGCTGAAAGATGAAGCGGGGGCGGTGGTTGGCGGTGGCCACGCGGGATTGCGGAAAACGCTGGTGGTGGCCCAAGTGGCGCTTTCGCTGCTGTTGCTCATTGGAGCGGGGCTGTTTCTTCGCAGCTTAAGGAACTTGAGCAACCTTGGACCAGGATTTCCGGCGGAACGGTTGGTGGGGTTCAACATCGATCCTTCGCTCGGCGGCTACACTCCGGAAAAGGCGAAAATTTATTACCAACAGTTGACCACCTCGCTGTGGGCGATTCCAGGAGTGCAATTCGTGGGTTTGGCCAGCATGCGGATTCTCGAAAACAACGAGTGGGACAGCAGCATGACGGTGGAAGGATACACGCCTGCGAAACCTGAGGACCGGGCGCAGCCCTATATGAATCAGATCAGCCCGGGGTATTTCGCCACGCTGGGCGTTCCCATTGTTGCCGGACGCGATTTTCGGCTGACCGATGATCACGAAATCAAAAAAGGCCCGGAGGATGATGACTGGACTCCCACGACGGTCATGATTAACGAGAAGTTTGCGAAGAGATTCTTTCCAGGAAGGAATCCGCTCGGGCTGCACATTGGTTTTGGAAGCGATCCGGGAACGCGCACGGACATGGAAGTTATCGGTGTGGTAAAGGACATCAAGTATACTAACTTGCGGGATGAAATTCCGGAGCAGGCCTTTATCCCGTACATGGGCAGCCATTTCCTGAGCGGCATGACCGTGTACCTGCGTACGGGGGTGGATCCGAGCTTGCTTATGCCGACGGTGCGGCAGAAAGTTCGCGAGCTTGACCCCAATCTTCCGATGTATCGTTTGCGCACGACCGAGACGCAGATCGCCAATTCGCTTACGACGGAACGCATGATTGCGAGCCTCTCAACGGTGTTTGGTTTTCTGGCAACGCTGCTGGCGGTGATTGGGCTTTATGGCGTGATGTCGTACACGGTGGCGCAGCGAACGCGAGAGATTGGGATTCGAATGGCGCTGGGCGCGGAGCAGGGAAATGTGGTGTGGATGGTGATGCGCGAAGTATTGCGGCTGATTGGCATCGGAGTAGTGGCGGGAATTCCGGCGGCACTGGCGCTGACGCGAGCGGTGCAGAGCCAACTTTTTGGGTTGACGGGACATGATCCGCGGACGCTGGCGATTGCCACGGTGGCGCTGACAGTGGTGGCGTGCGCCGCGGGATATATTCCGGCACTGCGGGCGAGCCGACTGGATCCGATGAAGGCGCTGAGGTATGAGTGAGGTGGGAGAAAAAGGAGAAAGCGTGTTGAGAAATTGTTGTCCGCTGTGACCGTGCCTGTGTTTAAGTCAGCCAGAATCCCTCGCCGCGCTCGGGATGACCAACCGTGCAGAAAGCAGAAAGGAAGCAGAGCTGACAGCTGACATCCCACAGCCGATAGGTTGAAGACGAAAAACAAAGAACTGAATACGCAGAGAAGAAGTCAAAGGGGCGAAAGTTGAAGAGTCGAAGAGAAAGACAGGACTTCAGAAAAAGGTTGAACGCCCCGACCGGCTCGCGGTAGAGGCCGGAGCGCAAAGGCACGGAGGGCGCAGAGAAGAGAAAACGCGGAACGCAGAAAACAGAAGAGCAGCCGACACTAACAACCAACAGATTGGAGATTCCGCGGAGGTATCTCGCCTTGTTCTACGTCGTTCGATAGCCTTCCAAGGCGTTTCTCTGAGCTACCCGTTTTCGACGCGCGCCTTTATGTCGGTGTACGCCGCATCGATGAGCCTGCTTAACGCGGCGGTGTTTGTGGCCGTCCCCGGTCTCAGCTTCACATGGCGCATGCACCTGCCGGTGCCTTGCAACAAACGGGCCGGATCCGGCAGCGCCGCGCCGTGAAAAAACCCTACGTTTACGTGCGAAGCGAACACATTGACGTAGCCGAAGGGCGCATCTCCCAGACAGGCAACCGGACAGCCGTCATGCAATAGCTCCCGGACCTCGTCCCCGCATTTTCGCATCACTTCAAACCACTGATAAGCCATGGCGCCCAATTCACCAGCATGCTCTTTCATCCACGCGTCGATGGCGGGATCCCGCTCGACGCCGCCGTTGAATCGCAGCAAGGCGGTTCGCATCGTCGCTCCACTTTCTGCTTTCGAGATTTGTGGTTACTTAGCACAAGAGGGCGTGGAGAGGAAGGCCCGCCTTCGCGGGGATTTACGTTCCCCGTTTTCCGCCGCGGCAGCAGTCGAATAAGGAACCCTCAACGAGAACAGAAAGTGAACGACGCAAAAAAGCGAAGGGCGCAGCCGTCCCTTCGAGTGCCTCTCAGGGTAAAGCTGCGCCCCTACAAATCCTTCCTCGCTCGATCGCTGGCATGAACCACCAGCGACTATCCAAAGAAGCGAGCGTGACGGAAAAGCGGCGGCCCTTCCTAACCTTAGGGTCAACAAGCCGCCTTTCGAAGGCTCCCCTAGCGAAACTCGCTCGGGGCAAGCAGGGTAAACCGCACTCCCAATGATTAGTCGGCGGTGGATTGGTTGGCGGGTTTGTTTGGGTCGATTTCGATACGGCCCTTGAAATAGGCGCCATCTTCGATGCTTATGCGCGCAGAAGAAATGTCGCCGGTGATGGAGCCGTCCTTCCTGATGTCCACACGGCCGCGGGCGTGAACATTGCCCATGATCTTGCCATAGGCAATGACGTCGCCGGCGTGAATTTCGGAAGTGAGCTGGGCGGCAGCGCCGACCGTGAGTTCGTGACCCTGGATGTGGATGGGGCCGTCCACGATGCCGTCAATCTGCAAGTCTTCGGAGCCGGTGACCTCGCCCTTGATCTGGATGCTGGCGCCAAGGCGCGCACCACCACGGGCTGGAGAACCGCCAAGTTTGCCGGAGGAAGCGGGCTGATTCAATGGAACGACTGGAGACGCTGGAGCTGGCGAGGGCGAAACCGCGGGTGGTTCCGCCACCGCACCTTGTTGCTTGGACCACATTATATGAAGACCTCCCTTTTATCGGAATCCCTAAGACGAAATTTGCTCCGGGTGAGAGGAGCAGTGTGGAGTCCATGTTGTGTCGCCAGACGCAATGAGGCAACAGAGAAACGGAGCCGATTTGCGCAGTTTGGAACTGGACGAAGGGACAGGTGGAAAGCAGAAAAAGGCCGACCGCGGACAGACGACAGTTTCAAGACGATGAGCGGAAAACTGAAAACTAGGACCTCTCAGCCCGGTGAGTTCAAAGCGGCGGCTGCCAAGAAGGTGTTGCGGGCGCGAGTTCAGACACAGGAAAAACGAACTGGGCCGGCCCGGGTAACCCGCAAGTCGCACTACGCATGGCGTTCCTGCAAAACGGCGGTGTATGATACGGCGGTATTCAGGTTCCCGCCGAGTGGAGTTGGCCATGTCCCAGCGCGTCGCGAAGGGTGTTCTTCTCATCGGAGCTTTTTCCCTTGCCACTTTACTGGCCGGCTCGGCTTTTGGCCAGCGGCCAACGCCGGGCTCTGGGGCGGGCCCTACGAATCGAAACGCCCCGGGCGCGTCGTCGTTGGAGCGTGGCGATCCGACCATTGAGATAGACATTTATGTGAAGGGAGCGGATGGCGGCCCAATCGAGCAGACAGCCATGGTTACGCTGGTAGCTCCTACGGGGCAAGTCGCAGGCCAGGGAACAACCCTGGGCGGAAACATCAAATTCAGCGGGATCGCTGCGAGTCAGTACACCATCCAGGTGGTTGCGGCGGGTTATGAAAATGCGGTGAAGGAGTTTGACGGCTACAATGCGGGCGCGTCGAGAGTGATTATTGATATGCAGCCCCAGTTGAGCGGGAAGACGGGGGCAGGCTCGCCACAAATTCTTCTGGCACCGAAGGCCCAGAAAGAGCTAGCAAAGGCCGTGGAGGCATTGCGCGCGACCAAGCCCGGCGATGCGCGGAGTCATCTGGAAGCGGCATACCGCATGGCCCCAAATCATCCGGCGGTGAATTATCTGTACGGCGTTTATTTTCTGCAGATGAAGGACCAGGAAAAGGCGAAGACTTATTGGACAAAGGCGCTGGAATTCAACCCGAAGCATGTTTCGGCCCTTATTTCTATGAGTGAGGCGCTGCTCCGGGAACAGAAAATTCCCGATGCGGCATCGTACGTGAAGAAGGCTGTGGATGCCGATCCTAATTCCTGGCGCGCTCATGCCATCCTCGCGGATGTTCTGTTGAAGGAAAGCCAGCCCACCGAAGCCGTGAAGGAGGCGGATCGGGCGGTGGAGCTAGGCAAGGGGCAGGCGACGATGGTGCAGCCGTTGCTGGCGCGGGCGCTGATGGAGAGCGGGAACCAGGAACGCGCCGGAAAGGTTCTGCAAGAGTACGTTCGAGCCCATCCCGATGACTCCGCGGCCCACGAGCAGCTCGAAAGACTCCGGTTTGCAGAAGTTCACGTATCCGGAGGGAAGGAAGCCACTGGCAGCGGGGCGAAGGCATCGGCGGATACGGACTCGGGCATCGTGGCGCTGCCGCTTTCGCCAAATCTGTCGCGGGTGGGGATAAATGGAGGCGCTTCAAACACGGAAGAGGGACCCTCTCCGTTCGAGCCAAAGGCGCAGGAGGCCCTCGACAAGGCGCTCAAACTGCTAGGCCCCAACATGACGACGCTAAAAGCGAATTTGGCGAAGAAACATCTGGAGACGGCTTACAAAATTGCCCCAACGAGCGCGGATGTGAACTACCTTTTTGGCGCATATTCGTGGCAGATGAATGATCGCGCGAAAGCCATTGCTTATTGGAGGAAAGCTATTGAGTTTTATCCGAAACACTATCGGGCGTTGCTTTCCCTAGGCCAGGCGCTGGTGGATCAAGACAAGGCCGATGAAGCCATGCCTTATCTCGAACACAGCCTGCAAATCGAACCGTTTTCGTGGCGTGCCTACGCACTTTCCGCGCACATAAACTTGCGCCGGGGAGCCGCGGACGAGGCGGCAAAGCAAGCGGAACGCGCGATTGAGCTGGGCCACGAGGAAGCGGCTGTCGCTCAAAGGTACCTGGCGGCGGCTTTGGCAAAGCGGGGAGAAAAAGAAAAAGCGTCCAGCGTTCTTCAAAACTACATCAAAAAACACCGCGAAGACAGGGAAGCGAAGGAGCAACTGGAGAAACTGCGGCCGCGTCACGGGCGCAATGCGGAGGACGCGGCGGAAGCGTCGAGCCAAGTCATTTTGCAGTCGGCGGCCATCGCTACTGTCACGCCGCTTCCTCTTCCGATGAATTGGCTACCGCCGGATGTAGATGAAGACGTTCCGCCCGTTGAGTCGGAAGTGGCATGCGCGCTGGATACGGTGGTTCAAAAGGCAGGGAAGCGCGTCGAGGAATTTGTTAAGAATGTGGACCGCTTTACGGCTACGGAATTCCTGGATCATGAATCCATCAATCGATGGGGATTTGCGGAATCCGAAGATACGCGCAAGTTCGATTATGTGGTCAGCATCGAGCAATACCGGCCGGGGTATTTCAGCGTGACGGAATATCGGGTCAACCGCTATACCCCGGAGCAATTTCCAGGAGGAATCGAGACCCACGGCCTCCCGACGCTGTCGCTGATTTTTCATCCCCTCAACGCAGAAAATTTTGCGATGAGCTGCGAAGGCCTGGCGCAATGGAATGGAAAGCCGTCGTGGCAGGTCCATTTCCGACAGAGGCCGGACAAGCCGAATACCATGCGCGCGTACAAATTCGGCGAAACTGGCCCTTCCTACCCGGTGGCGTTGCGCGGTCGCGCCTGGATTGCGGCGGACAGCTACCAGATTGTGCGGATGGAAACAGACTTGGTGGCAAAGCTTCCGGAAATCAAGCTTTTGGCCGACCACACACTGGTGGATTATGGCCCGGTGCGCTTCAAAAACCGTAACGTGGAAATGTGGCTGCCGCAAAGCGCGGAGGTGTATTTCGATTGGAGGGGGCAGCGCGTACACCGGCGGCATAGCTTCGACAATTACATGCTCTTTTCCGTGGATGAGAAGCAGCAGATCTCCGAACCAAAGCAGGAAACGCAAAGCCAGCCGGAGAATTGACCCTTTCATACGCAAGGAGTGCGAGCTGCAAACCCCTTCGTCGCTTTGTCCAGTGCGACGCAGACGTTGACACCCTTTCCGACAGGGGGCGGAATCTTCGATGGGCCGCGAAAGACGCAGCCTTCAGGATGACAAACAAATCCGAAACCCTGCGTTTGGGTTGGAAAGCAGATCGTCTGCTCACTACTCCGCGGCTCAGGCGAGTTCCAGGACGCGGTTGAGGAAACCCACGAAATATTTCCATGCCAGGTAGTAAATGATGAGCCCGAGCGGCGCGGCAACAGGAAAGAAGTGCAGGGCAAAGCTGGGGATCTGGAAGTTGAGAAGGCCCGCCACGGCAACGCCCAGCGGAGCGAGCAGAATCGGCAGTAGCGCGCCATGCAGGCCGATGGACATTTGAAGACGTTCACGCCAGAAGAGGAATAGAACATTCCAGAGGCCCCAAGCGTTGGGAATCACGGCCATGGGAAAAACGATCACGCGCTCGATGGGCACGGGGATATTGTAGACATAGCGAGCGATGACGAATCCGGTGGCGACTACGAGAAGGAAAATCGTGGGCACGACGATGCCCGCCATGTAGGCCCGAAGATATGGGTGCTTGTTCATCAAAACCTCCCGCTCACAATTGATAGAGCAAAGCCGGAATCGCGTTTGGGAAAAGTAAGAGAGCCGCGGCAACGGCGGCCGCAAGGACCCAATCGAACCAGGGGACGCGAAGGGGGTGTGACTGGACGTCGAGGCGCCGGAGCATCTGCGGCCACAGGTCGCGCTGCAGCTCGGCGTTTTGCAGGGGAGGGAAATCGCGCTTCAGAAGGGCGCGGAGTTCCTTTTCGTTTTCGTGTTCCTCTATCTTTTTAGTCATTTCTGGCCGATCCTATTTCTGGTTCTATCCCGATTCTGAAATCGATAAGCCGATCCCTCAGCCTCAGGCCGCAGACGGCTGCGTCCTGAGGGTCGGGATGACCGTTGGACGCCGAATTGAGCGGCGAATTCTAGGCCATTGTGTGTGGCCGGGCCGCCCTGTCCCCTCCGTTCATTGAGCGGGCGGCTCATCGAAAGCGGCCTCCAAACCCCAAGAACTCAGTTTTTTGCGCAGCATGCGGACGGCGCGAAAGACGCGCACCTTCACGAGCGCGACGGAAATGCCCGCAGTTTCGGCAATCTCGTCGTACGGTTCGTCTTCGATGAGCGCCAAAGTGGCGATGAGCCGGTATTTTGCAGGAAGCTCGAGGAACGCCCGGCGGAGGTGTCCGCGAAGTTCGCCTCGCACCGCGGGGTCGCCATGAAGCGCGGCGGGATAATCCTCGGGAAGCTCTGTTTCCTTGCGCGCGTGCCGGAGGTGGTCCAAAGCGGTGTTAGTGGCAATGCGGTGGGCCCAGGCGCGAAAGTTTCCAGCCGCAGGGTCGAACCTCTGGCGGGCCCGGTAAATGCGCCAAAACGTCTCCACGGTCAAATCCTCAGCGGCGCCGGTGTCGCGAACGATGCGGACGGTCCAGCGGTAAACTTCGTTCTGGTGCTGGCGAAAGAGGGCCTCAAAGGCTTCGAGGTCGCCCGCCGCAAATCGCTCGAGCAGTTCCATGCACTACTCTCTATACCTAGTTACTCGTTTTGAGGGAAGCCGGTTACAGAATTGTTAGAGGAGTGTTGGTAAGACTGAACGCATAGGAACAGAGAGAGAAGAACGGGTCTGCCCTTCGTGCCTCAGGGTAAAAGACCCGCTATTACAAACCGAAGGCGAAGCGACGGACGGGGCCCAGGATGCTCAAGACCGGCTTGGCAAGAGGTGGTCGAGTCAGGGATCGTCGAGGCGCACGCGCCGCGGGCCGAAAGCAATGAGCTTGGCGGGCAAATCGCGCAGGATGGGAACGCGGAGCAGCGCGCGCACAGTCCACGGCAGGCGAGGGGGACCCTCCAACAGGAGCGCCCTCCTAATCAGGTTATTCTGCATGGCCGTTTGCAAGCGTTGAATGACGCGCACGGGCCACTCGCGCTGGCGCTGCACTTCGGCTAAGTCGGAGTCTGCAACACGCCCCGCTTTCAACGGACCGGTAAGAACATTTGCCGCGACCACCGCATCCTGCACTGCGTAGTTGATGCCGACGCCGCCCACAGGCGACATGACGTGGGCGGCATCTCCGACCAGTAAGAGTCCCGGCTTGTGCCAGCGAGGGCACAAGCTGGATTCAACGGAAAGAAGGGAAAGCTGCTGCCAGTCAGTGAGGGATTCCACATGCCTGGCCAGACGAGGCTCAATGTCAAGAATTGTTTGGCGAATTGCTGCAATGCCCTGGGCATGAAGCTCTTGGTAGTGGCCTTTGGGAAAGACGACGCCGCTCTGCCAGTAATCCACGCGGTCGAGCACGATGAGAGCACGGCCGCGACCGATGCCGCCAAGGAACCCGCTTGGCACGTTCAGGTCTTCGGGCAGTTTTGGAAGGCGAAACCAGAGCACGTCCATGGGAGGCGAGGTCTTGACCGGCTCGATGCCCGCAAGCTGGCGCAAGCGGGAGAACCGGCCGTCCGCGGCGACCGTGAGCGGGGCGCGCAGTTCGTGCCAGGCATCATCAGGTCCGAGATACTTGACGCCCCGCACCACACCATTTTCTTCCACAAGCTCGCGTACGTTGGCGCGCGTCACCAGGCGGAAGGAAGGGAATCTGGCGGCTTCACGAGTGATGAAGTCGAGAAACTGCACCTGAGGAATCATCAGGATATAGGGAAAGCGCGTCTTGAGGCGCTTCAAGTCAAAAGGCTGAAAAGGGCCATCGGCGAACTCGATGGTGGGGCCGGAGATTTTGCTGTGGCGCATCTCGAGGAGTGGAGCGGCCAAGCCGATCTGATCGAGGATTTCGAGAGTGGAAGGATGGATGGTGTCGCCGCGGAATTCGCGGTCGAAGTCCTTGTGCATTTCCAAAAGAGCCACAGGCACGCCGCGACGCGCCAGAAGCAACGACAGGATCGCTCCGGCAGGGCCGCCGCCGACCACGCAACAGGAGGTCTGCTCTGTGCTGACGACGTTGGCGGACGGTGCTGGGGACTGCTGGGAGCCACTTACGCTCATCGGGTGGCCTGCCTTTCACGCGGAGGATAACGGGCCGGTTGGAACCTCAGGTGCGTCGCGATAGAGATTATCGCAAGCGGCAGTCCAGCAAACAAATGAAAACGCCCGGGCGATGATTGCCCGGGCGTTTCGCTTTCAAGGTGATGGAATCAAGTGTCAGTAGATGTCGTACTGCTCCCAGTGGAGCGTGGCGTCGGACTGGATGATGACGTGTTTGTGCGAGTTCTGCTCGAGTTCATCAATGAGCATCGACTCGCGAGTCTTAAGTGCTTTGGCGATTTCCGGATGAACGCGCAGTGTAAGGCTAGGGCTTTCGGGATCCGCCGCGGCCATCTTGCGCGCCTCGGCCTGAATTTCGTAGCAGAGCGTGGGCGTGGATTTCACCATGCCGGAGCCGGTGCAATACGGGCAAGGCTGGCAGAGCACCCGTTCGAGCGCCTGCTTGGTGCGTTTACGAGTGATACAAACGAGGCCAAATTCGTTGAAGGAAAGCGCTTTCGACGGAGCCTTGTCCTGCTCCAGCGCTTGCTGCAGGGCAGACAAAACCTTTTCGCGGTTGCGGCGCTCTTCCATGTCAATGAAGTCGACAACAATGATGCCGCCGAGATCGCGCAGGCGAATCTGGCGGACGATTTCCTTTACAGCTTCGAGGTTGGTCTTGACGATGGTGTCTTCGAGGCGTGTGGAGCCCTTGCCGACAAACTTGCCAGTGTTGACGTCGATGGCCACAAGCGCTTCTGTGTGGTTGATGACGATGTAGCCGCCGGATTTGAGCCACACTTTGGCGCGGAGAGCTTTGTCGAGTTCGTGCTGGATGCCGAACTCCTCGAAGATGGGTGTTTCTTTCGAGTAGAGCTTGACCTTGCTGACGAGCTTGGGCTGGAAGCGGTTCACGAAATCCACGACTTTGCCGTACTCCTCTTCGCTATCGATCCAGATCGCGGTGAAATCGTCGCTGACGTAATCGCGGAGCATGCGCTCGACGAGGTCGAGGTCGCGGTGAAGCAGAGCCGGGGCCTTGCGTTCCTCGCTGCGCTGCTTGATCTCGAGCCAGGTTTTGCCGAGGAAGTCGATATCCGCGCGGATTTCGTCGTCGGTGGCGCCGCCGGCGGCAGTTCGAACGATGAAGCCGCCGGGATAATTGGCGCTGGCTTCGCTCACCAGGCGGCGCAAGCGCGAACGATTTTCCGCGGAAATGATTTTCCGCGACACGCCGGTGTGGTGAACCGTGGGCATATAAACCAGGAAGCGTCCCGGCAATGCAACGTGACTGGTAATGCGCGCGCCCTTCTTGCCGAGAGGCTCCTTGGCGATCTGGATGACGATTTCCTCGCCGGGCTTCAGCATTTCGGAAATGAGCTGCGGACGGCGAGGTGCGGAATGGCCGCGGTCGTGCTGACGCCCGCCGGGCCCGCGGCGTTCGAATCGTCCACGTCCACGATCGCCGCCACGGCGGTCCGGGCGTCCGCCGCGATCGCGACCGCGGAAAGGCCGCTGGAAGCGCGAGCGCGGGTTGCCGCCAATGCGGGCGGAATCCCGCGGATAATCTTCGCGGGGACCCGAGGGCCCGCGGCCCGTACGGGGCGCGCGAGTTTCGCCAGGGAGCAGAAATTCGACGTCTTCAGAAACGGCGGCTTCAACGACGCCTTCGCCCGAGGGGGCTCGAATCCCTTCGGCTTCGGCGTGAACCTGTTCGACTTCGAAATGTTCTTCGGAAGATTGCGCTTCGAGCGCGTGATCTTCCTCTTCGGCTTCGGCGTGATCGAGTTCGCCTTCGTGTATTTCTTCCTGTAGTTCAGGATGCTCGCCCAGTGAAACGATATGCTCGGCGCTTTCGTGAGCGACCTCTGCGGCAAATTCCGCGCGATCGGCGGCGCGGTGTGCTTCGACCTCAGCAACATCCTCGGGGCTGAGACCTGAAGCGTTTTCTGCGTGAACCTCTTCCGCGGCTTCGGCTTCTTCCGCGACTTCGCTTTCCTCTTCTACGTCGTCTTCTTCCTCGAAGACAGCGCCACCGACGACCGCGTCCGCTTGAGCTTCCGCGGTGGCTTCTTCGTGCTTGGCCTCCACGAGATCGGCGGCCAATGCGGCAACCTGATCGTCGTCTAGGTCCGCACCATTGTTCGCCGACTCACTCTCCTGTGTGGCGTGAGAAAGCGAGGATTCGGTTTCTCCGGGAGATTCTTCCGAAGCGGCTTCCGTGCCAGCCTCGGCCGCACCGTCAGCCAGAAGCCAGCTCGGCAGGCCACCCGAAAAACGGCGAGGAACGCCGGCAGAGCCGGAGGTTGCCACCGGGAGAGTATTTGCCTGGCGTGGAGAGGTTTCTTCGCCGACCGCTGAATCGTTGCGGGACGCCTGCTCGACGACGGGAGCCGCTGATGCCGGAGACGCTACCGCTTTGTCGCGATACTTTGCGAGCGATTCGCCGGGAAGAAGGATCGTTTCCTCGGAGACATCGGCGGGCGACGGGCCCGAACCGCGCGGACCTTCCTGACGGCGGTTGTCATAGCTGCGCTGCTGGCCGCGATCGCGATTGTCGTAGCCGCGAAATTCGCCGCCCTGCGGCGAGGCATACTTGGAGGGCGGAAGATTTCGCCCACCCGGTCCGCCTTGTTGGCGGCCGCCTCGATGACGCCCGCCCCGCCGGCCCCAGCGGCCCCCGCGGCCGCGATCACCGCCACGGCCGTAATGCTGGCCTTGGCGGTCATTGCCACGATCGCTGCCGCGATCATTTCCGGAACGCCAAGAATAATTCTGAGTTGGATTGAAATGGGACGAGAAGTTCTGTGGTGCAGAAGCGTTGGAGTCCGGCTGGCGCTCTTCTCCTGATTCTGCGTGCGCGCTTTCCGCGGCAGCGGGTTGTTGGCTGGCGAGTTGCCCTTCAGCACCTGGAACTTCCTGAGTGGCCAGTGGAGATGTCTCTTCCGGCGAAGCCGCACCTTGTTCGCCAGCAGGCTCAGGATGAAATTCTTCGGAGCGCGGCTCCTCGCGCTTTTCCGTGGCACGGGCCAGAGATTCTCCCGGAAGCAACTCGACGGTTGAGCCGTTGCCCGCAGGAGCGGCTGCTGCGGGCGTCGGAACATGCTGCGCGTGATGTTCGTGGGGCTCGTAGTCCTCGAGGTTTTCAAAAACGTCGCTGACGTAGAGAAATGCATCGCCATCCAGGCCAATGTCCACGAAAGCGGACTGCATGCCAGGGAGGACGCGTGTGACTTTTCCTTTGTAGATGCTGCCGACGAGGGCGAATTCTTTTTCCCGCTCGATGTAAATTTCGACTAGCTGACCTTCTTCCAAAATCGCGACCCGCCGTTCGTGGGAGGACGCGGAGATAACCAATTCTTTCGACATGAAAACTCCTTATGCGGGACTCCGGCGTGACCGGAGTTCACCGCAGGACGCATCGCCGCGGGCATCTGCCTGGCTGTGGCGCGGAAGGACGAACCACCCCGGTTGGAAC
>Ga0126376_10000731_pt1 | contig 16685 bp, 12 predicted proteins | sample PanSoiMetPlot_15_FD_92760 | JGI IMG/M metagenome (GOLD analysis project Ga0126376, IMG submission 92760) | Tropical forest soil microbial communities from Panama - MetaG Plot_15 | ecosystem: Environmental > Terrestrial > Soil > Tropical forest > Bulk soil | place: Panama | collected 2016-02-17
AAGTACTCGTCAAGTTCGACAATCTCTGGCGCATGCCTTTTCCCTACGTGATGCCGCTGCATCAGGCGCCGACCGATGGCGGCGATTATTCGAGTTTCCATTTTCATATCGAATTTCACCCGCCGTTGCGTCGCCCGAACCTTTTGAAGTACCTGGCGGGACCGGAAATCGGCGGCGGCAACTTCCTTTCCGACACCGCGCCGGAAGAGAAAGCCGCCGAGCTGCGAGGGCAATCGGACCGCCACTACAAGCAACAGAAATAGGTCTTATAGGAACGCCTGAAACTCTCACAACCCAATAAATGTCAAGCATGTGAACGCAGATTTCCCGGCCCATTTCGTCACAGTTTTCCCTCCTTTCACACCATCTACACGCGTTTCGGGGCAAATACTCCGTGACCGCAAAGAAAGACCGTTAGACTCATCCTTACGAAACCACTCTCAGTAATCGAAAGGACAATCCCCATGAACCGAAGAGAGTTTGTTGTGGCAGGTTCGTTCACACTGGCCACGCTCGCCCTCAGCACGGCGGCGCAGGAAAAGAAGCAGTATGTCTGCCCGCCATGTGGATGCAGCAACGATGGTGAGGCACATGACGAACCGGGCAATTGCCCTGCGTGCAAGATGACGATGATCGAAAAGACACCGGCTATGAGTGAGCTGACCAGCATCCCTCACTTCCTGAAGCTCAACGATCAAGTCTGGACGGGCGGTCAGCCATGGCTCGAGCATCTGCCCAAACTTAAAGACGCAGGCATCAAGGTCATCATCAACCTGCGCCAAAACGGCGAATGGAATGGTGAACGCGAGGCAGCCAAAGTGAAAGAACTGGGAATGAGCTACTTCAACATTCCTGTTTCATTCAACGAGCCGGACGAGTTGGACGCAGATGATTTTCTGAAGCTCACGGACGAACAACTCAAGAATGGACCAGTGTTCATTCACTGCGCGGTGGGAACTCGCGTCGGCGCCTTCTGGATGATTCGCCGCGTGCTGCGTGATAACTGGGAATTCGACAAGGCGTTGGAAGAAGCCAATCGGATCGGTCTCCGCAGCAATTCTCAACTGGTCGGCTTCGCTAAAGACTACATCGAGAAACGAAAGAAGAAGTAAGTTTATGAAGTCTGTTCTTCTCGTCGCACTCTGCTTCGGACTCGCATCAGTGGTCCATGCGCAGAACTGGCCCTCTTTTCGCGGACAAAATGGCGCCGGCGTTGGTGACGGCAATGATCCGCCGACCTCCTGGGACGCAGAGAAATCCATAAACATCCAGTGGAAGACTGCGATCCCAGGGTTGGGCCATTCGAGCCCGGTGGTGTGGGGCGATCGAATCTTTGTTACGACCGCAATCAGCAGCGCCGCGAATTCAGAGTTCGTACACGGGTTAACAGAAACAGGCGCTTCTGCCAGCGATGATTCGAAACACAGTTGGCGCGTCTACTGCCTCGACAAGAACACCGGACGCGTCATCTGGGAGAAAGCGATTTACGAAGGTGTGCCGAAGGTCAAACGCCACGTCAAAGCGAGCTACGCGAATCCGACTCCCGCTACGGACGGCAAGCATCTCGTGATCTCCTTCGGCTCAGAAGGACTCTACTGCTTCGACCTCGACGGAAAACTTTTGTGGAAACAGGATCTCGGGATCCTCGACGGCGGTTGGACCGCTGACGCCGGTGCTCACTGGGGCTTTGGCAGTTCACCCGTCATCTACAAGCAACTCGCGATTGTGCAGTGCGACACGCAGAGCCAGTCGTTCGTTGCTGCTTTCAATCTCGCCGACGGTAAACGCGTGTGGCAAACGATGCGCGAAGAAGACAGTTCGTGGAGCACTCCCACGATCTACGAAAACAAGACTGGCGCTGAGTTAATTACGAGTGGAACGAAATATTATCGCGGCTACGATCCTTTGACGGGCAAAGAGGTGTGGCGAATGGCTGACGGAGTGGACGTGAAGATCCCAACGCCCATTGCCACAAACGACTTGTACTTTCTCGGTGGTGGCGGCTCGAATTCGCGACGCGCGTTTTACGCAGTGCGTGCCGGAGTGAAAGGGGAGATCAAGCCCGGAGAAGCTGACACAAAAAGCATCGCCTGGCAGAGTTCACAAATTAGACCACACATCGTCACGCCGATTGTGTATGGCGATTATTTGTACGTCTGCTCAGACAACGGCATCTTGTCTCAGTACCAGGCGAAAACCGGCGAGCCAACGTTTCGAGCGCGATTGGGGAGTGGCGGCTCATTCAGCGCCTCGCCTGTAGCAGCGAATGGAAAAGTTTACTTCGCCAGTGAGGATGGCGATGTATTTGTCGTCAAGGCTGGTCCAACATTCGAATTACTCGCACGCAATGCAGTCGGCGAAGTCATGATGGCCACTCCCGCGATCGCAGGTAAGATGATCATCATTCGTGGCCAAAATCATGTCTTCGGCATCGCAGTAAAAGATTAACTGATCCTTAAATGCGGCCGAGGAGCAGGAGAATCAGTACGATCACAACGACGAGCCCGAGTCCACCGCTAGGCCAATATCCCCAGCTCCTGCTGTAAGGCCATGATGGGACTGCGCCGATTAAAAGGAGAATCAACACTATCAACAGGATTAACCCCATGAGATCTCACCTCCGCGTAAACAGTGTCCTGTTCTGTTTCAATGCAATTTAGACTTCCATCTACGCGATGAGGCAAACGTGATGCCTATTCGTCATTCCTCCCGCAGCGCGACGAGCGGATCGACTCGCGACGCTTTGCGCGCCGGCAGCCAACAGGCAATGAGAGCGATAATCATGAGTAACGGCGCGACGATGAGAAGAGTTGCGGGATCAGTTTCCTTCACGCCGTAAAGCAACTCGGACGTTTGTCGCAACCAGGAGAGACTAGCGAGTTGTTGACTGGCGAGTAACCGCACCAGGACATATCCGCCCAAAGTGCCGAGAGCCACACCCAACAGCACCAACTTCATTCCCTGCCAGATCACTAAGCGAAGAACATTTGACGACTGCGCGCCGAGCGCCATGCGAATGCCGATCTCATTCGTGCGCTGCGCCACCGAATAGGCCAGCACGCCTGATAAACCGATCGCGGCAAGCAAAAGTGCTAACGCGCCAAAGAAACTCAAGAGTCGCGCGGTCAGACGTTCCTGGCCCAACGTGTCTTGGGAGCGGGCAGTTTGCGAACTGATCTCCGTGACCGGAAGGTTGTGGTCCAGTTCGCGCACGATCTGGCGCACGTTGGCGGCGAATGCAGTCGGTTCGCCGTTGGTGCGCAACGCGAAGTGCATCGTGCCGAGCTGTTTGCCTTCCTGCTGCCAGGGCGTGTAGAGCAACGGCTTGATCTCCTCGCGCTGCGTCATGTACTTGGTATCGGCCACGACACCAACAATCTCGACGTCACGTTTGCCAAAGATAATCGTGACGTGCTTCCCCAGCACCTCTTGTTCGGGAAAGAACTTGCTGGCGAAAGTCTGACTTACGATCGCTACTCGCGGAGCATTCTGATCATCCTGCGAGGTAAAGCTGCGTCCGCGCAGTAGCGGGATCTCCATGGTCTCGAAGTAGTTCTCGCGCGCCACTTGCCGGTAGGTCTCATGTTGGTTGGTGGTTGTTTCCGCCTCACCAGGCAACAGAATGTCATTGATCGAGTTGTCATCCGCGATCAGAGGGACGTTCCCAAACGTCGCTGAACGCACGCCAGGCAAATGATCCAGCCGCGCAAAAAGTTGCTCATATAATTTCAGCAGCCGTTCGTCTTCATACCCTCCCTGTTGCGGCTGCAACCTGAACAGCAGGAGATTCTCTTCATTGAAGCCGAGGCTTACACGTTGCAAGTTGTAGAGCGTGCGGATGAATAAGGTGGCGCCGATCAATAACAACAGTGAGAGCGCGACTTGAAGGACGATGAGACCTTTGCTCAGGCGCGATACTGCGGCGGTCGTGCGGCGGCTCTGTTTGAGTGAGCTTGCCAGATCCAAACTCGTCGCGCGCAAAGCCGGAGTTAACCCAAACAACAAGCCGGTGAGGAGCGAGACGACGAGCGTGAACGACAACACCCGCCAATTCAGACTAAGCTCGATGCCGCTGGGCACGAGTCCTGTTTGATTGTCGGTTAAGGACACCAACGCATTCTTGGCCCAGACGGCGAAGACCACACCGACTGCACCGCCGAGGATCGCCAGCATCACACTTTCAGTCAACAGTTGTCGGACGAGACGCCCGCGCCCAGCACCCACCGCGAGCCGCACATTGATTTCAGCGCTCCGCACAGCCGCGCGAGACAGGAGCAGATTCGCGACATTGGCACAAGCAATCAACAACACGAGTGCCACGACGATGAAAAGTCCATAGATCGCGCCCGAGTATTCCCTGCGGTGGTCCAACATTCCGCGCGCACCGGATTCCGCGATCAAATGCGGGTAGTCTTTGGGATCGATTTGCGCCGCTTCATTCTGTTTTCGCGGCGGCGGCATCGCTTCGAGCGATGCGGCTTGAAAGGCGCCGTTCAAACTCTCGCGTGCGACGTCTTGCGAGGCGTTTGGTTTGAGGCGCCCCATCACATTCAACCACCAGACGCCGGGTTTGTTCGCCGTACCCAAATTGCTCGCATCACCTCGCAGCAAAGGCTCAGTGGCGAGCGCGATCGTCACTGCCGGGCTATAACCAACTTGCGACGTTCCATTGAACGCCTTGGGCGTGACCCCGATGATCGTGAAAGACGTCTTGTTGAGGTTGAGTTGTTGGCCGATGATGGCGGGATTCGCGGCGAATTGCTCTTGCCAGAATTGATGGCTCAGCACGACTACCGGGGTCGCGCCAGGCTTGTCATCTTCGACTGTAATCGCGCGTCCAAGGAGTTGCACTCGCAGCCCCGAGTAGTAATCGCCGGACACAGCTTGTCCATCGACGACCTCCGCCTGATCGCCGACCACCGCGGTTACTTCACGGATAGGAGCAAAGGCGAAGAGATCGCTCAGCGGGCTGTCTGAAGCTTGTGCCCGCGTCTGGTCCATCTTTTGAAAAACGTCGTAACGAAACAGTGAGAGCGCTCGGGTACCTTTCGGCGCCGGCACGAACGACGAACCGCTCATGCCGCTGAGTCTGAAGGCGCGTCCAGCTTGCCATTCAAACAACACGAGACGCTCGGGTTCAGCAACGGGTAAGGTCTTCAGCAACACTGCATCGACCACGCTGAAGATCGCAGTGTTCGCGCCGATGCCGAGCGCTAGTGAAAGCACAGCGACGAGCGTGAAGCCTTTGTGCTTGAGAAGCATCCGCGCGCCGTAACGGAGGTCCTGAATTAGGCTCTGCATGGTTGTCTCGGCTAAGTAATTTAAGAGTGGACGATCACATGCGGACCTTCAATTGGTGTGCCATCTGGTAATCGACTGTTTTGACGAGAAAGCCGCGAGAGCATTGCCGTTTGTGGGATCGCTAGTCCCAATTTCGCGCCTCCAATCCTCCAGGTCCGCACTCAAAAATCTTACCGCATATTTACCGCAACTTTATGACTGCGGTTTCGCTTACCGGTACCCTCCAAACATCATGTTAGACGAGGAGTTGTCATGAAGAACAACATTGTAAAAGGCTTAATCAAATACGGTTTGCTAGTCGCGATGATTGCGGTGATGGTGAACCAACCGGCAAAGGCGCAATCACTCGCGTATGGTCTGAAAGTAACTATTCCATTCGATTTCAAGGTGGGAGATAAGAACTTCCCTGCCGGCCGGTACGCTGTCGAACGGGCGCAGCAGGACGACTCGGTCATTAAAATCAGCAGTTTGAAAGGAAACACAAACTCATTTCGCTCAACAACCCCGGTAACCGTAAGGAATGCAAGAAGCAGGACCACTCTGCTCTTTCATCGCTATGGTGATCAGTATTTCCTGTCGCAGATTTTGCCTGGCGGAGCTTCGGTCGGACGCTCGCTACCACTGTCACGAAGTGAGCGCGATCTTATGAATCAGCAAGGCGATTCGATAGGAGAAGCCGTGTTGCGAGAGCCGGAAACGATAACTATCGTTGCCGACTTGCCGTGACGTTTCACTGATATCGGAGGAGTGAGTGATCGTGGGCACTGATCGATGCGTACAACTTGCAGCGCAAGGAGACATCACGGCGTTTGAAGAGATCTATCGATCGCATCATCGTCGCGTATTCAATCAGTGCCTACGCATGACGCGCAACGTATCTGAGGCTGAAGATCTCACTCAGGACGTTTTCCTTCAGCTCTACCGTAAGCTCAAGACCTTTCGCGGTGAGTCTGCGTTTACGACGTGGCTGCACCGGCTAACGATGAACGTCGTGCTGATGCACTTTCGCAAGACTGCGGTGCGTCCCGATCAGAGAAGCGACCTGGCTCCGGAACAATTCGAAATCGGAGGTCGCGGCGCAGGATCGGAGTCTTCAGTTATCTTGAACCGCATTTATTTAGAAGAGGCGCTTCGACAACTCTCCCCGGGATATCGAGCGGTTCTGATTCTGCATGATGTCGAGGGGTATGAACACAATCAGATAAGTGAGTTGCTCGGATGTGCAGTAGGTACGTCGAAGTCGCAGCTACACAAAGCTCGGCGGAAACTGCGTGCCCTGCTGAAGAAGCGAGCCCGGCGCGGGGCACGCGTCGGGAAACTTCAGTTGCGTTACGTTTAGGCGCGGCTAAGGATTGAACTTCGCGTCGTCTACTGAAACGTTCTGCTTTATCTCGTCGATCTTCCGACCCCAGACGCGACCCGGGAAGGACCAGTGAATGAGAAACGGCTGTTTGATTCCGTCAACTTCACGATAGTCTTCATAATCAACTTGCAACGGCAGCTTACCTAAAGGTGTGTCTGACTCCGTGTAGCGCCGCACCAGCAAACCGGTACGCACGTCAAAGAAGAGTTTTTCCACTGGACCATCGGCAGGCGTCGCCTGGACCACGTAAGCATCAGCGTCGCGCACCGAAGCTTTACCCAGCATCGCCAGGCTCGAATAGAGTTCCTGGGTTTTGAGTTCTTTGTAGAAGACTGCATCGCGCTTCATTTGAGCCAAAAGCTGATCGGGCAACGGCATCGCGCCGTCTCGACTGCTGCGTGCCCAACCCGCCATGCCGTTATAGCCGTTGCTGAAGACAACATTTGGGTAACTGGTCACGGTCAGTAGTTTATCGGGGGCCTTTTGATAGACCTCTTCCGGAACGAGTACGCCATCCGCGCCAATGCGCGAACCTTTTACGGCGCGACTCGTGATCTTCATCAAAGCCTCTGCACCACCAACTGCCTGCACGTATCGATCAAGAATCTGTTTCACTGACGGTGGCGCTTCGGGTGTTGGTGACGGTGAGGTTGGCGCCCAGAGATTCTGGCCCACAGCGGGAACCGAAACGGGCGTCGGTTTGCCGCGATGACAGGTGTAACAGGTAACCGCGCCCTGTCCGTTGAAGCTGCCCTTGTTCAGATCAAAGACCATCTGAATCATGTGACGCGCAGTGAGCTTGGTCGATTTGTCGTCCTTATCGAAGCTGTTTGACACGTGGCAGTAATTGCAGCGAACGCCGAGTGAGCCCGAGATGAAGGCCATCGTCGGATCGATCTGCGTAGCAGGAAGTGTTTTGAAGATTTGGATGTTCTTGAATTTCTGCTCGGCGGTTTGGGAGTGGGCGGTTGAAGCAACCGAGATGATGAGAAAGACGAGAGTGAACGCTCGCATGATATCGTTAACTCCTTAGGTTTAACTTTGCGTCTTTGCGCCTTTGCGCGAGAAGTTTTCCCGCAAAGACGCAAAGGCGCAAAGAGAATTATGAGATCTTCAATGCATGCAGCGGATTGGACGGCTCCGAGTTTGGAACGCGCATCACGTAATCAAGAGAGTCAACCTTCCCTCGCTCGTCGCGATGAAAACTAACCTCACCGTAGAACTGCTTGACGAAGTAATTAGTCTCCGACGTTGGAAACAACTCAACTTTCTGCCCAACACACTCAATCGTCAGCCGGCCTGCTTCATTGCGCACCACGATCTCAATGTCTGGACGGCCATCGTCTCGATACTGTCCACTGAACTCGTCGTAGTTTCGCGGATCAACCGGCACCACCTCGCGGAGACACTTTTCGAGCATCAGGTTCTCAAACAGAACTCGAAACCCAAGCTTCTCGTTCAACGCACGAATTGCCTGTTGCTGCGGTTTGTTGAAAGCTTGAATGAGTCGGTAACCGTGTGATTGCGCATAAACAATCCCATGCAGCGCCAACGCGGTCGCCAATCCACGCCGGCGATACTGGCACTTCACGCCAGTGAACCCTTGCGTCAAACCGCCCGGCATCGCCTCAAACAGACTGACATCCGAAATTCCAACATATTCATCGCCGCGTTTCGCGATGAAAAGCGCGTCAGGCAGCACGTACGGCATTTCCAGCCACAGCAACGCTTCACGCGCGTCGTACGCCGGCGGCACAAACGGACCTCGCGCCGGATCGTCCTGACTTAGAAGAGTCGTGAGCTCGTAAATCTTCTCGACACAACGCGGATCGCGCACACGCTCTTCCGCAAACGTCGAAATCAAAATGCCCTCGCCTTCGAATCGTCGCTTCAACTCCGCAAGCTGCCCAACTTCAACACCCGTAACGTCGAGACGCAAATCCAGAACGCGCGACGTCTCGGCGAATCCGCGACTCTCGAGTAGTCTCAACATCTCAGTCTCAGACGCATACTGCCGGCACGACGCCGTAATCGCCTGCGCTTCACTCAAATCTCCCATCAATCGATCCAGCAATAGTTCTCCCGCGCCTCGCTTGAGCCATTGCGGATCGGTGACGAGCAGCAGACGGTATTTCGGCAGATAGATACTCTGCTCAATACCGCCGTAGGCAACGATCTGTTTCAGTGCCGCGTTCTCCACGACATAATGCCTTCGGAAATAACGCGACTCGTTAAAATTCTGACGACCGCGCAGCCAAAGCTCATGGCCGGGCGCATCATCGCCCGCTCGCATCGAAGCGATCGCACTCACCATCGGCCAATCCGGATCGTGAAAAGGACGCAGCTTCGTATTGACCTCGTTTGAAAAGTTCGCGTCACGCGAAGGACGTTGCTGCTGCAGATCGCTTTTGAATACCTCGACAACGCTATTTTTTAACCGTTGTCGTGCCGAATAGAGCCGCTTGTTGACTGTCGAGACTGGCACCTCGAGAAAGTCGCCAATGTCAGCCTGCGTATAGCCATTGATGTAAAAGAGAGTGGTCACCAGGCGCTCGTTCTCCGGCAGCGCATTTATTGCGTGCAGCACTTTTGCCAGCAGATCGTGTCGTTCAGCACCAGCGTGTGGTCCAGGATCGATGGCGGCCGCGTTTATGTTGTCTTCGAGCGGTACGATTTGCAGCCGCTTGCAACGCGTGAGTCGATTGCACTGCGTTAACACAATGCGTTTGAACCAACCCGGAAATGCAGCTGGTTCACGAAGCTGCGCGAGCTTTTGCCAGGCAATAACGAAAGCTTCCTGAGCAGTGTCCTGGGCGAGGTAGACGTCGCCCAGCACGGCAAACGCGGAACCGAATGCCATGTCTTGAAAACGAATCACGAGCTCGCCGAATGCCTCGCATCGCACCGCCGGCGAACTACTCGGGTCCGCGGCCCGCAGGACAATGCTTTCGATGTCTCTCATGTCCTATATATTAAGAGCCAGGATTGAGCATGCAGCTTACCAGACGTTCTGCGTAAAGTTTGCCTGGAACGAATGACGTAATTAATATGGTCGCGCAAATCGGGAGTCAGACGACTATGCCCAGGGTTAATCTTTTCCTGCTAATTATTTTCATGTTTCCCGCGCTGGTCTTCGCCCAGACGAAGCCTGAGCCGCAGAGCGACACACAAGATGTGATTAAGTTCGATACCTCGCTGGTCCAAACTGACGTGACGGTCTTCGACAAGCAGGGCCGCTTCGTAGACGGCTTAAAACCGGAACAGTTCCAGTTAAAGATCAACAACACCCAGCGTGAGATATCTTTCTTCGAACGATTCGGGGCCGGCGCTTCCGCTAAGGAAAACCCCGAGGCAAAACCCGACCCGCCAAACTCAATCGACACCCGCAAATCCGACGCGCTGCGACGTTCCGTCATATTCTTTGTCGACGATCTGCACCTGGCGCCGGACAGTCTCACACGAACGCGAAAAGCATTGCTCGAGTTCATCAATCGAGGCATCGGTGAAAAGGATTTGGTCGCTATCACTTCGCCCAGCGGACAAATCGGATTCCTGCAACAGTTCACCTCCGACAAAGAAGCATTGCGTTCAGCCGTCGCGCGTTTGAATTACCGCACGAACACAAAATTCGACATGGACCAACCGCCGATGTCCGAGTACATCGCGCTGAAGATCCGCGAAGGCGACGAACAGGCAACGACCTACTACATCCAGGAGATTCAAAAGCAAAACTGCTATCGGGTGCCCGGTAGTGTCACCCTCATCTGCTCAGTATCTCCGCAATCAGCGCGGCAACTGGTCCAACAACGCGCTCAGCAGATCGTTACGCAGTCTGCACCGGCAACCGACGACACGCTGCGACTCCTCGAAGGCCTGATGCGCACCGCGGCCCAGGTGCCAGGACGCAAAGTTGTGTTCTTGATCTCCGATGGTTTCTATCTAAACGATCGCAAAACCGGTTCCGTCGATAGGATCAAGAGAGTAACTGACGCAGCCGGACGCGCAGGGGTTGTGATCTACACGCTCGACGCGCGCGGCATAGTGGGTGACTCGATCGATGTCACCAATAATAGCCCGATCGACGACAAGGGTTTTTTAACTGCTTCTTCGATCGGCGAGATCTCCGCTTCTCAGGACGGCCTCAACGCACTCGCTGGTGACACAGGCGGCCAGGCATTCCGTAACACCAACAAGCCCATGCACGAGTGGGTTGAAAAGGTGATGAATGAAACGTCCAACTACTACTTGCTCGCGTGGAAGCCTGACAACGACGAGCAGAAGCGAGGTAAGTTCAAAAGCATCGAGATCAATATCGTGGGACGTCCCGATCTGAAGGTGCGCGTGCGGGGTAGTTACTTCAAGTCAGCCGCTCTGCCCTTGCTGACGACGAAGAAGAAGCGTGACAAGGATCCCGCAAAAGCGCGCGACGATGATATGCGTCTGGTGATCGACGCACCAGTTGAGCAACGTGAAATACCGGCACAAGTGGAATTGAGTTACGTAATGGAACCGGGGATCGGCACCAGGGTAATTGCTAATATCTCGATTGAAGAGTCGGCTCTGACCTTTGATGTTGTTGATGGGAAGGTCGCGTCTGACGTCGATATCGGCGGAATCCTGTACGACGACAAGGGCAAACCGCTAAACAGCTTTGTCGGACGCCTGCGAATCTTTCAACGGAACACTGAAGGTTCCGCTACTAAACAGAAGCGAGCAATCTACAGATTCAGCACGTTCGTTAGCGGCGGTCTTTATCAGTTCAGGGTTGGCATTCGTGACCTGAAGAGCAGCCGCAGCGGAAACGCCATGGACTGGATCAAAGTGCCGAAGCTGTAACCTGTTTTGCATTTTAATCTCATCAAATCGAGTCGTCAGCCTCGCTTAACAGTATTCGCTCTGTTTGTTATCTGCCTGCTGTGTGGAAGTTCATATCCGCAAGCACCCGCCCGCCAAAAACCGAAGCTCAAGGACTTTGGCTCGAGTCTCAAAAAGCTCAAATGGGACCCGCAGAAGAACCAGGTTGTAACCAGCGTTGACGCAAGTCGCAACAGAAGTAACGACGACGATGTTGTGCGAATTGAGACGTCGCTGGTCGTGTCCGATGTGCTGGTGACTGACAAGCAAGGACGCCCGCAGAGAAATCTTAAGCCAACCGATTTCGCGATCAGCGAGGATGGCGTGCCTCAACAAGTCGGACTCTTCACACTCGGAGACGATGCCAACCTTTCACGCTCGATCGTTTTGATCATTGATTACAGCCGGAGCCAGTTCCCTTACCTCACTGACAGCATTGAAGCGGCCAAGACCCTGGTCGACAAACTTGGACCATACGATCAGATGGCCATTGTTACCGACGACATTGAGTTGCTGGTTGGCTTCACAAGCGACAAGCGGGATCTTAAGAAGGCCCTGGATTCGCTTATTGAAAAAACTCGCGGCAGCAAGGGGCGGCTGGGTTTTGGGAAGAAGAGACCGCCACAGTTTGGTCGCAGCGCTCAATTCAGCGCCTTGATGGCTACGCTTAACGAGGCTTTTGACGACGAAGATCAGAGTCCGGTTATCGTGTTTCAAACCGATGGAGATGAAATCGAGTACCTGCGAAACTCGATCATTGTCCATGAGGTTCCGCAAGGATTGTCGCCTGAGTTGCTGCGCGAAGTTCAGGAGCAGGTCGAACAAAAGAAGCAGATGCAACGTGCGCTCATGACGGAGTTCAGCCTCGATGATGTATATCGAGCGGTGGAGAAATCACGCGCCACCATCTATTCCATCATTCCGCGACCGCGCCTGCTTGGTCTAACTGAAGACGAGCAGATACAACGACTGACGGCTGAAGATGAACGGGCCGTCGCGACGTGGGCCGCAACAGCCTCCTCAGCAAAGTTGAAGGCGATTCTTCAGGAACGTTACGAAGAGCGGCAAAAGAAACTAACGAAGGAAATCTGGGAAGCCAGACTGGATGAGGAGCTCAAAGTGCAACAAGCACTCGTCCAACTGGCAACACTTTCAGGTGGCTGGGCGGAGTTTTTAGAAACAAAGTCACAAACTGCCGAGATCTACAATCGCATCGTTCAGGATCTAAATCAGCGCTACATCATCGGCTACTATCCAATTAACAAAGAGCACGATGGAAAAAGAAGACACATCTCCATCACCGTGAACGGACACCCCGATTACCTAATCACGAGCCGAAAATCCTATTACGCACCCGGGCAGTAGCGGCTGGACTATCCGTTATCGGCCGGATCAGAATCTCGAAAGGTCCAAAGCAGAACTAAGGCTCGATACCGGCCGTAATCCTCTGACGTTGGGCCAATTTCGACTTGGACGCCATGTGTATGTGAAAATCCTCCCGTGAATTCTGCAAGTCGCGTGAGCCTGTTCACTCTTGGTCTGACATTCCTGTGTTTGGCGTGCTCGTCAGTAGTCGGGCAGGTGTGTCTGGAACGCGCTGAGGAGGTTGCGCCGCCACTCACGAAGGAGATGCGGCGCGAGTTTGAAGCGAAACTTAATGAGGCACGCAAGAACGTTGAGAAAGACCCGAGCGCCGATAACCTGATCTGGCTCGGCAGGCGAACGGCTTATCTTGGTCATTACAAAGACGCGATCAAGATCTTCACCCAAGGAGTCGAACAGTTTCCCGACGACGCACGCTTCCTGCGGCATCGCGGACATCGATTCATCACGTTGCGTTGTTTCGATTTGGCGATTGCTGATCTGAACCGCGCTGCAAAACTCATCAAGGGCAAGCCCGATCAGATCGAACCCGATGGTCTGCCGAATGTTCGAAACAGTCCTACGAGCACTCTGCAATCAAACATCTGGTATCACCTCGGGCTTGCGCACTATCTAAAAGGCGACCTCAAAGCCGCACTCAACGCGTATCGCGAAGCGGCGAAAGTCTCCACCAATCCAGACATGCTGGTTGCGACGACGCACTGGCAATACATGACCTTGCGCCGGCTCGGTCGCGAAAAAGAAGCGGCGAGTGTCGTCGCTGCAATCAAGCCTGATCTGGATGTGATCGAGAATGCCGATTACTACAAACTCATTCGCTTGTACCAGGGCAAAACCCCAGCAGACGAGTTGTTAAAAGATATTAACGGCAATGCCTCTATCGGTTATGGACTGGGCAACTGGTTTCTCTACAATCATCAACGAGATGAAGCCGAGAAGATCTTCCGCCAGATCATTCTGGGAAACCAGTGGGCCAGCTTCGGACACATCGCCGCCGAAGTTGAGCTGAGTCGTTAAACGACGCTGATAGAACTCACCAGCCCTTTGAAGCGCGCGCGTCATGGTGATAGATTGTCTCGCGTCCGGCTCAATTCTCGCAGTAGCTTCTAATCCTTACGCTTTGATCCCGTTGAAAACAGTGATGAAAAAATTGCTGAGGTAGCCATGGCGAAGCGGATTATCCACGGAGACGATTCGCGCGACGCTCTTTTGCGCGGAGTTGAACAGCTCGCAGACGCCGTTAAGGTCACGCTCGGACCGAAGGGCCGCAATGTTGTGCTCGGCAAAAAGTTCGGCTCTCCAATCATAACGAAAGACGGTGTAACGGTTGCGAAAGAGATCGAGCTGAAGAACCCACTCGAAAATATGGGTGCGAGCATGGTTCGCGAAGTGGCGAGCAAAACCGCAGACAATGCCGGCGATGGAACGACGACGGCAACTGTTCTCGCCGGCGCAATCTTTCGGGAAGGCATTAAAGCTGTTGCGGCCGGCGCCAACCCGATGGGTCTGAAACGCGGAATCGACAAGGCCGTCGAACGGATCGTTGAGGAAATCAGTCGACTAGCGAGGCCCATCAGGAGTGAGGCGATCCGTCAGGTCGCCACCATTTCCGCTAACAGCGATTCGGCGATCGGCGAAATCATCTACGAGGCGATAACCAAAGTCGGCAAGGACGGCGTCATCACTGTGCAAGAGTCGAACACGATCGAGACGTCCCTTGAAGTTGTAGAAGGCATGCGTTTCGATCGAGGTTACCTGTCGCCCTACTTCGTCACCGATCCGGAACGCATGGAGGCGACTCTAACCGAGACTCTTATTCTCATTTACGAAAAGAAAATCAGCGCAACCGCCGAGTTGCTGCCTTTGCTGGAACAGGTTGCTAAAGCAAAAAAGCAATTACTCATAATGGCGGAAGACGTCGATGGTGAGGCCTTAGCATTGCTGGTGGTGAACAAGTTGCGCGGCACTGTTCAGGTGGCAGCAGTGAAAGCGCCGGGTTTTGGTGACCGGCGGCAGGCGATGCTCGAAGATATCGCTGTTCTCACCGGCGGCACAGTTATCCGGGAAGACCTTGGAAGAAAGCTGGAAAACGTGACGCTCGCCGAGTTAGGCAGTGCGAAGATAGTCACAATCGACAAAGACAATACGACAATCGTCGAAGGCTCTGGTGATCAGAAGATGATCAACGATCGTGTTCGGAGTATACGAGCTCAAATCGAGGACAGTACTTCGGATTACGATCGCGAAAAACTGCAAGAGCGAGTGGCAAAACTTGCTGGCGGTGTTGCTGTCATCCGCGTGGGCGCGGTTACTGAGACGGAATTAAAAGAAAAGAAAGCGCGCGTCGAAGATGCGGTGCATGCGACGCAGGCCGCCATCGAGGAAGGGGTCGTGCCTGGTGGTGGCGTGGCTTTCCTTCGCGCACAGTGGTGCTTGGATAAGTTGCTCGTTGAAGACAGGGATGAAATTGCCGGAGTGGAGATCGTCGGCCGCGCTATGGAAGAGCCCATGTGGCAGATCGCACAGAATGCCGGGTTTGAAGGCGGAACAGTGGTCCAGCGTGTGCTGGCGAAACGCGAGCCAAATTTTGGCTTCAACGGGGCGACCGGAAAGTTTGAGAATCTCATTAAAGCGGGAATCATCGATCCGGCCAAGGTTACGCGCATGGCGCTGCAAAACGCCGGCTCGATTGCAGGGTTGATGCTCACAACAGAGGCAATGGTTTCGGATGCAGTTGAAGCAGAGCCCCAGGCTGAAATGACTATTCAAAGCGAAATCAAAGGTCGCGTGCGATTACGATCCCGGAGTGGATACCGTTATCGGTACATTCCCGATTCCTACGAGGTCGCGATGTCGGGCGCGGACTCTATCGGATACGGTGATGAACCGGAAGCCCCAGTGGCCTTTGCAGGCCCTGGTGATACTCGAACTCGAAAAACGCGCTCGCCTCGCAAAACTAAATCGGACGAAGTCTTCTACTTCGCGTTGGAAGGAGATCAAGATCACGTCTTAGGCAACGCAGTTGTATTCGGCGCCAACATTGATCTTGTTTTTGATTACGGAGTGCTCACTGACTCAGCTCTCGGAACCGTAACCGGTAGCAGCATCGACAACGCCGTCAGCACGGGCACGCCGTTCGGCATTTCAGTCATTCCCAAAGGCCTGTCTTTTCGCAAACCCGACGACCCGTGGTACCAGGTAGCACATTTTGCAAATGGAAAACTGACAGCACAACTGCGGTTCCATCTGAAAGCCCACACCGCGAAGAAGCTGGCCAAGGAAAACCTTCAATCGGAAACTGGTCTATATGTCACCTTCTACTTTCTCGGTCACGCGCAGTATTCATTCTCCATTCCCATCAAACTCGTGGCGCATTTAGATGAAAAAGACGCCGTTCCTTTACGACATCCGATCGAGATCGATCTGGACAAACACATCAAGGTCGCAATGTTTGGTGAAGAACTGTTGCAAAGATCGTTCGAGGGGAGCCTGTTATGAGTAACGACGCCGTTACCACGGCGACTCTAATTCTATTATTTAAAAGCCAACTGATTTCCTGTCAGATCAGTGCATCCTCGAATATCATCTGGCAGTCGCCGATCACGCCCATTAACATCGATCTCACCGGCCTAAGCGGGAAAATCAGCCAACTCAAGAAAGTCCTGAATTCCACCCAGACAGCGATCTGGGCCGGCCTGAGGGATCCGTTGGGAGAACCTCCAAATGCGATGGCAAAAAGCGAGTTCTACAACGCCGTCGAGAGAGTGATCAGCGAAGGAGCTGC